>Ga0065721_10051159_pt1 | contig 16023 bp, 16 predicted proteins | sample Mesricmetagenome_FD_59108 | JGI IMG/M metagenome (GOLD analysis project Ga0065721, IMG submission 59108) | Mesophilic microbial community from rice straw/compost enrichment Sample: eDNA_1 v2 (version 2) | ecosystem: Engineered > Solid waste > Grass > Composting > Bioreactor | place: USA: Davis... | reverse complement strand
GTTCGCCCGCTTCCGCCGCATCGCCGTCCGATACGAACGGCGCGCCGACATCTTCTCCGCCTTTCACCACATCGCCGCCAGCCTCATCTGCTGGCGCTTCGTCCAAAGATGGTTCTGTTAGGCGCTCTTATTGCGTCTCGAAAAGGCGAACAATGGCTTCCGACAGCGGGCTGCCGGGATCGGTCATCAACAGGATGATGTCGAAGTGATTTGATCCCGGCACCGCGATAAACGCTGTTCTGTTGCCATTCCGATCCAGGGCGAGCCGATAGTCGCGCGTCTGCCGCTTGAACTCCGCGGTTTCACTGGGGGCGTAGCTGAGCAGAACGGGGAGGTCGGGGCGCGGAAGGGTGCGTATCGGGCTGTTCACAGCCGCACTCTGCGGCGTCAGCCGCACCCATTCGTTCACAAAGGACCGCCGGACGGGTTCGAGATCGTACAGCCCGCTGATCAGCGTGGCTCCCTTGATCACGTCCCTCGGCAGACCGAAGTCCCGGTGCCAGCCGTCCGCGGCCAGCATGGCGCCAAGATGCCCGCCGGCCGAGTTGCCGCAGACGTGGATGCGGCCCGGATCGCCGCCATAGGCGCCGATGTTCTCGTAAACCCAGGCAATGGCCGCGCGGCACTGCCGCACCGCTTCGTCCAGCGTGACGGTCGGCAGCAACGCGTAGTTCACGGCCACGGTCATGATGCCGCCGGCTGCGAACGTCGGTGCCATGAAGCCGGAATCCCCGGCATCGAGCAAACGCCAGTAGCCGCCGTGCACGAACACGAAGACAGGTGCCGGCCGATCAGCGGACGGCGGGCGGTAGATGTCCAGCCGCTCCGGCTCCGTCGGGCCGTAAGGCACGCCGAGCGCGCAGGGCAGGGCAGCGCGGGCCCTTTCCGTTTCCACCCGGTAGCGGTCGAGGATTGGCCAGATGTCGACCACCGTGCCGCGGGCGTTGTACTGCCGGTCCAGTTCGGCCTGATCGAACGTGCCGCAGACCAGGGGGGCGTCTTGGATGTGCGTCATGGCTCAAAGTCCGATGTAGCGTTCGACGGAGGCCTTGTCGCGCAACAGTTCCGCCTTCGATCCTGCCCAGACGATCTTGCCTTTTTCCAGCACGTAATGCCGGTCGGCGATGCGCATCAGGTGGTCCAGGTGCTTGTCGATGACCAGGATCGCCTGCCCCTCGGCCTTCAGCCGTTCCAAACAGTTCCAGATTTCCAGCCGGATCAGGGGGGCCAGCCCCTCCGTCGCCTCGTCCAGGATCAGGATGTGCGGATTGGTCATCAGCGCCCGGCCGATGGCGACCATCTGCTGTTCGCCTCCGGACAGGGTGCGCGCCTTCTGCCGGCGCCGCTCGGCCAGGCGGGGGAACAGCGCGAAGACGCGCTCCAGGGTCCAGGGGGTGGCGTGCCCCGCGCGGTTAGCGGCGGTCGCCACGAGGTTCTCCTCAACCGTCAGGGTGGAGAAGACGTGGCGACCCTCCGGCACCAGCCCAAGCCCCAGCGCACCGATGCGGTAGGGGGCCAACCCGTGGATGTCCTTGCCCCGGAAAGTGATCCGCCCGGCCTGGGGCCTCGCCAGACCCGACACTGACTTCACGAAGGTGGTCTTGCCCATGCCGTTGCGGCCCATCAGAGTTACGACCTCGCCGTTTCCGACGCTGAGGTCCACGCCGAACAGCACCTTGCTGCGGCCGTAGCCGCTTTCCAAACCGCGGACATCAAGCATGGACTGCTTCCTCGCCGAGATAGGCTTCGCGCACCTTGGTGTCGTTGCGGACCTCGTCCACCGTGCCGGACCCGACGATCCGCCCGGCCACCAGCACCGAAATCCGGTCGGCCAGCGCGAAAACGGCATCCATGTCGTGCTCCACCAGCAGGATGGTGACCGACCCCTTCAGCTGTCGCAGGATGTCCACCACCTGCTGGGAATCCGCCGCGCCCATGCCGGCCATTGGCTCGTCCAGGATCAGGACGGACGGGTTCATCGCCAGGGCGACCGCGAGTTCCAGCTGCCGCATCTCGCCGTGCGACAGATCCTCCACCAGCGTGTCGGCCCGTCCGGCGAGACCGGCGGTTGCCAGTGCCTGTCGGGCCGGTGTGCGCAGGCGCACGTCGCCGCGGGCGTTGCCCCAGAATCGGAAGGAATGCCCCTGCCGGCCCTGGACGGCCATTGCGACGTTGTCCTCCGCCGTGAAGCCGTGGACGAGCTGCGTGATCTGGAACGATCGGCCGAGGCCGTGCAGGGCGCGCCGCTCCACGGGCCAGTCGGTCACGTCTCGCCCACCCATCAGCACGCGGCCCATGTCCGGACGGATCTCGCCCGTGATCTGGCCGATCATGGTGGACTTGCCGGCCCCGTTCGGGCCGATGATGGCGTGCAGTTCGCCCGGCATGAGGTCGAGCGAAAGCCCGTTGGTCGCGAGCAAGCTGCCGAAGCTCTTCCGCAGCTCGCGCAGGGACAGGGCTGCCTGTTTCATCGCCGCACCTTTCCAAGAAGGCTGAGCAGCCCGCCTTCAAGCAGCAGGACGACCAGCACCAGTATGGGGCCGAGGATTAGCATCCAGTGCTCGGTCAGGTCGCTCAGCCCCATTTCCAGTAGAACGAAAGCCGCGGCACCCAGGATCGGACCGATCAGCGTGCCGACACCGCCCAGCACCACCATGATGATGACCTCGCCGGAGCGCATCCAGCTCAGCATCTCCGGGCTGACGAAGCGCGCCTCGTTGGCCGCCAGCGCGCCCGCCAGACCAGCCAGCGCGCCCGAAATTACGAAGGCGACGAGCCGGTAGTGCGTGACATTGTAGCCGAGCGCGCGCATGCGCCGCTCAGACATCTTCGACCCGCGCAGCACCATGCCGAAACGGGAGTAGGTCAGCCGTTTCAGGCCCAGGAAGACCAACACCAGCACGAACAGGCAGGCGTAATAGAAGCTGGTCGGGTCGGTCAGGTCGACGCCCGGCACCATGTTGCGCGCCGTCAGGATCAGGCCGTCGTCGCCGCCGTAATATTTCAGACCGACGAAGACGAAGAAGATCATCTGGGCGAAAGCCAGCGTAATCATGATGAAGTGAACGCCGCGCGTGCGCAGGCTGAGGAAGCCGATCACCAGGGCGGCCAGGGCGGACACCGCCATGGCGAGCGGCACCGTCACCAGTCCCGACGTGCTGCCGGCAAAGCCGAAGATCGGCGTGCCGTCTTCCAGGTGGAAGGCCAGGATGCCGACCGTATAGCCGCCGAGCCCGAAGAAGGCCGCATGGCCGAAGCTGACCAGCCCGCCGTACCCCAGCACGAGGTCGAGGCTCATCGCCAGCAGCGCCATGATCACGATGCGCGTGGCGAGCGTCGTCAGGTAGCTGTCGTCCAACAGGGTCGAGGCCAGCGGCACCAGCGCCAGAAGGGCCAGCAGGACCGTGGCCTCCATCAAGGGCCGCAGGGCCGGGCGCGGCGCGCCGGCCAGAGCGGCGGGGGATGCGATCACCGCCATCAGCGTGACTCCGGAAACAGGCCTTGCGGATGGACGATCAGGACGACCGCCATCACCAGATAGATCGCAACCGAGGCGACCGAGGTGCCCAACGCGTCGGCGACGGAGCTGCTGAACAGCAGCTTGAATAACCCCGGCACATAGGCGCGGCCCAGCGTGTCCACCAGCGCAATCAGCATTGATCCGGCAAAGGCGCCTTTCACCGACCCGACGCCGCCGACCACGACGACGACAAAGGTCAGTATCAAAACCTGCTCCCCCATGCCGATCTGGGTGGACTGGATCGGGGCCGCCAGGATGCCGGCCAGCCCGGCAAAGGCGGCGCCCAGCGCGAAGACGGCGGTGTAGAGCCGCGCGATATTAACGCCTAGTGCTGCGACCATGTCGCGGTCGGTAGCGCCCGCGCGGACCAGCATGCCGAGGCGGGTGCGCTCGACCAGCAGGTGCAGACCGATGGCGACCAGCGCGCCGACGCCCACCACGGCCAGCCGGTAGACCGGGTAGGACAGGCCGGGCATCAGCTGCACCGATCCGTTCAGCCAGTCCGGGATCTCGACCAGGAGTGGCGCGCGCCCCCAGATGATGGTGCTCAGCTCGTTGACGAACAGGATGATGCCGAAGGTCGCCAGCACTTGGTAAAGGTGGTCGCGGTGGTAGAGGCGACGGAAGACCAGCAATTCCACCACCACGCCCGCGACGGCGGTGCCGGCCACGCCGGCGAGAATCCCCAGCAGGATCGACCCGGACTGGCTGGCGGCGGTGGTACCGATGAAGGCGCCGACCATGTAGAGCGACCCGTGGGCCAGATTGATCAGCCCCATGATGCCGAAGATCAGCGTCATCCCGGTCGCCAGCAGGAACAGCGTGAAGCCGAGCTGAAGGGCGTTGAGACTCTGCTCGATGAGGAGTTGCACGAAGAAACCCTCCCGAAAATCCGAAGCGTGGGCAGAAGCCCCGACGGTCGCGCCGCCGGGGCATCGGTCCCGGTCAGAGCTTGCAGGCGTCGGAGTGGGAATCGCCGCGCTGCTCGAAGATCGGGCCGACGGTCTTCAACGCGACCTGCCCGTCGGCGCCGGCCTCGGCCTTCACCTGGTACCAGGACTCCACGGGATGCTGGTTGGGGCCGAACCGGAAGGGGCCGCGCGTGAGCTTGGCGTCGGTAGCCAGCAGGCCTTTGCGGAAACTGTCGGGGTCGAGGCTGCCGCCGCTCGCCTTCAGGGCGGATCCAATCAGCAGGGCGGCGTCGTAGCCCTGGCTGGCGTAGACGCTGGGACTGCGCCCGTAGCTGTCCGTGAAGTTCTTCACGAAGGCCGTGTTGACCGGGTTATCGAAATCCGTGTTCCAGTGGCTTGAACCGACCAGCCCGACAGCGGCGCTGCCGGCGGCAGCGGCCGTGCGCTGCTCCAGCGACGGCTCGGACAGGACCATCGGAATCTCGTCCTTCAGGCCGGCTTGAGCGTACTGCTTCAGGAAGGCGATGCCCTGGCCGCCGGAATGGCCCTGGAAGACGACATCCGGCTTCAGCGAGCGGATGCGCGCCATTTCGGCGGAGAAATCCGTCTGGTCCAGGCGGGTGTAAATTTCTTCCACCACGTCGCCCTTGAAGTAGCGCTTGAAGCCGGAGATGGCGTCCTTGCCGGCGGGATAGTTGGCGGCCAGCAGCACCGCGCGCCGGTAGCCCAGATTGGTGGCGAGCTGCCCCGTCGCCTCGTGAAGGCTGTCGTTCTGCCAGGCTGTCTGGAAATAGTACTTGTGGCAGCCGGCCCCGGCATACTGGGACGGCGCGCCGTTCAGCCCGACAAACAGGCCCTTCTTTTCCAGCACAGCCGGCACGGCGGCCAGCACGGTGTTGGAGAAGATTAGGCCGGTGAACAGCTTCACGCCCTCGCGCTGCATCATCTTCTCGGCGATCTGGCGCGCGTTGGCGGGCTTCAGGTTGTCGTCCTCGACCAGCACCTCGACCGGCACGCCGCCGAGCTTGCCGCCGCCTTCCTTGACGGCCAGCAGGAAGCCGTCGCGCACGTCCTCGCCCAGATAGCCGGCGGTGGTGGACAGGGTGGTTATGAAGCCGATCTTGACCGGTTCCGCGGAAAGCGTCGGACCGGTCGTGACGGCGAGCACCAGAAGGCCCGCCGCCAGCTTGGAACCTACAGTCATGATACGCTCCCTGTATTCTTGTCGTTGAGGAGGTCGTGCCGGGTCTGGCCTCAGACCCGTTTCGGGAACTCCCGATTGAAGAAGCGGGCGGCATTCTCGCCCAGAATCCGGGTCTTCTCGGCGTCGGCGAGTGTCCCGGCGTTGCGGACCAGCGAGCCCATGCGCTGCTCGCCGAGCGGGAACGGGTAGTCCGTCCCGAACATGACACGGTTGTCGCCCATGACGTCGATGAGGAAGCGCAGCGCGTTCTCGTCGAACACGGCGGAATCGACCCAGAATCGCTTCACGTAGCTGGAGGGCAGGTTCGGGCAGTTCTCCCGGACGATGTCCCGGTGCATCCAGGCATTGTCCACGCGGCCCAGCGTGAAGGCGAAGTTCCCACCCCCGTGGGCAAAGCAGATTCGCAAGGATTCCGGCAGCCGTTCGAGCGCGCCGGATAGGATCATGTAGAGCATGGACAGGTGCGTTTCCGCGGGCATGGCGACCAGCCACGGCATCATGTAGCGGTTCATCCGCTCCCGCCCCATCATGTCCCACGGGTGTTCCAGGATCGGGCAGCCGATGTCCGCGCAGTGGTGCAGGAAGGTGAGGATGCCTTCGTCGTCGAAGTCCTTGTCGCCGACGTGGTTACCGATCTGGACGCCGATGTGGCCGTTGGCCATCGCTCGCTCCACCTCGCGGCAGGAGGCGTCGATGTCCTGCAGCGGCACCTGCGCCATGGCGTGGACGCGCCCGTCGGAGCGCGCGCACATCTCCAGCGCCATGTCGTTGAACAGGCGCGCGCAGTCCAGCGCTTGGTCCGGCTTGCGCATGTAGGCGAACAGGACCGGCGTGGCGCACATCACCTGATGGTCCACGCCGTCGCGATCCATCTCCTCCAGGCGCTTGCCCATGTCCCAGCAGGCGGAATAGACCGGCCGGAAAGGTTTGTCGCCGACCATGACCATCGCCCGCCCGTCGCCGAGGTGCTTCATCCACGGCCAGTCCGGTTCGCCGAAACGCTCGGCGAGGTCCGGCCAGGACTCGGGAAAGAAATGGCTGTGCATGTCGATTACGAGGGTCATCGAGAGACCTTGCTGATCAGAAGGCAGATCGGTCGGAAAAGTGGAAGGGCCGGGCGGGTCAGAGCGTCACCCAGCCCGGCGGCGGCTCCTTGCCGGGATGGACCGTGCCGCAGTGCGGGCAGGTCCGCTTTTCCGCGCTGTCGTAGAAGGCCTTGTAGAGCGGCGGCAGGTCGCGGACGATGGAGACGAGGCTGACCTCCACCCGGTGCACGAGGTGCCGGCATTCGAAGCAGTACCACTCGAACCCGTCCAGTTCGCCCTTGGGCCGCTTGGGCTCGACCACCAGCCCGACGGAGCCCTCCATCGGGCGCTGCGGCGAATGGCGGACGTGCGGGGGCAGCAGGAAGATGTCCCCTTCCTTCATCGGCACGTCGTAGAATTCGCCGTTCTCCATCACCTTCAGGACCATGTCGCCCTGAAGCTGGTAGAAGAACTCCTCCATCGGGTCGTCGTGGTAGTCGGTGCGGCGGTTCGGCCCGCCGACCACGGTGACCATGAGGTCGGCGTCCTCCCAGATCTGCTGGTTGCCGACCGGCGGCTTCAGCAGGTGGCGGTGCTTGTCGATCCAGCGCGGGAAGTTGAAAGCCTGAAGTCGCGTCATGTTGGTGTCCTCCCCTCCGATTGCGCCGCCGTTGCTCTAGCGCAGCGGCTTGTAGGCGATGGCCTTGATCTCGATCAGCAGGTGCGGGTGCGGCAGCTGGTGGACGGCCACCGTCGTGCGCGTCGGACCGTCGACGTCGAAAAACTCGGCGTAGACCTCGTTGTAGCCCTTGAAGTCGTTCATGTTCACGAGGAAGGCGCTGACCTCGACCAGATCCTTCAGGTCCGCACCTTCCGCGCGTAGGATGTCGGCGATGTTCTCGATCACCGCGCGGGTCTGGGCACGGATGTCCAGGTCGGTGGTGCCCATGGCGTCTACCGACACGCCATCGAAGCTGTTGTCCGGCCGGCGCGACGACGTGCCGGAAACGAACAGGAAGTCGCCCGTCCGCTTGATGTGGGGAAAGCGGCCGCGCGGCGTCGCCTTGCCCTGGACCAGGGTCGCCTTCGTTGTCATGCCGCCTCTCCCGTCACAGTGAAGGCGACGGAGCCCAGGGCCTGCACCTCGGTCCGCACATGCTGGCCGGCGCGCAGGGGCACGGCCTCGGTCGCGGCACCCGCCAGCACGATGTCGCCGGGCGACAGCGTCTCGCCCGCCTCGGCCACCAGCCGGGCCGCCGCGACCAGCGCGCGCAGCGGGTGCCCGAGGATGGCGACGGAGGAACCGATCTGCACCGGTTGCCCGTCGATGCGCATCACCATGCCCAAGTTGGCGATGTCCGTGCCGGCCGGCCGCAGGGCACCCAGCACGACGCCGGAGGAGGATGCATTGTCCGCCACCACGTCGGCGAGGTTGAACTTGAAGTTGTGGTAGCGGCTGTCAATCACCTCCATGGCAGGGGCGACCGCCTCCACCGCGGCCAGCGCCTCGGCCGGGGACACGCGGCCGGCCAGCGGCTTCTTCAGCAGGAAGGCGATTTCCGGCTCCACGCGCGGGTGCACGCGGCCTGCCAGCGACAGCTCTGCCCCTTCCCCGATCCGCATGGCGTCGGTCAGGCGGCCCCAGATGACCTCTTCCACGCCGACCTGCCGCATCTTGGCGCGGGAGGTCAGCCCCATCTTGATGCCGATGCGCCGCTCGCCCCGGTTCAGCCGGCGCTGGATCGACAGGCGCTGGACCGCGTAGCCGGCGGTGGCGTCCAGATCGGGGTGCGCGTCGGTCAGCTGCGCGATGGGAGTGCCCGTGCGGGCGGCCTCGTCCACGAGGGCGGCGAGTGCGTTCAGGTCGGTCATGCTGTGGCCTCCTTCCGGGCCAGAAGGTCGAGCGTCACGTCCACGATCATGTCCTCCTGACCGCCAATCAAGCCGCGGCGGCCCAACTCGACCAGGATTTCCCGCGTTTCGATGCCGTAGGTCTCCGATGCGCGCTCGGCGTGGCGCAGGAAGCTGGAATAAACGCCGGTGTAGCCGAGGGTCAGGGTCTCGCGGTCCACGCGCACCGGGCGGTCCTGCAGCGGCCGGACGAGATCCTCGGCGGCGTCCTGAAGCTTGAAGAGGTCGCAGCCGTGCGCCCAGCCGTAGCGGTCGGCCACGGCGACGAAGACCTCCAGCGGGGCGTTGCCCGCCCCGGCGCCCATGCCGGCCAGCGAGGCGTCCACGCGCCGCGCGCCGCATTCCACCGCCGCGACGGAGTTTGCGACTCCCAGCGACAGGTTGTGGTGGGCGTGGATGCCGCGTTCGGTGCCCGGCTTCAGCGCGTCGTCGTAGGCGGCGAAGCGCTCGGCCACCGTCTTCATGGTCAGGGCGCCGCCGCTGTCGGTGACGTAGACGCAGTGGACGCCGTAGCTTTCCATCAGCCGCGCCTGCGCGGCCAGCGCCGCCGGGTCGCTCATGTGACTCATCATCAGGAAGCCGGCGACGTCCATTCCCAGATCGCGCGCCGCGGCGATGTGCTGGGCGGAGACGTCGGCCTCCGTGCAGTGGGTGGCGACGCGGACGGAGGCGACACCCAGGTCGCGCGCCCGCTTCAGATCCTCGATGGTGCCGATGCCCGGCAGCAGCAGTGTGGTCAGCACCGCCCGCTTGCACACCTTGCCCGCCGCCTCGATCCACGCCCAGTCGGTGTGCGCACCGAAGCCGTAGATGAAGGAGGAGCCGGACAGCCCGTCGCCGTGCGACACCTCGATGGCGTCCACGCCAGCCTCGTCCAGGGCTTCGGCGATGGCGCGGACGTGGCCGAGGTCGTAGCGGTGGCGGATGGCGTGCATGCCGTCGCGCAGCGTCACGTCCTGGATGTAGAGCCGCGGGGTTCCGGATTTTTCGCTGTTGCGCATCAGTTGGCCTCACCGCTCCAGTCGCGCAGCGCGGCCAGGCGTTCCGCCGTCTTCAGGGCCGCCGACGTCATGATGTCCAGGTTGCCGGCGTAGGCCGGCAGGTAATGGGCCGCACCCTCCACCTCCAGGAAGACCGTCACCTTCAGGCCGGTGAAGTCGCGGTCCAGCTCGGCGATGCGCAGGGGCTGGTTGTTGCCGATCCGCTCGAACTGCACGGCCTGCTTCAGGCGGTAGCCGGGCACGTAGGACCGCACCGCCTCCACCATGTCCTCGACCGAGGCGCGGATGGCCTCCGGGTCGGCGTCGTCGCACAGGCAGTAGACGGTGTCGCGCATGATCAGCGGCGGTTCCGCCGGGTTCAGCACGATCACCGCCTTGCCGCGGCCGGCGCCGCCCACCGTCTCGATGGCCTTGGAGGTGGTCTTGGTGAACTCGTCGATGTTGGCGCGCGTGCCGGGGCCGGCCGATTTGGAGGCGATGGACGCCACGATCTCGCCCCAGTGGACCTTGGCGACGCGGTTGACCGCGTGTACGATGGGAATGGTCGCCTGCCCGCCGCAGGTCACCATGTTGACGTTCGCGGCGTCCAGATGCTGGTCCAGGTTGACCGACGGGATCACGTAGGGGCCCAGCGCCGCCGGGGTCAGGTCGATCACCTGCTTGCCGTCGGCCCGCAGCACCGCGTCGTGCGTGGCGTGGGCCTTGGCCGAGGTGGCGTCGAAGACGATCCGGATATCCTTGTAGACCTCCATCCGGCGCAGGCCCTCCAGCCCGTCCGCCGTGGTCGCGACGCCCATCCGTGCCGCGCGTGCCAGCCCGTCGGAGGCTGCATCGATGCCCACCAGCGCCGCCATCTCCAGCGTCTTGGACAGGCGCATGATCTTGATCATCAGGTCGGTGCCGATGTTGCCCGATCCGATGATGGCGCACTTCACTTTCGTCATTGGGAGTCTTCCTTGCCGAAGCCGACGCGCACGGCGCCCAGCCCTTCGATCCGCGCTTCGAACACCGCGCCCGGCGTGGCCGGGACCATCGGCCCCAGCGCGCCGGACAGCACAACGTCGCCCGCCCGCAGCGGCCGTCCGGCCTTCGCCATCACCCGCGCCAGCCACAGCGTCGCGTTGATGGGGGAGCCGAGGCAGGCCGCCCCGGCGCCTGCGGAGACCAGCTCCCCGTTGCGTTCCAGCGCCATGCCGCAGGTCAGCAGGTCGACCGCGTCCAGCCGCCGCATCTCGTGGCCGAGCACGAACAGGCCGGAGGAAGCGTTGTCGGCGACCGTGTCGGTGATGCGGATGTTCCAGCCCTCCACGCGGCTGTCCACGATCTCCAGCGCCGGCACTGTCCAGGCGATGGCCGACATCACGTCGGCGCTGGTCAGCCGGTCATCGTCGAGGTCGCGGCCCATGATGAAGGCCACCTCGGCCTCCACCTTCGGCTGGAGCAGCCGGCCGGGCGCGACCTCCCCGCCGTTGGGAACGTCCATGTCGTGGAACAGCATGCCATAGTCGGGCTGCGCCACGCCCAGCTGCGCCTGGACCGACCTGGCGGTCAGGCCGATCTTGCGTCCGACCAGCCGGGCGCCATCCTTCAGCCGCCGTTCGGTGTTGCGTTCCTGGACCGCGTAGGCCGTCTCGATGTCGCTGTCGCCGATGATCGAACGGACGGGCGCGCAGGCGACGCCCGTCTGCCCGGCCTCCCAGAGCGCCGCGGCGGCGCGTGTGATGGCATCCATCATGCGGGTCCTTACAGTTTGATGCAGATGTTCGAGGGTTCGGAGTAGAAGTTCAGGGAGTGCACGCCGCCCTCCCGCCCGATGCCGGAGAGCTTCACGCCGCCAAAGGGCGTGCGCAGGTCCCGCAGGTACCAGCTGTTGACCCAGACCAGCCCGGCCTGGATGCACCGGGCGACCCGGTGGCCGCGCGACAGGTTCTGTGTCCAGACTGAGGCGCAGAGGCCGTAGTCCGTGTCGTTCGCGCGGGCGACGGCCTCCTCCTCCGTGTCGAAGGGGGCGACGTGGCAGACCGGGCCGAAAATCTCCTCCCGGCACACCCGCGCGTCATCGCCGAGCCCGGTCCAGATCGTCGGCTGCACGAAGAAGCCCTGGTCGCGGTCGTCGCCGAAGCGGGGCACGCCTCCGCCGGTGACCACCGTGGCGCCTTCCTCCACCGCCAGGCGGAAGTAGGACAGCACCTTGTCCCGGTGCCCGGCGGAGATCAGCGGGCCGGTGTCCACGCCCGTGTCCGTAGGGCGGCCGAGCACCAGCGCCTCCGCCTTTTCCTTCAGGCCGCGGACGAAGCGGTCGAAGATCGGGCGTTCCACATAGACCCGCTCCGTGCACATGCAGACCTGGCCGCAGTTGGTGAAGACCGCCCGCGCGATGCCCGCCACCGCGGCATCGAAATCGCAATCAGCGAAGACCACGGCCGGGTTCTTGCCGCCCAGCTCGAAGGAAATCGGCTTCACCCGGTCGGCGGCGGCCTTCATGATCGCGGTGCCGGTGCGGCTTTCGCCGGTGAAGGTGATGGCGTCCACATCCGGGTGGGTGGTCAGGAACTCGCCCGCGGAGCCCGGCCCGAAGCCGTGCACGAGGTTGAAGGCGCCGGCCGGCACGCTGGCCTCCTGCATCACCTCCGCCAGCAGCGTGGCGGTGGATGGCGTTTCCTCCGATGGCTTGGCGATGACGGCGTTGCCGGCCGCCATGGCGGGTGCCACCTTCCAGGTCAGCAGCAGCAGCGGCAAGTTCCAGGGCGCGATCACCGCGACGACGCCCAGCGGGCGGCGGATCGCGTAGTTCAGCGCACCGGTGCCGTCCGGCGTCGCCATCTCGTAGGATTCGTTCGGATAGGCCTTCATCAGGTCGGCGAACATCCGGAAATTCGTGGCACCCCGCGGAATGTCGATGGTGCGGGCCTGGGGGTAGGACTTGCCGGTGTCAGCGATTTCCGCCTCTAGGAAGTCGTCGAAGCGCGCCTCGATCCGGTCGGCCACCCTGTGCATCAGGGCCGCGCGCTCCGCGTCGCCCATCCGGCCCCAGTCGCCGTCCATGGCCCGGCGCGCCGCCTTCACCGCGCGCGCCACGGTCGCTTGGTCAGCCTCCGCCACGTCGCACACCTTGGAGCCGTTGACGGGGTTCACATTCGGAAACGTTCGGCCGGTCTCGATCCATTCACCGCCGACGTAATTGCGAAGCAAAACCGTCATAATCGCTCCCGTGTGGCAAGCCGATGGCGTTCAAACCCGCCATGGCAGCAGTTCTATGGAAGATTTTGTCGAAGTTCAGGAAAGGCACAGGTCTTCAGGGCCGCGGCTCCTAGCGCCGCGAATGCTCAAAAGGTGCCGCGTTCTGTTTGGTGCTGGTAACCGATGCCGCTTTCAGCGCGACATGGAAAGAGTGTCACTGCTCGGCATTCGGATCAAATGAGATTTATCGAATTGGCTATTCACAAATTGAATAGCGACCGCCACTCGTCCTCCTCGTGGCGGAGAGTTTCGGCGACAATGCGCATTTCGGTCAGAAGCGCCTGACACACCGGGGACAAATCGCTGCGCGTCCGGCGGGAGATGCCAACCGCGCCGATGGTCTCGACCAAAGGCACCGGCAGAATCCTCATCCGCCCCGCGGTCGCCATCGCCCGAACGGCCTGATAAGGCATCACGGCGATGAAGTTCGCGTTTAACATCAGCGGGATGTTGTTGACCAAGGACACGGACTCGATAATCTGCGCCGGGATGGCAAGCCCGACGTCGTAGAAGACCTTGTCGATTTGGCGGCGCAGGGTCGTTTCCGGCGGCGGCAGGATCCATTCCCAGACCGCAAGATCGGTGAGCGTCGGCTGCGCGCGTTCGGCAAGCGGATGCTCCGCCCGGACGACCAGGCATGCGATCTCTTTGTAAAGTGCCTCCTGCTCGATTCCTTCGCGCTCCCGGTATTCGGGCAGCCGTCCGACGACGATGTCGAGTTCCCCGCGGCGCAACGCCGGCATCAGGATGTCGTTGGCGCCCTCGCGGACGGAGACGGACACGCGGGGGCGGGCCTTTTTCAGGCGGATGATCGATTCCGGCAGAAGGCGTGCCGACGCCGCGATCAGCGAACCGACCGCCACGCGACCGCCAGCCCCGTCCCGCAGGTCCGCCAGTTCCTCCTCCGCGTGGGCCATCTGGGCCAGGACCAAGCGCGCGTGACGGGCCAGCGCCGTTCCCGACGGCGTCGGCTCGACGCCCCGGTTGGTCCGGTGAAACAGGGCGACGGATAGGCTGGCTTCGGCATCCTGCAGGGCCTTGGTGACCGTTGGCTGCGTCAATCCGAGATGCTGCGCCGCCCGCATGATGCTGCGGTATTGGTCAACCGCCACGACGACGTTCAACTGGCGGAGCGATAGGCGGCGCGACAAGTTCATGCTGAACCCACTTTTCCTAAATCTGCGGCCAGAGGGGCACCCCTAATCCGGTGAAGCCGACGCAATGTGAGAATGCATCCGCCATTTACCCATCATCGTCCTCGAACCGCTCGAAGACGGCCTGCGTGGCGTTGTCGCGCCACGCGTCGTTTTCCCGCAAATAGCCCATCAGCGTGTCCACTTTCTTATGCTTGGTGGTCCGCATAATGCTGTTCAGGCCGGCCCCTTTGCGGCCGGCGGTGGTGGCGAAACCGGCGCGCAGAGAATGGCCGGAGAACAGCGTCGGATCCAGCTTGGCCTTCGCGCACAAGCCCTTGAGGATGAGGTTCAGGCCGTTGTCGCGCAGGCGCTCCTGGGTGAGGGTACCGCCGCGCCGGATGCGCACGAAAAGGGGATCGGCGTCGCGGCCGCGCACCGCGAGCCAGGCTTCGAGCGCCCGCTGCGGGCAGACCGCCGCGTCCGGCGCCCGGTAGATTGCGCGAAAATCGTCCGCACCGGCCTGGTTGGCCTTGCTGGCGCCCAACGCAACCAGCAGGCCGCGGTCCTCGATGCGGACGTCGGCGACGTGGAGCGCCACGATCTCCGAGCGGCGCAGCGCGGCGCCGAAGCCGATCAGCAGCATCGCCCGGTCGCGGGCGCCGGTCGGCCCCGGATCGGTGGCCAGCAACACGGCGCGCAGTTGCCCCGGCAGCAGAGGGGTGGCCTTGCGGGGCTTCTGGTCGCGTTGCTCATATTCCAGACCGCGCAGCGCCGCGGCGATGTGGTAACGCCCGGTGTCCAGCGCAACGCCGATGTATTGGTGGACCATCTTGATGGCGGCCAAGCGTTGCCGCACCGTGCTGGCCGCGAGGTGGGCGATGGCCGCCAGATACATCCCGACCTGCTGTGGCTCGCCGGCGAGGGCGGTGAAGCCGAGGCGATCGCACCAGGCGCTGCAATCCGCCCAGGCCTTCTGGTCGGCGATCCGCGTGTTTTTGGACTTCGCCTTGCCGATCAGCTCGACCAGCCGGCGCTGCGCGTCGTCGCGTTCGACCAGCGCCGCCTTGTCGCGCGGCACCAGCAGAGCGCCGAAGTCGGGTCGAACACCCGCACCAGATCGGCCGCGATCGCCGTGTCCGTGTCCGTGTCGCTCATCGCGTCTCCCCTGCCCTGCCGGCGCGTGGTTTACTCACGCGAAGCGCCGTTATCGTGAGTAAACCTAGGCAAACTTTCGGGGAAGGTCCAGCGCCGCCGACCAAGCCGCCGCTGCGGGCGGTTTTGCGTGCAAATTGTCAGAATTCCGCAATCGGTAGAACCGAAATCCAAGGCCTGCGACGATCCCGCACCTCCCTTAATGCGTAGAACTGTGCCGCAATCGCGATAATTCGTTCCTAATTCGGTAGAAACCTTCGGAGCCAGTTTTGGCGGCGGAAGCGGAACGGCGATGGGGCGGCGCGCGATCGCTTCCAGCCTGTCATCGCCGAGTACAGCGCCGACCATGCCTTCCAAGTCGTCCAGATCGATCACACCCGCGTCGACGCGATCGTCGACGACGAGATCCACCGCCAGCCGCTCGCGCCAGCCGCTCGGCCGGCCGTGGCTGACCCTGGCCATCGACATCTCCAGCCGCATGGTGGCGGGCTTCCACCTGACGCTGGAGGCGCCGTCGGCAGTCTCGGTGGCCACGGCGGTGCGGCGACTTTGTTGCGGCGAGGCAACTCGCTCGCAGGAAGCCCTTTCCCGGTGTCGTGGTTACGCGACGCGGATGGAGTCCGGGTGTCCGAGGTCGAGCATGCGGTTCAGGATCCGGACCGCAATGGCGATCTCGGCGTTCCGCCGATCCTCAGTTTGGAACCGCAGGCCGTCATCGATGACGCGCTTCCAGCGACTGAAGAACGCCTCGACCAAGGCGCGGACGGTGTACCGGGAGGCTTTCTGCCACGCCATGCGTCCGTGCTCAGCGATAGACTGCAAGTGCTGGTCGCGCTGTGTTGGATTGGTTTCAGCGGTCGCATTCGGCACCGCCGTGGAGCGGGGCGGCACGATCACCGCGGCGTCCGGCGTGTGCTCCGCCA
>Ga0065721_10007459_pt1 | contig 16023 bp, 18 predicted proteins | sample Mesricmetagenome_FD_59108 | JGI IMG/M metagenome (GOLD analysis project Ga0065721, IMG submission 59108) | Mesophilic microbial community from rice straw/compost enrichment Sample: eDNA_1 v2 (version 2) | ecosystem: Engineered > Solid waste > Grass > Composting > Bioreactor | place: USA: Davis... | reverse complement strand
CTCGGGCAATCTCATGGTCGAAGCCACCGAGAGGGGGTTTACCGATCCGGAAAAGGCGGGCCCCATCATCCGGCGCCTGCGCATGAGCGGCATTGCCGTGGCCGTGGACGATTTCGGCACCGGCTATTCCAGCCTGTCGACGCTGGAGGCTCTGGAACTCGACTATCTCAAGATCGACAAGTCCTTTGTCGACACGTTGGGCACCGGCGCAGCTACCAGCAGCGTGGTGGGCCACATCATCGACATGGCCAAGTCGCTCGATCTCAAGATGATTGCCGAAGGCGTGGAGACGCAGGAACAGGCCGACATGCTGCTTGCGCTCGATGTGCCCTACGCCCAGGGCTGGCTGTTCTCGCGCTCCTTGCCCATGGCCCAGTTGATCGAGGCTCTCCGGCGCCAGCGCGATGGCGCCGGGCGGAATGGAGCGCGGGGCCCGAACCGAGCGGGCTCGAGCTAGAGGAATTCGCTGGCAAAATCGTCCCAGCCTTCGAGCTTTTGCCCGGTCCTTTTGTCCCGGCCACTCTCGTCGTCGACCGGCGCGGACTTTTTCTGTTCGCGCTTGAGCTTTGCCTTCCATGCCGCCCGCCGCCGGTTCTCGGCGGCCGTTTCGGCGTCCTCCTCGCGCCAGGCGTCCACCCGGTCGCTGTTGAGCAATTCCTCCACCATACGTGGATCAAAGACATGGAAGGTGATCTTGCGCGCCCGGCCACGGAGCTTGACCGTGCGCGTCCCGGCGCTGGGGAGACGCCCGTCCTTGAGCCAGCGATGACGCTCGCTGGTCTTGATGGTGAGAATATCCTCGATCTCGCGCGGAATGACCTCAAGGCTCTCGATGCCGACCAGCGCCTTTTCCACGGCGGCGGCGACCGATGCGAATTCGACCTCCTGCCCCTCGGCCATCCTCAGGATCAGTGCCGAACCGCGCATATCGAGCGCCTTGCGCAGCTTGAGCGGCAGGCGCGCCCGGATTTCGAGCAGGATCCCCCTGGTCCGCACCGATGAACCCAGGGTCGCTGCTGGCGGCAGCGGCCATTCGGCGACAAGGGTGAGGTTTTCGGGAGGTTTCCTGGCGGCGGGGGGCATAGGGCAGAGATAGGCCATGGACAGGCATGGTCAAGCGGCAAAGCCTCAACTCCGGGTGATCGGGCGTGGCGCATGGCTGACCGCCTGCCATGGGTTCGGCTCCCGTTAATTCCCCTCGACCACAATATGGGAAATTGAGGTGTGAGTCGTGGCCCGGAAGAAAAAGCAGCAGAGCTCCAATATCATAGGCCTTGTCATTCTTGGGGCCCTGGGACTGGTCATTTATCAGTTCGGCATTGCCGGCAATCCCGATCGTTCCGCGAGCACGGCTCCGCGTGCGGCCGCGGCTGCCACGTCTACGCCGCCGGCGTCCGCCAGTTCACCGACCGCGCCGCTGGATGCGCCGCGCTATGTGGATGTAGCCGCGCTCAATGTGCGACATACGCCAAGCACATCGAGCCCCCTCATCATGACCCTGCCCCGTGGCACGCCGCTCAAGGTTCNGGGCCGCAAGGATGGCTGGCTGCTGATCGANATCAATCCNACGCTNGAGGGCTGGGTGAGCGAGCAATTGACGACCACAAGGCNACCCAGCCAGGCCCCGCGCCCGCCCCAGCCGGTCAAGGCATCGCGCTAGGCCTTGCCGTTACGCCTTCAGTTCAGTGACCACAGGCGCAGGAAATCCTCCACCGTGGTCACGGTCAGCTGGGTGCCGAAGCGGCTGGTATAGATATCGAGCATGGCGTCGTGGGTGGCGTCCGCCGAGCCGAACACCCCGTCGCGCGGCAGATAGACGTGGTAGCCAAGGTCGATGGCCCCCATCAGCGTGGCCAGCACGCAGACATCCGTCTCACCGCCCGAAATGACCAGCGCCGTCACCCCGTCCTGCCGCAGCGCCCGATGCAACTCGCCCGACCACCAGGGTGAATAGACCGGCTTGTCGAGAAGGCGGGCGGGCGGCACGAAGCGGGCCAGCTCCGGGACCAGTTCGACAAAGCCGGGCGGGAGCTTCTCGCCCACCATGTCGGGCCAGCGCTCATAATATTGGCGCCAGCCGCCATGAGCCTCCTCCGGTGTCCGGGGCGGTATGAAGCGGGTGAAAATGGTTTGCGCCGCCATCATCTGTGCCAGCTCCTCGATGGCCGGCAAGGTGCGCTTCAGCCATGGCGCATGCCAGGAGGTTTGTTCGGCAAAAAGCGTCTGCATGTCCACGCAGAGATGCGCGCAGATATGGTCCATGATGCGCCTCGGAGTGATGAATGACGACGCGCTGCTAACCACCGGACACCGCCCACCGTTCCATCCCGGTGCGGCTTGCCGCTATCCAGGTCCGGTCATGCGGGGTCTGACCCCTTGCATCGTGGCGCATTAATCCGCATATAGCGCTTTGGGAGGTTGGCGCGGACGTGTTCCTCGCCAACCGGGTCAGGTCCGGAAGGAAGCAGCCCCAACGAGATCCTCACGGGTCGATGCCAACCTCCTACTCATCTGTTCAAATATCGGGAATTGCCGCCGTAGGGGTCTCTTGGCTTTTGCGGTTGGTGCCGGCTTGCCCTATGGTCGCGACATGAACGAAGGCAGATTCACAGAGCGGCCGGAGGGTCGGCATGGCTGATCCGGTGAGCAAGCCCTATCTGGTGCTGGCGCGCAAATACCGGCCCCGCGACTTCTCGACCCTGGTCGGGCAGGATGCCATGGTGCAGACGCTGGGCAATGCCTTTGCGCAGAACCGCATCCATCATGCCTTCATCCTCACTGGCGTCCGCGGCGTGGGCAAGACCACCACGGCCCGCATCCTGGCCCGCGCCTTCAACTATGAAGACGAGACCGGCCGCCACCCGACGCTCGACCTTTCGGTGGAAGGCACGCATTGCCGCGCCATTATCGAGGGTCGCCATGTCGACGTGGTGGAAATGGACGCGGCGTCCAATACCGGCATCGGCGATATTCGCGAGATCATCGACTCGGTCAAATACGGCCCGGTTTCAGCGCCCTACAAGGTCTATGTGATCGACGAGGTGCACATGCTCTCGACGGCGGCCTTCAACGGGCTGCTGAAGACTCTCGAAGAGCCGCCGCCCTATGTGAAGTTCATCTTCGCGACGACCGAAATCCGCAAGGTTCCGATCACCATCCTGTCGCGCTGTCAGCGCTTCGACCTGCGGCGCATTCCGGCCGAGGTGATGTCGGATTATCTTGAGAAGATCCTCGGACAGGAAGGCATCGGCTTTGAACCCGACGCCCTGGCCATGATCGTGCGGGCCGGCGAAGGGTCGGCGCGCGACAGCCTCTCCCTGCTCGACCAGGCCATCGCTCATGGCAATGGCACGGTCACAGCCGCCACCGTCAAGGCCATGCTGGGCCTGGGGGACCGGGCGCGCATCATCGACCTGTTCGAAGACCTGATGGGCGGGCGCATCGCCGAAGCGCTGACGGCCCTGCGCGAACTTTATGACCTCGGGGCCGACCCGCAGACGCTGCTGGCCGACCTGGCCGAATTCACCCATCTCGTCACCCGCATCAAGGTGGTACCGGCCGCTGCCGACGACGCCTCGCTGACGCCCGATGAGCGCACCCGCGGTCGCGACCTTGCCAATCGCCTGCCCATGCGCGCCCTCACGCGCGCCTGGCAGATCCTGTTCAAGGGCAATGAGGAAGCCGGACGCGCCGCCAATGCGCTGCAGGCCGCCGAGATGACCCTGATCCGCCTGGCCTATGCCGCCGATCTCCCGAGCCCCGACGAGGTGATCAGCAAGCTCACCCAGCAGGGAAGCCTGCCCTCAGGCTCCGCCGCGCCGCAATTGCCGCCACGTGGCCCCGGTGGTCCGAGCGGCGGGACCTCGGCGATGCGGGTTGAAGCTCTCAATGCCGCCCCGGCCGCTGCCATTCCGGCAACGCGGCCGCAGGCGGTGGNCCAGCCNCAGGTGGTGGCGCAATCCCAACCCGCGGCGGCGCAGCCGCAACCTGCAGTGCNGCCGGCCCTGGCGACNGTCACCAGCTACAAGGACCTNATCGCCCTGGCGCAGGCCAAGCGCGACGTGCTGGTGAAACTGGCGCTCGAGAGCCAGATGCGCCCGGTCTCCTTCGAGCAGGGCCGTATCGAGGTGGCGCTGACCGATGGCGCCGATCCGAGCATCATTGCCACGCTTTCGGCACGGCTACAGGCTTGGACCGGCCAGCGCTGGCTGGTCATGGTCTCGACCAGGCCACCCGAGGGTCTGACCATCCGCCAGGAGGCGGAGCAAAAGAAGCAGGCAGCCACCGAAGCGGCGCATGACGATCCGCTGGTCAAAGCCATAATGGAAACATTTCCGGGGGCGAAGCTGGTGAATGTGACGGTGCGCGACGAAGCCGCCGCGCTTCCCGACATGCCAGCCGCTCCAATCGAAGAGGACGACGAATGAAAGACATCATGGGCATGATGAAGGCCGCCAGCGAGATGAAGGCCAAGATGGAGAACATGCAGGCCGAACTGGCCGAGCTGGTCGTGGAAGGCCGCGCCGGTGGCGGCATGGTCACGGTGTCCCTCTCGGGCAAGGGTGACATGCGCGGNCTCAAGATCGATCCCTCGCTNCTCAAGCCGGAAGATGCCGANGTNGTCGAAGACCTGATCGTTGCCGCCTACAACGATGCCANGGGCAAGAGTGAAGCCGAGGCCCAGCGCAAGATGGCCGAGGTTACCGCCGGCCTGCCCATTCCTCCGGGCATGAAGCTGCCGTTCTAGGCTGCTGACACCCTTTTGCGGCGCCTGGCGCTAACAGTGCGCCAGCAAATTTCCTTCGCGGTAATTCCCACATGGCCTCCGGCGGACCCGAGATCGAACAGCTGATCCAGCTTCTGGCTCGCCTGCCGGGCCTGGGCCCGCGCTCGGCCCGGCGCGCCGTGCTGCACCTGATCAAGAAGAAGGAGCAGCTCATGCTGCCCCTGTCGGCGGCCCTCGACCGTGCCGTTGCTGCCGTTCGGACCTGCGAGGTCTGCGGCAATATCGATACCGCTTCCCCCTGCTCGATCTGCGCGGATCCCCGCCGTGGCGAGAGCGGAATTCTTATCGTGGTGGAAGACGTTGCCGATCTCTGGGCGCTGGAGCGCGCGGGTGTCGGCCAAGTTCGCTATCACGTTCTGGGCGGGGTGCTGTCGCCCCTGGACGGGGTCGGCCCGGACGATCTCAACCTTGAAACATTGCTGGCGCGCGCCAAGGACTATTCCGAGATCGTCCTTGCCATGAACGCCACTGTGGAGGGCCAGACCACGGCGCACTACATTACCGACGGGCTGGCGGGGACGCCTATCCGCGTCACCCGCCTTGCCCATGGCGTTCCGGTCGGCGGTGAGCTCGACTACCTCGACGAAGGCACGTTGAGTCAAGCGCTCAGGGCCCGAACCGAGATCTAGTGCAGGTCGGGCTTGAACTCGTCGCTGCCCTGCCAGACATGATCGTCGTCAACTGGCCCATCTTCGTCTTCGTCGTAAAATTCCTCCTCGCCGATCAGCGCGGCGCGGGCATCGACATCGTCGGGCGCCAGGGCATCGAGGTGATCGGCAGGATCGATATCCACGGCCGCATCAAGGGCTCCATCGGCGTCGGCCTGCTCGGCCTCGGCGCTCAACTCGCTGATCGCACGGTCGATTTCACCGATCATGTCCCTCGGGTCCTGGTCGCCGAAGTCGCCGCTTTCGCGGGCCGCAAGCTCGGCGCGCATTTCCTTGAGACGATCTATGCGCTCTTCCACCGGCCGGTCGCTGCCATAGAGCAGGTCCTCGATTTCATCCTGGCTATAGGGCAGCGCCAGCGCGATCTGTTCGGTGGCGTCGAACGTGGCGTCATAGGGCATAAGCGGATCGGAATTGTCGTGCGGCTGTACCATGGTCGGTCTCCCGTTGGTGTTCGCTGCACGATGAACGCCATTCGGCGCCAAGTGTTTCGAGGGCATACCCGATTGTGATCGGCGCGCTCCGGCCGGCGCTAGTTGAGGTCTCCCGGTTCGTCGCCTACGAGGCGCAACACCGGCTTTTCCTCGGTCCCTCCATCCCAGCCGGGGGGGATCGGCTTGCTCGATTTCGCCCCCAACTCGCGCAGCATTTCCACTTGGCGCACGACATTGCCGCGGCCCGAGGAGAGCTGATTGCGGGCCTCGTCAAAACTGGACCGCGCCTTGTCGAGATGGCCGCCCAGCTTGTCCATGGTGCTCAGGAAACCGGCGACCTTGTCGTAAAGGGCGCCGGCGCGCTCGGCGATTTCCTCGGCATTCTGGTGGCGCTTTTCGATGTCCCAGACATTGCGCACGGTGCGCAGCACGGTCATCAGGGTGGTGGGGGTGGTCAGCATGACGCCCTTGGCCATGCCGAATTCCACGAGCTTGGCGTCGTGCTGGATGGCGGTGGCCAGCGCGCTTTCGATGGGCACGAACATCATCACATAATCAAGGCTCGACCTTGCCGCGCGGTGATAGTTCTTGTCGCCCAGGGTGGTGATATGGCCGCGCACCGAGGCGATATGGGCGCGCAAATGCTGCTCCCGATCGAGTTCCTGGGCGTTCACATAGGCTTCGAATGCCGTGAGTGACACCTTGGAATCGATCACCAGCCTGTCGCCATTGGGCATGAGGATTTCGACATCGGTACGGACCCGCTGGCCGTCCTCGGCCGTATGGCTCTGCTGGGTGAAATACTGCTCCCCCTCGCGCAGGCCCGACTGTTCGAGAATGGTCGAGAGGATCATTTCGCCCCAGGCGCCCTGGGTCTGCGAGTTGCCCTTGAGCGCGCGCGTCAGGTTCTGCGCCTCGGTGGTGATCTGCAGGTTGCTCTCGGCCAGGGCGCGGATGCGCTCACCCATGGCGGAACGATCTTCAAGCAGGTTGCGGTGAAACTCGGTGATCTTGTCCTGCAGTGGCTTGAGCAGGGTNTCCACCTGCTCGCGGTTCTGCTTGGTGAAGGTCTCGCTATGAGTATGCAGNACCTCGCCAGCGATGGCCTTGAACTCGACGGTCATCTGCTGACGCACCTCCTCGAAGCGCTTCAAATTGGCTTCGTTCTGGCGAGCCTGTTCATCGAGGCGCGTGCGCATGGCCGCCAGTTCGGCCTGCAGACCGCTTGATTTCTCCCGCTCGATATCGAGGAGATCACTGGCCCGCTCGCGTTCGCGCTCAACCTGTGCCTCCAGGTCGCGAATGCGCGCGTCGCGCAACGCGATCTGTTCAAGCAAACCGGCCTTGAGGCTGTCCGTGGCCTCCCGCGCCGCCGCATCGGCCCGGGCCGCACTGGACCGCGCCCAGAGCACCAGGCCCACGACCAGCAGCAAAAACGCCAGCATGGCCCCCGCAATCAGGGCCATTGCGGTGGTGACGGGCACATCGCCCAGCATGAACAGGACTGTATCAAGGTCGCGCATTTGCGCAGTCTATCCCGATTCTTCTGTTCGCAAAATGTTCTCCTCGCGCCGGCCAGTTTGACCGGCCCGCTGTTGACCAGACCGGCGGAAATCGCCATATCGGGTGCAATCCTTCCTCCGCCGGACCTTTGCCCATGGCCATTCGCCCTATTCTCATCATTCCCGATGCGCGACTGCGTGCCGTTGCCGACCCGATCATCGAGGTCGATGACGAGATCAAGACGCTCGCCAAGGACATGCTGGATACCATGTATAATGCGCCCGGCATCGGCCTTGCAGCGCCCCAGATCGGGGTGATGAAGCGCATTGTGGTGATGGATCTGGCCGGTGAAGGCGAGCCGCCGGCACCGCTGGTGATGATCAATCCGGAGATTACCCGGTTCGGCGACCAGATGCAGGTGACCGAAGAGGGCTGCCTTTCGATCCCCGAGCTCTACTATGAGGTCGAGCGGCCCAATGACGTCACGGTGAAGTATACAGACCTCGATGGCAAGGAAGTGGTCCAGGAAGCAGAGGGCAAGCTGGCCGTGTGCATCCAGCACGAACTCGATCATCTCGATGGCGTGCTTTATATCGACTACCTGAGCCGATTGAAGCGTGATCGCGTGATCAAGAAATTCGAGAAGGCCGCCAAGCGCGCCGCTGGCTGATTTTCTTCTCCCCAACGGGAGAAGACGGCGCGCATAGCGCCGGATGAGGGTGTATCCTGTCCCTCCCCTCACCCGTCTCGCCGTCAGGGCGATCCACCCTCTCCCCAATGGGGAGAGGAACAACAGAGGCACTCCCCGCCATGCGCGTCGTCTTTATGGGTACGCCCGACTTTTCCGTTCCTACCCTGACCGAGATCATTTCGTCCGGTCACGAGGTCGTCGCTGTCTATACCCGCGCGCCCAAGCCGGCTGGACGTGGCCAGGCGGAACGCAGAACCCCTGTGCATGAGACGGCCGAGGCCTTCGGCATTCCCGTCTTCACGCCACGTTCGCTCAAGGGCGAAGCCGAGCAGGCCCAGTTTGCCTCGCTAGATGCCGATGTTGCGGTCGTGGTTGCCTATGGCCTGCTGCTGCCCAAGGCCATCCTGGAGGCACCCGCCTATGGCTGCCTCAATCTCCACGGTTCGCTGCTGCCCCGCTGGCGCGGCGCGGCGCCGATCCAGCGCGCCATAATGGCCGGCGACGAAAAGACCGGCATCGTGGTGATGCAGATGGATGAGGGCCTCGACACCGGGGCAATGGGCCCCACCGAGATCATCCCGATCGGTCCCGACATGACGGCGGGCGAATTGCACGACCAGATGAAGCTGGTTGGTGCGGATCTCATGGGTCGCGCCCTTGCCGCCCTGGAACGCGGGAGCCTCGATTTCACGCCACAGCCCGAGAGCGGCGAAACCTATGCGGCCAAGATCGACAAAGCCGAGGCACGCATCGATTTCTCTCGGCCGGCGGCGGAGGTCCACAATCTCATCCGGGGTCTTTCGCCCTTTCCCGGCGCGTGGTTCGAAATGGTCCTGGCGGGCAAGACGGTGCGCATCAAGGCGCTGCGATCGAGCCTTGCTGATGAGGCTGGCGCGCCCGGGGCGCTGCTGGACGGCGGGCTTACCATCGCTTGCGGGTCCGGCGCCGTGCGTCTCACCCAGGTGCAGCGCGAGGGCAAGGGCGCAATGGATGCGGCGACCTTCCTGCGCGGCGCCGGCACGCTGCCGGCCACTGTCAGCTGATGGCGCGCTACAAGCTCATTATCGAATATGACGGCACCCCCTTCTGCGGCTGGCAGCGGCAGGCGGACCGGATGAGCGTGCAGCAGGCGCTGGAGGAGGCGATTGCGCGATTTTCCGGAGAGATGGTGACGACCCAGGCGGCCGGCCGCACCGATGCGGGCGTCCATGCGCTGGCGCAGGTGGCGCATTTCGACCTCTCCAAGGAAAGGGATCCGTTCCGCATCCGTGAAGCCCTCAATTATCACCTCAAGCCCCATCCGGTGGTGATCATCGAATGCAATGCGGTCGGATCTGATTTCGAAGCGCGATTTTCTGCGACGGCCCGGCATTATGAATATCGCATTCTCAACCGCCGTGCGCCCGCAGCCATCGAGCGCAACCAGGTCTGGCATGTCCCCGTGCCTCTCGANGCGTCAGCCATGCATGAGGCNGCACAACTGATCCTGGGGCGGCANGATTTTTCAACCTTCCGATCGGCCGAGTGCCAGGCCAGTTCTCCTGTTCGTACGCTNGATGCCTTCGATGTGGCCGGTGATGGCGAAATCATCTCCATAACCGCATCCGCGCGCAGCTTCCTGCACCATCAGGTGCGCTCGATGGTGGGATCGCTCAAGCTGGTGGGCGAGGGCAAATGGAGCCCCGCCGATTTCCGGGCCGCGCTCGATTCGGCAGACCGTCGGCGATGTGGCCCCATGGCTCCGGCAAGCGGACTTTATCTGACGGGCGTGGACTATGCCGCGGGCAGTCCGCCAGCCTGAAGCAACAGGCCGCCAAGGAAGAGCAGGCCGATGAAGTTGGCGCCGACCTGGGCCACGATGAAGATCACGATCTGCATCGGAGCCAGCGTGACGATGCGGCGAGCAATATTGACTTCCACCACGATGGCCAGAATGGCCATAATCAGCAGCATCACATCGCTGCCGCCGAGCAGGATGACGCTGACGGCCCCCGCCAGGGACACATAGGCATTTACCCAGTTGTCGGCCACGAGATAGGGCATGAAGCCGTCCGCGCGGCCCATCATCTGCAGGACGATATATGCCGCACCGATCTGCATGACCAGCAGCAGCCCGGTGAGCAGCGCCATGCTGCCGGCAACGCCCTGCTGCGAGGGCACACCCATCAACTGGGGGCCGAATACGGTAATGCCGATCGAGATCACCAGCGCGATGAAGCTGCCGACGACACCGCGGGGTGAAAAGTCGAAGAACCGGGCTGCATCCTGACGGCCGAGCACCAGGGCCCAGGTGCCGCGGGCAGCGTCGCGGGCCTCTTGGAGAAAGGTGGAATTGGGCTGGGGCAAGGCTTTGTCTCGTCTCAGGCGGCAGGAACGGGGGCAGGCATCATGTAGAGGGCGATGGGCGTGCCGACAAGGAGCAGCACGCTCAACACCGCAAAGGCGGCTGAAACCCCGATAGTCCAGCCACCGGCAACACGTCCCAGGCGGAAGAACATGTAAAGCAACCCCACCCAGAGCGCAGGCAGCAGGGGGCCGAAGACCAGCGAGATCAAAGCGACCAGGACAAGATAGTAGACGAGTGCGTAGACGCCGGGAATGAGCACGGGCAGGACGGGACCGCGATCGGTGACGGCCGCCCGTGTGGCAAAGATACCGATGACCAGCGCGAGCAGGTAAAGCGACTGGATCACCATGGTGGCGATAAAGCCTGTCAGCGTGGGCACACCGTAACTAAACGAGGCCAGCACCACGCCCAGGAATGCGAACAGGTAGAACAGTACGACCGCTGTCGCCAGGCCCGGCCAGCTCAGCCGGAAGCTGTCCTGCCAGTCCGGCTGGCCGCGCACAATTCGCNTCCAGCCGTCAATCGATTGCTGCAATGCCCGGAAGCTNATCATGCACCGACCNCGAAGAAGCGACGCATGAAGTCCGTATAAATCCGGGCAAGTCCAGTCAGGTCGGCCAAAGCGATGTGCTCATCGGCCTTGTGCATGGATGGNCCCACAAGACCGCACTCCACCACGGGACCGTATTGCGCGATGAAGCGTGCATCGGATGTGCCGCCACCGGTGGAGTATTCGGGCGGTCGACCATTGCGCTCGGCAATGACGGCGGACAATGTCTCGATATGGCCGCCCAGTGGCGAGAGGAAAGATCGCGAAGGCACGCCGGACACTTCAAAGTCGATGCGTGTGCCATGGGCGTCGACGGTGCCTATGCGATCGCGGACCCACTGCTCCAGTGTCTGGGGGGTCCACAGGTCGTTATAGCGGATGTTGAAACGAGCGGTGCCGCTCATCGGAATGACGTTGGACACCGGGTTGCCCACATCGATCGTGGTGACTTCCAGGTTCGAGGCCGGAAAATGCGCCGTTCCCTCGTCCAGCCTGGCGCTCGAGAGCGCGGTGACCACCGCGGCCAGCACCGGCAGGGGATTGTTGGCCTTGTGCGGATAGGCCACATGGCCCTGACTGCCGGTGACGGTAACCTTGCCGGAAAATGAACCGCGGCGGCCAATCTTGATGCTGTCGCCCAGCACTTCGGTGGAACTGGGTTCACCGACAATGGCAAAGTCGAAGTGGTGGCCGTTGTCGGTCATCCAGGCGATGAGCTTTTCCGTGCCGTTGATCGCGTCGGCTTCCTCATCATTGGTGATTGCCAGCTGGATAGTGCCGGCCTCGGGCGGAATGGCAGCGCAGGCGGTGACGAAGGCCGCGATGCCCGACTTCATGTCGGCGGCGCCCCGGCCATAGATCTTGCCGTCGGCAATGCGGGGAACGAATGGATCGGATGTCCAGTGCGCGGCATCCCCGGGCGGCACCACGTCGGTGTGCCCGGCAAACAGCAGGCGGCGCCCGCCGTGTCCCCTGGTGGCAAAGAGATTGTCGACCGGATAGGAGCCATCACCCTCAAAGCGGAGCCGGGTTACGGCAAAACCGATCTCTTCCAGTGCGGCTTGTACTACATCAAGGACGCCCGCTTCGTGCGGCGTAATGGACGCACAGGCGATCAATCGAGCAAGCAGACGGACCTCTCCATCGAGGTCCGATCCATATTGCCATTCAGTAGAATATTCTGCCATATCCGCACGTTATATTTCTTTTGGGGGCAACATGAAGGGCCAGGTTCTTCATTACGACGACAATACCGGCGTGGGTCAGATATCTGGCGACGACGGAATTCGGTATAACTTCACGCGTTACGACCTCAAGCGCCTCGTGCCGATCACTGCCGGGACTCAGGTGGATTTCGACTTTGAGGGCAAGGACGCCAAGGACATCTATGTCCTGTCGGGGGCCGCAGCGCCAGCTTATAACGGACCGGTTGAGACCGAGCTGGGCTTTTTCGACTACTTCCGCCGTGCCATGACCAGCTACTACTTCAATTTCTCGGGCCGCGCGCGGCGCCGGGAATATTGGGGTTTCTTCATCTTCCCGTTCGTGATCTTCGTGATCCTGAGCATTCTTGTCGCCATGAGCTTTGTCGGACGCTCGCCCTATGAGGGGCCGTCGCCGCTGATCTGGGTTGCAGGCGGGCTCCTCGTGCTCTTTGGTCTTGCCGTGATCATCCCCAGCATCGCCGTCCAGGTCCGTCGCTTCCACGATCTGGGCCAGTCAGGATGGTGGGTCCTGTTGCTGTTCGTGGTCTCGATGATCCCCTATATCGGGCTGCTTTCCACCATCGCATACATCGTGCTGGGCTGCATCGACAGTCAGCCCGGCGCCAACAAGTATGGCCCACCGCCCAAGCACGTGGCCTGAGCCCAAGAAGGGGGGCCGGCCATTGGCCGGCCCGCCCGTTCAGTCTCGCAGCAAATCGTTGATCCCGGTCTTGGAGCGGGTCTGTGCATCGACGGTCTTGACGATGACGGCGCAATAGAGGCTCGGGCCGGGCGAGCCGTCGGGCAGCGCCTTGCCGGGAAGCGAGCCGGACACGACCACGGAATAGGGCGGCACGTAACCGATGTGGACTTCGCCGGTCTGACGGTTCACCACCTTGGTGGAGGCACCGATGAAGACGCCCATCGAAATGACCGAGCCTTCGCCCACGACCACGCCTTCGACGATTTCCGAGCGGGCACCGATGAAGCAGTTGTCTTCAATGATGGTGGGGGCCGCCTGCAGAGGCTCGAGCACACCGCCAATACCGACACCGCCGGAGAGGTGGACGTTCTTGCCGATCTGGGCGCAGGAACCGACAGTCACCCAGGTATCGACCATGGTACCTTCATCGACATAGGCGCCGAGATTGACAAAGCTGGGCATGAGGATGGCGCCCTTGCCCACAAAGGCCGACTTGCGCACGATGGCGCCGGGCACCGCGCGGAAGCCGGCAGAACGCCAGTCACTATCGCTCCAACCCTCGAACTTGGTGGGCACCTTGTCCCACCAGCTGGACTGCTGCGGGCCACCGCTCATGGCAACATTGTCGTTGAGGCGGAATGAAAGCAGCACCGCTTTCTTGAGCCATTGGTTGACCTGCCAGTTGCCGCCCACTTTCTCCGCGACACGTACGGTGCCCTGATCGAGCAATTCCAGCGCCGTATCCACAGCCTCGCGAACTTCGCCACGAGTCTCGAGATTAACCTCGGCACGATTTTCAAATGCGGTTTCGATGGTCTCGGCCAGTTGGGCGTGGGACATGGCAGCTCCTTGGAATGTCGCGCGGACCATAACCGGGCGCACCTATGTGTCAACGGGACAGAATGCTCGAAAATCAGGGCGCGCCTCGATTTCCGCTATGATTGGCCAGTGACAATCTGTCACTTTTCCGCTCGGCAGACCGGCTTATTTAAGGGCAATCCTCGGGCGGGCCTTAGTGGCCCGCCCTGTTCATTGTGCAGGCTGCTCCATGTCCGAACCCATCGCCAAATCCTCTCGCCGATCNCCCCACCCATTGATCGCACTTGCCGGGCTCACGGCCGGCCTCGGAGCCATCCTGGTCGCGCTGCTGGCGCTTTTCATCTTGCCCTCACTCAAGAGCGGCCCGCACAACCTGCCCCTGGGCTTTGTCGGAACTCCCGACGCCGTGGTCGCAATGGAGCAGAACCTCGCACAGCTGATGCCCGGCGCCTTTGCCGTAGAGATATTCCCCACGCAGGAAGCGCTGGACGATGCGATCAGCGCACGCACGGTGGTTGGAGGTTACGTCGCAACCGAAACGACCCTTCAGGCCCGCATCGCCAGCGCAGGCTCGACTGCCATTTCCGGAACAGTTTCGACGGCCGCCAGCGCGCTTGCCCAGGCCATGAACATGTCGCTCGAGGTAACCGACATCGCGCCGTTGCCGGCAGCCGACCCTTCGGGCATCGGCATTGGCGGCCTGACCTTCCCGCTGGTCTTCGGCGGCATCGTTCCGGTGGTCGCGTTCAAATCCCTGTTCCCGCGCCGCAACGGCTGGCGACTGGCCGGCATCGGCCTGACTGCGGTCGCCAGCGGGCTGATCGTGGCCGCCGTCCTTCAATACTGGTTCGGCAGCATCGAGGGCACCTTCTGGCCGGTCGCCGTGGCAATGGCTCTCGGCATCGCCGGCATGGCCATGCCGCTGGCCGGTTTGCAGCACGTCTTTGGCGGCAAGGGCTTCACCCTGGGCGCAATGGTCATGATGTTCCTGGGCAATCCCCTGGCCGGCATCGCCACGACCGCCGCCTGGCTGCCAGACGGACTGGGCTTCTTCGGCCAGCTCCTGCCCCCTGGCGCCACGGGCACTCTGGTGCGCTCGGCTGCCTATTTCGGCTGGGCCGGGGGCGGAGCGGCAGCCAATACTCTCGTCATCTGGGTGGCAATTGGCGTTGCCCTGACCAGTATCGGTATCGCACGCGATCGGACAATGCCGCTGCCGGCTGGCGCCTGAGACTCACCGGGCCCGGAGTGTCCATGCCCCCGGGCCTTGCCGGACACGGTCAATCTGCAGCCGGGTAGACACCCAGGATGCGGAAATAGTCCGTGAAGAAGCCCAGTTCCTCGAATGCGAGCTGAACCGCGCGGTCGTCCGGATGCCCTTCGATGTCGGCATAGAACTGGGTGGCCGTGAAGGCGCCGCCAACCATGTAGCTTTCAAGCTTGGTCATGTTGACGCCATTGGTTGCGAAGCCGCCCATGGCCTTGTAGAGCGCCGCGGGCACGTTACGGACGCGGAAGACGAAGGTGGTCTTGACCTTGCCCTGGTTGGCCGCGCGCTGCTCGCTGGGCGAGAGAACGAGGAACCGCGTGGTGTTATGGTCTGCGTCCTCGATGTTTTCAGCCAGGACATTCAGTCCATAAATCTCGCCGGCAAATCGCGAGGCGATGGCGGCCACGGACTTGTCCGCCTTCTGCGCGACTTCGCGGGCTGACCCTGCCGTGTCGACGGCATTGATGGTGCGCAGGCCACGGCTCGCAATGAACTTGCGGCACTGGCCAAGGGCCACCGACAGGGATTGCACCGCCTTGATGTCTTCAATGCTGGCGCCGGGCACGCCGAGCAGGGTCATTTCGACGCGCAGATAGGTCTCGCCGATAATGTGCAGCCCGCTTTCGGGCAGCAGGTGGTGGATGTCGGTGATGCGGCCGTAAAGCGAGTTCTCGACGGGCACGACCGCATAGTCAGCCCGACCGGTCTGCACCGCGTTGAGCGTTTCCTCGAAGGTGACACAGCCCATATACTCCTCGCCGGGGAAGACATTGGCCGAAGCGGCATGGCTGAAGGCTCCGGGTTCACCCTGAAAGGCGATTTTCTTGGTCATGGACGTCATCCGTGGAAACTGGGATGGCGGGGGTTGTGGCGCGCGTCCCTACAAGAGTCAATGTGANCAGCCCNCCGCTGGCNACCGNCCCNAAAGCCGGGGCGCAGGCAATTTCCACCGGACGCAGAGAGGCGCGGCGGATTGACCTGTTGCACCACAGGGGGCTTGATACTATCTTCCGCGCGCGTCGAGCCGGCCGGTTGAGGCGCAGCCCC
>Ga0065721_10005167_pt1 | contig 16023 bp, 11 predicted proteins | sample Mesricmetagenome_FD_59108 | JGI IMG/M metagenome (GOLD analysis project Ga0065721, IMG submission 59108) | Mesophilic microbial community from rice straw/compost enrichment Sample: eDNA_1 v2 (version 2) | ecosystem: Engineered > Solid waste > Grass > Composting > Bioreactor | place: USA: Davis... | reverse complement strand
ATGCGACTGCCGTGCCGCCCCAGGTTTCCGCACATACGCGGGTTAGAGCCGCTGTCAAAGTCGTTTTGCCGTGGTCAACGTGACCAATCGTGCCCACGTTTACGTGCGGTTTCGTACGTTCAAATTTTTCTTTTGCCACTGTAATGATTCCTCTAGTAAAGAAACTGATTAATTAGCCAGCGTCTTTGGCGATTTTGCTTTTCGCGATCACTTCTTCCGCAACGTTGCGGGGTGCCTCGGAATACTTCAAGAATTCCATGGTGTAAGTTGCGCGACCTTGAGTTGCGGAACGCAGAGCAGTTGCGTAACCGAACATTTCTGCCAGAGGCACTTCGGCGTTGACGACTTTACCGCTCACGCTTTCGTCCATGCCCAGGATCAGGCCGCGACGGCGGTTCAAGTCGCCGACCACGTCACCCATGTTCTCTTCCGGAGTAACGACTTCCACTTTCATGATGGGCTCAAGCAGCACCGCGCCACCGAGTTGTGCCAGCTTCTTGGTCGCCATAGAGGCGGCGATTTTAAACGCCATCTCCGACGAGTCGACATCGTGGTAAGAGCCGTCGAAAACACTCGCTTTCAGGCCGAGCAGCGGGTAGCCGGCCAAGACGCCGTTTTGCATTTGTTCGGCGATACCTTTCTGGATCGCAGGAACATATTCCTTGGGAACCACACCACCGACGATTTCGTTAACGAATTCCAGGCCTTCTGCGTTGGCATCTTCACCTGGCTCGAAACGAATCCAACAGTGTCCGTACTGACCGCGACCACCGGACTGACGCACGAACTTGCCTTCAATTTCGCACTTGTTGCGAATCGCTTCGCGGTAGGCAACCTGCGGCTTACCGATATTGGCTTCTACGTTGAACTCGCGACGCATACGGTCAACGATGATGTCGAGGTGCAACTCACCCATACCACCGATGATGGTCTGGCCAGTTTCTTCGTCAGTTTTAACGCGGAATGACGGGTCTTCCTGAGCCAGTTTACCCAGAGCAATACCCATTTTTTCCTGGTCGGCCTTGGTTTTTGGCTCGACAGCTACGTGGATTACCGGCTCCGGGAAATCCATACGCTCCAGCGTAATTTTATGGTCGGGATCACACAGCGTGTCCCCAGTGGTTACGTCCTTCAAACCTACAACCGCGGCGATGTCGCCACAGAGAACTTCTTTGATCTCGTTGCGCTGGTTCGCATGCATCTGCACCATCCGGCCAATGCGCTCTTTGCGGTCTTTTACGGAGTTGTAAACGCCGTCACCGGAATTAACTTTACCCGAGTAAACACGGATAAAGGTCAAAGTACCCACGAACGGGTCAGTCGCAATTTTGAATGCGAGAGCGGCAAAAGGCTCATCATCGCTGGCCTTACGGCTGGCGATTGTTTTGCCATCATCGAGAACACCTTCAATCGCTTTAACTTCAGTGGGCGCTGGCAGATATTCAATAACCGCGTCCAACATAGCCTGCACACCTTTGTTCTTGAACGCGGAGCCGCCCAATACAGGAACGATTTCGCCAGACAGAGTGCGAGCGCGGATACCGGCTTTAATTTCCGCTTCCGTAAGCGTTTCGCCTTCCAGGTATTTGTTCATCAATTCCTCGGAGGATTCAGCGGCCGCCTCAACGACTTGCTCGCGCATTTTTTCGCAGGTTTCAACCAGGTCCGCAGGAACTTCCTGGTACTCAAAGGTCATACCCTGATCTTTTTCATTCCAGATAATGGCCTGCATCTTGATCAGGTCCACTACCCCTTTGAATTCGTCTTCTGAGCCAATCGTCATTTGCAGCGGCACAGGATTGGCGCCGAGACGAGTTTTCAACTGGCCGACGACGCGCAGGAAATTGGCGCCGGTACGGTCCATTTTGTTGACGAATACCATGCGGGGAACTTCGTATTTATTGGCCTGACGCCATACGGTTTCCGTTTGCGGCTGCACACCGGAAGAACCGCACAGAACAACAACCGCACCGTCCAGAACGCGCAGTGAACGCTCCACCTCGATGGTGAAATCCACGTGTCCGGGAGTATCGATAACGTTGATGCGATGCTCGTCGAACTGACCGGCCATGCCTTTCCAGAAGGTGGTGATGGCTGCGGAGGTAATAGTAATTCCGCGCTCCTGCTCCTGCGGCATCCAGTCGGTAGTCGCAGCGCCGTCATGCACTTCGCCAAGCTTGTGTGATAAGCCCGTATAAAACAGCACCCGCTCAGTGGTGGTGGTTTTACCGGCATCTACGTGCGCACAGATACCGATGTTGCGATATCGTGCAATAGGAGTTTTACGTGCCACGGTTGTATTCCCCGTAAAGATTGGAATTCGTTGATAACGAAAAGGCAGCGAATATAGCTGCCTTTTGTTGCGGTCTTGCGAAGATATTAAAAGCGGAAATGCGAGAACGCTTTGTTGGCTTCTGCCATGCGATGGACATCTTCGCGCTTCTTAACTGCGCCGCCCTTGTTTTGCGAGGCATCAATCAGCTCACCAGCAAGACGCTGGGGCATGGATTTTTCGCCACGACCGCGCGAGTACTCTACCAACCAACGCATAGCCAGGGCGGTACGACGGCTCGGACGCACTTCCACGGGAACCTGATAAGTCGCACCACCGACGCGGCGGGACTTCACTTCCACCAGCGGAGCAACGTTGGCAAGTGCTTCTTCAAACACTTCAACCGGATTCTTTTTCAAACGCTCACCAACAACTTCCAGTGCGCCGTACACAATTTTTTCGGCGACGGATTTTTTACCGCTGGTCATAACGTGGTTTACAAATTTCGCAAGCGATTGACTTCCGTACTTTGGGTCCGGAAGGACTTCGCGTTTGGCGACGACTCTTCTTCTTGGCATAAATAAAACTCACTTTAATTCAGGTTGCCTGAGATCCGATCCCGCAGGACCCACTCAGCCTTACTGACGATTGAAAATCGAAAAAACGCAGATGCCGAAAGGCGATTAACCCTTAGGACGTTTGGTACCGTATTTAGAACGAGCTTGCTTACGGTTGTTAACACCGGAAGTATCCAAGGAACCGCGTACGGTGTGATAACGCACACCCGGCAAGTCCTTAACACGACCACCGCGGATCAATACCACGCTGTGCTCTTGCAAGTTGTGGCCTTCACCACCGATGTAAGAGGTCACTTCATAACCATTGGTCAAACGTACGCGACATACTTTACGCAGCGCTGAGTTTGGCTTTTTTGGTGTAGTGGTATAAACGCGGGTGCACACACCACGGCGCTGAGGACACTGTTGCAGTGCCGGAACATCGCTCTTTTGTGCTCTACGTTTTCTCGGCTGACGAACCAACTGGTTGATCGTTGCCATGAAACTAAACTCCAGACTATAGATTTCTTCCCGCTGGGAAGATCATTAACGTTAAATCAGGCAATAATTGCCCGCCCACAGAAATCGCGGGTGGCGCATTCTAATGGCGTCACCCGCGATCGTCAAGGCACCGGATCCGGCGCCTTTTCTCACTCAGCGCTGGACTTCAACGCCTCGGTCAGCGCTGCTTCCACTTCCGCTGCGCTCACACCATCAACCCCTGACACAGCCGCCTCGCGCTTGCGACGGCGCTCGCTGTGATAGGCCAGACCAGTACCAGCCGGGATCAAGCGACCTACCACCACGTTCTCTTTCAAACCGCGCAGCTCGTCGAGCTTGCCGGTTACGGCAGCTTCGGTCAGAACCCGGGTTGTCTCCTGGAACGATGCCGCAGAGATAAAGGACTCTGTGGCCAACGACGCTTTGGTGATACCCAGCAACTGGCGTTCGTATTGCGCCGGTTGACGGTCTTCTGAGCGCAATCTCTCGTTCGCTTCCAGCACGCGGGTGTATTCCACCTGCTCGCCTTTAACAAACTCGGAATCGCCCATTTCCATGATGTCGACTTTGCGCAGCATCTGACGCACGATCACTTCGATGTGCTTATCGTTGATCTTCACACCTTGCAGACGGTAAACATCCTGGATTTCGTTGGTGATGTAAGCCGCCAGCGCCTCGACACCCTGCAGACGCAGAATGTCATGGGGATTGGCCGGGCCATCGGATACCACTTCGCCTTTGGCTACCATCTCACCTTCGAATACAGTCAACTGACGGTGTTTGGGGATGAGCACTTCGTAGTAGCTGGAACCGTCGGGCAACAATTCACCGTTGGCCGGGGTGATGATCAGACGGCGCTTACCTTTGGTCTCTTTACCAAACGAGATGGAACCGGAGATCTCCGCCAGAATGGCGGGCTCTTTCGGTTTACGCGCTTCGAACAGGTCGGCAACGCGCGGCAGACCACCGGTGATATCGCGAGTTTTGGAACCTTCCTGCGGAATACGCGCGATAACGTCACCGATCGCCACCATGTCGCCATCGTTCAAACTCAAGATGGCGCCGGCCGGCAGCATGTAGTGCGCCGGCTGGTTGGTGTTGGCCAACATCAGCTCTTTACCGTGTGCATCCACCAGCGTTACCGCCGGCTTGAGATCTTTACCAGCAGAGGGCCGCTCGGCCGGATCCATAATTTCGATAGAGGACAGACCAGTGATTTCATCCGTTTGACGGCGGATGGACAGACCATCTTCCATACCGGAGAAATTCACACGGCCGGCAACCTCGGTGATGATCGGGTGAGTGTGCGGGTCCCATTTGGCGACCGTGGCTCCACCTTTCACATCCTGACCGTCTTTAACGGAAATGACCGCACCGTAAGGAATCTTGTAACGCTCGCGCTCACGACCGGAAGCGTCGGCAACCGCCAATTCACCAGAGCGGGATACCGCAACCAAGTGGCCGTCTTCGCGCTTGACTACTTTGACGTTGAGCAGACGAATCGTACCGTCCTGCTTGACCTGGATACTGTCGGCCAAAGAGGTTCGGCTCGCCGCACCACCAATGTGGAATGTACGCATGGTCAACTGTGTACCGGGCTCACCGATCGACTGTGCCGCGATAACACCGATGGCTTCACCCACGTTGACACGATGGCCGCGAGCCAGATCGCGACCGTAACACTGGGCACAAATACCGTAGCGAACTTCACAGGTGATCGCCGAGCGCACACAGACTTCGTCGATACCCATGCCTTCAACGCGCTCGACCCACTTCTCATCGATCATGGTGCCGGCAGGCACCAGAATCTCGTCGGAGCCCGGACGCATAACATCGCGAGCAACCACTCGACCGAGGATGCGGTCGCCGAGGGATTCGATCACGTCACCACCTTCAATAACCGGTGACATGGACAGACCTTGGTCAGTACCGCAATCCACCTGAGTGATCACCACGTCTTGCGCAACGTCCACCAAACGGCGAGTCAGGTATCCGGAGTTCGCCGTTTTCAACGCGGTATCCGCCAGACCTTTACGCGCACCGTGGGTTGAAATGAAGTACTGCAGAACGTTCAGACCTTCACGGAAGTTCGCCGTAATCGGCGTTTCGATAATCGAGCCGTCCGGACGCGCCATCAGGCCACGCATACCAGCCAACTGACGGATCTGCGCCGGCGAGCCCCGCGCACCTGAGTCGGCGTACATAAAGACGGAGTTGAAGGAGTCTTGCTTCTCCTCTTTGCCTTCACGACTGATGACTTTCTCTTTCGAAATACCTTCCATCATCGACTTGGCGACCAAATCATTGGCGCGCGACCAGATATCGATGACCTTGTTGTACTTCTCGCCCTGAGTTACCAGACCGGAAGAGTACTGGGATTCGATTTCTTTAACTTCAGCTTCAGCGCGATTGATGATTTCAACTTTATCCGCCGGAATTTCAAAGTCATTAACGCCGATGGAAGAACCGGATTTGGTACTGAAGTCGTAACCCATATACATGAGTCGGTCAGCAAAAATAACTGTCGCTTTCAGGCCCACTACGCGGTAGCAGAAGTTGATCGAGGCAGAAATCGCCTTTTTCACCATGGGGCGGTTGATCATTTCGAAGGGCATGCCTTCCGGAACGATCTCCCACAAGAGCACACGGCCGACGGTGGTTTTCACCAAGTAAGTTCTTTCTTCGCGCTCGCCGTCTTCGCGGATGGAGACTTCGCGGATACGCGCCTGGATGCGCGCCTGCAGATCCACGCTCTTCGAGTAGAACGCACGGCTGACTTCTTTCGCGTCGGAGAAGACCATCCCTTCGCCCTTCGCGTTGATGCGCTCGCGCGTCATCCAATACAAACCGAGAACCACGTCCTGAGAAGGCACGATGATCGGCTCGCCAGATGCGGGCGACAGAATGTTGTTGGTGGACATCATCAGCGCGCGGGCTTCCAACTGCGCTTCGATGGTCAGCGGCACGTGCACGGCCATCTGGTCACCGTCGAAGTCCGCGTTGTACGCGGCGCACACCAGCGGGTGCAGCTGAATCGCCTTACCTTCGATCAGCACAGGCTCGAACGCCTGAATACCCAAACGGTGCAGAGTCGGTGCACGGTTCAGCAATACGGGGTGTTCGCGGATCACTTCGTCGAGGATGTCCCACACCACCGGCTCTTCACGCTCAACCATTTTCTTGGCGGCTTTGATGGTGGTGGCCAGGCCGCGCAGTTCCAGTTTGCTGAAAATAAATGGCTTGAACAGTTCGAGCGCCATTTTCTTCGGCAGACCGCACTGGTGCAGACGCAGGGTCGGACCGGTCACGATTACGGAACGGCCGGAGTAGTCAACGCGTTTACCCAACAGGTTCTGACGGAAGCGACCCTGCTTACCTTTGATCATGTCGGCCAGGGATTTCAGCGGACGCTTGTTGGAGCCAGTGATGGCGCGACCGCGACGGCCGTTATCCAACAATGCGTCCACCGCTTCCTGCAGCATACGCTTCTCGTTGCGCACGATGATGTCAGGCGCGTTCAGGTCGAGCAGACGCTTCAAGCGGTTGTTACGGTTGATGACGCGGCGATACAGATCGTTCAGATCGGAAGTCGCAAAGCGGCCGCCGTCCAGGGGTACCAATGGACGCAGATCGGGCGGCAATACCGGCAGCGCTTCCAGCACCATCCATTCCGGCTTGTTACCGGATTGCAGGAAGGCTTCGATCAGCTTCAAACGCTTGGAGAGCTTTTTGATTTTGGTTTCGGAATTGGTTTCCGGAATTTCTTCGCGCAGTTTTTGCGCTTCGGATTCCAGATCCAGATCGCGCATCAACGCCTGGATAGCTTCCGCACCCATTTTGGCTTCGAACTCGTCACCGAATTCTTCCATGGCTTCGAAGTACTGCTCGTCGGTCAGCAGCTGGCCGCGCTCAAGCGTGGTCATGCCGGGATCGACAACAACGTAGGATTCGAAATAGAGCACGCGTTCAATGCTGCGCAGGGTCATGTCCAACAGCAAACCGATACGGCTCGGCAGAGATTTCAGGAACCAGATGTGCGCAACGGGGCTGGCCAATTCGATGTGACCCATGCGGTCGCGACGAACCTTCGCCAAAGTGACTTCCACACCGCATTTTTCACAGATGATGCCGCGGTGCTTCATGCGCTTGTACTTGCCGCACAAACATTCGTAGTCCTTCACTGGGCCAAAGATTTTGGCGCAGAACAGACCTTCGCGCTCCGGCTTAAAGGTACGGTAGTTGATGGTTTCCGGCTTCTTCACTTCGCCGAAAGACCACGACCGGATCATGTCAGGGGACGCCAGGCCAATGCGAATGCCATCAAACTCGTCGGGCTGGCCCTGGTTTTTCAGTAGATTCAATATGTCTTTCAAGATCTTGCCTCCAGTGGGTGCAGTGCACAGTGGGCGCCGACCGGCGACCCACCACCCTTAATGACCAAATCGCTTAATTGTCGTGTTCCAGCTCGATGTTGATACCGAGTGAGCGGATTTCCTTCACCAATACGTTGAAGGATTCCGGCATGCCCGGTTCCATACGATGGTCGCCATCGACGATGTTTTTGTACATCTTGGTACGGCCGGCCACGTCGTCGGATTTGACGGTGAGCATTTCCTGCAGCGTGTAAGCGGCGCCGTACGCTTCCAGGGCCCACACTTCCATCTCTCCAAAGCGCTGACCACCGAACTGTGCCTTACCACCCAGCGGCTGCTGAGTAACCAGGCTGTAAGAACCGGTGGAACGTGCGTGCATCTTGTCGTCCACCAAGTGGTTCAACTTCAGCATGTACATGTAGCCAACGGTGACCGGACGCTGGAAGGCGTCGCCAGTACGGCCGTCAAACAGCGTCATCTGGCCGGATTCCGGCAGATCCGCCAAGCGCAGCAGCGCCTTGATTTCGGCTTCCTGGGCGCCGTCGAATACCGGCGTCGCCATAGGCACACCCGCGCACAGGTTGCGCGACATTTCGATCAGCTCAGCATCGCTCATGCTGTCCAAATGGGTTTTGGCTTTGGAGTTGCCGGTGCGGTTGTACACCTGCTCGAGGAAATCCCGAACTTCGGCAACGGCGCGCTGCTCTTTTAACATGCGGTCGATCTTCTGCCCCAGACCTTTGGCCGCGAGGCCGAGGTGGGTTTCGAGAATCTGACCTACGTTCATCCGCGACGGTACACCCAGCGGGTTCAGAACTATGTCCACCGGCTCGCCATGCTCGTCATGAGGCATGTCTTCAATGGGCATGATCACGGAGATAACACCCTTGTTACCGTGACGTCCGGCCATTTTGTCACCGGGCTGGATGCGGCGTTTGACCGCCAGGTAGACCTTGACGATTTTCAGGACGCCCGGCGCCAGATCGTCACCGGTGGCCAGCTTGCGTTTCTTGTCTTCAAAACGTTCGTCGAGTTCTTTGCGACGCTCGGCCAACTGGGCTTCGGCTTTTTCCAGCTGCTCGTTGAGCGCTTCTTCCGCCATGCGGATTTTGAACCAGTCCTTTTTATCCATTTCCGCCAGCAGGTCCGCGGTGATTTCGGTGCCTTTTTTCAGGCCCTTGCCACCGACGGCTTTTTGGCCGATCAAAGCCGCGCTCAAACGCTCGAAGGTGGCCGCTTCAACAATGCGGTACTCTTCGTTCAAATCTTTGCGGACTTTATCCAACTGGATTTTTTCGATTTCCAGTGAACGCTGATCTTTTTCCAGACCATCGCGGGTAAATACCTGGACGTCGATAACAGTTCCGCGAGTGGAAGTCGGCACACGCAGAGAAGTATCTTTTACGTCAGACGCTTTTTCACCGAAGATTGCGCGCAGCAGTTTTTCTTCCGGAGTCAGCTGGGTTTCGCCTTTCGGCGTCACTTTACCAACGAGGATATCGCCAGGACCGACTTCCGCACCTATATACACAATGCCGGATTCATCCAGTTTTGCCAGAGCACCTTCACCAACGTTGGGAATATCCGCGGTGATTTCTTCAGAACCGAGTTTGGTATCGCGGGCGATACAGGTCAGTTCTTGAATGTGGATAGTGGTGAAGCGATCTTCCTGCACCACGCGCTCGGAGACCAGAATCGAGTCTTCGAAGTTGTAACCGTTCCAGGGCATGAACGCGATGCGCATGTTCTGACCCAGCGCCAATTCACCCAGATCCACTGACGGACCATCGGCCAGAATGTCGCCGCGGGCGATTGCATCACCGATGCGCACGATGGGCCGCTGGTTGATACAGGTGTTCTGGTTGGAACGGGTGTATTTGGTCAGGTTGTAGATGTCCACACCTGCTTCACCGGCGACCACTTCATCATCCGCCACGCGGATAACGATGCGCGCAGCATCCACACGCTCAACCACACCGCCGCGTTTGGCGACCACACACACGCCGGAGTCAGAGGCCACGTGGCGCTCCATACCGGTACCGACCAGGGGCTTCTCAGCGCGCAGCGTCGGCACGGCCTGACGCTGCATGTTGGAACCCATGAGCGCGCGGTTCGCGTCATCGTGCTCGAGGAACGGAATCAAAGAAGCCGCAACCGATACAACCTGACGTGGCGACACGTCCATGTACTGCACTTCTTCTGGAGACTTCAGGGTGAATTCGTTCTGATAACGCACGGAAACCAGATCGTCCACCAAGCGGCCTTCGCCATCGAGTTTGGCGGAAGCCTGGGCGATAACGAATTGCGATTCATTGATCGCGGACAGATATTCGATTTGATCCGTCACTTTGCGATCGACCACTTTGCGCACCGGGCTCTCGAGGAAGCCGTAGTGGTTGGTGCGGGCATAGGTCGCCAATGAGTTGATCAGACCGATGTTCGGACCTTCGGGTGTTTCAATTGGACATACACGACCGTAGTGCGTCGGGTGAACGTCGCGCACTTCGAAGCCGGCGCGCTCGCGGGTCAAACCGCCGGGGCCCAAAGCGGATACACGACGTTTGTGCGTGACTTCGGACAGCGGGTTGTTTTGGTCCATGAACTGGGACAACTGGCTGGAACCGAAGAATTCTTTTACCGCGGCAGCGACGGGTTTGGCGTTGACCAAATCCTGCGGCATCAAGCCTTCGCTTTCCGCCATGGACAGACGCTCTTTTACCGCGCGCTCAACGCGGACCAGACCAACGCGGAATTGGTTTTCCGCCATCTCACCAACAGAACGCACACGACGGTTACCCAAATGGTCAATGTCGTCGACAGTGCCTTTACCGTTGCGGATGTCGATCAAGGTCTTGATGACATCAACGATGTCTTCATTGGACAGAGTGCCTTCGCCCGTTTCGGCGTCGCGACCGAGGCGGCGGTTGAACTTCATGCGGCCAACAGCGGAAAGATCGTAACGCTCTTGGCTGAAGAACAGGTTCTGGAACAGGGTTTCCGCGGACTCTTTAGTCGGTGGCTCGCCAGGGCGCATCATGCGATAGATTTCGACCAGCGCTTCCAGCTGAGTGCGGGAAGGATCGATGCGCAGGGTTTCCGCGATAAAAGGACCGCAATCCAGCTCGTTGGTGTAAATGGTCTGAATTTCAGTAATGCCCGCTTTGGCGAATACTTTCAGGGTGTCTTCGCTGATTTCGGTATTACATTCGAGCAGCACTTCGCCCGTGGCGGGATCGATAATGTCTTTCGCCAGCGCTCGACCCAACAGGTATTCACGCGGAACGGACAATTCTTTTACGCCGGCCTTTTCCATCTGACGGATGTGACGCGCGGTAATACGGCGGCCGTCTTCGACGATAACGTTGCCGTTTTCGTCAGTGATGGTGAAAGTGGCCACGTCACCACGCAGACGCGCAGGAACGAGTTCCAATTTGACAGTTTTGTCGTCAACCAAACGGTATTTGTTGGTTTCGAAAAACATCCCCAAAATTTCTTCGGAGGTAAACCCGAGCGCGCGCAGCAAAATAGTGACCGGCAATTTACGACGACGGTCGATACGCACGTATACCAAATCTTTCGGGTCGAATTCGAAATCCAACCAGGAGCCGCGGTAGGGAATAATGCGCGCAGAATAGAGCAATTTTCCTGAAGAGTGGGTTTTGCCTTTATCGTGTTCGAAAAACACACCTGGAGAGCGGTGTAACTGCGACACGATTACGCGCTCGGTACCATTAATTACGAAGGTACCGTTGTCGGTCATGAGCGGAATTTCGCCCATGTAGACTTCTTGTTCTTTAATGTCTTTAATCGTTTTGGTGGACGATTCTTTATCGTAAATAATCAGGCGCACTTTAACGCGCAGGGGCACGGCATAGGTTGCACCGCGCAGCACACATTCGTTTACATCAAAAACAGCCTTACCCAATGTATAACTGACGTATTCCAAAGCCGCGTTGCCGGAATAACTTACGATGGGAAATACTGACTTAAAAGCCGCGTGCAATCCCATATCAAGTCTTTTGTTGGGAGCGACGTCAGCCTGAGTGAATTTTCGGTAGGAATCCAATTGAATTGCCAGGAGGTAAGGCACGTGCATCACAGTGGGCAGCTTGCCAAAATCCTTGCGGATACGTTTTTTCTCAGTGTACGAGTAAGCCATCAGTATTCCTCAGCTTGTTCACGGGGCATTGTCCGGGTAAGACGTTGGAAGCGGCGAACTTCCAGATTCCGTGGTTATGACACGGGTAAATCAACTACTCGACCGTAAATTGAACACCACATCGGCCAGCGTGGCCGTAAACAGAAAAAGGCCAGCAGGTGTATACACCTGCCAGCCCCTCGCCAAATTAAAATTTGGCATTAAGTAGAACCAACTTATTTCAACTCGACAGTAGCGCCGGCTTCTTCCAGTTGCTTCTTGGCATCTTCCGCTTCTGCTTTGGAAGCTGCTTCTTTCAAAGTTTTCGGTGCGCCGTCAACCAGGTCTTTGGCTTCTTTCAAGCCTAGACCGGTCAGAGCACGTACGACTTTAATTACGTTGACTTTCTTCTCACCTGAGTCTTTCAGGATGATGTCAAACTCGGTTTTTTCTTCAGCTACAGGAGCAGCAGCGGCAGGAGCAGCAGCTACAGCAACAGCTGCAGCGGCAGAAACGCCGAATTTGTCTTCCATAGCCTTAACCAGTTCAACAACGTCCATTACGGACATTTCAGCGATTGCATTCAAAATATCTTCTTTAGACAGAGCCATTACTCAATCTCCAGATTAATAAATAAAAATTACGTTTAAACAGCCAATTCCAAAGGATTAGGCTGCGTCTTGTTTCTGATCGCGCACAGCTGCGATAACGCGGGTAATTTTGCTCGGGACTTCGTTGAACGTGCGTGCGAGCTTGGTGACTGGAGCGATCATGACGCTCATCAGCATTGCCAATGCCTGATCGCGAGTCGGCAGAGTTGCCAGGGCATCAATTTGCGATGCCGGAAGCATTTGTCCACCTACTGCCAGCGCTTTGACTTCAAATTTTTCGTTTTCTTTGGCGAAATCTTTGAACAGACGGGCCGCGGCACCTGGATCTTCCATGGAAAATCCAAAAATGCTGGGGCCTTTCAAAGCCTCTGTAACACACTCGAACTCTGTGCCTTCAAATGCACGACGAGCCAACGTGTTGCGCACTACTTGTAAGCGCACGTTGTTCTGCCGCGCCAATTTGCGCAAAGCGTCCATTTTGTTTACCGTCACACCACGTGCGTCGGCAATTACCAGTGACAACGCGTTGACCGCAGTCTCGTTAACATCAGCGACGATCGCTACTTTGTCTTCGAGTCTAATAGCCACAATAACTATCTCCTGGACTTGATGATCGGATAACCCGGCAAACTGCGCCGGACTATCCAGTTTCGGTGATCACTTCCAGTTAAAAACTGAGTAGGGTCACACCGTCTGCGTAGGATCGGAGTTTCGCCAAAGCAAAAATGCGTCGGCGAATTCACCCGGATTAAATCACCGCTTGCGCGTTGACTCCTACGGTCTTTGACAGTCCGGCAACGCCGGACCCCAAAGCCTGTTTCTCCCTTAGATTTCCAGGGAGGATAAATCGAGATTCAAACCTGGGCCCATAGTGGTGCTCAGGGATACCTTCTTCAGGTAAACACCTTTGGAAGTCGCAGGTTTGATTTTTTTCAGATCCGCAATCAATGCTTCAAGGTTTTCTTTGAGCGCTTTTGTTTCGAAAGAAACCTTGCCGATGCCGCCGTGGATAATGCCGCCTTTATCAGCGCGGAAACGCACCTGACCAGCTTTGGCATTTTTTACTGCAGTGACCACATCCGGAGTAACGGTACCGGTTTTCGGGTTCGGCATAAGTCCACGCGGACCGAGCACCTGACCCAATTGACCCACAACGCGCATAGCGGCGGGATCAGCGATCACAACATCAAAATCCATCATGCCGCCTTTAACTTGCTCGGCGAGGTCTTCCATACCCACGAACTCAGCGCCAGCTGCTTTAGCAGCTTCAGCATTTGCGCCCTGGGTGAAAACCGCTACGCGTACGCTTTTACCGGTGCCGTGTGGCAGAGTGGTAGCGCCGCGGACAGCCTGGTCGGATTTACGTGGATCAATACCCAGATTGATCGCAACATCGACGGTTTCAGAGAATTTAACTTTGGACAATTCTTTTAACAGAGCGACAGCTTCTTCGATGCCGTACTGCTTGGTGGAATCCACTTTTTCGCGGATCGCCTTTTGACGTTTGGATAACTTTGCCATCTTACAGACCCTCGACTTCCAGACCCATTGAACGAGCAGAACCAGCGATGGTTCTTACAGCCGCATCCATATCCGCAGCAGTCAGATCTGGCGCCTTGGCTTTGGCGATTTCTTCCAGCTGAGCGCGGGTTACTTTGCCAACTTTCTCAGTGTTGGGGCGTCCGCTACCGGACTTGATACCCGCTGCTTTTTTCAGCAAGTGAGTAGCCGGTGGGGTCTTCATGGTGAAGGTAAAGCTGCGATCGCTGTAAACGCTGATCACAACCGGAACCGGAGAGCCCGGCTCGAGGTGCTGCGTTTGAGCGTTGAACGCTTTACAGAATTCCATGATGTTCACACCGCGCTGACCCAGAGCAGGACCAACCGGTGGACTCGGGTTTGCTTGACCCGCTTTTACTTGTAACTTAACGTAAGCTTCAATTTTCTTTGCCATGATGAATACCTATCCTCTTTCAGAATGGGTGTTAACGCCTCCTGGTGGCGGCAAACCACCAATCGCCGGCTCCCCCTCTGCATGACACGAGCAGTCTGCAGAGACGCAAAAACCTCCCCTGACATAGCTGCCAGCGAAGGTTTAATTTGTTGTGTTGCCTGTTTAAATCAGCTCTTTTCCACCTGACTGAATTCGAGCTCAACTGGAGTTGAGCGGCCAAATATCAGTACCGCAACACGCAGTCTGTTCTTCTCGTAATTAACTTCCTCGACAACGCCATTGAAATCGTTGAAGGGACCGTCGATCACACGAACCATTTCACCTGGTTCAAATAATGTTTTGGGCTTCGGCTTATCAGCGGAGTCATCAACACGCTGCAGAATTGCCTGAGCCTCTTTTTCAGTAATGGGCGCCGGCTTGTCTGCTTTACCGCCGATAAAACCCATAACGCGCGGCGTTTCTTTCACCAAGTGCCACGTATCGTCATTCAATTCCATTTGTACCAGCACGTAACCTGGGAAGAATTTACGCTCAGATTTGCGCTTTTGGCCGCCTCGCATTTCCACCACTTCTTCGGTGGGCACCAGCACTTCACCGAAAAGGTCTTGCATGTTATGCAGCTCAATGCGTTCTTTCAATGCAGACGCGACTTTTTTTTCATAGCCGGAGTATGCATGTACAACGTACCAACGTTTCGCCATGTTCTCTCCTAGCCGATAACAAGTTTAGCAAGCTGGCCTATAGCCCAATCCAATACCCAGAGAATGATAGCCGTGACCACAACCACCACCACTACCAGCAATGTCGTCTGATTGGTTTCCGCGTTAGTCGGCCATACAACTTTACGAACTTCTGTTTGCGCCTCTTTGAACAGAGTCCAAAACGCAAAGCCTTTTGAGGTATTGAAGGCGATGAAGCAACAGACACCGGCCAATACCACCAACGCAATAACGCGATACAGCAGTTTGATTTCTTCTGCGTAGAAACTGTTGGCAAACACACCTGCGCCGATCAGCAGAAAAACAACCAGCCATTTGAAGCCGTCAAAGCGGTATTCACCTGGTTCAACTTTTGTATTCATGCATTGACCAACAAAAACTTATCGAAAAATGGCAGGCCAGGAGGGACTCGAACCCCCGACATTCGGTTTTGGAGACCGACGCTCTACCAACTGAACTACTGGCCTGTATTACTTCCGTGCTCTTGCAATAGAAAAAGGTTGGCTCACGGAGAGCCAACCTTCATCTTCTTTTCCGCTTATTACTCGATGATTTTGGCAACGACGCCAGCACCAACNGTNCGGCCGCCTTCGCGAATCGCAAAGCGCAGACCTTCGTCCATCGCAATCGGGGCAATCAGCGTAACGGTCATCTGGATNTTGTCACCCGGCATAACCATCTCTACACCTTCCGGCAATTCACACGCACCAGTTACGTCCGTAGTACGGAAGTAGAACTGTGGGCGGTAGCCTTTGAAGAATGGAGTGTGACGGCCACCTTCTTCTTTAGACAGAACGTAAACTTCTGACTGGAATTTGGTGTGCGGCTTGATGGTGCCCGGCTTAGCCAATACTTGTCCACGCTCAACTTCGTCACGCTTGGTACCACGCAACAGAAC
>Ga0065721_10051158_pt1 | contig 16025 bp, 13 predicted proteins | sample Mesricmetagenome_FD_59108 | JGI IMG/M metagenome (GOLD analysis project Ga0065721, IMG submission 59108) | Mesophilic microbial community from rice straw/compost enrichment Sample: eDNA_1 v2 (version 2) | ecosystem: Engineered > Solid waste > Grass > Composting > Bioreactor | place: USA: Davis... | reverse complement strand
GGAGCCGAGAGCAGCCGCACGATGCGTCCGATTCCCGGAGCGACGGGGACGAGCTGCATCGTCACTCCCCGAACCGTCGTCTCCACGAAAGGCCCGGGCTCCCGCCCGATTCCGTCCATGACCCATTCCAACGGCATGATCGTATGCAAAGTCATCCGGCTTGTCCTCCTTTCCGCGGTCGCTCACGTTGGCGTTGCCGCTTCGATCTGCTCAGCTGTTGCGCTCTTCTTGGTTTCGAATCCCGCAAGAAATGGCCCCCCCTTGCGCGATTCGCCGCCCCGAGTCACGTCTCGGTCCGGCCATCCGCCGTTCCCGGCTGCCTGCGCTCCGCTATTCTCCGGTTCAGCTCCTTCAGCGCCTCGCCGACGCCGCCGACGGCATCGATCAAGCCGTGCTTGACCGCGTCCTGGCCGATGACCGTCGTCCCGATATCCCGCGTCAGCTCTCCCGTTTTATACATCAATTCCTTAAACGTGCTTTCCGTGATATGCGAGTTTTGCGTCACGAAACGCGTCACTCTTTCCTGCATCTTCTCGAAATAATCGAACGTTTGCGGAACGCCGATGACGAGCCCGTTCATGCGGATCGGGTGGATCGTCATCGTCGCCGTATCCGCGATAAACGAATAATCGGCCGATACGGCGATCGGCACCCCGATCGAATGGCCGCCTCCGAGCACGAGCGTGACCGACGGCTTCGTCAGCGAAGAGATCATCTCCGCGATCGCGAGCCCCGCTTCCACGTCGCCGCCGACCGTATTGAGCACGATCAGCAGCCCTTCTATCTTCGCGCTCTGTTCGGCGGCGATCAGTTGGGGTATGACGTGCTCGTACTTCGTCGTTTTGTTCTGCGGCGGCAAAATGAGGTGCCCTTCGATCTGTCCGATAATCGTCAGGCAGAATATATTGCTCTCGGCAGCGGGCACGGAAGTTTGCCCGAGCTGCACGATCGTCTCGGCCGGCCCCGCTTTGCGGCCGTCTTCCGACGGAGCGGCCGGCTGCTCGGCCTTTTCGGCCGCTTTGTCTTTATCGTTCATCCTCTCGTCCTCCCCTGATTGACGGGCTGGGACATAGTATGGGCCAATCGGTTCGCAAATACATTCGGGATCGCTAAATCTCCCCAAAAAGCGGAGCCCTTGCTTCGTGTTTTTTCAAAAAAAACCGCTTTCCGCCGTTAGAGAGGCGGAAAGCGGTTTTCATTTGAGTGTGGGTTGTCTTCTTTCTACACTTCCATGATGATCGGAAGGATCATCGGTCTTCTTCTCGTTTGCTCGTAGAGGAAACGTCCGAGCGCGTCCTTGACGTTCGTCTTGAGGGACGCCCACTCGTTCACGTTGTCGTTCATCAGTTTATGCAGCGTGTTCGTCACGATCCGGTTCGCTTCTTCCAGAAGCCCTTCCGACTCGCGAACGTAGACGAAGCCGCGGGAGATGATGTCCGGTCCGGACAAAATCGTGCCGTCCTGCTTGCTCAGCGTCACGACGACGACCAAGATGCCGTCTTGCGAGAGCAGCTTCCGGTCCCGAAGCACGATGTTGCCGACGTCTCCGACTCCGAGGCCGTCGATCAGGACGTTGCCCGACGGGACTTTGCCGCCTTTGCGGGCGACGCCGTTCTGGACTTCGACGGTATCGCCGATATCCAGCAAGAAAATATTTTCCTTCGGAATGCCGACCTGTTCGCCGAGCAACCCGTGATGGCGAAGCATTCTGTATTCCCCGTGGATCGGAATGAAATATTCCGGCTTCATCAGGTTCAGCATCAGCTTCAGCTCTTCCTGGCTGCCGTGGCCCGATACGTGCACGCCCGAGATGGAGCCCGGTCCGTAGATCACGTGCGCCCCGAGCCTCATCAGCTCGTCGACCGTACGGCCGACGTATCTTTCATTGCCCGGAATCGGAGTCGCCGCGATGATCACCGTATCGCCCGGAAGAATATCCACCTTGCGGTGGGTGGAACGCGCCATTCGCGTAAGCGCGGACATCGGCTCGCCTTGGCTGCCGGTCGACAGGATGACGACGCGGTCCGCCGGAAGCTTGTTCACTTCCTCCGGTTCGATCAGCATGCCTTCCGGAATGTTCAGGTAGCCGAGCTCCGAGGCGATGCCGACGACGTTCACCATGCTCCGTCCGATGACGGTGATCTTCCGGCGCGTCTCCGCGGCCGCGTTGATGACCTGCTGTATCCGATGCACGTTCGACGCGAACGTCGCCACGACGACGCGCTGCTTCGCGCTGCGGAACAGCGATTCGAACTCCTTGCCGATATTGCTCTCGGAAGGCGTATATCCGGCGCGTTCCGCGTTCGTGCTGTCCGACAGCAGCGCCAGGACGCCGCGGCTGCCGATCTCCGCCATTCTTTGCAAGTCGGCGAACTGGTCGTTCACCGGCGTATGGTCGAATTTGAAGTCGCCCGTGTGAACGACGTTGCCTTCCGGAGTCTCCAGGCATACGCCCACCGAGTCCGGGATGCTGTGGTTCGTACGGAAAAAGCTCGCTTTGATCGTTCCGAACGTGAGCTCCGTATCCTCGTTGATCAAATGCCGCTTCGTATCTCCGAGCAATCCGGCTTCCTTCAGCTTGTTTTCGACCAAGCCGAGCGTCAGCTTCGTTCCGTAGATCGGGACGTTCAGTTGCTTCATCACGTAAGGCAACCCGCCGATGTGGTCCTCGTGTCCGTGCGTAAGCAGGATCGCCCGTACTTTTTCCCGGTTTTCCAGCAAATAGGTCAAGTCCGGGATGACGACGTCGATGCCTAGCATCTCTTCCTCGGGGAATTTCAGTCCGGCGTCCACGACGACGATGTCGTTGCCGTACTGGATGCAATACATGTTTTTGCCGATTTCGCCAACGCCGCCGAGCGCGAAAATCAGTAATTTATCTGGGCTGTTTTTCTTTGACACTACTAGTACCTCCTAGATCATTCGACGCACCCGATCGATATGAAATTTTCAATTTGCTCATTCTTTGCCGCACCCAATCACTCTCAATCATTATACATGATGCCATTCGGGAAAAACAAGAACGTTATGTACCCCGTAAAACGAAGATGCCGATGTCCGGAGGACATCGGCTAATCCGCTTGCGGCGTCGGTTCGACCGAAATCCATCTATACTGATTCGTTCAATAGGTTTTCAACGAAACGGCCTTCCGCTTCGGTCGCCGGAACGAGGGGCAGCCTCACTCCTCCGACCGGCAATCCCCGCAGCGCAAGCGCATGCTTGACCGCCACCGGATTCGGAACCGGGTGAGGGCAGTTGAACAAGCCCTTGAACACGGGGAACAGCTTGGCGTTGATCTCTTGGGCGTCCCGTACGCGCCCATCCAGGAACGCGTGGATCAAATCTTTCATTTGAGCGCCGACGATGTGGCTCGCCACGCTGACGATCCCGTGTCCGCCGACCGACAGCGACGGGAGCGTAACCGCGTCGTCTCCGGAATAGAGCACGAAGCCTTCCGGCGCCTGCGCGACGATTTCCGTCATCTGCTCCAGGGAAGCGCATTCCTTGGTGGCGACGATGTTCGGAACGGCCGCCAAGCGCAGCGTCGTTTCCACGGACATGCTGACGACCGTTCTCGACGGGACGTTGTACAGAACGACGGGAAGCGACGTCGCTTCGGCGATCGTCCGGAAATGCTGATAGATGCCTTCCTGACTCGGCTTGTTGTAATATGGAGCGACAAGCAGAATCCCGTCCGCGCCGACTTCCTCCGCCCTTCTCGTCAATTGCACGGAATGGGCCGTCTCGTTGCTGCCGGTGCCCGCGATGATCTTGCAGCGTCCGGCGGCGTGCTTGACCGCGAACCGGACCAATTCCACTTTCTCGTCGTCCGTAAGCGTAGGCGACTCCCCCGTCGTGCCGGAGACGACCAGGCTGTCGGATTTTTGCTCCTCGATCAAATAATCGATCAATTTGCCCGTCATGTCCCAATCGATGTTCAATCGTTCGTCAAATGGAGTTACCATTGCAGTAATCAATCGACCGAAACTCATTGCCTGTTTCCTCCTCTATTTTTCCCCGCCAGTACCAAGGTGAAGCCCGAATGCCGTGTGCAGAGCCTGCAGCGCGGCCGCCAGATCGCTTTCGGAGATCAGAACCCAGATCGTCGTATTGGAATCCGCCGACTGCAGGATTTGAATGCCGGCTCCGGTCAGCGCCTCGACGATCCGGGCCATTACGCCCGGTTCCCCGTTCATGCCGCCTCCGATAACCGACACTTTCGCGCACGCTCTTCGCACGCGAGGCTCGAAGCCTAATTCCTCGAGCAGCTCAAGCGCCGTCGGCGTGTCGTTGCCGGTGACCGTATAGTGGATTCCGGAAGGCATCACGTTGATAAAGTCGACGCTGATTCCGTGCGAAGCCATCGCCCGGAATACGCGCAATTGCAGATCGGCCGGCCCGTCCCGATCCGTTACGGCAAGCTGCGTGACGTCTCTGACGTGGGCGAGGCCGGTTACCGTTTTATCATACCATATGCCTTGGCTTCGCAGCGCGTGTGCATGCGTGACCAGCGTGCCTTCCCCGTCCGAAAAGGTCGAACGGACGCGCACCGGTATCCCGGCTTTCATCGCAACCTCGACGGCGCGGGGATGGATGACTTTGGCTCCGTTCTGGGCCATATTGCATATTTCCTCGTAGCTGACGACGGGCAGCGGACGCGCGTCTTTCACCCACCGGGGATCCGCGGTCAAAATGCCGTCTACGTCCGTGTAAATATCGACGATATCCGCTTTCAAGGCTGCGCCGATCGCCGTGGCGGAAGTATCGCTTCCTCCGCGGCCGAGGGTCGTCGTTTCCCCGTCCGCCGTCATGCCCTGAAACCCCGTCACGACGACGATCTGCTTGTCGGCCAGAAGCCCGAGCATCCGTTCGGCGTTGATTTCCAGTATTCGCGCGGATCCGAACTGGCCGTCGGTCACGATGCCGGCCTGTCCTCCCGTCAAGGCGACCGCCGGCAGCCCTTCTGCCCGAAGGAGGCTGCACAGCACAGACGCGGAGATCAGCTCTCCGCAGCTGAGCAGCAAATCCCTTTCGCGGGGCGGAAGCGCATTCCCGTTGGCCTTGACGAGCTCCAGCAAAGAATCCGTGGCGTAAGGCTCGCCGCTTCTTCCCATCGCCGACACGACCACGACCACCCGGCTGCCGGCCTCGTATTCCCGAATAACGTGACGGAGGACGTGGCGCCGACTCTGCTCGTCGGACAGCGACGTCCCTCCGAATTTTTGCACGATCAGATCCATCCCGTTTCCTCCGCTCCAATCGGCAAGCTCTATCTCCTATTCAACGGATATCGCGATATTCGATCGCTAATCAGATGACTCAACAACGGATAAAGAGTCGTTAGGCGTAAGAGAAACGCTCGATGAGCATCGGCTGCAGCTGCTTCCCTTGCAAGGCCGCTTCGCACGTGTCCATCACGAGATCCATCCGGGCCACGAGGGAGTTCGGCTTGGCGGTCGGATTGTCCTGGCCGAAAGGGACGAAATATACGTTTTTCATAATCAATAGTTTGGCGATGTTCGCGGCGTTAAGGCCCAAGCCGTCGTTCGTGGAAATCGCGAGGACGAGAGGCCGCTGGTTGCGCATTTGCGCTTTGGCGGCCATGAGAACGGGTCCGTCCGTCATGGCGTTCGCCAGCTTGCTCGTCGTGTTGCCCGTGCACGGAGCGATCGCCAGAACGTCCAGTCGCTTGGATGGACCTAGCGGCTCCGCTTCTACAATAGATGATATGATCTCGTTGCCGGTAATTTGACGCAAAGTTTCCTGCCAATGGCTCGAAGTGCCGAACCGCGTGTCCGTCGTCATGATCGTCGTCGAGACGATCGGGACGACGCTAGCTCCGGCGTCTACGAAACGTTGGATTTGAGGCATGATTTCCTCTAGCGTGCAGTGCGAACCGGACAGCGCATACCCAACGGTAGTTCCTTGCCAGTTCATGGTTGATTCCCCCGTAGTCGGATGTCCTCCAGAATGATCTGGGTCAGACTGTTCGCGATGATTCGACCGGCCGTCTTCGGAGCCACGATTCCGGGCAATCCGGGCGCCAGCAGCGCCTTGATTCCGCGCTTCTCGGCGAAGCGGAAATCGGTGCCGCCGGGCTTGGAGGCGAGGTCGATAATGCATGCGCGTTGGGGGAGTTGAGCGATCACTTGCGCTGTGACTATCATAGTCGGAATTGTGTTAAAAATCAAGTCGATATTCCCCGCGTGACGCGCTAAATCCTGCATGTAGAAAGGCTCGAAGCCCATTTCGAAAGCGCGCGCGAACGCCTCGTCCCGCCGGACTCCCGCCTTCACGTGCGCCCCTAAAGCCTTTAAAGTCCGGGCCATCGTAAGCCCGGTTCTTCCGAGTCCGAGGACGATGCAATTCGACCCGTGAATCGTGATGTCGGTATTTTGTATCGCCATCATCAGCGCGCCTTCGGCCGTCGGAATCGAGTTGTATATCGCCACGTCGTCGCGCTCGAACAGCTCGATCAGCTCGAGGCGATGCTTTTCGCATATTTTGCGAAGATAGGATTTCGCCATCCCCGTGATGACCTTGCTCGTCTTCGGGAGCGCTTCGAGAAAATCGTCCGTCAGCTTGATCCCCGAATCCGTAAACAGCGTCGGCACGATTCCGTCATCGTCCGTTCCGACGGCAGGCAAAAACAAGATGTGCGCCTCCTTCAAAACCTCGGGCGACCAATCCGCCTTCGAGGCTCCGCTGAACGGAGTATCCAGCCTATCAAAGCCGATTATCGTTACCGTAGCGTCCATCTCCGTCAGCCGCCGAATGACTTCCAACTGCCTGGCGTCGCCGCCGGCAAGCACGACTTGAACCCCCGTAAGAATCGCAACCCCCTCCTCCCGGCATTCTTGCATAGCACATCGTATGCATCCGCCTACGAGGGGGTGCCGATCAATCGCGGCTCGTACTCCATCCATTAGATTCGGCCAATCGCTAGCGTTCCCTCATGCCATCGCGCTTCTTCGGCATTCCTTATACCTTTATCCTTCCCAGCGATCCATCGCATATTTTGCGCTATCCTCGTTATCCCCTTCCTTCATCCGACTTGCATCAAACTACCTTCGATATCCCCTTCCTTCATCCGACTTGCATCAAACTACCTTCGATATCCCCTTCCTTCATTCCAATGTGCGTTTACATCCTCTTCACCTTGTTGCGTTTCTCGCATAATAAGTCATGATCGCATTCCCCGTTATCCCCTTCTCTCATAACATCGCGGTTCGATTCGTGATTCTCGTTATTCCCTTTCCTTCATTTTGATCGCGATATTTTCTTAGTCCTCTTTCTCCCTATTTCTCGATCCCTATATATCCCGCTCATCCCCACTCGGCAGATTTTCACTTCCTGCATCACGCAAATCCCGCAATTTCTATAAACACGAACAACAAAAACACTTTAAATAGGAACATATGTTTGGTATAATGGAAACAAATAGTCGAATTTAGGTGGGATTGTCATGAATCTCGACGATTTTCAAGCCTTTTGTCTATCCGATTCGAACGAAAGCGCTTGTATCCAAATGTTGCTCGAAGCACGTTGGCCGAACGGATTTCAGTGTCCGAATTGCGGGAACTCCCGAGCTTACCGCACCTCTACGCGTCGGCTTCCTTTGTTTCAATGCACGGCCTGCGGATCGCAAACCTCTCTGATTTCGGGAACTATCCTGGAGGGCAGCCGTACTCCGATTAGGCTTTGGCTGCTTGCGATCTTTCTTCATTCGTCGCCGGACGGAATCAATGCCATGCAGTTGCAGTCGCTGATCGGAACGACGTACAAGACCGCGTGGCTCATCTGCCACAAGATCCGGCATGCCATGTCGCATGCCGACCGGCAGCGTTTGCTTGGAAATATCGTAAGAATCAACTTCGCTCAATACGGCCGCCCTTACAACCCTACGGTCTTTAGGCATCCGCAAGAGCAACCGCTGCTTATAGGCGGAAGTCTGAACGAAGAGGGCCATTTTTCGTATATTAAAATCAAACAAGCCGTCGAGGAATGTTTCTATCCTCAGTACACATGTCCCTTGAACAAACATCCTTTCATCCGAAAACACGTTTCGCCGGACGCCGAGGAAATCGTAGCCGTCACGGTAAAGTTCAGTCGTACGCGGAATTTACGCCTGATCGATCTGTCCCGCAGAGCTTCGCTTTGGATTCATTTCCAATTCCGCGGAATCGGACCGAAACACTTGCAAGCATATCTGGATCAGTATTGCTTCGGATACAATATCACCGTTCAAAAGGTTTCCGCATTCCATACCCTTTTGTCCATGTCCGCCTCCGCGCCTACCATCACCTATCCGCAGCTCATCAAAAAACCGAACATCCAACCGCGTCTGCGCTCCCAATATGTCGATCTGCTGAGATCAGCATAACCAACATCCCTCTTTTCTCTTCATGGAGCACTGTGAAGTGCGAATGTACATAAATCGGATCCTTTGCCTCTCGGCTTCCGAAATGAATCGTTGGGATCGCAATCCGCGCTCATAGACTAACCGATCTACAGTTAGCCGGCAGAACGTATGAATGATTGGACGGGATAATGATTATAGCGAAAAAATGCGAGGTGTAAAAAAAGGTATCAATCGATCTTAATTATTCGAAGAGATAAACATTCGCTGGTCAAAGAGAACTCTATAATTAATCCTGGCGCATGCGCGAAAGGGATAACAAACCCTGCCGTTTAACGTAGTTAGTCAGATTCCCGCCGTAATGAAAGGGGATAATGCTTATATCTGATATACGGTCGTATCTGTCACTTCAGCAACCGCCCCCACTGAGTCGACGGGATATTGGTCATACGTGATTTACGGGCGTTTCCGTTCCTATCGCAACCCCGCTCCTCTGAGATAATGGCCGCAGGCATAAAAATAGCCAGACCGCGCATCCCTACGGACGAGCGTCTGGCAATCGCAAATTTATCGTCGACCATTCTTACTTGCCGGTATGTCCAAATCCGCCTTCGCCCCGCAACGTGTCGGACAATTCGTCCACTTCTTCCAGCGAGACTTGCGGAACCGTTTGAAATACCATTTGGGCGATGCGCTCGCCCCGTTCGATCGCAAATGCCTCTTGGCCGAGGTTGACCAGAAGCACCTTGACTTCGCCGCGATAATCCGCGTCGATCGTCCCCGGCGAGTTCAAGCAAGTAATGCCATGTTTAAAAGCCAAACCGCTGCGAGGCCGGATCTGCGCCTCCAGCTCCTTCGGCATCGCCATCGCGAAGCCTGTCGGAATCAACTTTCTTTCACCCGGCGCCAATACGACCGGTTCCGCGACCGCGGCGTGAAGATCGAATCCCGCTGCCCACTCCGACATTCGGCGCGGCAGCGCGATGTCTTCATTCCCCGGCAGCCTTTTCAACTGAACTGGATACAAGAAATTCCCTCCCGATTCCCGACAATGACTCGTTATTCGCGCCGACAAGCGCTACGGCGCACGGCTGTTCCATCATCGAAGCCATGATCGCGTTCAGATCGGACAGCTGCACGGCGTCGATGCTCTCGATCATCTGATCCAACGTATAATGGCGTCCCAGCATTAGCTCGTTCTTGCCCATCCGGTTCATCCGGCTGCTCGTGCTTTCCAGGCTTAAGATCAGATTGCCTTTCAATTGCTCCTTGCCTCTGGCGAGCTCGGCTTCGCTCAGCCCTTGGGCGGCGATTTCCCCGAGCAGTTCCATCGTGATGTCGTACACTTCTTTCGTCTGCTTAGGAGCCGTTCCGGCGTATACGGTAAATAGACCGCTGTCCGCGTAAGAGGTGTGATAAGAATAGACGGAGTAAGCCAGCCCGCGCTTCTCTCTGACTTCCTGGAACAAGCGGGAGCTCATGCCTCCGCCGATCGTATTGTTCAGCAAGATCATCGCGTACAGATTCGGAGCCTGAATGGAATAGCCCGGAAAGGTCAGGCACAAATGGTTCTGCTCCGTCTTCTTGCGATGGAAGAGCGCGCGCGAACGGAAGACGGGAACGTCCAGCTTATTGTCTTCGCCTTTGACGTCGAACCGTCCGAAATGTTCCTCGATGAGCTCCAGCACTTCTTCACCGACGTTGCCCGCGATGCTGATGACGGTATTGTCGATCCGGTAACGCTCGCCCATGTATTTCCGCAAGTCGTCCGGCCCCATCGGATTCAGCTGTTCGGCCGTCCCAAGGATCGAATAAGCCAGCGGATGGTCATGGTAAGCCGCCCGAGACGCCAGATCGTGGACCGTGTCGTCGGGCGTATCCTCGTACATGGAGATTTCTTCGAGAATGACGTTTTTCTCTTTCGCCAGTTCGACCTCCGCCATCTGCGATTCGAAAAACATATCCGATAAAATATCGACCGCGATCGGCAGATGCTGATCGAGCACTTTGGCGTAGTAGCACGTATATTCCTTGGACGTAAAAGCGTTCACGTTCCCGCCGATGCCGTCGAACCGGTCCGCGATATCCTTGGCGCTATGCCTGTTCGTTCCTTTGAACAGCATGTGCTCGACAAAGTGGGAAATGCCGTTATTATGAAGATCCTCATACCTCGAGCCGGTCTTGACCCATATTCCGAAAGAAACCGACCGGCAAGTCGGGATGGACTCGATCATGACGCGAAGCCCGTTCTTCAGAAAGTACTTGTTCACCCGATATCCCCCTTTGCGATTGCCTAAATGAACAGTGATACCACTATAACAAATTCCGACATTCGTCACAACCGATCCTCCAGCCGTTCGGGCGAAAGCGCCGCGGATACGGTGCCTGGAACGAGCCCCTTTGCCTTGATCTCCCGAATCATTCCCCGCAAAGCGCCTGCCGTCGAAGGAGTCGGGTGCATCAAGATCAAGGTGCCGGGTCCCGCCTTTCTGGCCACCTTGTCCACGACGGACGACGGCTCCGGATGTTTCCAATCGATCGTATCCAATGTCCATAATACGGTTCTTAACCCGAACTCGGAAGCGGCTTTGACCGTATATTCGTTATAATAGCCGGAAGGGGGAGCGAACCAGACGTTATGCGCGCCTAATTGCTTAAGCAGGGATTCGGTCTTGCCGATTTCCTGCCGCTGCCGCTCCAATCCGAGCTTGCTCATATCGGGGTGGGTATAGGCATGGTTGGAAACCTCATGCCCCTGCGCCATGATTTGTTTCGCCGTGTCCAAGTTCTTCGACAGCCATGTCCCGTCGAAGAAAAAAGTCGCTTTCACGTCGGCCTCTTTCAGAATGGAGAGAATTTTCGGCAAATGCTCGTCTCCCCAAGCGACGTTAATCATAAGCCCGACGGAGGGCTTGGCCGAATTGCCTCTATATATCGGTTGCATCGGCAAGTCCTGCAAGGAGACGGCGGGTTTCAACGTTTTGTACACCCAAGGAAATTCGGCGGCCCTGCCGGGCGAAGAGCCGATCAGCTTGGCCTTTAAATAGGTAGCTTGAATATCGACGACTCGGCCGTCGTATCCGGGAATCGCTTTCCATACCCGGTCGATCACCGCGTTGACGGGCGCTTCGTTGCGGCTGGGAGCCTCTTTCCGTATCCACTCCATCAACGGATCGTCTTTCCGATCGTCCGTCAGAGCCAGGATCGACTCGGACTGCGATTTGACGGCTTGGACGTAAGGCTTGATCGGGCCATAAATCCCCGCCGCCATTACCGTCGCGAAACACAACAACATAGCCGTCCATTTCCCTGTCGGGATTTTCCTTGCCATTCGCTCACCCCGTCTTGTCCCGTTTCCCTGCCTTCATCCTATGTCCAGAGAACGGTCATTATGTGTGAGCATCCCATAATCGCGGCCGAATTATGCAAAACAAAAAGAGACCTTCGCATAGGAGTCTCTTTTGTCCATCCGATATTCTGCGTGCGCGGCGATTAAACCGATACCTGCTCGGAATTGAGCAGCGCCTTGCGGGACAGGTTGATGCGTCCCATATTGTCGATCTCGGTCACTTTCACTTCGATCTGGTCGCCGATGTTGACGACGTCTTCGACCTTCGCCACCCGTTCGTTGGCCAGTTGGCTAATGTGGACGAGCCCGTCTTTGTTCGGCAGAATTTCGACGAAGCAGCCGAATTTCTCGATCCGCTTGACGGTTCCCGTGTAGACTTCGCCTACGACGACTTCCCTGACGATTCCTTCGATGATCGCGCGAGCCCGTTGGTTCGCCGCTTCGTCGGCCGAAGCGATATAGACCGTTCCGTCTTGCTCGATATCGATCTTCACGCCGGTATCTTCGATGATCTTGTTGATGATCTTGCCGCCGGAACCGATCACGTCGCGGATTTTGTCCGGATTGATCTTGAGGGACAGAATCTTCGGCGCGTATTTGCTGAGCTCCTTGCGCGGCTCTTGAATCGTCTCGAGCATTTTGCCCAGAATGAACATGCGTCCTTCTTTGGCTTGCTCTAACGCTTCGGTCAAGATCCGGCGATCGATGCCGTCGATCTTGATGTCCATCTGGATGGCCGTGATGCCGGCTGCCGTGCCCGCCACTTTGAAGTCCATGTCTCCTAGATGATCTTCCATGCCTTGAATATCCGTCAAGATGGATGTATGCTCTCCGTCCTTGATCAGCCCCATCGCGACGCCCGCAACGGGAGCTTTGATCGGAACGCCCGCGTCCATCATGGCCAGCGTGCTCGCGCAGATGCTCGCCTGGGACGTCGAACCGTTCGATTCGAGCACTTCGGATACGAGTCGGATCGTATACGGGAATTCCGCTTCGGAAGGAAGCACCTTCAGCAGCGCGCGCTCGCCGAGTGCGCCGTGGCCGATTTCGCGGCGTCCCGGCGGACGAAGCGGACGAGCTTCCCCGACCGAGAACGGCGGGAAGTTATAGTGATGCATGAACCGCTTCGACTCTTGCGGGCTGATGCCGTCGAGAATCTGAACTTCTCCGAGAGGGCCGAGCGTACATACGCTGAGCGCCTGCGTCTGACCGCGGGTGAACAGGCCCGAGCCGTGCGTGCGCGGCAGAATCGCAACGTCCGACGAGATCGGCCGGATCTCGGACAAACCGCGTCCGTCCGGACGGACTTTATCGTGCGTGATCAGGCGGCGCACTTCGTTCTTCACGATATCGTAGAGCACTTCCTTGACGTCGGCGAGCTTCCCCGGCGTCTCCGCGTAGACCGATTCGAAATGTTCCACGGTTTCCGCGTTGATCGAGTCGATAGCGTCCTGGCGGGCATGTTTTTCGGAAATCCGGACGGCCTCCACGAGCCGCGTTTGCGCGAAAGCTTTTACGTCGGCTTCTACGCCGGCATCGACGCTATGAAGCTTGACCTCCATTTTCGGTTGCCCGGCCGCGGCGACTAGACGTTCGATCGTATCGACGATCTTCTTGATCTCTTCATGGCCGAACATGATCGCTTCCAGCATATCCGTCTCGGACACTTCGTTCGCTTCCGCTTCGACCATCATGATCGCCTCGCGGGTGCCCGCCACGACGACGTACATGTCGCTGATTTCTTCCTGCGCCTGGGTCGGATTCACGATGAACTGTCCGTCGATTCGGCCGACGATGACGCCGCCCACGGGACCGCTGAAAGGCACGCTCGAGATCGACAGAGCAGCCGAAGTTCCGATCATCGCCGCGATCTCCGGGGAGCAGTCTTGATCCACGCTAAGCACCAGATTCACGATCTGAACGTCGTTCCGGAAGCCTTCCGGGAACAGCGGGCGAATCGGACGGTCCGTCAAACGGCTGGCCAGAATCGCTTTCTCGCTCGGGCGCCCTTCGCGTTTAATGAAGCCTCCGGGAATTTTCCCTACCGCGTACAGGCGTTCTTCGTAGTTGACCGTGAGCGGGAAAAAGTCAAGGTCCTTCGGTTCGCTCGAAGCGGTAACGGTCGACAGGACGACCGTCTCGCCGTAGCGCACGACAACGGCGCCGGTCGCTTGTTTGGCCAATCGTCCGGTTTCCAAGGAAAGCGGGCGTCCGCCGAGTTGCATTTCCACGCTTTGTTCCAAATTGTTTCCTCCTCCTGCAAAATACATCCTATGTAGTTTCGACGTTGTTCCCATTATTTCCTGCCGAACGGCCTCTTAGGCATCCATAGGAAGTTTATCAACATTTCATGCCCCCATATAGGGAAAAAGCAACCTGAGCGCCTGCAAGGGCTTAACGCCCTGTTCGACATGGCCAGGTTGCTTTCGTTCGGAACCGAAATTAACGGCGCAGGCCCAATTTCGCGATCAGGGCGCTGTACCGGCTAACGTCTTTCTTCTTCAAATAGGCCAGCAACTTACGGCGTTGACCAACCATCTTGAGCAGACCGCGGCGGGAGTGGTGATCTTTCTTGTGCTCCCTGAAGTGTTCCGTCAGATTGTTGATGTTCTGCGTAAGGATAGCGATTTGAACTTCCGGGGATCCGGTGTCCGTAGCATGAGTCTTGTGCTCTTGAATCAATTCTTGCTTGCGCTCTTGCGTCAATGCCATCCTCATTCACCTCCTTCTATAAGAATCGCCGTTAGCCGAGCTCGCGCCGGTGAGCGCGCTTCGCCAAGCTAAGGTTCGTCGGCCGGGACGCCGGGCGTAAAGCCCGTCAACGGCAACGTTGTATAGTATAGCATAACGTACGGTGTATATACAATGCCAACTTCAAACGAACGAGAAAGCTTATGCGTTCCCGGGAGCCACGGACTCGCTTGACGGACGGCCCGACAACAGTTGCCTGGCTTGTTCCGAGTCGAGTCCGATCTGCGAGATCAATTGGTCGATCGATTCGAATTTCTTTTCCGCTCTTAGAAAAGCGTGAAATCGCAAGGCAAGTCTTCTGCCGTACAGATCGCCGTCGAAATCGAAGAGATGGGCTTCCAGCTTTAACGCCCCGCCCGGGGCGTCGAACGTCGGCCTGAAACCGACGTTAAGCACGCCGTCATGACGGCTCTCCGTCTCGCCCGATTCGGTTAACAGGTCAATCCGGACCGCATAGACGCCCGTACGAGGAACGACGTAAGGATGCTCGAGCCGCAGATTCGCCGTCGGATATCCGAGCTGTCGCCCCCGGGCGTCCCCGTGCACCACTTCGCCTTTCAGCACATAAGGCCTGTCCATGAGCTCGCCGGCCGCCGCGCATTCTCCCTCTTCCAGCCGTTCGCGGATCCGGGTGCTGCTGACCTTCTCGCCGTCCAAATAGACCGGCGAGACGACCCGAACCTCGATCTCTCCGTTCCCTTTGGTCCGCAGAGTCTCGGCGTTGCCCCGGCCGCGATGTCCGAAAGCGAAATCGAAGCCGACCGTCGTGGCTTTAACGCCGAGCGGCAGGATCAGCGTCTCGACGAACCGGTCCGCCGTCACTTCGGAGAACGCTTTGTTAAAACGAATAATATAAGCTTCCTCCACGCCCATCTCCGCGAACAGAAGCAGTTTGTCCGACAGCGGGGTGAGCAGCGTATCGTATTGGGAGCCGTGCCCGAGAACGACGCGCGGATGCGGATCGAAAGTCATGACGGCAGGCACGAGGCCTTTCTCCTTGGCCAACGTCACCGCTTGCCGGATCACTTCCCGATGTCCCAAATGCACGCCGTCGAAAAATCCGATCGCCAGGGATACGCCTTTTTCAACGGTCCGTACCGGGACGGCTCCTTCGACGTTGGCGATTGTGATGTCGTACCTTTCCACCTGATGCCCTCCTGCTCAAACAGCTACCCGTCGTTCGACGGATTTTCCGAAGGATGAAACACTTTGACCGGACGAACCTTATTCGCGGTCCGATCGACGGTAAACAAGCCTAGAAATACGCCGTCCGCCCGGTAAAGCTTCCATAGCCCTTCCCGATCGGGCGCGGGATTCAGCTTCGACGTCCGGATCTGCTTGCCTTGAAGCAGATCGCGAGCTTCGCTTTCTTGCACGGTCGCGCCCGGAATTCCGGGAAGCAAACGGTCGGCCGGCAGCAGCTTCTCCTTCATCTCGCCCTTCTCGATCAACTCCGGAATTTCCTCCAACGTCACGCACCGTTCCCGCCGGATTCCCGCGCTTTCCGTGCGCACGAGCTCGGCCATCACGGCGGGGACGCCTAGCTTGCGGCCGATATCCACGCA
>Ga0065721_10051157_pt1 | contig 16028 bp, 9 predicted proteins | sample Mesricmetagenome_FD_59108 | JGI IMG/M metagenome (GOLD analysis project Ga0065721, IMG submission 59108) | Mesophilic microbial community from rice straw/compost enrichment Sample: eDNA_1 v2 (version 2) | ecosystem: Engineered > Solid waste > Grass > Composting > Bioreactor | place: USA: Davis... | reverse complement strand
ATTCTGGCAGCAGATCCTGACCTGTTTTATCACTGGACGTTGGGAATAAAACAGATTAGATAATAAGAGCCGTGTGAGGCGAGAGTCTCAAGCACGGTTCTGTGAGCAGCTCGGGCTGAAATGCCCGGGCCTACTCGACAATTTTTGAGTGTTGAAAAAAATAAGCAGTACGCAACCTTAAATCATCAAAATGATAAATACAAAAGCAGCAGTTATATTAAATGTTCTAATTATCGCCTCCCAGACATTAAATGCACAATCGTGGACACTGAGTTCTCCAAATATTTACTTTAACGGGGGCAATGTCGGTATAGGTACTACTAATCCTTCGTTTAAACTTCATGTTTTAAGCAATGCGCCGAATTTGTTCGATAGAACGGGTGCCAGCAATAACGGTTTCCTGGCTCCATTGACATTGCGATTAACGACAGCAGCAGATATGATAAACGGCTTTGGTCCAGCAATACAATTTCAAATTCAAGATAATGCCGGTATTTCCAATCCCATAGTAAATATCGGAGCAGTCAGGAGTGGTGCCGATAACTCCGGAGCATTAACTTTTGCGACTTACAATGCCGGAACTGCGGCAGAAAGAATGCGTATAAGCAATACAGGAAACGTAGGAATAGGCACTATCAATCCAAGTGTTAAATTAGACGTAAGAGGGACTGCAACATTTGCAAGCATCGCTGGCGGATATACATGGACGAATACGGCCTTACCAATAACTGTCACGGGTTCTAATGCAGGTATAGCTATTGCCGACCGTAGTTTGACTGCCATGCCTCCAACCGGAGCGCCTGGAGACAGATTTATCCTATTCAACCAAGATAAGGTCTTTAGCATCTATACAGACGGCCACAATGATTTATTCGTTTTAAACGCATTGGGAAATGTAGGAATTGGCTCTAACACTCCGTCAGAAAAGCTGGATGTAAATGGTTACGGTAAATTTTCAGCCGGTGATGGTTTGTCGTTTGGGATAGGTTCTGTATTAAACACAAACCGGATACAAACTAATACCACTGGCCCAAGCATCAGGTTCTTAAATACAGGTAACTCTTATGCAAACGTGGGAATGGGACGTTTATCGATAGGTGCTTCATACGCCAATCAGACGGCTCCCATAGACGGTGCATTAATAGAGGGTAATGTTGGCATTGGTACCGCAGATACCAAAGGTTATAAGCTGGCGGTGAACGGTAATGCAATTTTCATAAAAGTGAAAGTACAGCCATATCAAAACTGGGCCGATTATGTATTTGATCCAGGATATAAGCTAAGGTCGTTGGCTGAGTTAGAGCAGTTCATACACCAACATCGTCATTTGCCAGAGGTGCCATCTGCTGCTGAAGTGGAACGGAACGGTTTAGACCTGGGTGATAACCAGGCTACTTTATTGAAAAAGATCGAAGAGTTGACTTTATACATTATAGAACAGAATAAGAAATTGGAAGAGCAGGGTAAACAGCTAAAAGAACAAGCGCAAAAGTTGGAAGTTCAGCAAATGCAAATCAAACGTCTGGAGCAAAATTAATAAAAGTAAATTTTTAAATATTTATGAAAAAAGGCCTGGTTATTTTTTATGCGTTATTGGGCATGCAGGTTACTTATGCTCAAAATACTCCCTGGCCGGCAACAGGAAATGTTGGAATCGGAACTACAAGTCCAAATGCACCGCTTCATGTACAGGGAAGTGGTAATAATGTAGTTGCTCGCTTTTATACCAGTCTTCGCGGCAATACAGGTGGCGGACAACTTATTCTTGGCAACTATGTGAATGGCACATCTACAGTGAATGGAGACCGGTTAGGAGGATTGAATTTTTCGGGCACGACCAGTAATCAGTTAATGACTTCCAGTGCTTCGGTTTCAGCATTTGCTGAAGGCAATTTTTCCACATCATCCTTGCCCGCATCAATACGTTTTTACACGATTAATACTGGTACCATAACCTTGGCGGAAAGGATGCGCATTACACCTGCCGGGAATGTTGGTATCGGAACTTCCGTTCCTGCTGCAAAACTGCATGTTGAAGGCACGACAATTAATAGGGGGGCCGGACAAGGTACCGAGTTACGGTCTCCGAGTTATAATCAACCGTTTACATTCGGTGGGTCTTTGTCGTCTGAACTTGCAGGCCGTATTATGGGCAATTCGGGCGGAGGACTGGTTTTTCAAGGGTTTAGTGAAACTGCGGACAAGCCCGCAACTCGTGTGCAAGGTCATGTTGGATCTGCTAGTCCTACCCAACCTGCGGTAGTTATGGAAGCATTTAAGCTAGATGGTGCTGGTGGCAGAACAGTAATGTCCGGGAGCGAAAAAGCATTTGTGTTTTATAATGGAGAATATAGCAATGGTACCGCTTTAATGTCAGTGCTGGCAAATGGCAATGTTGGAATCGGAGCCTTCGCTCCTGCACAAAAATTAGAGGTGAACGGCAATATTAAGGTATCTGGGATCATTCTACCCGCTGGCGCCGCTGCAGGTAAAGTGCTTACCAGCGATGCGAGTGGCAATGCCACCTGGCAAACGGCAACAGGATCTTCATCCGGTTGGGCTTTTGGTGGTAATGCAGTAGGCGCATTAACCAAAATTGGCACCACTAATAATTACTCACTTCCTTTTATAACAAATAATATTGAGCGAATGCGCATTGACGCAGCAACCGGCAACGTAGGAATAGGTACAACAAATATTAATGATCCTACTTATAAACTATATGTCGAAACGGGAATACGTACACGTAAAGTAAAGATTGATCAGGTGGTTTGGGCGGATTATGTTTTTGATCCTTCTTACAAGTTGTGTCCTTTAGATGAAGTGGAACAATATATTCTACAGTATCGACATTTGCCGGATGTGCCTTCGGCACAAGATGTGAAAATAAATGGGTTGGATTTAGGGGATAATCAGGCTACTCTGTTGAGGAAGATTGAAGAGCTGACCTTATATATTATTGCGCAGAACAAAAGAATCGAACAACTGGAAAAAAAATCGAGTTATTAATAGAAAGCGTAGCTGAAAAATTACAGGTCAGTCCGACATTTGTCGAAAGTTCCTCCAGCTGCGGGAGAGGAGAAGAATGGAGATTGAGAGATAACCAGAGTACGTTGTCGAAGAAGATTGAGGAGTTGACATTGTGCGTAATTGAGATCAAAAAAAACAAATTAAATCAATGGATTGGAAAGTTGAAAGGCCAAAAATAACATGAAAATATGTTGTGCTTTTTATAGTATGCAGGCGCAAGATTGCCTAAAATAATCCAGCATTCGTCCGGTGAAACGCGGATTCAGAATGATTTAAACCTAATTACGAAGTTGATTACAGGCAGGAAGGACAGCAACTTTATGCCTATAAATAACAGATTTAAATATTTTGGAAATGAAACAAGCCTTGATTTTGATAATTCTTTTTGCATTTGTAGGTATTCGCTGTTTTAGCCAGAACGGTGATTTGTCGGCGAAAGTGATACCACCTTCTCCGGTCACACATGAATACGAGAAGTATATCAACTATAACGTTACATTGTATAACGGCTTGCCTAATATTTCTATTCCACTGTACACAATAAAGTTAAGGGGGCTCGACGTGCCAATAAATCTTTCTTATCATGCATCCGGGATTAAATTTCGGCAGAATAATGGAGATGTTGGTGTGGGCTGGTCACTGAACCCTGGTTACCGTATTTCCCGAAGTGTATACGGCAGGGCAGATGATCGGACCGAAATGCCGACGTATTTACTGGACAGCTTAAGCTATAATGAATTAAGTGGTGATGAACGAAGAGATAGATATTTATCCAAGTTTATTGAAACAAATGCTCTGCATGCCCCATATCCATATAATAATGAAAAACTAGACGGCGAGTATGATATTTTTAATTTCATGCTACCTGGAAGCAGCGGATCCTTTATAATTACTGATCGTAGCAACAAAGTGATAAAAACCATTGAACAAAGTAATCACGTAATTGACTATACCATTGGTAACAGCATCAATGAAAGTATATCTGGAATATTGAGATTCGATGTAACAGACGACCAGGGTGTAAAGTATCTTTTAGGTGAGCATTCCGCTACAGATCTGAATGTGTTTGAAAGCGTATCTGCCTATGGAGGATATTTGGCTACCGCTTGGGGGTTGACAGACATTATCACGCCCTTAGGCGACTCTTTAAGGTTTAAATATGTAAGAAAATCTGTGGGTGGCTGGCATGATCAGTCAATGAGTGTCTCAATCAATGAGGCTTCATATTGTAATGAAACGCCTGCCGGTCCGGTTTTGCCTTTTAATCATTCATGGACTGACGGTGAAAGCGATCTGTATACAGCATTTTTTGTAGATGTTATTCAGTCAAAGAATGAAACCATAAATATTCATCGCTCCGTGGACAATTTCATTACTGCAATTAATGTATTGAATACGGATGATGTGGTTTTGAAAACTGTTCGATTTTATTATAGCAACAACACATTTCATACCTTTCTGGATTCGGTGAAAATTTTCGACAAGTTGCAACAGCATAGTCAGGTTTATAGATTCGAATACAATGATAAAAATGTAAATCCAGGAACATATGTGCAGGATCAATGGGGATATTATCTTCCATCGACAAGTTATGCAACTGTGGTGCATCAAGAGTTTTATGATGACCCTGTCCTAACGGAAGCCGGTCAGGTTCCGAGAACGGTAGGTGAGTTTGCTGGGCCTTATGAGTTTCAATCAAGGGACACGTTTAATGTATATAACCCGGAAATCTTCACACTTAAATCTGTAAGCTATCCAACAGGCGGAAAAACTACTTATGAATATGAACCGCATAAATATTATTATAATTATGTGAAGTCAGGAGGCGGGTTGCGTATTAAGAAGATATTTAGTAATGACCTTGTCAACAGCAGCACCTTAATATATGAATACGTATATGGTAATAATGAAAGTGGCTATGGAAATGCCCAGTTAGCACTAGATCATCGAATGTTTGTGGAGGAGGGTATGTATATGGATGTTGAACTAATTACAAATAAGCTATTTTTTCAAAGAACGATTAATTACTCCACTAATATACTGGGTGATATTGGGTCATCTGGATCGCTATCAAGTTTTGTTGTTTATCCTCAAGTAACTGAATATTGCCGTTCATCTTCTGGGACTGGAAGCAATGGTAGGATAGTTTATAAATATGATGATACTTACACATACTTATCTAACACATTTTATCAGGAGAAGTTATTGGTTTGTGGTTCAACATTGCAATACGTTAATAGTGGACCATTAAATGTAAGCCAATATCTATCATGGAATAATCCGGTATTGAAAGAAAAAATTGTATATTCTTATCAAGGTAATCAATATGTTCCTTTAAAAAAGGAAACATATAGTTACCAGAATTCTTATTCTACCTATGAGGGGTTGAAAGTGAAGCCGTTTGCTTCTATGGGTACATATACTCCTGGACTTACAGGCTTGCACAGCCCTTACAATTTTGTTAAGTCATTCTTTAAGTATGGATCCTATTCCATTACCTGCGGTATTAAATTACTTACAGAACAGAGAGATACTACGTTCAATGTTAACGGATCCATAGCTTCTGTAAGCAGATATTTTTATAATTCAAAGAATCAGGTGGCAAGGCTCGAATCCGATAGAAATGGGTTTGTGAGTGTTGAGGAAAACAATTATCCCGGTGATTTTTCGAATTTGAATAGTAGTGATCCGATACAATCTTTGAAAAGCAAGAATATCATAGCGCCAATAGTTGAAAAGCGTATTTATAGGACTAATCCTGACGGTAGTAATAAGCGGCTGATAAATGCTCAGTTCACAGAATTTCAATCAGAGTTGCCTTTGGCACACCGCATATATTCCACTAAAATTGTTTCACCAGTCAATGATTTTGTTCCTTCATCTGTCAGGGATGGCCGGGTTGTAAAAGATGATAGTTATTATGAACTCGACCAGGAAGTATTGCAATATGATGTGATGGGAAATATCCTGGCCTTCAGAAGCCATAATAATGTTACCGTTTCTTACATATGGGATTATAATGACAGGTATCCAATAGCTAAGACGGTAAATGGCGATTACCAGGAGACGGCGTTTACTTCATTTGAATCCAACGGTAACGGGAACTGGTCGAGTATCGATATTAATAACATCGTGTATGATATATTTTCTCCGTCCGGAAGTAAATACTACCAGGGAGCTATTAACTTGGTCAAATCTAACTTACTGTCAGAGAACGCCTATATAGTAGCATATTGGAGTAAAGATGGTCCATATAGCGTAACTAATACAGACGCCGGTTGGCCGAAGACTATAAGATCTGTCAGTCTGAACAATCAGTTGTGGACGCTGTACGAACATAGAATAACAGGCACAACTTCGATTGTGGTAAGTGGCTCAGGTGCGATTGACGACTTACGTCTTCATCCACAACTTGCTCAAATGACAACATATACATATGAGCCGCTGATTGGCATGACAAGCGAAACAGACGTTAACAATCGAACGACTTACTATGAATATGATGAATTTGGAAGATTGATACTAGTAAGAGATAAGGATAAAAACATTCTAAAGAAAATCTGTTATAACTATGTTGGACAGTCCGAAAGCTGTCTTACAAACACAGAGCCAGTTTGGCAGGCTACTACTGAAACCCGTTGCCAGCCCTGTTTATTTAATTCAGAGTATACTACAGATGTTCAACAAATTAAGCAAATAGACGCTAACCCCAACAGTCCTTCCCATAATACAACCAGGTGGGTAAATACAGGGGTAGTTGGAAATTGTACTATCGTGCCAGACTGGCAAAACACGGAGACACCTGTCAGATGCAGGATGGTTAATGGGTTACGTACCGGGCAACAGGAGCAGGAAAAAATAGATGTAAATCCATGCAGTCCTACACATAATCAGCTTATGTGGGTTATTATTGGAACCAATACAACTGCCTGTCCCTTACCCGTCGGCAATTTTGAAAAGTCGCAAATGTTTACAAGAAATAATTGTGGGCCGGATGCTGTCGGAGGACAGGTAACCTATACGGTTGCTGCTAATGCCTATTATGCCAACACGCAGGAAGATGCCGATGCGCTGGCTCAGGCAGACATTGATGCCAATGGTCAGAATTATGCAAATCAGAACGGCTCTTGTTCAACCATTTATTATAGCGATGACAAGAGTGGTTACTACAGTAGGAATAATTGTAACTGGTATGAAACCCCGGTACCGATTTATGTGAGCGTTCCTGCAAATATGTTCAGCTCAACCAGTTCCAAGGCAGATGCAAATAATCAGGCCATCCAGTACGCCCAGAATTATGCAAACGAGCATGGAGCCTGTGAGCCTACACAGATTACCTATACTTATACCAATAGTACATCTGCCGGCGACTTCATAGTTGAATTTGAAAACGTCAATACCAGTGCAGTTTACCAATTTTCAACAGGCGTTAGCGGCTCGGGTGTGCTGGGTAGCGTTCCCGCAGGTACGTATAATATTACTATTTATAATGTAAATGAGCCCTGGACTGATTTCACTTATGAAGTGAAGTGCTCATATTACTATAATGGGCCTATTGGTAATTTTTATAATGTAACTGTAGACAACAGTTGCCCCAACGTAACTATTAACTAACTACACAAAGAGAGTTATGAAAGTATTTTATGGCTTATTGGCAATATTGACAATTTCGATAACAGCACATGCGCAACCGGGAGATTTTTATTCATTGGCAATTCAGACCCTGGATGGGAAAACGGTCTCCCTGAACAGTTATCAAGGGAAAAAAATACTATTCATAGTGTTGCCGCTTTCAGAAGCAGATAGTGCAAAAGTGAATCAACTATTAACATTTAAAAGCAAATACCAGGACAAAATTGCAATTGTTGGGATATTATCGGAAGAAGATGGTTACACTATAAATAAAAAAGGTTTAATAGAGGGGCTGTATTACAACAGCAGGAATTGGAACCTAATCATTACAGAGGGTATACTGACCAGAAAGTCATCGGGCGTCCGTCAATCACCGTTTATGCAGTGGTTAACTAAAAGAGAGTATAACCATCATTTTGATGCGGACGTAAGAGGAATTGGTCAGAAATATTTTGTAGATGAAACCGGAAAGCTATATGCTGTTGTAGGACCGGGCGTTTCATTGCTTTCGCAGGTGATTGACAGAATCGTAAAAACTGTACCTGCTTATTAATATATAAGCAGAAAAACAAAATAATCTATAACCATTTACGCAGCTGAAGCGATGGTATCTGAACCTTTATCAACACATTGAATTATGCACCCTAATCAAATTATTCAGACCTTTTTCATAGTCTTTCTGCTGAGTATGTCTAAGTATATTCAGGCCCAGCAAGGAGATCCTGGTCCAGTAAAACCAGCTGCCTATCCTGGAAGTATAAAAGTAAATTATATACGATCCTGGGACGTAATGGCACCTGAAAAGGAAGCTAACAATGTAATGACGCGTCCACTTAGAGATGTAAAGCAAACGACACAGTATTATGACGGTCTGGGTCGTTTACTGCAAACTGTCGTTAAGCAGGGGGCGTATGCGAATGGCAGCAATTCAATGGATGTAGTGATTCCTGTAGTATATGATGAATTTGGGAGGGAAGCCAGGAAATATCTTCCATTTGTGTCTGCTGAGAATAATGGTACATTCAAGTTAGATCCGTTTGACCAGCAGGTGAACTTTTACCTCGACCCTAATGGCATTTTAAAAGACCAAGGTGAAACCTATTTTTATTCAAAAACTGAATTTGAGGCTTCCCCATTAAACCGGGTAATGGAAAGTTTTGCACCTGGCAATAATTGGGTAGGTACTTCGGCAAATAACGATCCGCTTCAACGCCGATCGGTGAAAATGCAGTACCAGGTGAATACGGTAATTGATGATGTGAAGATGTGGACCGTAGCAGATGTATCGGGTAGCTTGGGGAATATCAACATCTCCGGTGCATATCCGGCCGGAGAATTGTATAAGAATATAAATTCAGACGAGCATGGAAGCCAGGTGATAGAATTTAAAGATAAGGACGGGAAAGTAGTTCTTAAAAAAGTACAGTTAACGGCTTCTCCAGATAACGGCAGTGGTAGCGATTATAGTGGCTGGCTGTGCACCTATTATATCTATGATGAACTTGATAACCTGCGATGTGTATTGCAGCCAAAGGGCGTGGAGTTATTGATAGAGAATGATTGGAATATAAATGCCCTGGGTGGCGATATCTTAAGCAAACAATGTTTCCGGTATGAGTACGACCATCGCAATCGAATGATTATAAAAAAAATACCAGGGGCGGGTCTAGTGTATATGGTATATGATATGCGCGATAGACTTGTGATGACACAGGATGCCAACTTGCGGGTTGCCAACCAATGGCTGGCAACTTTATACGATGTCTTGAATCGTCCGGTAATAACGGCAATAATGAACTATTCCGGTACTCGTGAAAACCTGCAGCAACTTGTCAATCAACAAACGGCTCCACCGCCTGCAGGGACACCATATGACCTCACTCTTAATCAGCCTACGTCCGGTGTAAAGCAGGCTTTGAACAGCATAACTATGGAGGATGGTTTTGTGACACCAGATGGCGAATCATTTGCCGCCGAAATAGTAGGCAATACATCTGTAGATGGTGTTGTAGTGAACAACAATCCCATTCCTCCGGGAGCCACGTATGACATACTTACTAAAACCGGTTATGATGATTATATAACCATACCCACAGAAAGTGGTTTAACCGGTGTTATAGATAATACGTATACTGGTAGTAATTATCTGCTTACTCCTTATAATACTTTTCCTGAATATGCAGAGGCTGTAAATCAAAGCATGCAAACAAAGGGCATGATAACCTGGACTCAAACGAGGGTTTTAGGCAGTACACCTGTTGCATATCTATTTTCCGTAAATATTTACGATGAGAAAGGCAGAGTGGTGCAGGTAAAGAGCAAAAACATGACCGATGGAACAGATATAGCAACTAGTCAGTACAATTTTAACGGTAAGCCTATTTTAACCGTACAAAAGCAGCAAGTGGCGGGAGTTAACCCACAAACGCATGTAGTAGTCACCAGGTTGGAGTACGACGACTTGGGTCGTTTATTGGCAGTCAAGAAGAAATTAAGCAGCAGTTTGGTTAATGGAGGCTCCTTGCCCGCTGATTGGACTACTATTGCCAGTAACGAATATGATGCATTAGGGCAGTTAAAGAAAAAGAAACTGGCCGGCGAATATAATGATGGGTTAGGACTGGAAACGGTGACCTATGAATACAACATCAGGGGTTGGCTACTGGGAACCAATCGCGATTACCTGGTGGATAATGCAACCAGCAATTATTTTGGATTTGAACTAGGGTATGATAAGATCACTAATAAAGCAAATCGCAATTTTAACCAGCCCCTGTATAACGGTAACATCAACGGCATGGTATGGAAAGGCAAGGGAGACGGGGTTCAACGGAAATATGATTTCGGGTATGATGCTGCAAAAAGGCTACTGAAAGGAGATTTTGAACAGCATAACCAAGACGGGAGTTGGGGTAACGGCACGGTAAATTATAATGTGAAGATGGGTGATGGTAACAATCCTCTTTCTGCTTATGATGCGAATGGCAACATCAAAGCAATGAGCCAATGGGGATTAAAACTGAACGCGAGTGCAAATATAGATAGCTTGCAATACGAGTATTATCCGAACTCTAACCAGTTAAAAGGGGTACTCGATATTCAAAATGATAAAGATTCCAGGTTAGGCGATTTTAAATATGACGCTTCTACTAAAGGTGCTTCAGATTACGGTTATGACCTAAATGGCAACCTCGTAACTGATTTGAACAAAAAAATGAATGGTGTATTGGGTAGCGACATTGACCCAACCGCCGGGACTGGCGCTATACGATATAATGTCCTCAACTTACCTGAGCAAATTACCGTCGCTGGAAAAGGAACTATTGCTTACAAATATGATGCAAATGGTACCAAATTATCGAAAACTGTCAATGATGGTATCAGCGGAGTAACAGCAACCACATTATATATCGGTGGCTTTGAATACAAAAATGATACGCTACAACAACTGGCACATGAAGAAGGTCGGATACGTTTTGCTAAAAAACACTTCTTTAATGGAGACAGCGCGTACCAATTTCAATATGACTATTTTTTGAAAGATCACTTGGGTAATGTACGTATGGTACTTACGGAGCAAAAAGATACCAGCGGGTATTTTGCTACCATGGAACTCGGCGCAAACAATGTCATCCGCGATAAAGAGAGCCAATTGTTCAGCAATATTGGTTCAACAGGATTTCCTGCAGGTAATATACCCGGCGGTTATCCTACGGATAATCCAGTTACCGACCCCAACAACTATGTTTCCAAACTAAACGGTGGCAATAATAAGATTGGACCTGCCTTAGTATTGAAAGTTATGGCGGGCGATGTGGTTGATCTGTCTGTACAATATATTTACCGGCCCCAGACCTCTCCGGGTGGTAACGTAAATATATTGAACGACCTTCTAGCATCCATGGCGGCAGGAATTGTTTCTGTTGCGGGCGAAACAAAGGGTACCTTAGTTGATTTAAGCAATTCGGCAACTAGTCCATTGCTAAATGCGTTGAATCTTTTCCGTGGAGAGAACAATTCCAATGTTGCAAGTAAGCCAAAGGCGTATTTAAACTGGATTTTACTGGACGAGAGATTTGAATATCAGGCTTATCCACAGAGTGGTGCCATGCCTGTTGGAGATGCGGATGCTGTGCTTGCTTTATCACCTGGAAGTATTAGTATAAATAAAAGCGGATATTTGTATATTTACGTGAGTAATGAGACTCAGAACTGGGATGTGTTCTTTGATAACTTAATAGTTAAACATCATACGGGGCCGATGGTAGAGGAGACGCATTACTATCCGTTTGGATTAAGCATGGCTGGGATATCAAGCAAAGCGCTGAAGCCAAATTATACAGAGAACAAATATCTGTATAATGGCAAAGAACAACAAAACAAAGAATTTTCAGATGGTTCTGGTCTCGAATGGTATGATTATGGAGCCAGGATGTATGATGCCCAAATAGGCCGATGGCATGTCATTGATCCACTGGCTGATAAAATGAGAATGCATTCGCCATACAATTATGCCTTTAATAATCCAATACGCTTTATTGATCCAGACGGAATGGCGCCATTTGGCGACTATTATAATCAAAGAGGTCAAAAGATCGGTACTGATGGGAATGACGATGGGATAGTTTATGTTGTAACCGATAGAGAAGAGGTGGATGCGATTAAAGCAACTAACAAGGCTGGTGGCACAACGGATGTAAGCAGTGTTTCTTCTGCAAAAAAGCTCCCCAGCGCTAAAATAAGAGCAGAAATGGGCAAAGCAGTTGAGCGCTCAAATAGTAGAAATACAAACAGAAAGGATGAATTTAAAGGAAATGATGACGAGGGCGGATTTCATGAAGAAGGAGGTGTTTATGGAACAAGGAATGGGGAAGATATTGTTGTTCATGCAAAACCGGGGGAAAAGACAGATCCGCTTGATGCTGAGATGGCAACGGTTGTTCCCGGCAATGCTGCTAATCCAGAGGAGGAGAAAAAACTGCCACGTCCGGAAGGTTCATTTCATGTACACCCCAGAGGCACGAGAAAATCTGGTGATATTGGGCCAACTGGTTCGTTCAATCCAGAACCGACACCGGGTGTTGATTATAATGAAGCAAGTAGTTATAAAGGTAATTCTTACATTTTAAGCCCGGGGAATGGTACAGTTTATATAATAAATGGAAGCAGCAATGCACCTATTGCGACATTCCCATTAAAACAATTTTTATCAATAGGAATAAAAAAATGAAAAAAATAATAGCACTAATTTTTATTGTCGTGTCATCAAAGTATGGAATAGCTCAAAACTCATTTGTCAATTTTGACTTTGAAGTCGATGGAGAAAAACGTCCGTATACTAATGCTGTTGTTAAATTTATTCAAAATTCGGATACGCTAATTGTAAATGTCAAAGACGCTAAGCTACTCATACCATCGTCCGTTGTTAAAGAAAGAGTAACTGCAATTTTCTACATAGACAAATATGTATTGAAGTTTGATTCAATTCCCATTACTCTGAACAATATGAGCCCAAAGTGGACCATAGGAGTGGACGAAAAGCCATTTGACAAAAAGAAACTCTGGATGGTTAAATCATGGAGAAAAGTACAGATTGTCTACTATTTGCACAATGCAGATGGAAGAATATTCACTGTAGACAATTACAAAATATCAAGAGTCATTAGTAAGTAGATTTATTGGAGGAGACGCATTATTATCCGTTTGGGTTGACGATGGCAGGGATATCGAGTAAAGCATTAGGTTATGGAAATCCTGATAATAAGTATCTATATAACGGAAAGGAACTACAGAATAAGGAATTTGCGGATGGAAGTGGGGTGGAGTTATATGATTATGGATCCAGAATGTATGATGCGCAGATAGGGAGATGGCATGTGGTAGACCCGTTGGCAGATCAGATGCGCAGATTTTCTCCTTATAATTATGCATTTGACAACCCAATGAGGTTTATTGATCCCGATGGAATGGCTCCTACCGACGATTACGGGTTAAATAGAGATGGTACGATAGACTTGTTAAGAAAAACTGATGACAAGACGGACAAGCTTATCGCAACAGATAAAAAAGGCAAATTGGATAAGGATAATACCTTGATTGTGGAGAAAGGGATTTTAGATAACAAGATTACAACTGATTTCAAAGCGGACGGTGAAGCTGTTCAGTACGACGTCCTAAAGGCGGATGACAAGCAGGCAACAGCATTATTTGAATTTGCTGCCGATAATACCGATGTAGAGTTTAGTATTTCTAAATTTTCAGACGGCACTTCTTATGTTACAACGACTCATATGAGGGGTGGGGAAGTTGGATCAAAAGGGATTTTACAGGATCCGATTTTAGGTCTTAATATTACCAGTCTTATCGAACAAAATCATAGTCATCCGGATGGTATTAACTACCCATCCGGTCGGACTCCCGATGGTATTGATGTAAGCCGGAATGGAGATATTGCATGGGCTAAGTTGCTTCTCAAGCGCGCTCCTGACGTCAAGTTTAATATTTATACGCCAAATGATAAAAAGTACACACCCTATAAAAGTACGGACAGGGCACCAGCTTTGCCAGAGGTAATAGTTACACCACCGCGGAGGAAAAAGGGTTAATACTAAAATTAGGAATTTATGAAATCGAAGGTAATAGTGCTGCTAGGCTCGTTACTAATAGTTTCGACTACAATTTCAAATGCTCAGCATTCGGATACTTCCAACATAAAATTGCCGATATTTCAAGTGGATGCATGTTTATATAACCTGCTGAAAACTGTTTCAGAATCAAACATAAAGTATTACAAAGCGGATGAATTTTTTTATTCAGTTATATTCAAAGAAGGCAAAGAGTACCGATATCTTAACATAGTTCCGGAAAAATGGGCAGACTCCAGGTATATGGATTATGCCGGAATTATGAAGTTTAACAAAGTGTCATTTCTGTTCAGAGGAGACATTGAAAAGGATTCGATATTCAAAAGAACAGCGTTACCTGGTTTAGAAGTGCCTCTCAAAAAGTCAACGGTAGATCCAGAGAGCAACGTCTTTTACCAGGAGCCCTCTTTACATGGTATATATCATATATGTACAGGCATGCCAATTTATATGGAAATATATACAAAAGGTGAGATTGGTGATTATAAAATGAAAATTCCGAAGGGCAAACGGCGCAAACATTAGGGTGTCTATCGTTCTTGGTGTGGATAAGAAATTTTTAACGGTTTGTAATATTTTTATTGTTGTGTGTGCTGATAGCTTCTTAGATCGGGACCATTATATTTACGGAACTAGCTGTATCAGGAGTGTAGGAAAGCAGAATAATGATGTATCGCATAATGCCTCAATAAAAAAGCCTCGTAACTACAAAGCCGCAGCGATCACTGCGGCTTTGTAGTTACGAGGCATAAGCCTGTTTAGTTTACGTCTTTGATAAAGCCTGGATCATCCGAAGCAGCCTGGCAGCGCCGGGCTTTACTGTTTACAGGGCAGCGATATTTTTATTAAAGAAGTCTTTGAATTTTTTATTGGTAAGCACTTTATCAATGAGTTTGAAGATGGTCTGTTTGTCTTCTTCATCGAGTTGCTGTATAAGCCGCATTTGCTCTACGGCGGTTTTATCTTCAATCACTACTTCTTTGGGCCTTTTGCCGTCATAGTTAATGATCTGATCGGTGGTCAGGTTAAAGAGCTGCGCCATTTTTGGGAGTTTCTCCACGGTTAGGGTGTAAGCTTCCCCATAAATCACCCGCGGCAGGTTAGAGGAAATTCCCTAACTTAAACGCGTAAATGTGAAAAAAGTACGATTTACGGAGACTCAAATCATCTCCATCCTCAAACGAAAGGAAGCCGGTATATCCGTCAAGGATCTTGCCCGGGAACATTTACAGAGGAAAAAGGTGAAATTATCGGAAGGCAACTTTAAGAGAGAAAAGATACATGTAGAGGATGTTGATATACTTTGTTTACTAAGTCTATATAAAAAAATATCAAAGATAAAAACAAATCGGTAAGTGAGGCAGACCGGCAACAGTTTAAATGTTTGCATTACCATTATCAACCTGTAACAGTGAACTAACAACAAAGCCGCATCTCTGCGGTTTTTGGGGAAGTTTCAAAAATTGGAGTTCATAACAGAACCCATACCTTGATTCTGTTCCAATAATGATACAGGCATAGCAAAGTATGAAAAAACAAACTAATTCAAATTCCTTGCTCTCAATAGTTCATCTAATTCTTTATTATCATACATTGTAGAAAACGCATCATGGTATCCCCCTAAAACGTTTATGGTAACCCCTCATTTCGCTGATGGTACCCCCACCTGTAATTGACCGAATATTCAAAATTATACGCTTAGGTCCCACCTGTTTTCCTTTC
>Ga0065721_10005386_pt1 | contig 16030 bp, 11 predicted proteins | sample Mesricmetagenome_FD_59108 | JGI IMG/M metagenome (GOLD analysis project Ga0065721, IMG submission 59108) | Mesophilic microbial community from rice straw/compost enrichment Sample: eDNA_1 v2 (version 2) | ecosystem: Engineered > Solid waste > Grass > Composting > Bioreactor | place: USA: Davis... | reverse complement strand
ATGCAACGAAGCTACCGCCCCACACTTCCGCACACACGCGAGTCAGCGCTGCTGTCAATGTGGTTTTACCGTGGTCTACGTGACCAATGGTGCCCACGTTGACGTGGGGCTTGTTACGTTCAAACTTTTCTTTAGCCACTTTTTATTCCTCTAAAAATTCAACTGGTGAATTATTCGACGTCTTTAACCTTGCTCTTGGCAATAACCTCGTCAGCAACGTTGCGCGGAGCCTCGGCATACTTCAAGAACTCCATGGTGTAGGTCGCACGACCCTGCGTTGCAGAACGCAGAGAAGTTGCGTATCCAAACATCTCAGCCAACGGTACTTCGGCATTTACCACCTTACCACTAGGACTCTCGTCCATACCGAGAATCATGCCGCGACGACGGTTCAAGTCACCAACCACATCACCCATGTTCTCTTCCGGCGTAACAACCTCAACCTTCATGACAGGCTCCAGCAATACTGCACCACCTTGCTGGGCAAGCTTTTTGGTTGCCATAGAGGCTGCGATCTTGAACGCCATTTCAGAGGAGTCCACATCGTGGTAAGAACCGTCGAATACCGTTGCCTTAAGGCCCAGCAGCGGATACCCAGCCAGAACACCGTTTTGCATCTGCTCAGCAATACCCTTTTGGATAGCCGGCACATATTCTTTAGGAACAACACCACCCACAATTTCGTTCACAAACTCAAGACCTTCAGCGCTGGCATCAGCGCCCGGCTCGAAGCGAATCCAGCAGTGACCATACTGACCACGACCACCGGACTGGCGAACGAACTTGCCTTCGATTTCGCAGGTATTGCGGATTGCTTCACGGTATGCAACCTGAGGCTTACCAATATTCGCCTCAACGTTAAACTCCCGACGCATCCGGTCAACAATGATATCGAGGTGCAACTCACCCATACCACCGATGATGGTCTGACCTGTTTCTTCATCAGTTTTTACACGGAATGACGGGTCTTCCTGAGCCAGCTTGCTCAGAGCGATACCCATTTTTTCCTGGTCGGCTTTGGTCTTCGGCTCTACAGCCACGTGAATAACCGGCTCCGGGAAGTCCATGCGCTCAAGCGTAATAACATGGTCCGGATGACACAGCGTATCGCCAGTTGTAACATCTTTGAAGCCAATACCGGCAGCAATATCACCAGCCAAAACTTCTTTAATCTCATTACGCTGGTTTGCATGCATCTGCACCATACGACCAACGCGTTCTTTTTTACCTTTAACCGGATTGTAAACGGTATCACCTGAGCTCAAGGTACCTGAATACACGCGGAAGAAGGTTAATGTTCCGACGAAGGGGTCAGTTGCAATTTTGAAAGCCAGGGCAGAGAAAGGCTCATCATCAGAGGATTTGCGCACAGCGACAGTTTCACCATCCTCCAGCACACCCTCAATCGCCTTAACCTCAGTAGGAGCAGGCAGGTATTCAATAACAGCATCCAGCATTGCTTGAACGCCTTTATTTTTGAATGCGGATCCGCCCAGCACCGGAATAATTTCATTATTCAAGGTACGAGCACGAATACCCGCTTTAATCTCAGCTTCTGTCAGCTCCTCACCTTCAAGGTACTTATTCATCAGCTCTTCTGAGGACTCAGCTGCAGCCTCTACCAGCTGCTCCCGCAGTTTGGCACAGACCTCTGCCATATCGGCCGGAACATCACCATAGGTAAAGGTCATACCCTGGTCAGCCTCATTCCAGATAATGGCCTGCATCTTGACCAGGTCAACTACACCCCTGAATTCATCCTCTGCACCTATTGTCATCTGCAGCGGGACGGGGTTTGCACCCAGGCGGGTTTTTAATTGCTCAACAACACGCAGGAAGTTTGCACCCGTACGGTCCATCTTGTTAACAAAGACCATCCGAGGAACTTCGTATTTATTGGCCTGGCGCCATACCGTTTCGGTTTGCGGCTGAACACCAGATGAGCCGCAAAGCACAACGACCGCACCATCCAATACACGAAGTGAACGCTCCACCTCAATGGTAAAGTCAACGTGTCCAGGGGTGTCGATAACATTAATTCTGTGCTCGTCAAATTGTGCACCCATACCGCGCCAAAATGTCGTTACCGCAGCAGAAGTAATCGTGATTCCACGCTCCTGCTCCTGTACCATCCAGTCAGTAGTTGCGGAACCTTCGTGGGTTTCACCCAGCTTGTGAGACAAACCGGTATAAAACAAAATTCGCTCAGTTGTTGTGGTTTTACCAGCATCTACGTGCGCACAGATACCAATGTTGCGATAGCGTGCAATAGGCGTTTTACGTGCCACAATTAAACCCTCGATCCATATTCTTTAAGATAAAAAGGTAAAAGGCAGCGAAGGCTGCCTTTTACCCAATGCTATGCATTAAAAGCGATAGTGCGAGAAAGCTTTGTTAGCTTCAGCCATGCGATGAACGTCTTCACGCTTCTTCACCGCCGCACCCTTGCCTTGTGCCGCATCCATCAATTCACCAGCCAGACGTTGAGGCATGGATTTTTCTCCGCGGTTACGGGAGTAATCCACCAGCCAACGCATTGCCAGCGCAGTACGACGAGAAGCACGAACCTCTACCGGCACCTGATAAGTTGCACCACCCACGCGGCGAGACTTAACCTCTACCAGCGGGGCAATGTTTTCCAGAGCCTCTGAAAACACCTCCAGAGGATCTCTGTTCATTTTGGTTTTAACGACTTCCATTGCACCGTAAACAATACGCTCAGCAATAGATTTTTTACCACTGATCATCACGTGGTTCATAAATTTCGCCAGAGTAACATTGCCGTACTTTGGATCCGGCAATACTTCGCGCTTGGCGACAACTCTTCTTCTTGGCATCTTAATAGCCTCTCTTCAGGAATCACCCAGGACAACATCACGTTACGCCTGGCCTTACTCGGTTCTAGCACCGAAAACGTTTTGCACCCAAGCCTGCAGGCGAGCATCAGCCCGCCTTACATTACTTAGGACGCTTGGCTCCGTATTTGGAACGAGCTTGTTTACGCTTGGCCACACCGGAAGTATCCAGTGAACCGCGTACAGTGTGATAGCGCACACCCGGCAGGTCTTTAACACGACCGCCACGGATCAGCACTACACTGTGCTCTTGCAAGTTATGGCCTTCACCACCAATGTAAGAACTCACTTCAAAGCCGTTAGTCAGACGCACACGACATACTTTACGCAGCGCTGAGTTTGGCTTCTTAGGTGTGGTGGTGTAAACGCGGGTACAGACACCGCGCTTTTGCGGGTTGCCTTGCAGAGCAGGAACGTCGCTCTTTTCTACCTTACGTTTTCTCGGCTTACGAACCAACTGGTTGATCGTTGCCATGAAAATAAACTCCACAGATAAAAATGCCTTCATCAGAAGGCCGGTTTAAGAGAACGGATACCCGTTCCCCACTTCTCAGAAAAAGCGGGTGGCGCATTGTAAAGAGGCCACCTGCCTCCGTCAAGGCAGAGTCGAAGTTTTAGGGGATGCGCTGAAGGATTAATTCCGGACAGGGACAAACTCTTTCGAATCTACCTGTGGCCCTGCAGCCATTACGACTACAGGGCCAGGTTCTTACTTTTGTTAATTAGTTGGAGCTGGACTTCAGCGCCTCGGTCAGAGCTGCTTCAACATCCTCTGCGCTCACACCAATATCGTTCACATTAAGCGCGGCTTCACGCTTACGCTTACGATCGCTGTGATACGCCAGACCGGTTCCAGCTGGAATCAGACGCCCAACAACGACGTTCTCTTTCAATCCTCGCAAACTGTCTTTTTTACCGGTAACAGCCGCTTCGGTGAGAACACGAGTTGTTTCTTGGAACGAAGCCGCAGAGATAAAGGACTCTGTTGCCAAGGATGCCTTGGTAATACCCAGCAGCAGACGCTCGTACTGTGCCGGCTGCTTTCCTTCACCACGCAGGCGCTCATTTTCTTCCAGTACCTGGGTGTATTCGACCTGCTCACCTTTAACAAAGTTGGAATCACCCATAGTGGTGATCTCTACTTTACGCAGCATCTGACGCACGATTGTTTCAATATGCTTATCGTTGATCTTCACACCCTGAAGACGATAAACATCCTGAATCTCGTTGGTGATATAACGAGCCAGCGCCTCAACCCCTTGCAGGCGAAGGATGTCGTGAGGGTTAGCCGGGCCGTCAGAGACCACCTCACCCTTTTCCACCATCTCACCTTCAAAGACAGTTAACTGGCGATGCTTAGGAATCAGAACCTCATAATAGGTAGATCCATCCGGCAGCAGTTGACCATCGGTCGGGGTGATGATCAAACGACGCTTGCCCTTGGTTTCTTTACCGAAGCTGACGGTACCGGAGATCTCGGCCAGAATTGCCGGCTCTTTCGGACGACGGGCTTCAAACAAGTCGGCAACACGCGGCAAACCACCCGTGATGTCACGCGTTTTGGAGCCTTCCTGCGGAATACGCGCGATGATGTCACCCACATTGATCGTGTCACCATTGTTGATGCTCAAGATCGCCTTCGAAGGCAGCATGTAGTGCGCAGGCACGTTTGTATTAGCCAGGAATAACTCTTTACCTTTGGCATCGACCAGAGTTACCGCTGGACGCAGATCTTTACCGGCTGACGGACGCTCGGCCGGGTCCAGCACTTCGATCGAGCTCAGGCCGGTCAACTCGTCAGTCTGACGGCGGATAGACAAGCCATCTTCCATTCCGGAGAAGGATACTGTACCCGCCACTTCCGATACGATCGGGTGAGTGTGTGGGTCCCATTTAGCAACGATCTGGCCACCTTTAACAGCTTCACCGTCTTTTACAGTAATCAAGGCGCCATACGGAATCTTATAACGTTCACGTTCGCGACCGCTCGCATCTGCAATGGCCAATTCACCGGAACGAGATACAGCAACGAGGTTACCGGCCGGATTGCTCACCACCTTCACGTTTAACAGGCGTACTGTACCTTCCTGCTTCACCTGAACACTGTCAGCTGCAGAAGCCCGGGAGGCCGCACCACCAATGTGGAACGTACGCATGGTCAGCTGGGTACCCGGCTCACCGATCGACTGAGCTGCAATAACACCAACGGCTTCACCTACGTTAACCCGATGTCCACGAGCCAGGTCACGCCCATAACACATAGAGCAAATGCCGTTGCGGGCATCACAGCTGATGGGCGAGCGAACACATACTTCGTCGATACCCATTGCCTCAATACGCTCAACCCAGGCCTCATCGATCATGGTGCCAGCGAGAATCAGGATTTCATCGCTGCCTGGACGAACAACATCACGAGCGACAACACGACCAAGGATACGATCACCCAATGACTCGATGACATCACCGCCCTCGATAACCGGGGACATGGTGAGACCTTCGTCGGTGCCACAGTCAACCATGGTGACAACCAGGTCTTGCGCAACGTCAACCAAACGACGAGTCAGGTATCCGGAGTTCGCGGTTTTCAATGCGGTATCCGCCAGACCTTTACGCGCTCCGTGAGTTGAAATGAAGTACTGGAGTACGTTCAGACCTTCACGGAAGTTAGCGGTAATTGGCTGCTCAATAATAGAGCCGTCCGGACGGGCCATCAGACCACGCATACCTGCCAGCTGACGAATCTGTGCTGGCGAGCCCCGCGCACCTGAGTCAGCGTACATGAACACGGAGTTGAACGAAGCCTGTTGCTCTTCTTTACCGTCACGGTTCACAACTGTTTCTTTACTGATGCCTTCCATCATGGACTTGGCAACAAGATCGTTAGCGCGCGACCAGATATCGATAACTTTGTTGTATTTCTCGCCCTGGGTCACCAGACCCGCGGCATACTGCCCTTCAATCTCTTTCACTTCGCTTTCCGCGCGGGCAATAATTTCTGCCTTGGCAGCTGGAATAGCGAAATCATTAACACCGATAGATGAACCTGACTTGGTAGAGAAGTCATAACCCATGTACATCAACCGGTCTGCGAAGATTACGGTAGCCTTAAGGCCAACGACGCGATAGCAGTAGTTAATGACGGCTGAAATGGCCTTTTTAACCATGGGACGGTTAATCATCTCCAGCGGAATACCCTGGGGCACGATTTCCCACAGAAGCACGCGACCAACAGTTGTATCAACAAGACTCGTTGTTTGTTGCTTCTCGCCTTCCGGGCCAATCAGTGTCTCTGTCAGGCGCACCTTGATACGCGCCTGCAAATCAACCTGTTTGGAGTAGTAAGCACGGGACACTTCAGCAGGGTCTGCGAAATACATGCCCTCACCGAGAGCATTGATACGCTCACGCGTCATCCAGTACAGCCCCAGAACCACGTCCTGAGAAGGCACGATGATCGGCTCGCCCGAGGCAGGTGACAAGATGTTGTTGGTGGACATCATCAGCGCGCGCGCTTCCAGCTGAGCTTCGAGCGTCAGCGGGACGTGGACAGCCATCTGGTCACCGTCAAAGTCGGCGTTATATGCAGTACATACCAGCGGGTGCAACTGAATGGCCTTACCTTCGATGAGGACAGGCTCAAATGCCTGGATACCGAGACGGTGCAGCGTAGGTGCACGGTTCAGCAGAACCGGGTGCTCGCGAATTACTTCGTCCAGAATATCCCAAACGACAGCTTCTTCACGCTCCACCATTTTTTTGGCGGCTTTAATGGTTGTAGCCAGACCGCGCAGCTCCAGCTTGCTGAAAATGAACGGCTTGAACAGTTCCAATGCCATCTTCTTCGGCAATCCGCACTGATGCAGACGCAGAGTAGGACCAACCACAATTACAGAACGGCCGGAGTAGTCTACCCGCTTACCGAGCAGGTTCTGACGGAAACGACCTTGTTTACCTTTGATCATGTCTGCCAGAGATTTCAGCGGACGTTTATTAGAACCAGTGATGGCGCGACCACGGCGACCGTTGTCCAGCAATGCATCGACCGCCTCCTGCAGCATACGCTTTTCGTTGCGCACGATAATATCTGGCGCATTCAGATCGAGAAGGCGCTTTAAGCGGTTGTTACGGTTGATCACCCGACGGTAAAGGTCGTTCAGGTCAGAAGTTGCGAAGCGGCCTCCATCCAGAGGAACCAGCGGACGCAGGTCCGGCGGCAGCACCGGGAGAACCTCCATCACCATCCACTCGGGCTTGTTGCCGGAATAGTGGAATGCCTCCAGAAGCTTCAGACGCTTGGAGTACTTCTTGATCTTGGTTTCACTGGTAGTATTGGGAATCTCTTCCCGCAGATGTTGAATCTCTGCTTCCAGATCGATATCGCGCATCAGAGTCTGGATGGCTTCAGCACCCATCTTGGCTTCGAATTCATCACCAAACTCTTCCATCGCTTCAAAATACTGCTCATCTGTCAGCAGCTGTCCGCGCTCCAAGCTGGTCATACCCGGCTCGGTAACTACATAAGATTCAAAATAGAGCACCCGCTCGATATCGCGCAGTGTCATATCCAGCAGCAAACCAATACGGCTCGGCAGTGATTTTAAGAACCAGATATGCGCAACAGGGCTAGCCAGCTCGATGTGGCCCATGCGCTCACGACGCACTTTGGCAAGCGTGACTTCAACACCACATTTTTCACAAATAATGCCACGGTGCTTCATGCGCTTGTATTTGCCACACAGACACTCGTAGTCCTTAACCGGACCAAATATCTTGGCGCAGAACAAACCTTCACGCTCAGGCTTGAAGGTACGGTAGTTAATGGTTTCCGGCTTTTTAACTTCGCCGTAAGACCAGGAGCGAATCATTTCAGGTGATGCCAGGCTGATGCGGATCGCATCAAACTCTTCAACTTGTCCCTGGGACTTGAGTAAATTCAGTAAGTCTTTCAAGGCTATTCTCCAATGAGCTGCAATGAGTGAGCTTCAGTGAGTGCAGTGCACTTCGGGGGCTAGATGCCCCCTGCTGATTAACGACGTAGGTTTACTCGTCCTGCTCCAGTTCCATATTGATACCGAGTGAACGGATTTCTTTAACAAGTACGTTAAAGGACTCCGGCATCCCAGGCTCCATACGGTGGTCTCCATCAACGATGTTCTTGTACATCTTGGTCCGACCGGCCACATCGTCTGATTTGACGGTAAGCATTTCCTGCAGCGTGTAAGCAGCACCGTATGCTTCAAGTGCCCAGACCTCCATCTCCCCGAAACGCTGGCCACCGAACTGAGCTTTACCGCCCAGGGGTTGCTGCGTAACAAGACTGTAAGAGCCGGTTGAACGCGCGTGCATCTTATCGTCGACCAGGTGGTTCAGTTTCAGCATGTACATGTAACCAACGGTTACTGGACGGGAGAATTGATCACCGGTACGGCCATCAAACAATATGGTCTGGCCAGTGTCGGACAAATCCGCCAAGCGCAACAACGCTTTGATTTCATGCTCTTTAGCGCCGTCAAATACCGGGGTTGCCATAGGTACACCACCGGTCAGATTGCGCGCCAGATCCAGGATCTCTGCATCGTTGAATGAAGCCAGATCTTCTTTGGCAGCCACATCACCGGTTTTGTTATAGATTTCTTCAAGGAAACCACGGATCTCGGCAATAGCGCGCTGCTCGCGCAACATTGCATCTATCTTGACACCCAGACCTTTCGCGGCCATACCCAGGTGCATTTCCAGAACCTGCCCCACGTTCATACGTGACGGAACACCCAGGGGGTTCAATACGATATCAACCGGTTCACCTCTTTCATCATGCGGCATGTCTTCGACTGGCATGATGACCGAAATAACCCCTTTGTTACCGTGGCGGCCTGCCATCTTGTCACCGGGCTGAATGCGACGCTTGATTGCCAAATAGACTTTGACAATTTTAAGCACTCCCGGTGCGAGGTCATCGCCGGTAGAGAGCTTGCGCTTTTTGTCTTCAAACCGCTCATCCAGAATCTTACGACGTTCAGCGAGTTGTTCTTCAGCACGATCGATCTGCTCATTGAGAACTTCATCCACCATGCGCAGCTTGAACCACTGATCCTTCTCCAGGCTATCGAGCATCTCATCAGTCAGGGCATCACCCTTTTTGACACCTTTGCCTGAAGCGACTTTCTGGCCAACTAAAGCTGAACGCAAACGCTCCAGCGTAGCAGTTTCCATGATCCGGTATTCTTCGTTGAGATCTTTACGCACTTCATCCAGTTGCGCCTTTTCGATCTCAAGACTGCGCTGGTCTTTGTCCAGACCATCGCGGGTGAATACCTGAACATCAATTACGGTGCCTTTGGTGCCTGATGGAACACGTAAAGATGTATCTTTTACATCAGACGCTTTCTCACCGAAGATCGCGCGCAGCAGCTTTTCTTCTGGAGTCAGCTGTGTTTCACCTTTTGGCGTGACCTTACCAACCAGGATGTCGCCACCACCAACTTCAGCACCAATATAAACAATGCCGGACTCGTCCAGTTTGCTCAGTGCACTTTCACCAACGTTTGGAATATCGGCGGTGATTTCCTCACTACCCAGCTTGGTATCACGAGCGATACACGTCAGTTCTTGGATATGAATCGTGGTAAAGCGGTCTTCCTGTACAACCCGCTCGGATACCAGGATGGAGTCCTCGTAGTTGTATCCGTTCCAAGGCATAAAGGCGATGCGCATGTTCTGGCCAAGCGCCAGTTCACCCATATCCACAGACGGACCATCTGCAAGGATATCGCCACGGGCAACTACGTCGCCCATATTCACAATAGGACGCTGGTTAATACAGGTATTCTGGTTTGAACGGGTGTACTTGATGAGGTTATAGATATCCACACCAGCATCACCGGCAGCAACTTCGTCATCGTGTACTTTAATAACGATGCGGCCTGCGTCGACGCTGTCCACTACACCGCCACGCTTGGCAACAACGCACACACCAGAGTCAGCTGCAACGTTCCGCTCCATGCCGGTTCCCACCAGTGGCTTCTCGGCCTTCAGTGTCGGAACGGCCTGACGCTGCATGTTGGAACCCATCAAAGCACGGTTAGCATCGTCGTGCTCCAGGAACGGGATCAAGGACGCCGCGACAGAAACAACCTGACGTGCAGAAACGTCCATATACTGAACATCTTGCGCTGGTTTCAGGGCAAACTCGTTCAGGTGACGCACAGACACCAGTTCATCGGTGAGTCGTCCATCTTTATCCAACGCCGCTGATGCCTGAGCAATTACGTACTCAGCCTCGTTAATTGCTGACAAGTATTCGATCTCGTCGGTAACTTTGCCATCAACAACTTTACGGTATGGACTTTCCAGGAAGCCGTAGCTGTTAGTGCGTGCATAAGTTGCCAGCGAGTTGATCAAACCAATGTTCGGACCTTCCGGTGTTTCAATCGGACAGACACGACCGTAGTGAGTTGGATGCACGTCGCGCACCTCAAACCCTGCACGTTCGCGTGTCAGGCCGCCCGGGCCGAGCGCCGATACACGACGCTTGTGAGTAACTTCCGACAGCGGGTTGTTCTGGTCCATAAACTGCGACAGCTGAGAAGAACCGAAGAATTCTTTAACAGCAGCTGCAACAGGCTTGGCATTGATCAAATCCTGCGGCATCAAGCCTTCGCTCTCAGCCATTGACAGCCGCTCTTTTACAGCGCGCTCGACACGAACCAAGCCTACACGGAATTGGTTTTCTGCCATTTCTCCAACAGAACGCACCCGACGGTTACCCAGGTGAATCAATATCATCCACAACACCTTTTACCGTTACGGATGGAGATCAATGTCTTCATCACATCAACGATATCTTCGTTGGACTAGGGTGCCTTCACCAGTTTCAATCTCACGACCCAGTCGACGATTGAACTTCATCCGGCCCACAGCGGACAGATCATAACGCTCCTGACTGAAGAACAGATTCTGGAAAAGCGCCTCGGCTGATTCTTTGGTTGGCGGCTCACCAGGACGCATCATCCGGTAAATCTCTACCAAGGCTTCGAGCTGGGTGCGAGTCGGGTCAATGCGCAAGGTTTCAGAAACGAATGGACCACAATCCAGTTCGTTGGTGTAGAGCGTTTCAATTTTCTCTACGCCGGCAGCAGCGAGTTTAGCGAGGATGTCAGCTGTAATTTCGGTATTACATTCAAACAGTACTTCACCGGTTCTGGTGTCGATGACATCTTTCGCCAATGAACGGCCCAACAGATACTCTGAAGGAACCTCCATCTGATCAACGCCTGCTTTTTCCAGCAGACGGATGTGGCGAGCGGTGATGCGCCGACCTTCCTCAACAATGACGTTGCCTTTCTTATCTTTAATATCAAAAGTGGCCACATCACCGCGAAGACGGGATGGCACCACTTCGAAAACAAACTGACCGTTCTTATCAACTTTGAAGTTGCTGGTCTCGAAAAACATTTCCAGCATTTCTTGCGAGCTGTATCCCAGAGCGCGCAAAAGAATGGTCGCGGGCAGTTTACGACGACGGTCAATACGAACGTATAAGAGATCTTTTGGATCAAACTCGAAGTCGAGCCACGAACCACGGTAAGGAATAATCCGTGCGGAATACAGGAGTTTACCGGAAGAGTGGGTTTTACCTTTGTCGTGATCGAAGAACACACCGGGTGAGCGGTGCAACTGAGAAACGATAACGCGCTCAGTACCGTTAATCACGAAAGTACCATTATCAGTCATGAGCGGAATCTCGCCCATGTACACTTCTTGTTCTTTAATATCTTTAATTGCTTTATTAGCAGACTCTCGATCATAAATGATCAGGCGCACTTTAACGCGCAAAGGCACAGCATAGGTCACACCGCGCAGAATACATTCATTAACGTCAAACGCAGCTTTGCCGAGGCTGTAGCTCACATATTCGAGCGCAGCATTGCCAGAGTAGCTGACAATCGGGAACACTGAACGGAATGCCGCATGCAAACCAACGTCTTCCCGCTTGCTGGGAGAGAGGTCTGCTTGGGTAAACTTCCGGTATGAATCCAGTTGAATTGCCAAAAGGTAAGGCACATCCATGACGTGTGGCAACTTGCCAAAATCCTTGCGGATACGTTTTTTCTCAGTGTATGAGTAAGCCATCTGTATTCCCCAGCTTGTTCGCGGACGGGCTTGATCGCAGCCACAGAAACGCGGGCGGCGTTTCTTTCATTAACTAGCAGTCTGTACTTGCGTTACCTGGATTTTCCGGTAACTGTTGCAGCATCGCTGCATGCATACAAGGCAATTATTCCGTGCTTCAATCAGAAACGGAAAAAGGCTGGCGGGTAAAACCCACCAGCCTCGCGTCCAATGTATGCAAATGGACAAGGCTGTACACAACCAGAATTATTTCAATTCTACAGTTGCGCCAGCTTCTTCCAGTTTTGCCTTGGCAGCGTCAGCGTCAGCCTTGGAAATGCCTTCTTTAACAGCTTTCGGTGCTGCTTCCACCAGGTCTTTAGCTTCTTTCAAGCCCAGACCAGTGATTTCACGCACTGCCTTAATAACGTTAACTTTCTTCTCGCCAGCAGCGGTCAGAACTACGTCAAATTCAGTTTTCTCTTCAGCGGCAGCAGCCGGGCCAGAAGCCGGGCCAGCAACAGCAACAGCAGCAGCAGCGCTAACGCCGAATTTTTCTTCCATTGCAGAGATCAGCTCAACAACGTCTTTTACAGACATTTCTGCGATGGCATTGATGATATCTTCTTTAGTCAGAGACATGTCTCAATTCCTAAGTTAATGGGAGCTTTGTGCTCGTTAAATCTAAAGTAAGCTGCAATCGCGAGGATTAAGCAGCTTGCTGTTCTTTTTGGTCGCGAACGGCCGCAATAGTGCGAACCAGTTTGCCAGCAGCTGCTTCTTTCATCACACTCATCAAGCGAGCAATTGCCTCGTCGTAGGTGGGCAGAGATGCCAACACACCAACATTGACCAGTTCACCTTCGAAGGCGGCTGCCTTCAGCTCAAACTTATCGTTCTCACGAGCGAAATCCTGCAGAATGCGAGCACCTGCACCTGGATGTTCATTCGAGAAAGCAATTAAGGTCGGGCCAGAGAAACTGTCTACGAGACATTCATATGCTGTGCCTTGAACCGCGCGACGTGCCAGTGTGTTACGAACGACTCGAACCCAAACGCCGCTCTCACGGGCTTGCTTGCGCAGAGCAGTCATCTTGCCTACGGTAATGCCGCGAGAGTCGGCAACCACAGCAGAGAGAGCACTCTTAGCAGCTTCATGGACTTCAGCGACAATCGCTTTTTTGCCTTCAAGTCCTAATGCCACGGGATTTCTCCTGTTTTAACAAGCTTGCGCCTGTCGTTAACTACAAGTTTCGGCTTAAATCCGAAACCATGACTTGGTGATGTCATTCAGAATTTCTGATTGGGTCTCACCATCTGCGTAGGTCAATCCTCACTTGCGCTCGGACCGATTAAGTACATCAACTGCTGAGTTTGCAGCCTCCATCCACCTACGGTCTTTGACGGCCCGCGAAGGGTGACCTTCGCGAACCCCAAAGTGCTTTTTTTCTGGAGATTAAATCGCCAGAGAAGACTGATCGATAACCAAGCCTGGGCCCATCGTGGTGCTCAGGGCTACTTTTTTCAGGTATACACCTTTAGAAGTTGCCGGCTTGGCTTTTTTCAGATCGCTGATTAAAGCTTCCAGGTTTTCTTTGATAGCTACTGTATCAAATGAAATCTTGCCGATACCGCCGTGAATGATACCGCCCTTCTCAGCGCGATAACGGACTTGTCCGGCCTTAGCATTCTTAACAGCAGTAACAACATCTGGAGTTACAGTGCCAGTCTTTGGGTTAGGCATCAGACCACGAGGACCGAGCACTTGACCCAGTTGACCAACAACACGCATTGCATCGGGGCTGGCAATAACTACGTCGAAATCCATCTTGCCCGCTTTGATCTCTGCAGCCAGATCATCCATACCAACAAACTCTGCACCAGCTGCTTTTGCAGCCTCGGCGTTAGCGCCCTGAGTGAACACAGCTACACGAACATCTTTACCATTTCCGTGCGGCAGAGTGGTTGCACCACGAACTGACTGATCAGATTTACGAGGATCAATACCCAGATTGATAGATACATCTACAGTCTCAGCAAACTTAACTGTAGATAATTCTTTGAGGAGCGCGACAGCTTCATCAATGGTGTATTGTTTTGTTGAGTCAACTTTCTCTTTAATCAGACGTTGACGTTTAGAAATCTTAGCCATCTTACACGCCCTCCACTTCAAGACCCATTGAACGGGCAGAACCCGCAATGGTACGAACAGCTGCGTCCATATCAGCAGCAGTCAGGTCAGGCATTTTAGTTGTGGCAATTGCTTCCAGTTGTGAGCGATTGACGGTACCGACCTTATTGGTATTCGGGCGACCACTTCCGCTGGTAATACCTGCAGCTTTTTTCAGCAGGAATGCCGCGGGTGGAGTTTTCATTACAAAAGTGAAGCTGCGATCGCTATACACGCTGATAACAACCGGGACTGGAGCGCCTGGTTCCAAGCTCTGGGTCTGCGCGTTGAACGCTTTACAGAACTCCATAATATTCACACCATGCTGACCCAAAGCTGGACCAACCGGTGGGCTTGGGTTTGCTTTGCCTGCTGCAACCTGCAGCTTAATATAGGCGGTTACTTTCTTTGCCATAAGTTTTACTCCCCATTGGGTATTAGCGCCTCAGAACCGTTTTTGGCAAAACAGCTCGTCTCCGGCTCCCCTCCTTGCCATATCAAATCGACAAGGATGCGAAAGCCCTTCTCCACCAGCAGGCAAAGAAGGGCATAAAAAATTTGCTTAATGCTGGCTCAAGTCTTCTCGACTTGGCTGAACTCCAGCTCAACCGGCGTAGAACGTCCAAAGATCAAGACGGCAACACGCAAACGGTTTTTGTCATAATTAACTTCTTCAACGACACCATTAAAATCGTTGAACGGACCATCAGTAACCCGCACCATTTCGCCGGGCTCGAAGATAGTCTTGGGCTTCGGCTTCTCCATTGAGTCGTCTACACGACGCAGGATTGCTTCGGCTTCCTTCTCGGTAATTGGGGCGGGCTGATCGCCTTTACCGCCGATAAAACCCATTACCCGCGGAGTATCTTTCACCAAGTGCCAGGTATCGTCATTGAGTTCCATTTGAACCAAGACGTATCCGGGGAAAAATTTACGCTCACTTTTACGCTTCTGGCCGCCCCGCATCTCAACCACTTCTTCAGTGGGCACGAGGATCTCACCAAAGCTGTCTTCCATATTGTGAAGCTGTACCCGCTCACGCAATGAAGCAGCAACTTTTTTCTCATATCCGGAATAGGCGTGTACAACGTACCAACGCTTTGCCATAACCACCTACCCTATGATTGAAGATGCTATCCACCCGAAAAAGGTGTCCAGCAGCCAAAGAATAATGGACATTACAACAACAACGGCGACCACGATCAGCGTAGTCTGATTTGTTTCCTGGCGCGTCGGCCAGACAACTTTACGCAACTCTACCATTGCACCCTGCACCAAAGCCCACAAACTTGCACCTTTCGCAGTATGGTATGCCACAAAACAGGCAATCACTGCCAGAACAAGCAAACCAAGAACGCGGTACAGCAGAGACTCTGCAGAGAAATGTGAATTTCCAACAACGCCAGCGACAATCAGCGCTATCACCACCAACCATTTAAGGGGATCCAGGCGATATTCTTTTTCTTCGCTTTTTATATTCATACGCTGTTGAAACCTTGAGCTTTAAGACGGATAAATGGCAGGCCAGGAGGGACTCGAACCCCCAACACCCGGTTTTGGAGACCGGTGCTCTACCAATTGAACTACTGGCCTTTAACAACAACAAATCGCAAAGGGCCATCGACCCTTTGCGATTATTCACTCAGTTACTGAATGATTTTGGCAACGACGCCAGCACCAACAGTACGGCCACCTTCACGAATCGCGAAGCGCAGACCTTCTTCCATCGCAATCGGGTGAATCAGGGTGACAGACATCTGAATGTTGTCACCTGGCATCACCATCTCTACGCCTTCCGGCAGCTCACAAGCACCAGTTACGTCAGTAGTACGGAAATAGAACTGCGGACGATAGCCTTTGAAGAATGGAGTGTGACGACCACCTTCATCTTTGGACA
>Ga0065721_10007762_pt1 | contig 16032 bp, 18 predicted proteins | sample Mesricmetagenome_FD_59108 | JGI IMG/M metagenome (GOLD analysis project Ga0065721, IMG submission 59108) | Mesophilic microbial community from rice straw/compost enrichment Sample: eDNA_1 v2 (version 2) | ecosystem: Engineered > Solid waste > Grass > Composting > Bioreactor | place: USA: Davis... | reverse complement strand
GGCGCCGAAGCGTCCGCTCTGCACCCTGTCGGACGGGCAGCCGACATTGAGGTTGACCTCGCGGTAGCCGAGCCGGGCGCAGATGCGCGCGGCCTCGGCAAGCTCGCCCGGCTCGCTGCCGCCGAGTTGCACGGCGAGCGGCTGCTCCGCTGCATCGAAGCCGATGAGACGCTCACGGTCGCCGTGGATGACCGCGCCCGTCGTCACCATCTCGGTATAGAGCAGGGCATGGCGCGTCATCAGCCGGTGGAAGACGCGGCAATCCCTGTCCGTCCANTCCATCATGGGCGCGACGGCGAACCTATGCGGATTGAAATCATTCACCTTTTCAGCTTCCAGCGTCGTTGTCAGCTCTGGCCGCGGGCATGGTCGGCGGCCCACTGGCGTGCAAACGTAGGGATGGCCCGGCGAACTATCTAGCCCGGATCACGGGCGAAAACGACGGGGCGGCCGCGACCGTCCGGCACACCACCCTCCGGCAAGCCATAATCGATAAAATTTTTGTGATCGCAATTCCGCCATGATCATTTCAGCAACTTAACCAACGAATAACGAAGCTGGGGGACACACATGACCATCGATGAGCCGAGGCACATGGCGCCCGACGTGAAGGAAGCCATGCTGAAACTCGTGGTTCATCAGGTCGTCGAAGCTTATTCACACGCCTTCATACAAGCGATTTCCGGCGATTTCGAATCGGATCGGCAGGCTGCATTCGAGACATTTGCCTCCGCCGCGCAGGAGCGGGCCCTGATCGTCCTTGGAGAACTGGACGCGACGATCAAGGCGCGGATCGCCGAGACGAGCCGTGTGATCATCGACCAGTCGCTGGCGACGATCGCCGAGGGCGCAGGCGTGCGCCTGACCGGCGCCGCAACCCGGCCCGCGGTCGCTCACTAGCTGCCTGTCCGCCGGAATGCCGCCATCGATTGCCAGGCCCGCGGGGGCTGTGGATAGTGGGGAATGGCCGGGGAGCGACAGGGCTCCGTCCTTCAACTTTCCGTGTTCCTGCCAGCTGGCACCAACTGTCGGTTGCCGGCCCCGTCACCCGCACTCATACTCGCCGCTCGGCCCATGGCCATCGGAAGGGAGATGACCATGCGCTCGGAAAAGGGCGATCTGATATTCGGCGAACAGCGGGTCGGCAACGTCGATTTCTCGATCGACGGGACGGTGTCGGCCGATCGGGCAAGGCAATACCGCGGCAGGCTGAGTGCTCCCCGGGACGTCATCTTCCGCGCATGGCGGACGGGCGGGGCGCGCCTGAAAACGATGGACGGCGCCACGATCGACATCATCATCACCGACGCACGGAGCGGCACCTTCATCGGCCAGGAAACCGACCGCCTCGGAGCGGTTCCGCCGGATTGAGGCCGTGGGGTTCCGTGTGAGCCGGCCGGTTCGGCCCCCTTCCCCTCCCCTTCGGATCGAACCGGAGGGCAGTCCCGGAGATATGTCATTGAGCAAGGAACGCCTGCTCCCGGTCATCACGATGGCCGCTAGTCTCGGATTCATGCTCTCCGCCTGCACGCCGTCGGCGACGACGGCCGAAGCGGTGGCGGAGCAAGGCCCCTGTCGTCCGGAAGCGGCGAGCGGGCTCGTCGGCAAGCCGAAGCCGACCGACGACGAGGCGAGGCAGCTCACCGGCGCCACCGCCGTGCGGCAGATTGCGCCGGGCCAGCCCGTCACGATGGATTACTCGCCCGCCCGCGTGACCATCGAGACGGATCCCCGGACCGGTCTCGTCGTTCGCGCGGCCTGCGGATAAGCGAGGGCAATCGGAACCAGGCGAATGCTGGGGCACGCTGCACCAATGGCGAACAAGGCCGGCGCCGCCCGCGCGTCCGGTCGCCCGGAGGATGGCGGCGACACGAGACGGCGCGCCTGGAGGCAAACCGGCATCCCGACCACAGCCATCGCCCTTGCCGCCTGCGGGCTCGTCGGCTCAGCAGGCCCGGCGCAAGCGACGCACTGCCTCGAAAACCGCCCCTGCATCGTCGTGAGAGAGGCCCTTTACGGCATTCCGGGCGGCAAGACGTGCTCCGCCTACTGGCGTGTCGCCAATCTCTGCAGCAGCCTCGGCTCCTGCGAGGTCAAGGTGAACAACGAGCTGTGCGGTGATCCGGCACCCGGCAGCCGCAAGTCTCTTTTCGTCATCTGGCAATGCGACCCGGATGAACGAGAATATTTCGACACCGTCCAGGAATACGCAACGATGAAGATCGGTTGCGGAATGCCGGAATAGTCCTTCTGTTCATCGCCCGTGGCGGAATGTACCCAGCGGCAGATCCGCGGCGGGGCATCGGCAGCAACGTGCCCGCCTCGACGCCATCGTCGAGCCGACGCTCGGCGCCTTACCGGATATACAACGACATCCATTGCCAATCCGGCGCCTGTTTATTTCTGAAATTGCTGTATCGATCAGCGTCTCTCCGGCCGATCCTGCCGACGGAGAGACCGCATTCACGGGAAGACTTGGCAGGACGCAATGGAAAGACCCATTGATCAATATGCAGCCAATTATGCGCGCAATGTCGCGCGTACCGGTCAGGGCGAGGACTACAACCGCCTGAGCAGCCGGATGTGCTGGGACGCCGTCGCCGAGGTGGCAAGGACAGCGGCCGAGGCCGTGGCGGGCAACGCGCAGGCAGGCGCGCCGGCCAGCCGGAACGTCAATCCACGCACGGACCTCGTCTCCACCTTCGATCCGCGCGTCGACACGCCTGAGGCCATGCGCAACGTCCGGCCGGGCGCGGTGCTCGGATTCTTCGACGACGGCGGACAGTTGGCCCATGTCATGATCGCCACCGGCAACGGCTTTGCCGCCGGCAACAAGAACGACTGCATCCGCCCGAATAGCGGCGACCGGACCTTTGCCCCCGTCGGCTTCCAGGACATCAACCTGGCGGACAGCCTGAACTGGGATCGCAACAGAGGTGGCATCGGGGCGGACGCCGGCCACCAGCCGGGCAATGCATCGGCACGACACCTCGTCCACTACAACATTCACCAGCGCCCGCTGAGCGATCCGCCGCCGGCCACGGCGCTTCCCCCATCCCAGCCTTCCACCTCGGCGCTTCCCGGAAGCGTCCGGCGCTGGGGTGAATCTCCGCATAGCGAACTATGACGGCCTGGCCCGCCGCGGACACCTCCGGTCGAGGTCCCCCGCCGGGACGAAGGATTCATTCGCCGCCGGCCAACTGCGGCGCCGTGAACCGGCGGTTGGCGAGGACCGGCAGGACGCTCCTCGCATGGGCGATGCGGGCCGGATCGATGTCGGCGAAAATGAGGGCCGGCACCTCGGCGGCCCGGGCGATGGCGACGCCGAGCGGATCCACGACCATGCTGGCGCCGATGTTGCGCTCGCCGCATTCGCCGGTCGCTACGACATAGCAGGTGTTCTCGAGCGCCCGGGCGGTGACGAGCACCTCCCAATGCGCCTCCTTGCCGAGGCCACGCACCCAGGCCGATGGAGCGGTGATGACATCGGCTCCATCGAGGGCGAGGCGCCGCGCCATCTCCGGAAAGCGCAGGTCGTAGCAGGTCATGGTGCCGACCTTCAGTCCCGCCACCTCGATCAGCGGCGGGATCTCGCCGCCGGGCGCGACATTGGTCGATTCCTTGACACGGAAGGCATCGTAAAGGTGCAGCTTGCGGTAGGCGCCGATCACGGCGCCGTCACGCACCGTGACGAGGGTGTTGAAGACGCGGCCTTCGCCGGCCGGCACGTGAATGCAGCCCATCACCGCGAGGTCGCTGCCACGGCTCGCGGCGAGAACCTCCTGCATGAACGGCCCGTCGAGCGGCTGTGCCGCCTTCAGCACGATGTCGGGATCGGCGATGTCGCGGGCGAGGATTCCCTCGGGAAGGACGAGCAGCTTCGCGCCGGCGGCACCCGCCTCGCGCATGAGCCGCACGACCGTTGCGGCATTGTCCTGCCACTCACGTCCGACGGCGAACTGCCCGAGTGCGACCTTGACGATGGAATGCGTGGACGGCGCAAAGCTCATGCCGGCTTCCCCACAGGTTCGGCGTTTCGTCGCGGCGGGCTTGCGGTGCCGGGCGCGCACGGCACCCGGCAGCAGGCCTTGTGGACGAAATCAGCGACCATGCGGGCGCCGGCGTCAAGCGGCGAGGCGCTCGCCGAGGCGCGAAAGTTCGCCGCGCGCGGCCGCCACGGCCTCTGCGCTCACCTCCGGGCCGAAGCCTTGCTTCTCGGCGCGCACGAAGGTCACGTCGGTGATGCCGATGAAGCCGAGCATCGTGCGCAGGTGCGGCTCCTGCGAATCCATGGCCTGCGCCGGGCCCTCGCTGTAGAGCCCGCCCCGGCTCTCGATGACGATGGCGCGCTTGCCCTTGACGAGGCCTTCCGGCCCCTTCTCGCTGTAGCTGAAGGTGACGCCGGCACGCAGGACATAGTCGAACCAGGCCTTCAGCGTGGAGGGAATGCCGAAGTTGTACATCGGCGCGCCGATGACGATGACATCCGCCTCGCGCAGCTCCGCGACCAGCCGGTCCGACAAGGCGAGCGCCGCGCGCTGGGCCTCGGTCGCCACCTCGCCGTTGCGCAGGGCGGCCGTCGTCTCGGCCGTCAAATGCGGGATCGGCTCGCCGCCGACATCGCGGGCGATGACGCGGTTGGCACCGCCGCTCGCCTTCAGGGCCTCGAGTGCATCGGCAACGAGGCGGTTGGAAACGGATTCGGCGCCCGAGGCGCTGCTGGTGATGGCGAGGACCGTGCTCATATTCAGCTTCTCCGAAACGATGATAAAGGCGTGCCGGAAAGCTGGTGGTTCTCTCGCCGCACCGGTATCCTCTAAATTTGCACCAGGCCGTTGCTGAACGAGGAACGCGGATGCCGGACTTCGACGATCTGAGAAGCTTCATCGAGGTGGTGGACAGCGGCGGCTTCGGCCGTGCCGCCAAGCGGCTGGGCATTGCCAAGTCCATCGTCAGCCGCCGCATCGCGCGGCTCGAGGCGGAGCTCGGCACGCGTCTCCTCACCCGCACGACGCGCGGCATCAGTGCGACGGAGGCCGGGCTCGAGTTCAAGACCCGCAGCGAGCGGATCCTCGCCGATCTCGCCGAGGCGCAGGATGCGGTGGCCCAGCACGGCGGCGGCATCGTGGGCACGCTGCGCCTGTCGGCCCCGCTGTCCTTCGGCGTCAGATACGTGACACCGATCCTCGCCGAGATGGCGGCGGCGCATCCGCGACTCGGCATCGATGTCGCCTACAGCGACCGCGTCGTCGACCTTATGGCGGAGCGCTTCGATGCCGCCATACGCCTCGGCTACCTGCGCGATTCGAGCCTCATCGCCCGCAAGATCGCGCCGGTCTACGGGGTCGTCGTGGCGAGCCCGGACTATATCGCCCGGCACGGCCGGCCCGAAACGCCGGACGACCTGACGCGCCACGAATGCCTCGTCTATTCGGCCGCGAGCGACCCGGACCTGCGCTTCCGTCACGGCACGCGCTGGACGAGCGTGCGGCCGCGCGGGCGGCTCCTCGCCGACAATGGCGATGCCCTCCTGCAATGGGCCCGCACGGGGCTCGGCGTCGCGGTGGCACCCACCTTCCTCGCCGCCGAGGACATCGACAAGGGCACGCTCGTGCCCCTGCTGCTCAACTACGAGATGCCGGAGGCCGGCATGTTTGTCGTGCGGCCGCCGGGCGCCTATGTGCCCGCCAAGGTCCGGCTTCTCATCGACACGCTCGTCGCCCATTTCGGCGGCGAGCCCTATTGGGACGCCTGCCTCATGCACCGGCTGCGACAGAAACGCTCCCGCGCGCAGGCGACCGGCGACAGCGTGGCGGCGGGCTGACCGGCAGCCGGAAGCCTCAGGCCGCCTCCCGGTCGCCCGTGCCGATTGCGGCGGCCAGGCGGTCGGCGAGGTCGTCGGCGGCGCGTTCGGCCGCCGCGATCGAGGCCGCGAGCCGCTCGTCGGCGAATTCGTCGTATTCGACCGCCACGGATGCGACATCCGTGATGCCGATATAGCCGAAGGCGGTGCGGATGCTCGGCTCGACATGGTTCATGTGGGCGATGCGCTCTCCCTCGCCGTAACCGAAATCGCCGCGCGAGGAGACGATGACGAGCCGCTTGCCCATGCCGGCGAGCAGCGGCCAGTAGGGCTCGCCCGGCCGAGCGCGGTCGAAGCCGAAGGTGCGTCCCACGCGCACGATGTTGTCGATATAGGCCTTGAACGGGGCCGGAACGCCGAAATTGTACATCGGCACCCCGGCGACGATGACGTCGGCGCCGATCAGTTCGTCGATCAGCATGTCGCTTTCCCGCAGCACGGCGTGCATCCAGGGTGCGCGCCGCTCCTCCGGGGTGAAGGCGGCGTGGATCCAGGCGGCGGAGACGGGCGCCGGCGGCGTCAGGCCGACGTCCCGGTAGAGCACCGTGTCCTTGGGCCGCTGACTGCGCCAGCGGGCGACGAACCGCTTGCTCAGGCGACGGGAATGGGAGCCGAAGGTCGCGAGATCGGAACCCGCCGGGCGGGCGCTGGCATCGATATGCAGAATGGTCGCCATGATTGACATGTCCTCATCTTCGGGGAGGGCTCATGCCGCGCAGGTTCGTTCGTTTGCCCGGGGATTACAAACGCATAGTTCTCAGCTTATAGATGAGTGGTTCTCATCCATAGACGCGCCGCCGCACCACCATGACCGACCGACGTTCCAGCCGCCGGCTGCCTCCCCTGCCCGCCCTACGGGCGTTCGAGGCCGCGGCCCGCCACCTCAGCTTCAAGGCGGCTGCCGAGGAGCTGGCGGTGACGCCGACCGCCGTCAGCCACCATGTGCGGCAGCTGGAGGACGCGCTCGGCTTCAGGCTGTTCGTGCGCCGCCCCCGGCGCGTGGCGCTGACGCCGGAGGGGCGCATGCTCTATCCCGTGCTGCGCGACGGCTTCGACGCCTTCGAGGAAGCCATCGCGCGGTTGCGCGGTGAACGGCTCAAACCCGTCGTCACCCTCTCGGCGACGGTCGCCTTCACGGCGCGGTGGCTCGTGCCGCGCGTCGCGGCTTTCCACGCGGCCAATCCGGGGCTCGACCTCAGGCTGCACGCTTCCGACGACCCGGTCGACCTGATCGCGGGCACCGCCGATGCCGCCGTCCGCTACGGCCGGGCCGTGCCTGCCGGCCTCGTCGGCGACCTCCTGTTCGAGGACATGTTCGCGCCGGTGTGCAGCCCGGCGCTCGGCCTCAACGATCCGCGCGAGCTCGCCGAACACACACTGATCCATTTCGAATGGCGGCGCCCGCACCGGGACAATCCCGTCTGGGAGCGCTGGCTCGCCGAGGCGGGGCTTTCGGGACTGGTGCCGCGGGCGGAACTGACGCTGAGCGACGAAAGCCAGGCCGTGCAGGCGCTGGTGGCCGGCCAGGGCGTCGCCCTCGCCGGGCTCGTGCTGGTGGCGGACGAGATCGCGGCCGGCCGCCTCGTCGTGCCCTTCGGGCCCCGGCTGCGCGGCTACGACTATCGTCTCGTCTACCCGGCCGATCCGCCGCATCCGGAACGGATCGCGGCCCTGCGCAGCTGGATCCGGCAGGAGGCGGCCGGCGGCCTCGGCCTGGCCGAGCGGACATGAAAAAGCGGCCCCTCGCGGGGCCGCTCGAAAACCCGTCCGCTCCCGATCAGAAGGGGCTGTCGGGGAAGTGGAAATTCTTGGCGTTCTCCTGCGTGATCAGCTCGGAGCCGATGACGAAGCGGCCGGAGACCGGCGCGTTCGAGACGAAGCGCAGCGCCGTGATCTCGATGGCGGTGGCGATCATCGCCGGCGGATAGGTGACGTTGGCTGGCACACGCTTGTCGCCGTCCATGACGCGCTTGATCATCTCCTTCATGCCGGCGCCGCCGAGCACCCACATCTCGTCCTGGCGGCCGGCCTGGTTGACGGCTTCGAGCACGCCGACGGCCATGTCGTCGTCCGAGGCCCAGACGGCGTCGATCTTCGGGTGCTTGGAGAGGAAGTCCTGCATCACGGTGAAGGCATTGTCACGGTTCCAGTTGCCGTGCTCCATGCCGATGATCTCGATGCCGCTGCCCTCGATGGCCTTCTGGAAGGCCTCGACGCGCTCGTTGTCGATCGTGGTCGGGATGCCGCGCAGGACGACGATCTTGCCACCGTTCGGCATCCGCTCGCGGAAGAACTCGCCCGCCACGCGGCCGAAGCCCGGGTTGTCGCCGGCGACGTAGAGGTCCTCGATGCCCTCCTCGGCGAGGCCGCGGTCGACGACCGTGACCCACTTGCCGGCCTCGGCCACGCGCTTGACCGGGCCGGTGAGCGGCGTCGATTCGAAGGGCAGCACGACGAGCGCGTCGATGTTGCGCGTCGCCATCATGTCCTCGATGTCGCTGACCTGCTTGCCGGGGTCGCCCGCCGTCGCGAGGACGAACTTCAGCTGCGGATAGGTCTTCTCGAGGCGCTTCACCGCCTCCTGCGCATGATAGTTCATGCCGCCGGCCCAGCCGTGCGTCGCCGCCGGGATGGACACGCCAATGACCTTGCTGTCCTGCGCCAGCGCCGCGGCCGGCGCGGCGAGCACCGCCGCCAGGGCCAGCGCCTTGAAAGCCTTGACCACTCCCATCGTCCTTCTCCCTCTCTTCATCCAGCCCTGTAGCCGGGCATTTGCGCCGCCTTTTCAGAGCGCCTTCTTCTGACGCTGCAGAACGACGGCCAGAACGATGATCACGCCCTGGATGGCCCCGTTGAGATAGGGGCTCACCAGGTCGGTCAGATTGAGGATGTTCTGGATCAGGTTGAGGATGAGCACGCCCACGACCGTGCCCCAGACGCGGCCGAAGCCGCCCTTGAGCACGGTGCCGCCGATGATGACGGCGGCGATGGCTTCGAGCTCCCACAGAACACCGGTCGCCGAGGAGGCGGAGCCGAGACGCGGCACGTACATGATGGTGGCGAGGCCGACCAGCATGCCGAGGATGACATAGGTCGCGAGCCGCACGCGCTCCACATGCACGGCCGAATAGCGCGCCACCTGCTCGTTGGAGCCGATGGCGGCGCAGTGGCGCCCGAAGGCCGTGTGCCGCATCACGATCTCGCCGGCGATGGCCACGACCAAGAAGACGATGATCGGCCAGGAAACGCCGAGAATGCCGTCGTAATAGACCGGGCGGTAGACGTCCCGCACCTGGAAGTTCAGCGACAGCGTGCCACCGTCGGCGAGCCAGGTGATGAGCGAGCGGAAGATGCCCATGCTGCCGAGCGTGACGATGAAGGCCTCGATGCGCGCCCTGGTGATGAGCAGGCCGTTGCCGAGCCCGGCGAGGAAGCCGAAGAAGAGCGCCGCCGCCATGCCGATGAGGATCACCGGCCAGCCGGCGCCGAGTGTCGGCACCAGCGCATTCATGACGAGGATCATCAGCCCGGCGATGAAGGCCGCCATGGAGCCGACCGAGAGGTCGAGCCCGCCGGAGGTGATGACGAAGGTCATGCCCACCGCGATGATGCCGATGAAGGCGGAGCGGGCGAGCACGTTGGTGACGTTGCCGTAGCTGAGGAAGTTCGGGTTCAGCAGCACGCCGACGACGATGAGGACGGCGAGCGCGACGAGCGGACCGACGACATGCAGGTTGACGGCCGGCCGGCGTGCCTTCCGCAGCTCCTGCCGGGTGGTCGTCGCATCAGCCATTGCCGTTCCCCCTTCGGGCTTCCAGGCCCATGGCGAGGCGCACGATGGCGTCCTCGTTGATGTCGGCGCCGCTCAGGGTGCCCGCGAGGCGTCCGGCGCGCATGACGCAGACGCGGGTCGCCAGCCCGATGATCTCGGCCATCTCGGACGAGATGAGAATGATGCTCTTGCCGGCCGCTGCGAGGCGCTGCACGAAACCGTAGATCTGCTGCTTGGTGCCGATGTCGATGCCGCGCGTCGGCTCGTCGATGATGACGATGTCCGGCTCCGCCAGCATGGTCTTGGCGAGCAGCAGCTTCTGCTGGTTGCCGCCCGAGAGGTTGCCGACGGGAATCTCCCGCACTGGGGCGCGGATGTCGAACTCGGCGATGGCCTTGTCGAGCGCCGCCTCCTCCGCCTTGCTGTCGATGAGGAAACGCCCGAAACGGGAGAGCGCGAGCAAGGTGAGGTTGGGCCGCATGGCCTGGTTGAGCAGGAGGCCACGCTCCTTGCGGTCCTCCGTGAGGTAAGCGATGCCGGCGCGGCGCGCTTCCTCGACGGAGCGGATGCGGACCGGGCGGCCGGCGAGCGTCACGGTGCCGCGAGCCTGACGCAACCCGACGAGTCCCTCCATCAATTCCGTTCGCCCGGAGCCGACGAGGCCGGCAAAGCCCAGCACCTCGCCGCGCCCGAGGGTGAAGGACACGTCCTCGGCAAAGCCCTCGACGCTGAAGTTCTCGACCGTCAGCACCGGCGCGGCGGAGGCCCGCTCGGCTTTCGCCGGAAAGAGATTGGAGAGTTCGCGCCCCACCATGGCCTCGGCCATGGCATCCTCGCTCAGGACGCCGCGCGGCGCCGTCACCACATGCCGGCCGTCGCGCAGCACGGTGACCCTGTCGGCGAGCCGCGCCACCTCGTCGAGCTTGTGCGAGGTGTAGAGGATCGCCGTGCCGGCGGCCTTGAGGCGCTCGATCTGGCGGAAGAGCACCTCCGCCTCCTTGCGTGTCAGGACCGCCGTCGGCTCGTCCATGATGATGACGCGCGCCTTGCGCGACAGCGCCTTGGCGATCTCGACCATCTGCTTCTCGGGCACCGAGATGTCGGCGACGATCGCCGCCGGGTCGACCGGCGTCTCGAGCTCGGCGAGCAGCGCCAGCGTCTTCTCGCGCATGGCGCGATGGTCGAGGAAGGGGCCGCGCTTCAATTCGCGGCCGAGGAAGATGTTCTGCTCGACGGACAATTGCCGGGCGAGATTGAACTCCTGGTGGATGAGCACGACGCCGCGCTCCTCCGCCTCCTCGCTCGAGGAGAAGGCGACCGGCGCGCCGTCGAGCAGCACCCTGCCCTTCGTCGGGGCGAGATAGCCGGCCATGATCTTCATCATGGTCGACTTGCCGGCGCCGTTCTCGCCGATGAGGGCGTGCACCTCGCCCGGCTTCAGGTCGAAGTCGATGTCGAACAGCACCTCGACCGGCCCGAAGGCGCGGCCGACGCCGGCGAGCGCCAGCACCGGCCCGATGGCCGGGGTGGGGGCAGCCGAGGCGGCGGGAGCAGCCACGGCCATCGCCTCAGAGGGTGACCCAGGCGGCGTTGCGTTTCGACGAGCGCACGCAGGCCTCGACGAAGGCAACGCCGGCGACGCCGTCCGCGACGGTGGGATAGACGAGATCCTGCGGGACCGGCCGGCCCTCGCGGCGCGCGAGGATGGCGCGCGCCGCCTCGGCATAGATGTTGGCGAAGCCTTCGAGATAGCCTTCCGGGTGGCCCGCGGGGGTGCGCGTCACGCGCTGCGCCGCCGCGCCCACGCCGGCCCCGCCGCGCGTCAGCAGCGTCTTCGGCTTGCCGAAGGGGGTGAACCACAGGCGGTTCGGCTCCTCCTGGCACCATTCGAGGCCGCCGCGCGTGCCGTAGACGCGCAGCTTGAGCCCGTTCTCGTTGCCCGGGGCCACCTGGCTCGCCCACAGCATGCCCTTGGCGCCGCCGGCAAAGCGCATGAGCACATGGGCGTTGTCGTCGAGTCGCCGGCCCTCGACGAAGCTGTCGAGGTCGGCGCTGAGGCTCGTGAGCGTGAGGCCGGTGACGAAGGTGGCGAGGTTGAAGGCGTGGGTGCCGATGTCGCCGACGGCGCCGCCGGCGCCGGAGCGGGCCGGATCGGTGCGCCATTCCGCCTGCTTGGCGCCGGTGCGCTCGAGCGGCTCGGTCAGCCAGTCCTGCACATATTCCACCTGCACCAGGCGCAGGTCGCCCAGTTCCCCGGCCGCGATCATCTCGCGCGCCTGCCGGACCATGGGGTAGCCGGTGTAGTTGTGGGTCAGGATGAACAGCGCTTCCGACTTCTCGGCGAGCGCGGCGAGACGCTTGGCGTCCGCAAGCGTCGCCGTCAGCGGCTTGTCGCAGATGACGTGGATGCCGCGCTTGAGGAACTCGCGCGCCGCCTCGTAATGCACGTGGTTGGGCGTGACGATGGCGACCGCCTCGATGCCGTTCCTGAGGCGCTTCTCGCGCGCCGCCATCTCCTGGAAGCTGTCGTAGATGCGATCCTCGGCGAGGCCGAGGAGGCGGCCGGATTCCCGCGCCTTCGCCGGGGTCGAGGAGAGCGCGCCGGCGACGAGCTCGAACTCACCGTCGAGCCGCGCGGCGATGCGGTGCACGGCGCCGATGAAGGCATCCTTGCCGCCGCCGACCATACCGAGGCGGATGCGCGCGGGCGCGCCTTCGCGGGAGGCTTCGATCGCCATCGCTCACCCCTCCAGCCCGAGCATGCGGCGGTTGGCGGCCTCGTCCGTGCCGGCGCCGGCGAAATCGTCGAAGGCCTTCTCCGTCACCCGGATGATGTGATGGCGAACGAATTCGGCGCCCTCGCGCGCGCCGTCCTCAGGGTGCTTCAGGGCGCATTCCCATTCCACGACGGCCCAGCCGTCGAAGTCGTTGGCCGCCATCTTGGAGAAGATGGCCCCGAAATCGACCTGCCCGTCACCGGGGGAACGGAAGCGCCCTGCCCGGTCCACCCAGTTCTGATAGCCGGAATAGACGCCCTGCTTGCCGGTCGGGTTGAACTCCGCATCCTTGACGTGGAACATCTTGATGCGNTCGCGGTAGATGTCGATGTTCTCGAGATAATCGAGGCACTGCAGCACGTAGTGCGAGGGATCGTAGAGCATGTTGGCGCGCTGATGGCCGCCGACGCGCTCCAGGAACATCTCGAAGGTGATGCCGTCGTGCAGATCCTCCCCCGGGTGGATCTCGTAGCAGACGTCGATGCCGTTATCCTCGGCGTGATCGAGGATGGGGCGCCAGCGGCGGGCGAGCTCGTCGAAGGCGGTCTCGACCAGCCCGGCCGGGCGCTGCGGCCAGGGATAGACGAAGGGCCAGGCGAGCGCGCCCGAGAAGGAGGCGAGCGTCGTGAGGCCGAGATTGCGCGAGGCGGTGATCGCCTTCTTCACCTGCTCGACCGCCCATTCCTGCCGGGCCTTCGGATTGCCGCGCACGGCCGGCACGGCGAAACCGTCGAAGGCCTCGTCGTAGGCCGGGTGCACGGCGACGAGCTGGCCCTGCAGGTGGGTCGACAGGTCGGTGACGGCGACGCCATTCTCCAGCGCCTTGCCGACGAATTCGTCGCAGTAGTCGCGTGAGGTCGCCGCCTTGTCGAGGTCGAAGAGGCGCGCGTCCCAACTCGGCACCTGGACGCCGAGATAGCCGCAGTCGGCCGCCCAGCGCGTGATGGAATCCCAGGAGTTGAACGGCGCGGCATCACCGGCGAATTGGGCGAGGAAGAGCGCGGGGCCCTTGATCGTCTTCATCGATTTCCTCCCGAGGGCTCGATGGCCCGGCGGGCGGTCGTTGCCGCCCGTTCTGTTGTAATCGGTTGCAACCAGTCATACGCTAGCCTGTAATCGTTTACAAGCGCATGCGCCGGCAGCCGAGAATGTGTTTGCCTTCCCCGGAAAAGGCGGACAAAAGGCAGCCAGGAGTTGAAGCGAGCCCATGAACAAGCCTCTGCCGCGCATCCGGGACGTTGCCTTGGCTGCCGGCGTCTCCACCGCCACGGTCAGCCGCGCGCTGTCGCACCCCGAGCAGGTCTCGCGGGAAACGCGCGAGCGCGTGCTCGCCGCCATCGACGCCACCGGCTACACCATCAACCATGCGGCGCGGAACCTCCGGCGCCGGCGCACCGGCGCCATCGTCGTGCTGGTGCCGAACCTCGCCAACCCGTTCTTCTCCAAGATCCTGTCGGCCATCGCCGCCGAGATCGCGCCCGCAGGCTACAACGTGCTCGTCGCCGACACCGCCCCCCAGGGGCAGGAGCGCGACGACGAGCGCATGCTGAGCTATCTCAACAACAACCGCGCCGACGGGCTCATCCTGCTCGACGGACATCTGCCCGACGAGCTGCGGCAGGACATCGGCGGCTCCGGCTCGCTGCCGCCGCTCGTCTTCGCATGCGAATGGATCGAAGGGCTCGGCACCCCGTCGGTGGTCATCGACAACGCCGAAGGGGCACGCCTCGCCATCCGGCACCTCGCCGAACTGGGGCACCGGCGCATCGCCCACATCATGGGGCCGCCGACGAACGTGCTCACCATCGAGCGTCGTCGCGGGACGCTGGAGGGGCTGGCGCAGGCCGGCATCCCGGCGCGCGAGGAATGGTTCCTGCCCGGCGATTTCACGATGGAGAGCGGTGCGGCCGCCGCGCACCGCTGGCTCGCCTGCGACGAGCGGCCGACGGGCGTCTTCTGCCAGAGTGACGAGATGGCCTTCGGCTTCATCTCGGAGTTGCACCGCAAGGGCCTCGCCGTGCCGCAGGACGTCTCGGTCGTCGGCTTCGACGACATCGAGACGGCTTCCCGTTATGTGCCGTCGCTGACCACCGTGCGCCAGCCGCGCGACGGCATCGGCACGACGGCGGCGCGCATGCTGCTCGCGCTGATGGCCAGGGGCGACGAGGCCACGGTCACGGTGGAGACGGACGAGCGGCGGCTGCTGCCGGTCGAACTCGTGGTCAGGGAGAGCACGCAGGCCGTGGCTTGAGCAAGGCGCGGGAGGGCTGCAACCGGCACGCCCCGCGCTTGCGGTGGGGAGGAATGGCGGCGACCACGCGTCCCCACCCTTCGCGAAGCTCAACCCCGCTGTGCGCCCGGCAAGGGATGCGCCATGCTCCAGGAATGGCCGAAGGGATCGCGAATACGGGCGTAACGGTCGCCCCAGAAGGCATCCTCCGGCGGCATGGTGACGACCGCGCCGGCGGCTTCGGCCCTTGCCACCGCCTCGTCGCAGTTGGGCACATCGAGATGCAGCGTCACGGCCGTGCCGCCGATGACAGGAGGCGGGGCAACCTTGTTCTCGCCGCTGGCCTCGCTGCAGAACTCGGGAAAATGGTCGCACAGATAGACGTTGCAGCCGTGCACGACCATGGCGGCGTGCATGAGGCGCTTGCCGTCCTCGGCCGGCACGCGCATCACCTCCTCGGCGCCGAAAGCCCGGCGGTAGAAGTCGAGTGCGGCGGCGGCACCGTCGACGACGAGATGGGGAACGAGCTTCTGCTGCCGGTCCATGGCGTGCTCCCTTCTTTTTGTCGCGCCGTGGCCGGCTTGCCGGCCCGAAAAGCGACAGCTATGAGCTGAATGCATCGCATTTGGGCAAGCCTGCGGCGATCTGCCCATTGCTTTTTACGTTGATATCAACATTAATAAGTCATGTCAAAGATGGATGTGCCAGCCGAAACGATACTGCCTTTCGAGGTCACCCTGCACGTGCGCGACAACTGCCTGTGCCTGCATGTGCAGCGCGCAGCGCGCGCGCTGGCACGGCGCTTCGACGACGCCCTTCGCCCGGCGGGGCTGACGAGCGGGCAGTTTTCGCTGCTGATGTCGCTCAACCGGCCGGAGCCCCCGAAGATCGGCCAGGTCTCCTCCCTGCTCGCCATGGACCGCACGACGCTGACGGCCAACCTCAAGCCGCTGGAGCGGCGTGGTCTCGTCACCGTGAGCGTCGACCCCGACGACAAGCGCAGCCGCCGCCTGACGCTGACCGACGAGGGCCGGCGTGCGCTGGCCGCCGCCTATCCCTATTGGCAGGAGTGCCAGAAGGAGCTCACCCGCCGGGTCTCGGGCGACGAGGCCGCGCGGCTGCTGGCGGACCTGCAGGCGCTGTCATAAGGATCGGCNGTCGGGCGGATTGCAGACCGCTGCGACCGGAAGCAACCTCGTTTCCCGGACGCATTGAGCGAAGCGGAATGCGAGCCGGGAACCGGCATAAGGAGTTGCCAAAGGCGCTCTATGGCTGGACCCTGGATCAGCACCGCAGCATTGCATGCTGCAGTGCATCCCGGGCACGAGCGTGTGCCTGCGGCTGCCGGCCTCTTCCAATTGCCGACTGCCTACTCCCNNACCCCCTGTTA
>Ga0065721_10005136_pt1 | contig 16043 bp, 13 predicted proteins | sample Mesricmetagenome_FD_59108 | JGI IMG/M metagenome (GOLD analysis project Ga0065721, IMG submission 59108) | Mesophilic microbial community from rice straw/compost enrichment Sample: eDNA_1 v2 (version 2) | ecosystem: Engineered > Solid waste > Grass > Composting > Bioreactor | place: USA: Davis... | reverse complement strand
ATTCCCATACCATTTTGGTGCCCCCTGAAATGCTGGGGTCCGGTGAGCACTATGCGCTGGAAGTACGTGGCGATTCGATGATCGAGGCCGGCATCTTCGACGGCGATACGGTGCTGATCAAAAAGCAGGANCACGCGTCCACGGGCGAGATCATCGTGGCGCTCGTNGATGACGAGGAAGCGACCCTCAAACGCCTGCGCCGCAAGGGCGACACGGTCGCCCTGGAGGCAGCCAATCCTGCCTATGAGACNCGCATCTTCCCGCCTGACCGGGTCAAGGTGCAGGGCCGGCTCGTGGGCCTCCTGCGTAAATACTGACGGCCCGGGGGTAGCGCGAGCTGCCCCCTTTCTTCGCCCTGCCCGCTTGACTTCCAAGTGAGGTGTCCAGGGTGGGTCACGATGCGGTTTCTGGCGGCGCAGCACATGATGTTGCTGCTGATCATCGACGGGCGGTTCGCGCACTGGCGGATCGTGATGTTTCTGCTCTTTGCGCTGCTTGTCGGATATGCCGTGGGACGAAGGCCGCCGCTGTTGCCTTATCTGGTGGTCGTCCGCGCCATCATCGACATAGGCGTTAGGGTTGCTGCTGCCGGTGGCCGATTGAGAGGGGCCATGTGGCAGAGATGAATGGGCCCGCCATTGGCGGGCCCTTATGATCAGTGATTGTCGCGCGGGACGCCATTGGTCTGGGCGATGCGCTGGTACTTCTCGGCCGGCTTGAGGATGGCACCCTCGCCCAGCTGGCCGACAAGACCGCGCTGGATTTCCTGCCATGGCGTCTGGTGCCTGGGGAACTTGTAGCCACCTTCTGCCTCCAGGGCGGCACGGCGCGCGGCGATCTCTTCATCGGAGATCAGGATGTTGGCTTCGCCCTTGTTGAGGTCGATGCGTACCCGGTCGCCTGTGCGGAGGATGGCGAGGTTACCACCGGCCGCCGCTTCGGGCGATGCATTGAGGATCGAGGGCGATCCGGACGTGCCGGACTGACGGCCGTCGCCGATACAGGCGAGCGAGGACACACCCTTCTTGATCAGGTAATCAGGCGGCCGCATGTTGACCACTTCGGCGGCACCCGGATAGCCGATGGGGCCGGCGCCGCGCATGAAGAGCAGCGTGTTCTCATCGATCTCGAGCGACGGGTCGTCAATGCGGTGGTGGTAGTCCTCCGGACCATCGAACACCACGGCCTTGCCTTCGAACATGCCCGGATGGGCCGGATCGCTGAGATAACGGTCGCGGAATTCCTGGCTGATGACGCTGGTTTTCATGATTGCGTTGTCAAACAGGTTGCCGCGCAGCACCAGGAAGCCGGCTTCCGCCTTCAACGGATTGTCAAAGTGGCGGATAACCTTGTCGTCTTCGATCGGGGTATTGCGGCAGTTTTCGCCAATGGTCTTGCCGTTGACGGTCGGGGCGTTCTCGTGAATCAGACCCTGCTTCATCAACTCGTTGACCACGGCCGGCACACCGCCAGCGTGGTAATAGTCTTCGCCCAGATACTCACCAGCCGGCTGCAGGTTCACCAGGAGCGGCACCCTGAGACCATGCTGCTGCCACTCGTCGATACTGAGATCGACCCCGATATGCTTGGCGATGGCATTGATGTGGATCGGGGCATTGGTGGAGCCGCCAATGGCGGAGTTGACGACGATGGCGTTGAGGAAGTTTTCCTTGGTCAGGATGTCCGAGGGCTTGAGGTCCTCATGCACCATTTCCACGGCGCGCTTGCCGGTGCGATAGGCCATTTCCTGGCGGTCGCGGTAGGGCGCCGGGATGGCGGCCGAACCGGGCAGCTGCATGCCCAGCGCTTCGGCCAGCGAATTCATGGTCGAAGCGGTGCCCATGGTGTTGCAATACCCGGTCGAGGGCGCTGAAGACGCCACCAGCTCGATGAACTTGGGATAGTCGATCTCGCCGGCGGCGAGCATCTGCCGGGCCTTCCACACGATGGTGCCCGAGCCGGTGCGTTCACCCTTGTGCCAGCCATTGAGCATGGGGCCGACTGACAGGGCAATGGCGGGAATATTGACGGTCGCCGCACCCATCAGCATTGCCGGAGTGGTCTTGTCGCAGCCGATGGTAAGCACGACACCGTCCAGCGGGTAGCCATAGAGCACCTCAACGAGGCCGAGATAGGCCAGGTTGCGGTCGAGGCCGGCAGTCGGGCGCTTGCCGGTCTCCTGGATGGGATGGACCGGAAACTCGATAGCTATGCCGCCTGCCTCCCGGATACCCTCGCGCACACGTTCGGCCAGAACCATGTGATGACGATTGCATGGGCTGAGATCCGAGCCGGTCTGGGCAATGCCGATGATTGGCTTGCCGGACTGCAGTTCTTCGCGCGAAACGCCGAAGTTCATATAGCGTTCGAGGTAGAGCGCCGTCATGTCCGGGTTGTCGGGATTGTCGAACCACGCGCGCGAACGAAGCTTGCGGCCGCCGGAGCTGCCATTGTCTGCCGTCATTGTCCTGTTTCCTTGTCAATCCGCCAGGGCGCGGATGGGAGGGCCTTGTTGCGCTGTTCTACCACGCCGTAGCGCGCTGTGAATGGGGCGAGAGAAAAAATCATACAAATTGGTACTCAGCAGCTCTCATATGGTGCAAATCTGTGCTGCCGAATGATCCAGCTTACCCAACGAGGTGCGGACCAAGGGCGCGCTGCGCTATCGCAGGCACAGCAGAATCGGTCTGGTCACGGGCGGGGCGCAGTTCTAGGGTCGCGCGCCGCTCGGGCTCCAGGAATGCGGGAATGAGGTTGAATTGACTGAGTCGATCAAATGGATCGCCGTGGATTGGGGTACATCCAATCTGCGCGCCTGGGGCATGAGTGAAAGCGGGAACGTGCTGGCCACGGCCAGTTCGGACAAGGGCATGGGCAAGCTGAGACCCGACCAGTTCCCGACGGCGCTGGAGGCGGTGGCGGAACAGATCGCCCCTACCTCCGAATCCATTGACGTCGCCATCTGCGGCATGGCCGGAGCCCGACAGGGCTGGATGGAAGCGCCGTATCTTGAGGCGCCCACCGATCTTCGCCAGCTGGGCAACGGCGCCGTGCATCCCGAAATGCCCAATTCGACACTTCGGGTGTCAATCCTGCCCGGCGTGTGCCAGCGCAGGGGCGGAGAGAACGTGATGCGCGGGGAGGAAACCCAGCTCCTTGGGCTGGCCTGCCTGTTCCCGGGCTATTCCGGCCTCGTGTGCATGCCAGGTACACATTCGAAGTGGGCGCGGCTCGAAGGCACGGTCATCAAGGAATTTGCCACCGCCATGACCGGTGAAATGTTCGAACTGCTCAAGACACACTCGGTGCTGCGCCATTCGCTCGGCGATGAACTCGACGGCCCCGAGCGCGAAAGCGGCTTCCAGGCCGGTGCGCGCGATGGGCTCGACCACCCCGCTGCCTTGCTGGGGCAGTTGTTCCGCGTGCGCGCCGCAGCGCTCCTCTCCGGACGGACGCCGGACTGGTGCGCAGGGTATCTTTCGGGCCTGCTGATCGGCACCGAGATTGCCGCCAACCGTAGCCAGATTGATACCGATCCGGTGCCGCTGATCGGTTCGGCATCCCTCTGCGCGCTCTACTCTCGCGTGCTTGCGATGGCCGGCGCAACTGGCCGTGTCGTTGATTCCACCGAAGTCGTGCTGGCTGGCCTCAAGGCCGCGCGCGCTTCGATCACCTGAGGTACTACCCCGTGTCCCATCGCCATATCATCGCCATCCTCCGCGGTATCACGCCGGACGAAGCCGTGCCGGTTTGCACCGCGCTTGTGCGGGCCGGCATTACACTGATCGAAGTGCCGCTCAATTCGCCCGACGCGGTGGACAGTATCGGCCGCGCCGCCAAGGCGCTGGCGGACCGGGCCGAGATCGGCGCGGGCACAGTTCTGACGCCAGAGGACGTGCGCGCCGTGGCAGCAGCCGGCGGTACATTCATCGTTTCACCTGACACCAACCCCGAGGTGATCGGTGAGACTGTGCGGCTGGGGCTCAAATCCTATCCGGGCGTGTTCTCGCCCACCGACGCGTTCACCGCCATCCGCGCCGGTGCCACTGGGCTGAAGTTCTTTCCCGCCGAGGTACTTGGCGCCAAGGGCATCAAGGCGATGAAGGCCGTGTTGCCGCCGACGCTGCCACTTTATGCCGTGGGCGGAGCAAACCCGGACAATTTCCACGAGTTCTTCACCGCCGGCTGCGCCGGCTTCGGGCTGGGGACCTACATCTTCAGGCCGGGCATGACCGCGGCGGACGTTGGTGAGCGCGCAGCGCTGGCCGTTGCAGCCTACGACAAGGGAATTTCCAAGTGAATGAAACTGCAAAACTCCTGATCGACAGCCGGTGCGCGCTCGGCGAAGGCCCGTTCTGGCATCCGAGCCGGCAGCAGCTCTTTTGGTTCGACATCAACAACCGGACCCTGTTCGCGGCCAGTGCCGATGGCGCGGTGGAGAACCAATGGCAATTTGGAGAGATTGTCGCTGCTGCCGGCATTGTCGACGATGAGGTTCTGGCACTGGCGACGGAAACCGGGCTGAAGCGTTACAACCTCAAAACGGGCGAGATGAGACTCGTGGTCGATATCGAGAGCGACATTCCCGCCAACCGCACCAATGACAGCCGAGTCCACCCTTCGGGCGCGTTCTGGATCGGTACGATGGTCAAGGAGGAAGGGCCCAAGAACGGCGCAGTCTACCATTACCGCGCAGGCAAGCTTACCCGTATCCGCGCGAATGCGGCCATTCCCAATGCCACCTGCTTTTCTCCCGATGGGCGCATTGCCTACTGGACCGATACGCCGGACCAGAGGATCCTCAAGTGTGCGGTTGATCCTGATACGGGAATGCCGGCCGGCGAATGGGAACTGTTTGCTGACGTATCGGAGCATCGCGGATACCCCGATGGGGCCGTGGTGGATAGCGAGGGCTATCTCTGGAACGCCCGCTGGGGCGGAGCCTGCGTGATCCGGTACGCACCGGACGGTTCCATCGACCGCATTATTGAGGTGCCCGTGAGCCAGGTCACCTGCCCTGCCTTCGGCGGCAAGGATTTGAAGCGACTGTTCCTGACCACCGCCAACAAGAACATGAGTGCGGAGCAACTGGCTGAGGAAAAGGTCGCAGGCGGCGTGTTCTACATCGACCTCGATGTTGCCGGTCAGCCGGAACCCAGGCTGAGCCTCTAATGGTCCGAGGCGCGCTGGTGCGGCGGACGGTCTATGCGCGCGGCCATTTTCGCACGGGGATTACCTCGGCGCGATCCGCCAGGGACGATTGAGGCTCTCTATGGCCGGGCGGATGTCGAACCGTCCGGCATCCTCACTCCAGATCAGGGCATGCACGCCGCCTGCGCTCAGCTCCCGCGGACCGATGCTGGTTCCCGAGACCCGGCAAAAGGCCGGCAGATCGATACGGGCAATCAGCAGATCGTGGGCGCCGCAATCCTCGGCGAAGGCCGCTGCATTGCGGACAATGGCCACGCTGAACCTGGACGTCTGCACAATGCAGCCCAAGCTATCGCAGCGAGCACCCGAATGGCTGACCCCGATATCGGTCTGAAACCGCTTGCTCCAGACATCCACGGCAAAGCTTCCCGTTCGGCCACTGCCCAGAGCCATGGCCGGCCCGTCGGTGATCGCCACTGCCTGGGTGGTGTCCGACACCAGAATATCGGGCCGGTTTTCCAGGCCCAGCGCCAGAACAATAAAGGCGGCCAGCAAAGGCCCCGCCAGTCGCCAGCGATTGTCGAGAAACGCAAACCAGGCCAGCGCGAATAAACCGGCCGCAAGGGTCCAAACAGCAAGCAAGGGGTTACCGGTCCAGCCATGGCTCCAGGCTGCAACGGTCTCGGCGACGTCGACCATCCGGTCTATGCCCCAGCCCATGACCGAGAGGAACGGCGCCTCCAGTCCAAACGGCATGGCCAGTACCGAAAGGACGCCAAACGGCATGATGACAAGACTGACAAAGGGCAGTGCAAGCACATTGCCGACGACGCCGAGGGGGGCGGTCTGTTGAAAGTGATAGGCTGAGAACAAGAGCGTTGCGAGGCCGGCGATCAGGCTTGTCCAGGCAGTGAGGGCAATGGTTGTTCCCACCCTGTGCACGAGGCCGGGCATATGCAGGGCCTCCGGGCGTGGGAGCTCGAAGACCCCGATTAGGCCGACCACGGCGGCGAAGGAGAGCTGGAAGCTGGGCCGAAAGACGCTGGATGGGTCGATCAGGATGATGACTATGGCCGCCACGGCGACATTGCGCATGGTGAGCGCTCTTCGCCCCGCCAGCACGGCACCAAAGATGAGCGCCAGCATGAGGGTGGAGCGAAAGGCTGGCACGTTGTCCACGCCACCGGCCAACAGCAGGTAGAGCACGGCAGCCACGATGCCGCCAATCGCGGCAATCTGCTTGACGGGCCAGGCGACCAGCGCCGGCACCGATGCCAGCCCCAGCCGCAGCAGCCAGAATATGCCCCCTGCAACAATGGAGAGATGCAGCCCGGAGATGGAATAGATGTGGGCCAGGCCCGAGGCGGCCATGACGTCCCGGGTCTCATCGGAGATGCCGCTCTGATCACCCACGACCAATGCTTGGGCGATGGAGGCTGTATCTCCGTCGAGAACCGCAAGGATACGGCTACCGATCGTGTCGCGCAGCGCCTGAATGGCACGTGCAAGGCTCGGGTCCTCGGCGCGCTCAAGCAAGGTGAAGCCGCTCGTCACCGAGCCATAAGCACCGACACCGGTGAAGTAGGAATGGAACTGCCCGTCATGCGCACCGGGAACGACTGGCCCCGGTACTGGGGCAAGCCGGAGCGCAGCCTGAAACCGGTCCCCCATAGTCAGCATGATGCCAGTCGGCAGAAGCACGCGCGCCCGCCGGATGGAGGTGGGGCGGCTGGTTTCCAAGGGCATCAATTGCGAGACAATGACGCGCTGGGCCCCGCCCTCGCCGGTCAGCACCTCTTCGACCACGGCTGAATATGTGCCGTAGACGGGAAAGGGCAACATAACCGTGCCGAAGGCCAGGCCATGCAGCGGCAGGAGACAGAAGCCGAACCAGACGGCGCAGGCCTGGATGCACCAGCGGGTTGCCGCCATCGAACCCAGCCATAGCGCCAGCCCCAGCGCCAGAATGGCGATGATTGTGCCAGTAGTGAAAACCAGCGGCTCCGGTTCGCCCGGCAGCGCCCAGTACCCCGCCAGGCCCGCCACCAGACTGAATGGCAAGAGCACGAACAATCGGCGCCGTTCGACGGCGACCCTGCCGGCCTGGATGAGGCCGGCCACAATGGGCAGCAGCAGGGCATGTGGCGGCAGGAAACCGGTGCCGTGACTGCGCGCCCGCCGCCACCAACCGGTGTTGCCGTCTGCCCCCCTTGGCCCCGCCTCCATGCGCCCTGCCCTTGCGCTCATGCCCGCCTATGCTACACACGGCCCGCAATTCCTCAAATCCTTCCGGTTGCCATGTCCCAGGTCGTCACCCGTTTTGCCCCTTCTCCCACCGGCTATCTGCATATCGGCGGTGCCCGCACCGCCCTGTTCAGCTGGGCCTATGCCAAGAACAAGGGCGGGAAGATGCTGCTGCGGATCGAGGACACCGATCGCGAACGCTCGACAGAAGCCGCCGTCACGGCCCTCATCGACGGGCTGAAGTGGCTGGGTCTCGACTGGGAGGGCGAGCCGATCAGCCAGTTTGCCCGGGCTGCGCGCCATGCCGAGGTCGCGCATGAACTGGTGAAGATGGGTCACGCCTATTATTGCTATTGCTCGCCGGAGGAGCTGGACCAGATGCGCGAGGAGGCCCGCGCCGCCGGCAAGCCGCCCAGGTATAATGGTTACTGGCGCGACCGCGACCCGTCGGAGGCGCCAGAAGGGGTCAAGCCGGTGGTGCGCATCAAGGCGCCGCTGAGCGGTGAAATCGTCGTGCATGACCATGTGCAGGGCGATGTGGTGTTCAAAACCGAGAACCTGGATGACTTCATCATCCTGCGCTCTGACGGCACCCCGACCTATATGCACGCCGTGGTGGTCGACGATCACGACATGGGCGTCACCCACATCATTCGCGGCGACGACCACCTGACCAATGCTGCTCGCCAGATCGTGATCTACAATGCCATGGGCTGGACCGTGCCGGAGATGGCCCATATCCCGCTGATCCACGGACCCGACGGGGCCAAGCTATCCAAGCGTCACGGCGCCTTGGGCGTGGAGGCCTACAGGCAAATGGGCTACCTGCCTGCGGCTTTGCGCAACTATCTGGCCCGCCTTGGCTGGAGCCACGGCGATGACGAAATCTTCACCACCGAGCAGATGGTGGAGTGGTTCAGCCTCGAGGGGCTCAACAAGGGCGCGGCGCGGTTCGACTTCGTCAAGCTCGAGAACATCAACGGCCAGTACATTCGCGAGTCCGATCCCGGTTATCTTTATCAGGTAATGGTCGACACGGCCCGCGAAGTCGGCCGCGATGCTGATGCCAATGGTCTGGCGGAAAACAAAAATACGGTCCTGGCCGCCCTGCCCGAGCTGCAGCCGCGCGCCAAGACCGTGCTGGAGCTGATCAACCTGGCACAGTTCATCTATGCCCCGCGGCCGATCGTTCCCGATGCGGCTGCGGCCGCCTTGCTCAACGATGACGCGCGCGAACTGCTCCGCAGCATTGCCGATACGTTAAGGGGCCTTGCCGATTGGTCAGTGCCGACGATTGATGCGGCCATGCGTGCGCTGGCCGAGCAGAAGGGTCTCAAGCTGGGCAAGGTGGCGCAGCCCCTGCGGGCGGCGCTCACCGGACGCACCGTTTCTCCGGGCATTTTCGAGGTTATGGTACTGATCGGACGCGAGGAAAGCCTGGCCCGACTCAGCGATCAGATCGACTGAAAAATCTCCTCCGTCGTGCCTTTGGCGCGGCTGCAGAACGGATAAGTCATATTTACCTATCGGTTGCTTGCGACGGGCAAGACCTGATACCTCTCGTCGGGAAAAGCGGCGCCTCCAAGGTGCCGCCCCTTGCCTGTTCGGGCCCATAGTCCGGGACCGCAGAGAGGGTATAACGAGGAGAGCTCAATGACCGAAAAAGTCGCCAAACTCGTCATCGGAGACCAGACCCACGAATTCCCGATCCTGAGCGGATCGGTAGGTCCGGACGTGATGGATATTCGTTCGCTCTATGCCAAGACGGGACTGTTTACCTACGACCCCGGCTTCACATCCACGGCAGCCTGCGACAGCGCCATCACCTATATCGACGGCGACAAGGGCGAATTGCTCTACCGCGGTTACCCGATCGAGCAGCTGGCCGAAAAATCCAGTTATCTCGAGGTGTGCTATCTGCTGCTCTATGGCGAACTGCCCACCCAGCAGCAGCTGACGGACTTCGAGCAGGTGGTGACGCGCCACACCATGGTGCATGAGCAGATGCACTATTTCTATCGCGGTTTCCGCCGCGATGCGCATCCCATGGCCATCATGACCGGCGTGGTCGGCGCCATGGCCGCCTTCTACCATGACTCCACCGATATCAACGACCCGCAGCAGCGCGAGATTGCCTCGATCCGCATGATCGCCAAGATGCCGACGATCGCGGCCATGGCCTACAAGTATTCTGTTGGCCAGCCCTTCGTCTATCCGCGCAACGACCTCGATTACGCGGCGAACTTCCTGCACATGTGCTTCTCGGTTCCTGCCGAGGAATACAAGGTCGATCCGCGCATTGCCCGCGCCATGGACCTGATCTTCACGCTGCATGCCGATCACGAGCAGAATGCCTCGACCTCGACGGTGCGTCTGTCGGGTTCGTCGGATGCCAATCCGTTCGCGTGTATCGCCGCTGGCGTGGCGTGCCTCTGGGGACCTGCCCATGGCGGCGCCAACGAGGCCTGCCTCAACATGCTGCGTGAAATCGGCACCGTGGACCGGATCCCCGAATTCATCGCCCGCGCGAAGGACAAGAACGATCCGTTCCGCCTGATGGGCTTCGGCCACCGCGTCTACAAGAACTTCGACCCGCGCGCCAAGGTGATGCAGCAGACCGCCAAGGAAGTGCTGGAAATTCTGGGCGTGGCAAACAACCCCACCCTGCAAGTGGCCCAGGAGCTTGAGCGGATCGCGCTGGAGGACCAGTACTTCATCGACCGCAAACTCTATCCGAACGTCGACTTCTATTCGGGCGTGATCCTGGATGCGATCGGTTTCCCGACCTCGATGTTCACCGTGCTGTTCGCCGTGGCCCGCACTGTGGGCTGGATCAGCCAGTGGAAGGAAATGATTGGCGACCCGCAGAAGAAGATCGGCCGTCCGCGCCAGCTCTACAACGGCGCCGTGGCTCGCGACTATACGCCGGTCAGCAGCCGCTGATTGCGACAGACCGACAGGACCTGCTCAGCCGGGTCCTGTCGCTGATGCGGGGGCAATCCCGCCTGCATTGTTTCCACCAGCTCGTCAAAGGCCGCCATCTGGTCCTGACGAGCTTTTTTGTTGTCGAGAAGCACGGTCACCAGCGGCCGGAGCTCCTGCAGCAGGAGCGGCGCGGCAACCAGCTCGGGTACAGCCCCCCGGCCGAGCACGATGTTGGGCAGCGACACGCGTGGCCGGCCGAGTTTCTCGTAGATGCGCGACTGTAGTGCATCGAGCGCATACATCACCACCATGGGGACGCGCGCCAAGGCCAGTTCCAGCGTTACCGTGCCCGAAACGCAGAGGGCGGCGACGGCTGAGGCGTAAAGCTCACGTCGGTCGGATCTGGAGGCCACGATGCGGACAGGCACCGGCCAGGCCGCCGTCTGCCGCTCCAGATGCGCCTTGAGGCGAGGCAGTGTGGGGATCACGAGCTCGGTGACCGCCTCGTGTCCGGCAAGCTCCGCGGCGAGCGACGCAAGCAGTGGCAGGTGCCGCCGCAATTCGCCGCCGCGGCTGCCGGGAAGCAGGATGAATGGACCGCGCTCTGGCGTATCACGGCTGGGCAGTACTTCATTGAGCGCCGGGTGACCTACATAGGTGGTGGGCGGGCCGCCGAGCTGGTCCATCACCGCCGGCTCGAAGGGGAGAACGGCCAACACCGCGTCAAAGAGCGGCTTCAGCCTGGCAGCCCGCTCCGGGTGGCGGGCCCAGACTGACGGTGCCACATAGAGAATGAGCGGTCCGCCATAACCGCGCTTGCGCAGCCGGGCGGCGAGAAGACGCGAGAAATCCTGCGCATCCACAAGGACCACCACATCGGGCCGCGCGGACAGGATGGCCCGGGCTGTCTGCTCGAGGCGCCAGAGGATCCTTGGCAGGTTGAGCAGCACATCAGTTATGCCCATCACCGCCAGATCCGACATCGGAAACAGTGAACTCAGCCCCTGCCCCGCCAGCTCGTCACCGCCGACGCCGGACAGAGACAGTGAGCAGCGCTGGCGCAGGCGCGCCACCAGATCTGCGGCGATGCGGTCGCCGGACGGCTCGCCAGCCACTATGAACAGGCTCAGCGCGTCGCTCATGACGGCCTCCTGATCGTGCCTACTCAGTCTCGTGACCGTTTCGCGGCAGAAGGATTGGCCGATCCTCGGCCTCGGCAATGAACCGCACGACCTCCTGGACCAGCACATCGTCGCGGAATAGTTCGGCCGCATCCTCGACCCGCTCACGCAAAGTGCCTTCGCTGGCGAAGATTTGCCGGTAGGCGGCGCGCAGACGGTGGATGGCTTCGCGATCGAACTTGCGGCGCTTGAGCCCGACCAGATTGAGACCGGTCAGTGTGGCGCGGTTGCCCACCGCCATGCCGTAGGGGATGACGTCGCCATCCACCATGGACTGTGCGCCGATAAAGGCATGAGCGCCGATGCGGGTGAACTGATGGACAACACAGGTGCCGCCAAAGATGACATTGTCGCCAACCCGGACGTGCCCGGCAATCCCGACATAATTGGCCATGATGACATTGTTGCCGATGATGGCGTCGTGGGCCACGTGGGCGTTGGCCATGATCAGACAGTTGTCACCGATCCGGGTCAGCATGCCGCCGCCCTCGGTGCCCGGATTGATGGTCACGGACTCGCGGATGGTGCAGTTCTGCCCGATTTCAAGGCGCGAATCCTCGCCGTGAAACTTCAGGTCCTGCGGTTGATGGCCAACCGAGGCGAAGGGAAAGATACGCGTGCCGGCCCCGATGGTCGTGTTGCCTTCGACGACCGCGTGCGACACCAGCTCAACCCCGTCGCCCAGGGTGACGCGTGGACCCACCATGCTATAGGGCCCGACCTTGACGCCGTGCCCGAGCGTTGCACCCTTGGCGATGATCGCTGTCGGGTGGACGACAGGAGAGCTCACGAGTCGGCACCCACGATCATCGCAGTGATTTCGGCCTCGGCAATGACGACGCCGTTGACCTTGGCCTTGGCCTCGTAGCGGCCGACATTACGACGGCGGTGCATCTTGGCGATGTGGAATTCGATCGTGTCGCCAGGACCCGCAGGCTTGCGGAACTTGGCATTGTCTACACCCAGCATGAGCACAATCTTTTTGCCCCCAGCATTGCCATCGTGCTTGATGACGATAGCGCCCGCGGTCTGGGCCATGCCTTCGATGATCAGCACGCCCGGAAAGATCGGATTACCCGGGAAGTGGCCCGTGAAGATCGGCTCGTTATAGGTCACGTTCTTGATGCCGACGGCGGTTTCGTCGCCGTTGATATCGACGATACGATCGATCATGAGGAAGGGATAGCGGTGTGGCAGCGCTTCCAGAATCTCGGCAATGCTCATCGCATTGAGTTCGGTTACGGCGGCGGTTTCGTTCATCCCCGCTTTTCCCCCTTCGACAGTTTGCGCACTACGGCGATTTCTCGCCAAAAGTCTCTTATATCCTGCGCCGGCGCACCGGCAAGTTTCGAACCGGCCGGCCAGTCCTTGGTGACGGCAGCCCGACCATGCACGACGGAACCGGCACCGATGCTGAGGTGTCCGGACGTACCCACCCCGCCGCCCATGAGCACGCCATCACCCACGATGGTTGAGCCAGACAAGCCGCTCATGGCCGCGATCAGGCAGTATCGCCCAATGCGGCAGTTGTGTCCGATCTGGACCAGGTTATCGACCTTGGTGCCTTCACCGATCACTGTATCGCCCAGGGCACCACGGTCGACTGTGCTGTTGGCACCGATCTCCACCTTGTCCTGGATGATCACCCGGCCCAGTTGCGGGATCTTGCGGTTGGACTGGCCGAAATCGAGCCACCCAAAACCTTCCGTGCCAATGCGGACGCCCGAATGCAGTACCACGTCATTGCCCAAGTGGGCGCAGTCGATGGTGCAGTTTGCAGCAATCACGCAGTTGCGCCCAATGGTGACACCGGCACCGATCACGGTGTTGGCGCCGATGACGGTACCACGACCGATTTCCACTCCCGCGCCCACCACGACATTGGTGCCAAGCGTTACATCACGCTCGAAGACCGGCGCGCCGAGGTCATCCCGGCCTGCGGCAATGATTGCGCGGGTGCTGGACGGATAAAGCGCGTCCAGCGCTGCAGCGAACAGGTTATGCGGCTTGTCGACAGCAATGGCGATGCAACCGGCGGGCACCGCATCGCGCAGCGCCGGCGCGACGAGCACAGCGCCTGCTGATGTACGCCGCAATTCCTCGATATAGCTTGGCTGCGCCGCGAGAGCCAGGTCGCCCTTTTCGGCCAGCTCCAGTTCGGCCGCACCAGTCACGACATGGTCGGGATCCACCAGGCTAGCGACAATATCCGCCCGACCGATCTGGGCGAACAAGGCGCCCAACGTGAAGGGGCCGGCAAAGCGATGAAAGCGGGTGTCGACCATGGAAGCACTCGAAAAACAGAGAGCCGCGGCGCTACCGCCCCGCGGCTCCTAAACTCTGTCACGCCGACCTAGTTAGAGCAAGGTCGAGATGGTGAACTGGAACACCTGCGTCCGGTCGTCGGTCGACTTGTTGAGAACGTGGGCGAAATCGCCACGCAGCGGGCCGAACGGTGAATCCCAGATCAGCGACGCACCGATAGACGTGCGCCACGGCTCGTCGTTGCTGGTCGCAACAGCCCCGGCACCACCAAGGATGTTGCTGGCGTCGCCGACCCAGGCAGCATCCGCCCAGACCGCACCGCTCAGGCCGTAGTTCTCAGGCAAGCCGGGGATCGGGAACTCAATCTCGCCCGAGATGCCGGCATACATGGTCGCACCAACATATTCGTTGGTGCCCAAGCGCGGACCAAAGCCGCGACCTTCGAAGCCACGGATCAACTGGGAACCGGGCGTGAAGGCTTCAACCGGGCTAACCAGGCCGCCATCCATGCTATTGATCACACCAGCCTGACCGCGGACGCTGGCCACAATGCCGCTATCAGCGATGACCGGCATGAAGTAGCGCGCACGAGCCTCGGTACGGAGCAGGTTGTGATCCCAGCCGATATACTGCTGGGTGAAGGTCGCGTAGATGCCTTCGGTGGGCTTCTTGACGTTGTCGACGCCATTCCAGGTCAGCGTGTAGCCGATGAAGCCCTTGTTGAACTCGTCGCCGTTGCTCACCAGCGTGGACGTATAGACGCCATCATCATCCTTGATGACCTTGCGCTCATAGCCGCCAAAGAACTGGGCGTTGAGGGCGCTGGTCAGCGGCACGCCAATGCGCAGCTGACCGCCGGTGATTTCCGTGCCGTAGAAGCTGGAATCGGTTTCGTCGTAGATGCGGTGATACGCATCGACGCCAGCGGACACCTTGAGCCCCATGAAGCGCGGCTCGGTGAACGAGAAGTCGAAGGTACGACCGGACTGCGAAGCGCCGATGGCAGCGCGCAGATACTGGCCGCGGCCAAGGAAATTCCGTTCCGTAAGCGACAGCTCGCCCAGGATGCCGTCATTGGTCGAGTAACCAGCCGTCGCGCCGTATTCACCAGTCGAGCTCTCCTCGACGTTGATGTTGAGCACGATCTTGTCGGGCGCGGAACCCGGGGCGGTGGTGACGTCGACGCGGGAGAAATAGCCCAGAGCGTCAATGGCCGTGCGGCCACGGATGACCATGGAGCGGTTGAACGGGTCGCCTTCGGCAAACTCCAGTTCACGCCGGATCACGAAGTCGCGGGTCTTGACGTTACCGGTGATGTTGATGCGTTCCACGTAGATGCGCGCACCTTCGTCGACCAGATAGGTGACGTTGAAGGTGTTGGTGGCGACATCGCGATCGAGGCGAGCACGCACATCGGCGAAGGAATAACCCTGCGCCGTAGCCTCGTAGGCCATATCCTCGATGGTCTTTTGCAGATCGAGATTCGAGAAGGTCGCACCCTTGCCGGTACGGACAGTGCTGCGCAGGACATCGGTGTTGAGGCCATCGATGCTGGTCTCGATGCCGACATTGCCGAACTGGTACTTCTGACCTTCGTTGATGGTCACGTTGATGAAGTAGGCATTGCGCGCAGCGTCATACTCAGCGACGGAATTAACCTGCGCATCGGGATAGCCGCGGTTGGCGTAGTAGAGGCGGATGCGCTCACGGTCGACCGCCATCTTCTGCTCATCATAGGTGTCGTCGCGGAGCAGCCAGCTCAACACGCCCGATTCCTTGGTGAGCATCGTGCCCTTAAGGTTGTTGGCACCGATCGAATTGTTGCCGGTGAAGTTGATCGCGGCGATACCGGCGCGCTCACCTTCGTTGATGGTGAAGATCACGCGAACGCGGCCGTCTGCGGTCGGCTCGGTCCGGGCACTCACGGAAACCGAATTGAAGCCGTCGCGGTCATAGGCCTGGCGGATGCTTTCGATATCAGCATTGAGGCGCTGCTGGCTGTAGATGCCCGAGGTGGACATATCGACCATGGCCAGAAGCTGCGCATCGGGGAAGCGGCGATTGCCCTCGAACAGCACGGACGCAACAAGCTGTTCCTGTGCCTGCGCAGTCACGACGCCAAGGACGGGCACGCCCGCAGCCATGGGGGCAGCCCCCAGAATGGCGATCGCGGAAACCGCGCCACGCATCAGCTTGGTGGGGTGAATCATATTGTTATTGCCTTCTGCGACCGGCCTGGAGAATCGCCATGCACAGCGCTCCCCCAAGCTAACTCCA
>Ga0065721_10005958_pt1 | contig 16059 bp, 14 predicted proteins | sample Mesricmetagenome_FD_59108 | JGI IMG/M metagenome (GOLD analysis project Ga0065721, IMG submission 59108) | Mesophilic microbial community from rice straw/compost enrichment Sample: eDNA_1 v2 (version 2) | ecosystem: Engineered > Solid waste > Grass > Composting > Bioreactor | place: USA: Davis... | reverse complement strand
AGGGCGAGGGCCGCAAGGCCCGCCGCCGCCACGAGGGTCGCGCCCACCGCCAGCCGGCTTCGCCCCAACCGGCGCGACAACGGGCCGTAAGCGGCGCGCGAAGCGACGGACGAGAGCGAGATCGCGGCGAGCATCACCCCGACGGTTGCGGCGGGAATGGCGCGCTCGAGGCCGAGTACGGGCACATAGGTGATCATCAGATCCTGCGCCGTAGCGCAGATGCTGCCGGCCACCAGGATGGCAAGCATGCCGGGCGTGCGCACGATCTGCCCGATCGGCGGCAGCACATGACCGCCGAGACCGTGCCGGCGCAGCCGCAGCGCCAACACCGTCGCCACCATACACAATCCAGCGCCCGTTGCCGCCGCGACGACGTAGAGTTGCGAAGCGATCTGCTGCGGATCGTCGCTCCCGGTCATGCCGATGACGAGCGGCGCCAGGGCGTCGCCCAGTGAAGTTGCCAACAGGTAATTTCCGAGGACGCCGTCCCGGTGCCGACGGGTCGAAACCAGCGGAACGACCATCTGCAGGCCCGAATAGTGCAATGTCTGGCCGACGCCGAGCACGGCGATGCCGGCGATGAGCCCGGCGAGCGTCGGCGGCGCCAGCCAGAGCATGAATACGGCCGCCATGATGATGCCCGCGCCGGCCAGCATCGTGGGCTTGACGCCGTGCCGGTCGGTCAGGCGGCCGAACCAGACGACGAGAAAGAACGGCAGCACGGCGAAGGCCGCCGCCAGAACCCCCGCGAGGCCGGGATCGAGGCCGATGGCCAGCGCCCGATAGGTGGTGGCGACCCGCGCCAGGGGCACGGTGAACTGGATCAGGAAGGCCGCGACGAGCAGCAGCCCGAGCGGCATTCCGATCAGCATGCGTCTGGCCATTCTGCGACCTCGGGCGGGCCGGAACCCGCCCCGTTAGGCGTCCGGTCAGGCGGCCGAGACCCAGGAACGGGGAAAGCGCACGAACTTGATGGCGCGGCGGAAATAGGTGTAGGCGACGCCGATGCGCCCGTCCTCGAGCTCGGCGACGGTTGGGTAGGAGAGCTCGCGGTTGCGATGCTCCTTACCGGAGGTGTCGTTGCTGAGCGCAGAACCCGAGCTCACGTCGATATCGCGGCGCAGCGGCCAGGTCTTGCCGCCGTCGCTGGAGATGGCGATGGTCAACGGCGAACGCGGCGTGCCCCAGACGGCGCGGCGGAGCGTCTCGTATTTGGGGTCCTTCTCGCCGACCGGCTTCTTGCCGTCGTCTATCCCATCGTAGAGGCCTTCGCGCCGGTCCGTGGAATCCCTGGCGCTGATGGCGTTGTAGACGAGCGCGATGGAACCGTCCGAGAGCGCGCGGGCCTGGATCGAGGAATTGTTGTTGGGCAGCTCCGTCGGCTGGGGCTTCGTCCAGGTGCGGCCGTTGTCGGTCGAATGACTGGCATAGATCGCGTCGGCGTAACGGCTGCGGTAGAAGGCGACGAGACGACCGTCCTTGAGGTCAACGATGTTCATGTGCACGGCGCCGACGCTGTCGGGTACCGGGTATTCCGTCCAGGTCCGACCCTCGTCGGTAGAGATCTTGACCCCGCTGGTGTCGTTGTGGCCGTGCCACTTCTCGCCGGGAATCGGATTGCAGTGGAAGACGGGCAGCAGCCAGTCGCCATTGGAGAGCAGGACGATGGGATTGCGGATGAAGAGGCCCGTCTCGTCGAACGGCGTCTCGATCGGTCCCCAGGTCATGCCGCCGTCCCTGGAGATGCGGCGGCGCACGATCGATGTGTCCTGGTTGCCGAAATCCTGGGAGGTGTAGAGCACCCAGAGATCTCCGCTCGGAGCCTCGAACAGCACCGGGTTCTGCTCGCTGCGGGTCGGGTCGTCGGAGAGCTTGACCTCGGGCGTCCACTGGTCGGAGCCCTTGGGCAGACGCGAGAAATAGATCGAAACGTCCGGCTTGCCCTCCTCCGTTCCGGCGAACCAGACGCAGGAAAGATCGCCGTTGCGCAGCGGCAGGAGGAAGGAGGCGTGGGTCTGCTGGGCATGCGAGGGCAGAAAGCCTTCCTGCCGCTGCGAATCCCCCCCAACCGCGCGCAGCGTGCCGTCGGTGATGATTTGCGCGATCTCGTTCATGTTTCTCCTCCTGCTGGATTCCGTTTGCGCGCAAACTGAACCAGCCAAGGCGACTTGTAAAGTAGTTATTTCACACCGTTGCAGCGTGTGTTTATCCAACTATCTCACTGAAAATGCGCGATAATTCAGAATACGCGCATCTAATTCCTCTCGCCACACCTGCCTGACCAGTTGCCTCAGTTGACATGTTGTCAATTTCTGACATGATCCGCCCCAGCTCAAAAGCACAAGATGCCAAGGGAGGGTATCAATGTCTGAAAAGCACCCGCAGGGTGGTCTCAACCGCCGTGCCGTCCTCAAGGGCGGCGCGGGACTCTTCGCCGGCGCGAGCATCATGAGCCTGCTCAACACGCCGGCCTTCGCCCAGGAGCAGGTCCTGCGCATAGCCAATGGCGGCTTCGACATGGACTGGTCGCCGCTGCGCGGCGGCGGGCGGGTGCTGCGCTGGCAGTCGTTCTGGTGGGCAACGCCCATGTACTTCGATTCCGAAGGCATGCTGCAGCCCTACGTCGTGACGCATTGGGAACCCAATGCGGACATGAGCCAGTGGACGTTCAAGCTCGATCCGAACGCCAAGTTCTCGGACGGCTCGAAGATCACGGCGGCCGACCTCAAGGGCAGCTGGGAGCTGGCTGCCATGCCCTCGAGCCGGCACGTGCGCATCAACCAGGTGCTCTCGGGCGTCGTCGGCTACGACGAGGTCACAGGCGGCAGCGCCAGCGAAATGCCAGGCATCGTGGCGCAGGACGAAGAGACGCTTGTCGTTTCGCTCAAGGCACCCGATCCGATCTTCTTCATGCGCATCGCAAACGAGCTCGTGCCGGTGCTCAAGGCCTCGCAGGCCCGCGACGGCAACGGCGAGGAGGTCATCGAGTGGTTCGCGCCGGACATGGGCGGCGTTTCCTCGGGTCCGTTCAAGCTCGTCGAGATGAACCTCGACGACGGTTTCCTCGCCTTCGAGCCCAACGAGAACTTCTTCGGCCCCGCCCCCAAGCTCGCCCGCGTCGAAATCCGTTCGGTCGAGGATCCGGTCACGGCCACCACCATGCTGCAGCAGGGCGAGTTCCAGGCGCACACCGAACTCGTGACCTCGACCGTCATCGACGATCTCGGTCCCGAGTTCTCCTCGGGCCCGTCGATCCCCAGCGGCCAGCACTTCTGGTTCAACGTGAACTCGGAGCCGTTCAACGACATCAACGTGCGCAAGGCCTTCATCATGGCCGTCGACCGCGCCGCGATGATGCAGGCCTCGTTCCCCAAAGGGCCGCACAAGCAGGCCGACCAGCTCCTCGTCGCCGTGCCGGGTGTCGATCCCGAGTTCGAGCCCTACCCCTATGACCCTGCCCAGGCCAAGGAACTGCTCGCCGCCTCGAGCTATGGCGGGCCGGAGCGCCTGCCGCGCCTGGTCATGGTCGGCATCGGCTCGCCCGCCCAGAAGGCGGCGGCCCAATTCATCGTCGAGCAGTGGCGGCAGAACCTCGGCGTCACGGCCGTGGAGCTCCTCGAGCGGCAGGACAATTTCGCTCCGGCCGACGTCCATATCTTCCGCGACGACATCAGCACCCGCGTGCCGGATGCAACCTCGTTCCTTCTGGGCAGCATCACCACCGGTGGTGGCATCGCGGCCGGCAAGATGAACGGCTATTCCAACCCGGAAGTCGACAGGCTCCTCCAGGAGGCCGCCGCCCTGCCCGTCGATGATCCGCAGCGCGACGAGAAAGCCCGTCAGGCCCAGAAGCTCTTCCGCGACGACTGGGGGTACCTGCCCTGGTATTACGAGACCATGTCGCGCTGGGCCCTGCCGAATGTCGCCTACATGGACAAGAACCTCGACTGGCAGGTCGTCTATCCCTGGAACGTGACCATCGCCTAGTCCCTCCCGGCCGCGGGGAAGCCCCTCCCCGCGGCTCCTCCCGCCGACGCAACAGGAGCCGGCCATGCTCGTCTACATCTTGCGGCGCCTTCTGCTCTGGATTCCCGCAGTCTTCCTCGTGCTGCTCGGCGTCTACGCCCTCGCCTTCTACGGGGCGGGCGATCCCATCAAGCTCATATTCCTGCGCCAGCCCGGCGACGTCGCGTTCGACCCGGCCCGTATCGAGGCCATCCGCGAGTCCGCAGGCCTCAACCAGCCGTTCCTGACGCAGTTCTGGAACTACATAACCAACGTGCTGCAGGGCAATTTCGGCAACTCGCTGCTCTCAGGCCGCCCAGTCTGGCGGTCGATCGCGGCGGCGGCGCCGGTCTCGATGCAGATCGGGCTCGTCGCCATCGCCATCACCGCGATCGTCGCCATTCCGCTCGGTGTCATCGCGGCGCTGAGGCAGAACACGACGCTCGACTACATCATCCTGGGCAGCGCGCTCTTCCTCTGGGCCATTCCGCCCTACGTCGCCGGCCCGCTGCTGATGGTGCTGCTGCTCGTCGTCCTGCCGCAGGCCGACATCTCCTATGGCTGGGGCGGCCTCCTCGACGCGCGCGTCATCCTGCCTCTCGTCGTCATCTCCTTCCACCCGATCGCCCTCATCGTGAGGCAGACCCGCTCGGCGGTGATCGAGGTGCTGAGCGAGGACTTCGTGCGGACGGCCCGGGCCAAGGGCCTGCCGGCCCACAAGATCGTCACCCGCCATATCCTGCGCCCGGTGCTGACGCCCGTGGTCACCCAGCTCGGGCTCATAATGATCACGCTCATCAACGGCGCCATCTTCGTCGAGCTGGTGTTCGGCCTGCCCGGGCTCGGGCGGCTCACCATCCAGTCCCTCCTCAACTCCGACTATCCCATCATCCTGGCGGTGACCCTCATCGCCTCCGTGCTGGTGATGGTCTCGAACCTGCTGGTCGACCTGGCCTATCCGCTGCTCGACCCGCGGGCCGCCGCAAAGAGGTCGTGATGACGACAGAGCCCTTGACTACAGTCCCCACAGCACCTGCCGACGAGCAGGCCAATCTCTGGGCCGACGCCTGGGCGCGCCTGCGGGCCAACCGCATCGCCATGATCGGCCTCGTCGTCATCGTCGCCTTCCTTTTCATGGCAATCGTCGGTCCGCACATCACGCCCTACGATTTCCTCAGCCAAGACCTCGAGGCGCGCAACCTGCCGCCATCCCTCGCGCACTGGCTCGGCACCGACGAGCTCGGCCGCGACGTCTTCAGCCGCATCGTCTACGGCGCACGCACTGCGCTCATCGTCGCCATCGTCGTCACCGCCATATCGGTGGTGATCGGGGCGCTGCTGGGGGCAATCTCGGGCTATTTCGGCGGCTGGGTGGACGGCACGATCATGTGGATCACCGACCTCTTCATGTCGGTGCCGAACCTGCTGCTGGTCATCGTCGTCAACACATCGCTGAAGCCTCCCCTCGCCCGCTGGCTCGATGCGATGTATGCGGCAACGCAGAACCCCTTCTTCCGCTCGACCTCGATCATCGACTTCACGCTGGTCTTCGGCTCCATCGCGCTGGTGAGCTGGCCGCCCTATGCCAGGCTCGTGCGCGCGCAGGTGATGTCGATCCGGCAGCGGCCCTATGTGCTTGCTGGGCGCGCGCTCGGCCTGCCGACCAGCCGGATCATCTCGCGCTACATCATTCCCAATTCCATCGGGCCTCTGATCGTGGCCGTGAGCGCCGGCCTCGGCGCCGCCATGACCATGGAAAGCGCCTTCTCCTTCCTCGGCATAGGCGTGCAGCCGCCGACCCCGAGCTGGGGCCTGATGATCTCGGACGGCCTGAGAACCTGGCAGCAGTACCCGCACCTGCTCGCGGTACCCGCCGCGACGCTCGCCCTCATCACCGTCGCCTTCAGCTTCGTCGGCGATGGCCTCAACGACGCGCTCAATCCCAAGGGAGCCAAATAAATGTCCATGGGGGTCACTCCCGCCGGTCTCGTCGCCTCGGCCACACCAGTGGCGAACGAAGGCTGGTCGCGGGCGCTCAGCGTCGTGCGTCCGAGCCGCATCGAGTTTGGCCCCGGGAAAGCCGCGCTCGTCGGCGAATGGGCGACTGCAAAGGGCGTGTCGCGCACGCTCGTCGTTTCCGATGCCTTCAACGCCGCCCGCGTCGACCTGCTGGCGCTTCCGGGCGCCGTCACGGTCTTTGCCGAGGTCAAGCCCGAGCCGGACCTGCCCAACCTCGAAAAGCTGCTGGCCGTCGCCCGCGGCGCCGACGCGCAGCTCGTCGTCGGATTCGGCGGCGGCAGCGCCATGGATATCGCCAAGCTCGCCGCGGTGATGATCGAGGAGACCCGTTCCTTCCACGAGCTGGTGGGCGTCAACAAGGTCGCAGGGCGCGACGTGCTGCTGGCGCAGGTGCCGACCACCGCCGGAACCGGCAGCGAGGCGGGCACGCGCGCGCTGGTTACCGATCCGGAAAGCGTCAGCAAGCTCGCCGTCGAGTCGGTCCACATGCTGGCGGACCTCGCGGTGATCGATCCCGATCTCACCAAGTCGGTGCCGCCCGCCGTCACTGCCGCCACCGGCATCGATGCCCTCGCCCATTGCGTCGAGGCCTATACCTCGCGGCGCGCGCATCCGATCATCGACATGTACGCACGCGAAGGCATCGGGCTCGTCGGCAAGTATCTCGCCCGTGCGGTGAACGACGGCAGCGATGTCGAGGCGCGTGCAGGTCTTGCCCTCGCTTCGCTCTATGGCGGCTTCTGCCTCGGACCGGTCAACACCACCGCCGGCCACGCCGTCTCCTATCCTCTCGGGACCCGGCACAGGATTGCCCATGGCCTCGCCAATGCGGTGATCTTCCCCCACACGCTCGCCTTCAACGCACCGATGGCCCGCGAGAAGACCGCCGACATCGCCGCCCGGCTTGGTCTCGATGCTCGCGACCTTCTCGCCAGCGCCCACGGGTTCTGCGCCAGCCTCGGCATCGAGATGAAGCTTTCCAACCTCGGCGTGCCTCGGACCGACCTGCCGAAGATGGCGGAGGACGCGCATGCCATCCGCCGGCTCCTCGACTTCAATCCTCGTGACCTCTCGCGCGCGCAGATCCTCGAGATTTACGAAGCGGCGTATTGAGTTGACGGTGGTGCAGACCGCCGCACAGTGCCGCGACATATTGCCTCATCCGTCCCGGATAGGCCCGCCACCGCAGGTTTGTCGCCACCAAGCGGGCCAGAGCCGCTTTGGCAAGGCCTGCGGAGTCGGCTATCGTTTGCATTGGTGCACCAATGAGCCGGGACCGATGCAGCCCCGGCCGTGGAGCCGAGGTGGTCCGCGGGGGAGACGGGTCACCGGTTCTCGATTCTCGTTGCCGCGACGGTCCTGCGAAGAGTCGTTACTCCGCCTTTTCGCGCGTTGCATGAAGAGGAGGAGAGTATGCAAGCAGCAGCCTTGAAACGTACGATCGGTGCCGTCGGCTTCGTGCTCGCGGCCCTGGCGCCCGCTTCGACCTTCGCGCAGGAGCTCACGGGCGATCCGGCGAATGGCGAGACGGTTTTCCGCAAGTGCATGTCCTGCCACCGGGTAGGCCCCGATGCGCGCAATGCAGCCGGGCCGGTGCTCAATGGCGTCGTCGGCCGGCAGGCCGGCACGCATCCCGACTTCAACTATTCGCAGGCGATGAAGGATTCCGGCGTCACCTGGGACGCCGGAACGCTGAATTCGTTCCTCGAAGCACCGCGCCAGTTCATCGAAGGCACCAAGATGGCTTTTGCCGGCCTTCCCGATGCCCAGGACCGCGCGGATGTGATCGCCTATCTTTCCCAATTCGACGCTGAAGGAAACACCACGGCTCCGGCGCAATAATACGCCGGATATACTGGCGCCGCATAATTTCCGCTGAGCCAGCTGCTTGCATTGACAATCAACAGAGTCGGTGTGAGCATTTCAACATTCCAAGCCGCGACTCTTGTTTTGCCGCGGTTACTGTCGTGCCTAGAGTCTGTTCCGAGCATTCAGGTCACCGGGAGGGGTGATGCAAGGAGCGTGGCCATGCGAACGACCACATCATTAGCCGGCATCAGCCTGACGCCGCTTCCGTGGCTGCAGGCAAGTTGCGCCCTCCCGGCCGCAAGGGAGGCATGGGGGCGATGATCCTTGCCGTCATCATGGTGCTCATTGTCATCGGTTCGGTGCTGTTCCATTTCCTGAGCCCGTGGTGGTTCACGCCGCTCGCCTCCAACTGGGGCTATATCGACGACACGACGGTCCTCACCTTCGGCATCACCGGCGTCGTGTTCTCGGCGGTGGTGCTGTTCGTCGCCTACTGCCTGTGGAAGTTCCGACACCGGGAGGGACGCAAGGCCGCCTACGAGCCGGAGAACAAGCGGCTCGAAAGCATATTGACGGCGCTGACGGCGGGCGGGGTCATCGCCATGCTGACGCCCGGCCTCTTCGTGTGGGCCCAGTTCGTGGACGTGCCGGACGAAGCGGCCAATGTCGAGGTCATCGGCCAGCAATGGCTGTGGAGCTACAGGCTGCCGGGCGCCGACGGACAGCTCGGGGCCGCCGACAACCGGCTCATCGGCATCGACAACACGCTGGGTATCAACCCCGACGACCCGGCGAGCCAGGACGACCTCGTCATCGAGGGCGGCGAGCTGCTGCTGCCGGTCGACCGGCCGGTGCGGTTCCTTCTGCGCTCGGTCGACGTGCTGCACGATTTCTACGTGCCCGAGTTCCGCGCAAAGATGGACATGATACCGGGCTCGGTCACCTACTTCTGGGTCACGCCGACCAAGACCGGCACCTACGAGATCCTCTGCGCCGAGCTCTGCGGCACGGGGCATTCCTACATGCGCGGCATGGTCACCGTCGTCACCCAAGAGGAGTACGACGAGTGGCTGACGACGCAGGTCACATTCGCGGACCTCACGAGTTGAGGGGGCGTCGAGGAGGGACAGATGGCCGACATTCCCCATGAGGCAAGCGTATCGGCACCGCCCGCCGAAATCGAGGAAATGGAGCTGCCGCACGCCCACGGCTGGTGGAGCACCCATGTCTTTTCCCAGGACGCCAAGGTCATCGCCGTGCAGTATGCGGCGACGGCGCTCGCCATCGGCGCCGTGGCGCTGGTCCTCTCCTGGCTCATCCGCCTGCAGCTCGGCTTTCCGGGCGTGTTCGAGTTCATCGATTCCGAGCGGTATTACCAATTCATCACCATGCACGGGATGATCATGGTGGTTTACCTCTTGACAGCCCTCTTCCTCGGCGGCTTCGGCAACTACCTCATTCCGCTGATGATCGGCGCACGGGACATGGTGTTCCCCTACGCCAACATGCTCAGCTACTGGGTCTACCTGCTCGCGGTTCTTGTGCTCGTCGTCAGCTTCTTCGTGCCGGGCGGGCCGACCGGGGCGGGCTGGACGCTCTATCCGCCGCAGGCGATCCTCTCGAACACGCCCGGCCAGCAGTTCGGCATCGTCCTGATGCTGGTTTCGCTCATCCTTTTCATCGCCGGCTTCACCATGGGCGGGCTCAACTACACCGTCACCGTGCTGCAGGCGCGCACGCGCGGCATGACGCTGATGCGCATGCCGCTGACGGTCTGGGGTATCTTCGTTGCCACCATCATGGCGCTCCTAGCCTTCCCCGCGCTCTTCGTCGCGGCGGTGATGATGCTCTTCGACAAGCTCCTCGGCACCAGCTTTTTCATGCCGACGCTCGTCGAGTTCGGCGAGCAGCTGAGCTATGGCGGGGGCAGCCCGATCCTCTTCCAGCACCTTTTCTGGTTCTTCGGGCATCCGGAAGTCTACATCGTCGCACTGCCCGCCTTCGGCATCGTCTCGGACCTCATCTCGACGCACGCGCGGCGCAACATCTTCGGCTACCGGATGATGGTGTGGGCCATCGTCATCATCGGGGCCTTAAGCTTCATCGTCTGGGCGCACCACATGTACGTCTCGGGCATGCACCCCTATTTCGGCTTCTTCTTTGCCACGACGACGCTGATCATCGCCGTGCCGACGGCGATCAAGGTCTACAACTGGGTGCTCACCCTCTGGCGCGGCGACATCCACTTCACGCCGCCGATGCTCTTCGCGCTCGGCTTCATCGTCACCTTCGTCAATGGCGGGCTTTCGGGGCTCTTCCTCGGCAATGTGGTGGTCGACGTGCCGCTATCGGACACCATGTTCGTCGTCGCGCACTTCCACATGGTCATGGGCGTCGCACCGATCCTCGTCATCTTCGGGGCGATCTACCATTGGTACCCGAAGGTGACCGGGCGCATGCTCGACGATGCGATGGCCAAGTTCCACTTCTGGGTGACGTTCCTCGGCGCCTACCTCATCTTCTTCCCGATGCACTACATCGGGCTGATGGGAGCACCGCGGCGCTATTTCGAGAGCTCTGACATCCTGCTGATGCCGGAGTCGGCGCACGCGCTCAACGCCTTCATCTCGATCATGGCGTTCATCGTCGGCTTTGCGCAGATCGTCTTCGTCTTCAACCTCCTCTGGAGCTGGAAGCACGGCAAGGAGGCCGGCGGCAATCCGTGGCGCGCGACGAGCCTCGAATGGCAGACACCGGAAACGCCGCCCGGCCACGGCAACTGGGGCAAGGAGCTGCCGGTGGTCTACCGCTGGGCCTATGACTACAGCGTGCCCGGCGCGGCCGAGGACTTCATTCCGCAGAACCAGCCGGCCACCGTGACCAAGGAGGCGCCGGCATGAGCGCCGCCCTCATCTTCATGGCCGTGCTGGCGCTCGGCGCCGGCTGGTGGCTCGCCCGGCAAGGCCTTCTTGCCAAGCCCTGGCTGCAGGTCGACGCGGCCGGGACGCTGGCGCAGGGCGGACCGCGCCAGCCCGCCGCACAGGTGGGGCTCGGCGTCTTCCTCGCCGTGGTCGGCGCGCTCTTCGCGCTCCTCATCAGCGCCTACATCCTGCGCGCCGAGATGGCAGACTGGCAGGCGGTGCCCCTGCCCTTCATCGTCTGGCCCAACACCCTCTGCCTCATCGCCGCGAGCCTCGCGCTCGAATGGGCGCGTATAGGCGCCGGGCGCGGGGACCGCGGGCACGCGAGAACCGGAGTTATCGCAGCTAGCTCCGCGGCCCTCGCGTTCCTAGCCGGCCAGCTCCTCGCCTGGCGGATGCTGGTGAGCGGCGGTTACTTCGTCAATTCCGGTCCGGCGGTCAGCTTCTTCTACCTGATGACGGCAGCCCACGGACTCCACGTCATCGGCGGCATGTTCGCGCTCGCGCGCACCTTCGAGCGCATCTGGCGCGGCGATGACCTGCGACGCGTCCGCCTCAGCGTCGAACTCGCCGCCACCTATTGGCTCTTCATGCTGTTCGTCTGGGTGATCCTGCTGCTGGTGCTCTCCGGCTGGGCCGGCGAGTTCCTCTCGATCTGCGGGCAGATCCTGTCGGGGAGTGGCCTCACATGAACGATACCGGCGCAACCCAGCCGCATGCGGCGCCCACCCTCGAGCCCGGCTTCAAAGGCATTGTCAGGGACTGGTCGTCCGACCAGCGCTCGTTCAAGACCGCCTCCTGGGGCAAGGTGATGATGTGGGCGTTCCTCCTCAGCGACACCTTCATCTTCGGCTGCTTCCTGCTCTCCTACATGACGGCGCGCATGTCGACCACCGTGCCGTGGCCGAACCCAAGCGAGGTCTTCGCCCTCGAGGTCTTCGGCGTGCACATGCCGCTCCTCCTCATCGCCATCATGACGTTCGTGCTCATCACCTCAAGCGGCACCATGGCCATGGCGGTCAACTATGCCTACCGACGCGATCGCAAGAGGACGACGATGCTGATCCTCGTGACCGCGTTCTTCGGAGCGATGTTTGTCGGCATGCAGGCCTTCGAGTGGAGCAAGCTCATCCACGAGGGTGTCCGGCCCTGGGGCAATCCGTGGGGAGCCGACCAATTCGGCGCCACCTTCTTCATGATCACGGGCTTCCACGGCACGCACGTGTCGATCGGCGTGATCTTCCTCCTCATCATGGCCCGCAAGGTCTGGCGAGGCGACCTCGACAATGCCAGGCCGGGCTTCCTAACGGGCCGCAAGGGCCGCTACGAGATGGTCGAGATCATGGGCCTCTACTGGCACTTCGTCGATCTCGTCTGGGTCTTCATCTTCGCTTTCTTCTATCTCTGGTGAGCGCCATGGATCACGCAGCCACAGCCACTCCGGCGACCGCGCCGCACGAGGAGCACCAGCAGCATCCGATCAAGCTCTACCTTACCGTCTGGGTGTGGCTCTTCATCCTCTCGGTCGGCTCCTACATGGTCGACATCCTGCAGTTCCAGGGCCTGCTGCGCTGGGGCCTGATCGTGACGCTGATGCTCCTCAAGGCCGGTCTCATCATCGCCGTCTTCATGCACATGGCATGGGAGCGGCTGGCTCTCTCCTACGCCATTCTCGTGCCGCCGGTGCTGATCCTCGTCTTCGTTGCCATGATGGCGATCGAGTCGAGCTATACCGAGTGGATGCGGGTGTTCTTCCTCAGCGGCGGGACCTGAGCACGCCCTCATCATCCCTCCGGCTGTCACCGCGGTAGGGATGCTGCGCGAAAAAACGCCGCCACGCCCGGCAGGAAAACTGGGCGTGGCGGATTGAAGGACGTCGGCTGATTTTACGCCGGACTGGCCCCTCTCGGAGCGCGAGCCGTGCGCGGGGCCCGGGTGCGGGCGACGCGGCCGGCTTGCGGCACGATCATTTTGCGATAGAGGTGCCAGGTGGCGTGGCCGAGTACCGGCATGACGATGATCAGCCCGACGAAGAGCGTCGCCATGCCGAGCGCCAGAAGGATCGCGACGATGAGGCCCCAGAGCAGCACGGGGATCGTGTTGGTGAGCGAGGCCTTGAGCGAGGTTTCAATCGCCTGCCTGGCGGTCACGTGCCGATCGAGCATCAGCGGGAACGTCACCACGGAGATGAAGAGCACGAGGCTGGCAAAGAGGAACCCGATGAGGTTGCCGAAGATGATGAGCGTCCAGCCCTGCCCCGTGGTCAGGATTTCGTAGAAGAGGCCCGACAGGGACGTCGGCTGCTCGTTGCCGAAGAGCCCGGTGAACAGCACCTGCGCGGTGATGAGCCAGGTAACGAAGAGCGCGCAGAGGATAATGCCGACGGTCGCGATCTGCGACAGGTTCGGCGAGCGCAGCGCCTCGAACCCGTATCGCCAGGAGGCATCCATCCCCAGCTCCTGCCGGCGGCTGACCTCATAGAAGATCAGGGCGACGAAGGGCCCGAGGAGCGCAAAGCCGGTGGCCAGCGGATAGAGAAGCGGCAGGATGTTCTGCCCCGAGACCCACACCGCCGCCACGACCATGACGATCGGGTAGATCACCCCGGCGAACGCATAGTGCGAGGGGTGCTCCCAGAAGTCCTCGAAGCCGTGACGCAAGGCATCCCAGACGTCGGCGGTGGTGATGTTGCGGACCTGCGGGGTGTCAACCGTCGTGACGGTGGCGGTTGCATGCGATTGAGCCATAACCGTTCCTCCCAAACGAGCCATCGGATGGCCGCAGGCTACGTGCCCGGAAAGAACGATCGGCCACGCGTCTGCGGACCTCATGCCGAACCACTATAGACAATTCCGTCCGGCCTGTCGCCACCTGCGCGGCGAATAGTCACCGCCCGCCGAAACTTCCGGCGGTCAGCCCCGCGATGAACGAGCGGTTGCCGAGGATGAAGACGGCGATGACGGGAGCGACGGCGAGCACGCTGCCGGTCATCAGCAGCGGCCAATCGGTATTGTACTGGCCCTGCAGGGTGCTGAGCGCCACGGTGACCGTCTGCATCTCGGGCCGGGTGGTGACGATCAGCGGCCAGAGGAAGTTGTTCCACTGGCTGACGAACGCAAAGATGGCAAGTGCTCCGAGCGCCGCGCGCGAGAGCGGCATGACGATGTAGAGGTAAATCTGCCAATGGTTACAGCCGTCGATGCGGGCGGCCTCGATCAGTTCCCTGGGGATCGTCTTGAAGTACTGGCGCAGCAGGAACGTGCCGAAGCTTGAGAAGGCGAAGGGTAGGATCAGGCCCTGGTAGGTGTCGATCCAGCCGAGTGAGCGCACCAGGATGAAGTTCGGGATGATCGTCACCTGCGGCGGCACCATGAGCGCGGCAAGATAGATGAGGAAGAGCGGCTCGCGCCCGCGGAAGTCTAGGCAAGCGAAGGCATAGGCCGCCATGGAACAGATGATGAGCTGGGCGAGCGTGATGGCGATGCAGACGACGAGCGAGTTGGCGAAGGCGCGGCCGAAGGGGATGGCCGAGAATATCTCGCGGTAGTTGTCGAGTTGGGGATCGGCGGTGAAGAATGTCGGCGGAAAGCGGAAGACCTCGGCGTCCGGCTTGACGGAGGTGGCCAGCATCCAGGCGAAGGGGCCGCAGGAGAGGACGACGCCGGCGAGCAGCACCACGAAGAGCAGCCAATCGACGGCGCTGTTGTGGCCCCGCCGGCTAGCCATAGTGCACCCACCTGGTTTGCAGCCGGTATTGGACGAGCGTCGCCATGAGAACGATGAGGAAGAGGATCATCGCGGCGGCACTGGCGTAGCCCATCTGATAGAACTGGAAACCGTTCTGGTAGATGTAGAAGACCAGGGTGTTGGTGGCGTTGGCCGGCCCCGCATTGGTCATCACGAACACCAGCTCGAACACCTGGAAGCTGCCGATGATCGAGATGATGAGAACGAAGAAGGTCGTGGGCGAAAGCATCGGCAGGGTGATGAAATAGAACCGCTTCCAGCCCATCGCCCCGTCGATGGCGCCGGCGTCATAGAGGTCCTTGGGGATGTTCTGGAGGCCGGCCAGGAACAGCACCATCGCATAGCCGACGTTCTGCCAGACCGAGACGACGATGACCGCGGGCATCGCCCAGGCGGTCGAGCCGAGCCAGCGCGGCGGATCCGTGACGCCGAAGGCCGAGAGCAGCGCGTTGATGAGCCCGAAATTGGAGTTGAACAGCCACGCCCAGACGAGCGCGGCGGCGATCGTGCTCGTCACGACCGGCAGGAAATAGGCGACGCGGAAGAACGTCTGGCCCCTGATGCCGCGGTTGAGCGCAAGCGCGCTGGCAAGACCGAGAACCATCTGCGCTGGTACGGAGGCAAGAACGAAATAGGCGGTGTTGCCCATGACCTTGCCGAAGATGCGGTCGCCCGCGAGCGCCAGATAATTGCCGAGGCCGGCGAAGCGCGGCGGGTTGAAGAGGTCCCACTGGGTGAAGGAGATGAGGAACGCCGCAATCACCGGCACGCCGGTGAAGGTGGCGAAGAGCACGAGGCTCGGCGCGAGGAAGAGCCATGCGGCCACCGCGTCGCGCCGAGCGAGCGATCCCCTCCCCACCATCGATCAGGCGTCCAGCCCGAAGATGTGCGCGGCGTTGCGGTAAAAGATCATGTCCTGCTGGTCTTGCGTGAGGCCCATCCTGTCGAAGGCCGCTTTCCAGCGCAGCAGATCCGCCTTCATGCGCTTGAGGTCGCAGTCCGAGCCATAGAGGAGCTTACGCGGGCTGATCTCCCTGCCGATATAGCCACCCTCGACGATGTGGTTGTGCACCACGTCGCCGCCCGAGATGTCGAAGTAGAGGCGCGGGCGCCAACGGGCGACGGCACACGCTGTCCGGTAGTCCGGCCAGCCCAGATGCGCGCCGATGATGAAAAGCTCGGGGAAGTAGAAGGCGATAGTGTCGAGATAGATCGGCTGCATGCGCGCGCTCGAATAGCCGAACTTCTCCCGTCGGATCTGCCGGCCGAGGCGCTGGACGAGCCTTTCCTCCTCCTCGCCTTCGGGCGGCGCCTTCCAGGCATCCTCCTTGTCGCCCTCGAGGTAGTCGACCGGCCCACCAAGGATGCCGGTGTGGAAAAGGAGGCGCAGACCCCGCGCCGCGGCGGCTTCGTAGAAGGGATAGTAGTCGGGGTGGTCGTAGTTCTTGGAAACGCCGATTATCTTGATGCCGTGGAAGCCGCGCTGGTAGAAATCCTCGACCAGCGAGACGGGATCGTGGTCGAGCTCCAGCCGGCCCATGGCGATGACGAGGTCCGG
>Ga0065721_10051156_pt1 | contig 16062 bp, 13 predicted proteins | sample Mesricmetagenome_FD_59108 | JGI IMG/M metagenome (GOLD analysis project Ga0065721, IMG submission 59108) | Mesophilic microbial community from rice straw/compost enrichment Sample: eDNA_1 v2 (version 2) | ecosystem: Engineered > Solid waste > Grass > Composting > Bioreactor | place: USA: Davis... | reverse complement strand
CCCTCCACCGCTTCGCGGTCCCCCTCCCCGCAAAGCGGGGAGGAGACGCATCACCCACCCGTCTCCTCCCCATGCAATGGGGAGGTGGCTCGGAGCGAAGCGGAGAGACGGAGGGGTTCTTCCCCATCATCCGAACTCCACCAGCACGTCGTCGGCCGCCACCGGATCGCCGGCCTTGGCCGAGACCGCCTTCACCACGCCGTCGCGCTCGGCCTTGAGGATGTTCTGCATCTTCATGGCCTCGATAATGGCCACGGTCTCGCCGGTCTTGACCTCCTGGCCGACCGCCACGGGAATATCGACGACCAGGCCCGGCATCGGCGACAGCACCAGCTTGGACGTGTCGGCCGCCTGCTTCTCCGGCAGGCGGACATACATCTCCGCCACGTGCGGCCGCAGCACCCGCACCCGCGCCCTGGCCGCGCGGTGGCGGATGTCGAAGCCGTCGGCGGCGCGCCTGACCTCGGCGGTGAAGGGTTCGCCGTCCAGCGTCGCCCTGAACTGCGCCAGGCCCGGGCGCCAGTCGATGTCCGACAGCCGGATGTCGCCCCCGCCCGTCAGGGTCAGCAGCAGGGCCTCGTCCTCGTCGTAGGACAGGCCGACGCCGTGCATCTCGCGGTCCAGCGTGACGATCCAGTCGGTGCGGTCCGACGGATCGCCGTCCTGTTCGGCGATGATCTCGTGCATCGCCATGCCTGCCGCGATCAGGACGCGCTGCTGGGCGACCGTCGGCCTCAGGCCGTGGAAGCCGTCCGGGAACTCGTCCTTGATGTAGCTGGTCGACAGCTGACCCGACCGGAACCGCTCCTGGTCCATCACCGCCGCCAGGAAGGGCACATTGTGGCCCAGGCCCGACAGATGCGTGTCCTCAAGCGCGCGGGCCATACCCTCGACCGCATCAGCCCGCGTCTCGCCCCAGGCGCACAGTTTGGCGATCATCGGGTCGTAGAACATGCTGATCTCGTCGCCCTCGCGGACGCCGGAATCGTTACGGACGACATAGCCGTCCTGCTCGCCCTCCTCCGGCTGCTCGTAGCGGACCAGCCGGCCGATGGAGGGAAGGAAGCCGCGATACGGATCCTCGGCGTAGATGCGGCTCTCGATGGCCCAGCCGTTGATCGACAGGTCCTTCTGTTCGAAGGCCAGTTTCTCGCCCCAGGCCGAACGGATCATCTGTTCGACCAGATCGACGCCGGTGATCAGCTCCGTCACCGGATGCTCGACCTGCAGCCGGGTGTTCATCTCCAGGAAGTAGAAGCTCTTGTCCTGACCGGCGACGAACTCGACCGTGCCGGCCGAGTCATAGTTCACCGCCTGGGCCAGGGCCACGGCCTGCGCCCCCATGGCGGCGCGGGTGGCCTCGTCAAGCAAGGGGCTGGGCGCCTCCTCGATGACCTTCTGGTTGCGGCGCTGGATCGAGCATTCGCGCTCGAACAGGTGGACCACATGGCCGTGCTTGTCGCCCAGCACCTGGATCTCGATGTGGCGCGGATCGACGATGAACTTCTCCAGAAAGACCCGGTCGTCGCCAAAGGCGTTCAGCGCCTCGGCCTTCACCGCCGCGAAGCCCTCGGCCATGTCGGCGTCCGAATGGGCGACGCGGATGCCCTTGCCGCCGCCGCCGGCGCTTGCCTTGATCATGATCGGATAGCCGATCTGGTTGGCGATCCTGACCGCCTCCTCCGGCGTCTCGATCAGCCCCATATGCCCCGGCACGGTCGAGACCCCTGCCTCGGCCGCCAGCTTCTTGGAGCTGATCTTGTCGCCCATGGCCTCGATGGCCTCGGGGTTCGGCCCGATGAAGGCGATCCCCTCGTCCCTCAGTCGCCGCGCGAACCCGGCGTTCTCGCTCAGGAAGCCAAAGCCCGGATGCACGGCCTGCGCCCCCGTCTGGCGCACCGCCTCGACGATCTTGTCCGCCAGCAGATAGGACTGCGCCGCCGGCGCCGGCCCGATCAGCACCGCCTCGTCGGCCATCTCGACCGCCAACGACCCGGCGTCGGCCTCCGAATAGACCTGCACGGTCTGGATGCCCATCTTGCGGCAGGTCTTGATGATCCGAACCGCGATCTCGCCCCGGTTGGCTATGAGGATTTTGGAGAACATGGGGCTTCCTACGGGCGTCAAACGCCCAGTTTGGGCGAAAGCGGAACAGCGTTTCCGCCGCTCCAAACATGATAAAGGCCGTCGGACCATAGAACCCAAACGTCGTTGAAGACGCTGCCAGCAACTTCGGTATCATTGCGAAGGCTTGCTTCGAGTTCGTCAGCCACTTCGTCGAAAACCATCAGGTCGGTATTTAGATAGATGACTAGCCCACACCCGTCGGTCCCGTAATTTCCAACCTTTTTGGCCTTCTTGTCTGCAGCATGCTTGAGTGCAGAGCGCGTCGATAAAACGTTGTCAGGTTGGTAGGTGCGCAGAACGTCTTTACCGGCGCTTTTGCGAACGCGATCTTCCCGATATTCGTCGTTACGACGTCGCCCCGGCTCGATCACCTCAGTGATCTCATAAAACTCTTTGGTTCCGTTTGGCATCTCGACGCCGAGATCAGGGCGGTCTTCAATCCATGCGGAGGAAGCGCCAATCGCTGACGCAAACCGACCAGACACATGAGCCTCTCGAGCCCAAGTCATGGCGGTGTCGGTTACAAAATGATCGCCCACAAGCTTGTGGAGCTCACTTACCAAAGCCTTCAGGGAAGCTGGCGATTGCGGTTGCGCAAACCGAGCCTTCCATTCTTTCTTGGACGGCTCCGACAGAGGGCGCTGATCTGATGCACTGGCCATCACAGCGGAATATTGTCGTGCTTCTTCCAGGGGTTCTCCTGGACCTTGTTCTTCAGCGTCCTCAGCGCCTTCACCAGCCGCCGCCGCGTCCCGTGCGGCATGATGACGTCGTCGATATAGCCCAGGCCCGCCGCCACGAAGGGATTGGCGAACCGGTCCTTGTACTCGGCCTCGCGGGCCGCCAGCGCCTCGGGATCGCCGGCCTCCTTGCGGAAGATGATCTCGACCGCGCCCTTGGCGCCCATGACCGCGATCTCGGCGGTGGGCCAGGCGTAGTTGACGTCGCCGCGCAGGTGTTTCGAACTCATCACATCATAGGCGCCGCCATAGGCCTTGCGCGTGATCAGGGTCAGTTTCGGCACCGTCGCCTCGGCATAGGCGAACAGCAGCTTGGCCCCGTGTTTGATCAGGGCGCCGTACTCCTGCTTGGTCCCCGGCATGAAGCCCGGCACGTCCACCAGCGTCACCAGCGGAATGTCGAAGGCGTCGCAGAAGCGCACGAAGCGCGCGGCCTTGCGGCTTGAATCGATGTCCAGCACGCCCGCCAGCACCTGGGGCTGGTTGGCGACGATGCCGACCGTCTGGCCGTCCAGCCGGCCGAAGCCGCAGATGATGTTCTTGGCGAAGTCGGCCCCGATCTCGAAGAAGTCGGCCTCGTCGACCGTCTTCAGGATCAGCTCCTTCATGTCATAGGGCTGGTTCGGATTGGCCGGGACCAGGGTGTCCAGCGACGGCTCGTCCCGCTCCGGCTCGTCATAGCTTTCGCGCACGGGCGGCTTTTCGCGGTTCGACAGCGGCAGGAACCCGATCAGGCGGCGCACCTCCGACAGGGCCTCCAGGTCGTTCTCGAACGCCCCGTCCGCCACGCCCGACTTGCCGGCGTGGACGCGGGCGCCGCCGAGGTCCTCGTGGCTGACCACCTCGTTGGTGACCGTCTTCACCACGTCGGGGCCGGTCACGTACATATAGCTGGTGTCCTTCACCATGAAGATGAAGTCGGTGATGGCCGGGGAATAGACGTCGCCGCCCGCGCACGGCCCCATGATCACGCTGATCTGGGGAATGACGCCGCTGGCCAGGGTATTCTGCAGGAAGATGTCGGCGTAACCGGCCAGGCTCTCGACGCCCTCCTGGATCCGCGCCCCGCCGGCGTCGAACAGGCCGATGATCGGCGCGCCGGTGGTCAGGGCCATCTTCTGCAGCTTGACGATCTTGGCCGCATGGGCGCCCGACAGCGAGCCGCCGAAGACGGTGAAGTCCTTGGAGAAGACATAGACCAGACGCCCGCCGATCGTGCCGCGCCCGGTGACCACCCCGTCGCCGGGAATGCGCTGCTTCTCCATGCCGAAGTCGTGGCTGCGATGCTCCACGAACATGTCGGTCTCCTCGAAGGAGCCCTCGTCCAGCAGCACGTCGATGCGCTCGCGCGCCGTCAGCTTGCCCTTGGCGTGCTGGGCGGCGATGCGCTTTTCGCCCCCGCCCTGACGGGCTGCGGCGCGGCGGCGCTCCAGTTCCTCGAGAACGGCTTGGCTCATCGTTCGCGGACCTTTCCTGACCTTCGGCTCCTGGATTGGCCGGTTCATCGCAGCAAGGCAAACGCAACTTTGCAAATCGTGCGGACCTGTGCGCAGTAGCAAAGCGATACCGCTCGATCTGCAAAACTGCGAATGGCCGAAAAACTCTTCCTGGGCGCCAAGCTGCGCAAGCTCCGCGAGGCGCGCGGCTGGACGCTGGAGGCCTGCGCCGAACGGCTGGGCCTGTCGCCCTCCTATCTTTCGCAACTGGAGACGAACCAGCGGCCTGCGACCGCTCGGGTGCTGATCGCCCTGACCCGCGCCTTCCACGTCGACGCCAGCCTGTTCGACCTGGAGGGGGACGCCCGCCTGCTGGCCGACCTGCGCGAGGCCACGACCGACATCGCCGGCCAGGCCGAGCCTCCGACCGCGGCCGAACTGAAGCAGGCGGTGATGAACGCGCCTAAGCTGGCGCGCCAGTTCCTGGCCCTGCATCAGACCTTTCGCCGCCTGGACGAGCGGGTGAAGGCGCTGGACGACCGCCTGGGCCGCGACGAGCAGCGGGCCGTCGCCACCCTGCCCTATGAGGAGGTGCGCGACTTCTTCCACTATCGCGACAACTACATCGACAGCTTGGACACGGCGGCGGAGATGCTGGCGGCCGGCCTGCCGCGCGAAGGGCAGGTGGAGCGCTCGCTGGAGGCGGCGCTGGGCGACATCCACGGCGTCCGCGTCGTCACCCTGGGCGGGCAGGAGGCGCTGCGCCGCTACGACCCCGTCAACCGTGTGCTGACGCTGGACGCCTGGCAGCCGGGCGCCACCCGCGCCTTCCAGATGGCGCATCAGTTGGCCCTTCTGTCCTTCCGCGACCTGATCGAGGCCGAGCTGGACCAGGCGGCCTTTCGCACGGAGGCGGCGCGCGACGTCGCCCGCGTCGGCCTGGCCAACTACGCCGCCGGGGCGACCCTTCTGCCCTATCGCGATTTCCTGGAGGCGGCGCGGGTAGAGCGCCACGACATCGACCGCCTGCGCACCCGTTTCCAGGTCAGCTTCGAACAGGTCTGCCACCGGCTGTCCAACCTGCAGCGACCCGGCTGGCGCGGCGTGCCCTTCTACTTCGCGCGCGTCGACATGGCCGGCAACATCACCAAGCGGCACAGCGCGACACGCTTCCAGTTCGCCCGCTTCGGCGGCGCCTGCCCGCTGTGGAACGTGCACGAGGCCTTCGCCGCCCCCGACCGCATCGACGTGCAGCTGGCCGAGATGCCCGACGGCTCGCGCTACATCTCCATCGCCAAGAGCGTGTCCAAGCCCAGCGGTTCCTACCTGGCTGAGGACCGTCGCTACGCCCTGTCCCTGGGTTGCGAGGTCGAGCACGCCTCGGCCCTGGTCTACGCCGCCGGTCTTGACCTTAACGGCCCCGCGACGCGCATCGGCGTCAGCTGCCGCATCTGCGAGCGGACCGACTGCACCCAGCGCGCCTTCCCGCCCATCGACCGCGCCCTGCAGGTGCCCGAGAACGAGCGCGACATCGTGCCCTATCGGCTGGCGCCCCCCGCGTCGGGCTTTGACATATGAGTACGGTTTCGTAACATTGGTTTTTCAATAGGCGAAGTCTCTGATTCGTCTAGGTAATGTCATTTATCGACATTGCACATCGACCTGCCGTCCTCTCTCCCTGTCTTCCGATCATGACCGCCGTCCTCACCATTCTTCACGTCGACGATGACGCCGACATGCGGCACGTTACGGCCCTGTGCCTGAGCGTCGAGACCGACCTGCGCGTGATCTCGGCGGCGTCCGGGCGCGAAGCGCTGGATCTTCTCGATGCGGGGCTTCGCCCGACCGTGATCGTGCTGGACGTCAGCATGCCGGACATGGACGGACCGGCCACCCTCGCCGCCCTTCGAAAGCGGGATGGGCTGGAAGCCGTGCCGGTCGTCTTCATGACCGCCCGCTTCGCCGAACACGAATGCCAGCGATACCGGTCCCTGGGCGCGGTCGGCGTGATCCCCAAGCCTTTCGACCCCGCCTGCCTGGCCGCAGACCTGCGCGCCCTCGCCTGACCGCTGGCGTCGCCGTTCGCGCCCGCCTAGTCTCGCGCCGACTCTGAGCGAGGAACGGCATGCGACGGATCGGACTGGCGATGGCGGTGATGGCGGCGACGCTGGCGGGCGGGGCGTCCGCACAGGACGGCCGGGCGGCGTTCGAGGCGGTGGACCCCTTCATCGGCACGGCGGGCAAGGGCCATACCTTCCCCGGCGCCGTCGCCCCCTTCGGCATGGTCCAGCTCAGCCCCGACACCGACATCAAGTATTTCCGCCAGTCCTACGACTGGGCCTCGGGCTATCGCCACGACGACCCGACCATCCTCGGTTTCTCCCACACCCACTTCTCCGGCTCGGGCCATTCGGACCTGGGCGACGTCCTGCTGACGCCCCTGTCGGGCGAGATGAAGTGGGAGCCGGGCGACATCGCTCAGCCCGGTTCCGGCTATCGCTCGCGCTTCGACAAGACCACCGAGACGGCCGAGCCGGGCTATTACGCCGTCAGCCTGACCGATTCCGGCGTCCGCGCCGAACTGACGGCGGGCACGCGCGTCGGCCTGCATCGCTACAGCTTCCCCGCCGACCAGCCGGCTCATGTGCTGCTCGATTTCCGCCGCTCCATCTACGACTATCCGGGCAAGGTCCTGTGGTCGCGCATCCGCGTGCGGCCCGACGGCGTGGTGACGGGCTTTCGTGAGACGCGCGGCTGGGCCCCGGCGCGCCAGCTCTATTTCGCCATGCGCTTCTCCCAACCCATGACGGGCCACGAGATCCGGAACGCCGAGACCGACATCCCCTACAACGGCTTCAAACAGCCGGGCCGCTCGCCGGAAGAAAAAATGGTGCTGGAGGGTCGGGCGCTCGAGGCCGCCTTCGACTTCGGCCCTCTGGACGGCCCCCTGCTGGTCAAGGTCGCCATCTCGACCGTGGACGAGGAGGGCGCGATCCGGAACCTGGACAGCGAGGGCGGCGATTTCGACTTCGACGCCCTGCGCGCCTCGACCCGGATCGCCTGGGAACAGGCCCTGGGCGCCATCGACATCGAGGCGTCGCCGGACATGAAGACCAGCCTCTACACCGCCCTCTATCACGCCCTGATCGCCCCCAGCGTTTCGGGCGACGTGGACGGCCGCTATCGCGGGCCGGACAACCAGGTCCACACGGCAGAGGGCTTCACCTTCCACTCGTCCTTCTCGCTGTGGGACACCTTCCGCGCCGAACACCCGCTGCTGACCCTGGTCCAGCCGGAGGCCAGGAATGTGGACATGATCCAGTCCCTGCTGGCGTCCCAGCAGGCCAGCCCGCACGGCGTCCTGCCCGTCTGGCAATTCGCCGGCCAGGAGACCTGGACCATGATCGGCTATCACGCCGTCCCGGTCATCGCCGACGCCTGGATGAAGGGGCTGCGCGGCTTCGACGGCAACGCCGCCCTGGACGCCATGATCGCCAGCGCCACCTACCGCCCCTACGGCGGGCTGGGCGACTATATGGACCTCGGCTACGTCCCCATCGACCGCGAGCCCGAGGCGGCGTCCAAGACGGTCGAATACGCCTATGACGACTGGACCATCGCCCGCATGGCCCGTTCGCTGGGTCGCAACGAGGTGGCCGAGACCTTCGAGCGCCGCGCCGGCTTCTGGAAAAACACTTTCGACGCCGCGACCGGCTTCGTGCGCGCCCGCAAGGCCGATGGGACCTTCCGCGAGCCCTTCGATCCGGTCGCGATCAACTATGGGTCGGACTACACCGAAGGCAACGCCTGGCAATATTCCTGGTTCGCGCCCCAGGATCTGGGCGGCCTGGTCGGGATCATGGGCGGCGATGCGGCCACCGTCGCCAAGCTGGACGCCATGTTCGACTACGACAACACCGGCCTGGACTATTCCCATGCCGAGGACATCGCCGGCCTGATCGGCCAGTACATCCACGGCAACGAACCCAGCCACCACACGGCCTACATGTATGTCTATGCGGGCCAACCCTGGCGCACCCAGGAGCGCCTGAAACAGATCGTCGAGACCCAGTACAAGACCACCCCTGACGGTCTGGCAGGCAACGACGACCTGGGCCAGATGTCGGCCTGGCTGATGTTCACCGCGCTGGGTTTCTATCCGGTGACGCCGGGCTCGAACGAATATGTCATCGGCCGGCCTTTCGTGGACCGCGCCACGCTGAACCTGCCCAACGGCCGCAAGTTCACCATCCGCGCCGAGGGCCTTTCGGACGCCCACTCCTACGTCGGCTCCGTCACCCTGAACGGCCGCCCCCTGGACCGCTCGGTCATCACCCATGAGCAGATCCTGGCCGGCGGCGAGCTGACCTTCACGATGAGCGCGGAACCGAACCGCGCCTGGGCCACCACGCCCGACGCTCGCCCGTTCTCGATGACGGATTACGGCCGGTAGGAAACCATCACCTCCCCATTCGCGAAGGCGAATGGGGAGGTGATGCTCTGCTACCGCACGAACCCCCTGAGCACGTTCGCCTCGGTGCTCAGTTGCAGCCGGTCGTAGTCCACCCGGGGGCAGTCGGAAAACAGCAGCCAGTAGTATTTCATCTGCTCGGACCACCAGTAGCCGGGGCAGTTGTCGCCTTGGGTCATCGGCCGCGCGGTGATGTCGGCCAGGGCGGTGTAGCCATAGGCCGCCCGGCTGGTCGCCTTCATGTTGCGATAGTGGATGGCGGACAGCTGGCGATACCGCTCGTCGCGATCGCCCAGCCACAGGTTGAGACAGGCGTCGGGATATTCCGGCCGCAGGCCCGTGCGGTTGGTCCGCGGGCGCCGCGTCGTGACGTCGATGGATTCCGGGATGATGGTCCAGTCCCGCTGCATCTCGGTGTAGCTGGCCAGGAAGTCGTCGCCCTCGGCCTTCTTGCCCACCTGTCCCAGCAGGCCGGCCAGATAGGCGCCCAGTTCGGTCTGGCTGGTCCCCGTCGGCTCGCCGGTCTCGAAATCGACCATCGGGAACCACAGCCGCCCGTCATACCGTTTGGCCTGATGCTTCAGGATGGTGTCGGTCGTCTCCAGCGACCAGGCCTTCATCTCGGCGTCGCCGAACAGTTCCCAGCTGTCCCAGAGGTATTCGTAGAAACTGTCGGCATAGACGTCGATCGAGGCGTTGCGGCTGATGAACTCCCCCGTCTCGGCGTGGATGTTGGCCGCCATCAGGCCGATGTCCGACCGCCGGTCCAGCGCGTGCCGCATCGCCCGTTTGGCCGCCATATAGTAGCGCTCGTCCCCCAGCAGCCGGCCCAGCACCCCGAACTCGGTCGCATAGGTGCCAATCTCGGCGAGGTTCGTCTCCGGATCGCGCACCGCGCCCGTGCGCAAGTTCACGTATCGGTACGGCAGGCCGTGGGGCGACGCCTCGAACGCCTTCATCAGCCGGTCGGCCAGATCCTTCGCCTTGGCCAGCAGCACCGGGTCGCCGCTGGCCAGGTGGGCCGACACCAGGCCGCCGACCAGGCGGATGTTGGTCTCGAACACCTGGCTGTCGCCGTCGATGTCGAAGTCCAGGCTGGACTTGACCCAGTCCACGCCCTCCTCGAACTCCTCGTCCAGCTCCATCATCCACAGGGTGTCCAGAGCCTCGACCAGGGACAGGCCCAGGTCGTGGCCCTCGATGAAGAACGACTGGGCCGTGCCGGACACGGGATTGATCTCGTCCTTGCCCCAAGCCTTCTGGCGATAGTTGCGCCACGCCCACTGGAACTCGGACCGGACATCGGCGGCCAGCACCGCCCAGTCCTCGGACTGCGCGCGCGCCGGCAGAGCGGCGCCCAGCGCGGCCCCGCCGATCAGGCCCAGGCTTCCCCGCCGGGTCAGCGCCCGGATCACGCGCCCGCTCCCAGCGCCGGGTCCGCGACATAGGCCGCCCACAGGGCGTCCAGCGGCTGGCCCGTCAGCGCCACCCAGCTGGCGTCCGACCAGGTCCTGTCGCGCAGCTGGCCGTCCAGCGTCCGCACGATCCCGGCGTGGCCGTGCGTCTCCAGCCAGGCCAGGAAGCGCGCTGTGACGCGGTAGCCCGTGGTGGCCTGATGCTCCGGCTTCGGCTCCGGCATCGTCCAGCCGGCGCCGGGGTTGTCGACGCCGTAGCGGGCGCGGACATAGTCGGCGATCCCCTCCACCAGCCAGCCCGGCGTATCGTCGCCCTTGTAGGCCTGAACGACGTGCATCAGCTCGTGGGTCACCACGTCGATGTCGCCCGGGTGCTGGTCGAACCAGGCGGGATTGTACACGATGGCGTCGTTCCAGGTGGCGGCCACGCCGTCGTACGCCGGATCGATGGTGAAGGTCACGGTGCGCGCCGCGTCCGGATTGAAGTCTGCCGCCAGGCGCGGATAGACGCTGAAGAAGGTCTCGGCCATCCGGTTGGCCAAGGCCTGGTCCAGCCGCCCCGCCGGGTCGCGGAAGTCCAGCACATAGCCGCCCCTTTCCAGCACCTGGCTCTCGGCCGCCTCGGCGCCTGCGGGAAGAAGGGCCGCGAACAGGGCGGCGATGGCGACGGTGGCTGAACGCATAACGGTTTCCCCGGACGACTCTGGAGCTTCACCGCATGACACGCTGGGCCGCGAGGCGGCAAGCCGCCTCACCAGTTGGCCAGGATTTCCCCGACCTCGGCCGTCTCGATCTGCTGGCCGAACCGGCGATGATAGAGCTCGGTCAGATGGTCGTGGCTCTCGTCCGACGAGCTGCACAGGGCGTCCTGGGCGACGATGACGCGGTAGCCCCGATCCACAGCCCCCAACACGGTCGCCAGGACGCAGACGTCCGTCTCCCCGCCGCTGACGATCAGCACCTCCACCCCTTCCAGCATCACATCCAGCCCCTCTTCCACCCAGGGCGAATAGACATGCTTGTCGAACACCCGAGCGGGCGGCGCGAACTCAGCCAGCTCCGGGACCAGCTCGACCATGTCTGGCCCCAGCGCCTCCAACGTCATCGACGCCCAGCGGCGATAGTAGCGGGACCAGGTTCCCGCCCCCTCCCCCGGCCTTTGGGCGGGGATGAAGCGGGTGAAGACGCTCCGGTCAGGGCGATGGGCGCACAGCCGGGCGACATTCGGCGCCACCCGCTCCATCCAGGGCGTGCGCCAGTCGGTGTCCTCGGCGAACAGGCGCTGCATGTCCACGCACAGATGGACCGCGTCGGCAGGGATACGGCCGAAGCGTATCCCGGAAAGATCGTCGGGCATGGGTCCTCCCTCAGGCGCGGAGACAACGTCCGCGCCCGGGAGGCGTTGCCTCAGACCAGCTCCACCGCCATGGCCGTGGCCTCGCCGCCGCCGATGCACAGGGCGGCCATGCCCCTGGTCCCGCCCCGCGCCTTCAGCGCCGACAGCAGGGTCGTCAGCACCCGCGCGCCCGAGGCGCCCAGCGGATGACCCAGGGCGCAGGCGCCGCCGTTGACGTTGATCTTCTCGTGCGGGACGCCCAGCTCCTGCATGGCGATCATCGGCACGATGGCGAAGGCCTCGTTGACCTCCCACAGGTCCACATCGTCAGCGCTCCAGCCCGCCTTCTCCAGCGCCTTTCGCAGGGCGAAGACCGGGGCGGTGGTGAACAGGCTGGGCTCATGGGCATGAGCGGCCTGGCTGACGACGCGCGCGACCGGCGTCAGGCCCAGCGCATCGGCGGTGGATTGGCGCATCATCACCAGGGCGGCGGCCCCGTCAGAGATCGAGGCGGCCGAGGCGGCGGTGATGGTGCCGTCCTTGCCGAAGGCGGGCTTCAGATTGGGGATCTTGGACGGATCGGACCTGGTCGGCTGCTCGTCGCGATCGACGGTGACCACGCCCTTCCGCGTCTTGACCTCGACCGGAACGATCTCGGCGTCGAACCCTCCGCTGTCCTGCGCCGCCTTGGCCCGGTTGGCGCTGGCGGTCGCATAGGCGTCCTGCTGCTCGCGCGTGAACTGATAGGCCTTGGCCGTGTCCTCGGCGAACTGGCCCATCAGCTTGCCGGGCTCATAGGCGTCTTCCAGCCCGTCCAGGTACATGCTGTCGGAGATGACGTCGTGGCCGATGCGCGCGCCGCCGCGATGCTTCTGCATCAGGTACGGCGCATTGGTCATGGACTCCATGCCGCCCGCCACGATGACGTCGGCGGAACCCGCCAACAGGGCGTCGCGCGCCATCATCGCCGCCTGCATGCCCGAGCCGCACATCTTGTTGACCGTGGTCGCTTCGGTCCCGACCGGCAGGCCGGCGCCCATGCCCGCCTGGCGCGCCGGCGCCTGGCCGAGGCCCGCCGGCAGGACGCAGCCCATGATGATCTGCTCGACCTTTTCCGGCGCCAGGCCGGCGCGATCCAGCGCCGCCTTCACCGCCGCCGCGCCCAGGTCGGTGGCCTTGACCTCCGACAGCGCGCCCTGAAAGCCGCCCATCGGCGTGCGGGCGTAGGAGACGATGACGACGGGATCGGACGCGGACATGACGGTTTCCTCTGAGTTCAAGCCGACAGATAGGGTCGGAAAGGCGGGGCGAACAGGGCCGGGATCAGGCGAAGTGCAGCCGCCGATACTTGCCCCGGAAATACAGCAGCGGATCGCGACGCGGCTCGAACCGCGCCCGCAGCACCCGGCCGATGAAGACCAGATGATCGCCCGCCTCCACCACCTCGTGGGTGGCGCATTCGAAACTGGCCAAGGCGCCCGACAGGATCGGCGCACCGGTTTCCCAGCTCTCCCAGGCCACGTCCTGGAAGCGGTCCTCGGCCGGACGTGCGAAAACGCCCGACGTCGGCTGCTGGCCGATGTGCAGCACATTGATCGCGAAGTGATCGGCGGCGCGGAACCGGTCCAGGTTGGCCGACGACTTGGCCAGGCAGAACAGGATCAGCGGCGGGTCCAGCGATACGGCGGTGAAGGAGTTGGCGGTCAGCCCGATCGGCAGGCCCGCGCCGTCCCGCGTCGTCACCACCGTCACCCCGGTGGCGAAACAGCCCAGGGCGTCGCGCAGGGTCCGCGCGTCCGAGCCCGAATGATAGACCAGGGCCTCGCGGGGCGCGTTCTTCTCCAGAAAGCCGACCAGGGCGGTGTCGAACGCCTCGCCCGCCTCCGGCTCGATGGCCAGGACCGGCGCGCCGAGACCGTCGATGGTCTCCCCACCGGCGCCCGCGACGATGACGGCCGCGGCCAGCGGAGGGCCCTTGGCGGCCAGGGCGTGCGACAGAACCTCCACGGCCTCCGCCGCACACAGCACCGAGGGTCGCGACGCCATCTCGATCAGCAGCCGCCGCAGCGCCAGCGACGCCATGCCGGGGTCCAGGCGATCCAGCTCGGGCGCGATCACATGCCGCCCCGCCTCGACCAGCGTCTTCACGGAGGCGCGCCAATCCGCCGACAGCCGCTCCCGCGGGCCGACCAGAACCACCGCCGGATCGTCCGCGTCGCCCCAGGACTCGAGGTCCACTTCCATGATGGCGAGGGGCGAAGACAAGGGCGCGGGCATCCCGGATTGGCGGACGATCGGTCCTATTAAGGGGTTCCGGCGGACGGACGCCAGCGGGTCAGCGCCCCTTGAACGCGGGCTTGCGCTTCTCGACGAAGGCCGACATGCCCTCCTTCTGATCCTCGAAGGCGAACAGGCTGTGGAACAGCCGCCGCTCGAAGCGCACACCTTCGGTCAGGGTCGTCTCCAGGGCGACATTGACCATCTCCTTGTTCATCATCACCGCCAGCGGGCTCTGCGAGGCGATCTTGGCCGCCGCGGCGCGCGCCTGGTCCAGCAGGGCGTCGGGCGCCACGATCCGGCTGACCAGGCCGGCGCGTTCCGCCTCGGCCGCGTCCATCATCCGCGCGGTCAGGATCATGTCCATGGCCTTGGACTTGCCGACCAGGCGCGTCAGCCGTTGCGACCCGCCGATGCCGGGCGCCACGCCCAGATTGATCTCCGGCTGGCCGAACTTCGCCGTCTCGGAGGCGATGATGAAGTCGCACAGCATGGCCAGCTCGCACCCGCCGCCCAGGGCGTAGCCCGACACCGCCGCGATGATCGGTTTTCTGAACCGCGTGATGCGGTCATGGCCCAGGGCGAAGAAGTTGCCCTTGAACATGTCGGCGTAGGACTGGTCCGCCATCTCCTTGATGTCGGCCCCGGCCGCGAAGGCCTTGGCCGATCCGGTCAGGATAAGGCAGCGGACGCTGTCGTCCGTTTCGACCGCATCAAGGAAGGCCGCTAACTCGCCGAACAGGGTGGAGTTCAGCGCATTCAGCGCCTCCGGCCGGTTCAGGGTGACGACCGCATAGCCGTCCGCGTGACGTTCGATCAGCAGGGTCGAATAGGCGTCGGCCATCTCAGGTCTCCAGTTCGGACAGGCGGCCGCGCAGCAGTTGCAGCATGGCCGAGAAATCGCGACCGCCGTAACCCAGGCGGTCGAACAGGGCGTACATGGCCTCGGCCTGGGCGCCCAGGGGGGTCGAGGCGCCGCTCTTGGCCGCCGCGTCCTGGGCCAGCTTCAGGTCCTTCAGCATCATGGCCGTGGCGAAGCCGCCCTGGTAGTCGCGGTTCGACGGCGCGGCCGGCACCGGACCGGGCCAGGGGTAATAGCTGCTGACGCTCCAGCATTGCCCAGAAGACTTGGAGGCGATCTCGAAGAACCGCTCGGGGTCCAGGCCCAGCTTCTCGGCCAGGGCGATGGCCTCACACGTGCCCATCATGCTGATGCCCAGCAGCATGTTGTTGCAGATCTTGGCCGCCTGCCCCGCCCCGTGGTCTCCGGCGCGGATGGTGATGCGGCTCATCGGCTCCAGCGCCGCCTCGACCCGCCCGAAGTCGCGCTCGTCGCAGCCGACCATGAAGGCCAGCGTGCCGGCCTCGGCCGCCGCTGTGCCGCCCGACACCGGCGCGTCGGCGAAGGCGTAGCCGGCGTCCCGCGCCAGGCCCGCGACCTTGCGCGCGGTCTCCACGTCGATGGTCGAACAGTCCAGCAGCAAGGCGCTGGTGGGCGCCGCCCCGATGATCTGCTCCGAATAAACCTTCAGCACGTGCGGCCCGGCCGGCAGCATGGTGATAACGACCTCGGCGTCCTTCACCGCCTCCGCGACCGATCCGACAGGGGTGCAGCCCGCCGCGCCCGCCCGCTCCAGCGCCTCGGCCGACAGGTCGAAGGCCGCGACCGCATGGCCCGCCTTCGCCTGGTTCGCGGCCATCCCGCCGCCCATGTTGCCCAGGCCGATGAAGGCGATCTTGGTCATGGTCTCTCTCCCTTTGTCGGCGCCGCGGTCAGGCCAGCGGCGTCCATTTTTCAGTGTCCGGCAGCGGGGTGAACAGGTCGTCCAGCAGGGCGTCGGTCACGCCCTCCACGGTCGCGGGCGACCACTTCGGCGCATTGTCCTTGTCCACGATCACGGCGCGAACGCCTTCCTGGAAATCGTGGGTCCTCACGACCCGGCCGCCCAAGGCGTATTCCATCGCCATGTTGTCGGCGAAGCTGGTCAGCGTCGCGCCGGTCCGTAACTGGCGCAGGGTGACCTTCAGCGACTGCGGCGACTTGGTCTTGAGCGTCGCCAGCTGCGCCATCGCCCAGTCCGACCCGTCCGCCTCCAGCGCCGCGAAGATCTCCTCGACCGTTTCGAAGGCGAACAGCCGGTCGATGGCCTCGCGATGCTGGGCCAGGGGCGCGGGGCCGGCGTCACCCGAGACGCGGTCGGCGACGGCCCGCGGGTCGGCGGGCGCCGCCAGCAGTTCGCCCGTCAGCGCCGCGACAGCG
>Ga0065721_10005887_pt1 | contig 16063 bp, 16 predicted proteins | sample Mesricmetagenome_FD_59108 | JGI IMG/M metagenome (GOLD analysis project Ga0065721, IMG submission 59108) | Mesophilic microbial community from rice straw/compost enrichment Sample: eDNA_1 v2 (version 2) | ecosystem: Engineered > Solid waste > Grass > Composting > Bioreactor | place: USA: Davis... | reverse complement strand
GTGGGCATCGAACTTCTGCAAGACCCCCCGGCAAACAAACCGCCCTTGCACATCCCGGTAGCGATTGGACTGCTGGCGACGGACGGTAGCCCGATCGTGCCGAGCGATGTTCAAACCAATAAGGGTTCCGCACCGGGTACTGTGTTGCTAGAGCTGACCGAAGCCCGCCAATCTTGGTCGTTCTCGGGCGTGTCCGGGCGCCCGGTATTGTCTCTCCTACGCGATTTTTCTGCACCGGTCATCATTGAGTATGAACGGCCGGATGAAGAACTCGCTCTGCTCGCCCGACATGACCCCGATCCTTTCGCGCGCTGGGAGGCCGGTCAGGAAGTATTGCGACGGGCCCTGCTCGTACGAGTGCAGGCCATTATGGACGGGAAAGCCCCCCCACCCCTCGACTTGATCCTCGGCATCTGGCGCGATTTGTTGTCTGATCCCGGGCTGTCACCGGCATATCTGGCTCGCGTTCTCGCCCTGCCCACACAGGGCGAACTGCTGGAGCTGACTGTGCCAATGGAGCCCCAGGCCGTGGTACAGGCACACCGCGAGACGCGCGCCGAACTGGGCAAGGGTCTGCTTGAGGAATGGGAACGCTGCTATCACGCAATGAACGATGAGGACCATCCTTATTCACCCGATGCGGAATCCGCGGGTAAACGGGCCCTGCGAGGCCTTGCGTTGTCATACCTACTCGCAGGTCGGCACGCCACTGCGTCCCGACTGGCCCTGTCGCAGTACGAGGCCGCGAAAAATATGACTGATCGCATGTCTGCGCTGACCGCACTGGCAGCCTGGGGCGGTGAAGAAGCGCGAGCATCGATCTACCGCCACTTCTATGACAGCTGGCAGGACGATCCACTTGTCGTAGACCGCTGGTTCGCGGTGCAGGCGTCCTCTCCCTTCACGCGGGTTGAAGAAATCCGCGCCCTCATGCTGCATCCCGCCTTTTCGCTCCGCAACCCGAATCGCGCGCGTTCAGTCGTGTTCCAGTTCTGCATGAACAATCCTGGCAATGCCCACAGCCCTGAGGGCTATGACTTCTGGGCGGAACAGGTGCTCGCGCTGGACGCCGTCAACCCTGAAATTGCCGCGAGGCTGGCCCGTGCGTTCGATAACTGGGCACGCCTGACGCCCCGCCTGCGAGAGCCGGCCCGCGAAGCCCTGCAACGCATCCGGGAACACAATACACTTTCGCGCAACGTCGCTGAAATCATCAACAAAGCCTTGAGCATCCATCAGGAGCATTAAGCAATGAAGTACAAATCCCTGACGCAATATCTGGTCGAGCAGCAACGCTGCGAAAAGGCCATGACAGCCGAGCTGCGCCTCCTCATTGAAACTGTAGCTCGTGCCTGCAAGGCCATTGGCCATGCCGTGGGGAAAGGCGCACTCGGCGGTGTTCTGGGCAGCCTCGACACTGAGAACGTTCAAGGCGAAGTCCAGAAGAAACTGGACGTTCTCTCGAATGAAATCCTGCTGGATGCAAATGAGTGGGGCGGTCACCTGGCGGCAATGGCCTCCGAGGAAATGGAAACCATCCACCTCATTCCAAACCGTTATCCCAAGGGCGAATACTTGCTGCTGTTCGATCCCCTCGACGGTTCTTCCAATATCGACGTCAACGTGTCCATCGGTACGATTTTCTCGGTGTTGCATGCACCCTCGGATGCTTCTGGCCGTGAAATCGAGGAGAAGGACTTCCTGCAGGCCGGCCATAAGCAAGTGGCGGCCGGCTACGCGGTCTATGGTCCACAGACCATGCTGGTGCTCACCGTCGGCAATGGTGTGGTGGGCTTCACGCTGGATCGCGAAACCGGGGCATGGCGCTTGACGCACGATGACATCCGTATCCCGGAACAGACCAAGGAATTCGCGATCAATATGTCGAACATGCGCCACTGGGAATCCCCAGTTCGCCGCTATATTGACGAGTGCCTGGCCGGTAAAGAAGGCCCGCTCGAGAAGGACTACAACATGCGATGGGTGGCATCCATGGTGACCGATGTGCATCGTATCCTAAGCCGCGGCGGGATCTTCATGTATCCGCGTGATGAACGCCCCAGCGGCAAGGCCGGGAAGCTGCGCCTTATGTACGAGGCCAACCCCATGAGCTTCCTCGTCGAGCAGGCGGGTGGCCGGGCGGTGGACGGCACGACGCGTATTCTCGACGTCCAGCCGAGCGCGCTGCACCAACGTGTAGGCGTCATTCTCGGATCCAAGGAAGAAGTGGAGCGCGTACAACGCTACCATGTGGAAGCTACGACGGCCTGATCGCCCCTCTCAGCGCGTAAGGCTGCCGACACACAAAAGAGGGGATGGGCAATATGCCCATCCCCTCTTTTGTAATCAGGTGGATCAGTCGAGCGTGAAAATCGTAGCCCCCACTGTCTTGCGAGACTCGAGCGCCTCTTGGGCCTTAGCGGCCTCCGCTAGGGGGAAACGCTGGCCAATGGTGACCTTGATACTCCCGTCCGCGACCAAGCCGAACAATTCGGATGCCGCTTTCTGCAAGGACGCACGGTCGGGGGTGTAGTCGGAATTCTTGGGTCGGGTCACATAGAGCGAGCCCTTCTGATTAAGCAACGCCAGGGCGACTCCCTCCACCGGCCCCGATGCGTTGCCGAAGCTCACCATCAGCCCGCGCAGGCGCAAGCAGTCCAGCGACGTCATCCAGGTGTCCTTGCCCACGCTGTCGTAGACCACGGGAACTTTCGCGCCCTGCGTGAGTTCCTTCACACGTTCCACGACGTTCTCGCGGGTGTAGTCGATCATTTCCCATGCACCGTGCTCTTTGGCCAACGCACATTTTTCAGGGCTCGAAGCCGTACCGATCAACTTCACCCCAAGCGCCCGCGCCCACTGACATGCCAGCAGACCGACCCCGCCAGCCGCTGCATGGAAAAGGATGGTCTCCCCTTCTTGAAGTCGGTAGCATTCACGGAACAAATACTGGACCGTCAAACCCTTAAGCATGATCGCCGCCGCATCTTCGTAGCTGATGGCATCTGGCAACACCACCACTTTATCAGCGGGCACATTGCGCAAATCGGCATACGCGCCGATGGGGCTTTGGCTGTACGCCACCCGATCACCCACCTTAAGATGCGTGACGCCGTCGCCCACGGCTACGACATCGCCTGAAGCCTCAAAGCCCAGGCCATGCGGCAACGCGTGGGGATATAGGCCGGTACGGAAGTAGATATCGATGAAATTCAGGCCAACGGCTTTCTGACGTATGGTGACCTCGCCCGCTTTCGGCGCCGGCACTTCCACTTCTACTAATTTCAGCACCTCGGGGCCGCCATGCTGTTCAATACGAATTGCTCTAGCCTGGTTACTCATCCGTTCCGTCTCCCTTGCTCAGGTAAAGTGTCGAATATTTAGTTTAAACGTTTCCACAGCGGTATCACTCTGACATGACTCGCCAGCGCGCTCTCATCGCTATACACTGCGCCGCCGTGCTTTTTGGGCTTACCGGTATTTTCGGTGAACTGATCAAAGCAGACGCCATGGTGATCACCGCAGGGCGCGCTGCTTTCGCAGTGGCCGCGCTGGCCGCCTTCATGCGGTGGCAGGGTCATGCCGCGCGCGCTGGCATCGAAGCACGCGGTGCGCTGACGCTGGCCGTCGCGGGAATCATGCTCGCCATACACTGGGTCACCTTTTTCATTGCCGTGAAGGAAGGGGGGGTGGCCATCGCGACTCTGGGATTCGCGAGCTTTCCTGCCTTCATCACCTTGAGCGAATGGCTGCTCCTGCGGGAACGAATCAAACGGGAAGAATGGGTCATCCTCGCATTGGTCAGTACCGGCCTCGTGCTGGTCACACCCTCGCTGGACTTTGACGACCGGGCCACCGTGGGCCTGTTTTGGGGCGTGCTGTCGGGGTTGTCGTTCGCCTGGTTCACATTGGTCAACCGACGTATCGCCGCCCGCGTGTCGGCCTACCAGGTCGCCTGCTGGGAAAATCTTGTCGTCGTATTGGTAACGCTTCCCTTCTGCCTGACGGGCTTTAGCGATGCGGGCAGCTCCAGCACGTGGGGTGGGTTCGCGAGCCTGAGCGGGTGGGACATACTCTGGCTCGGCATGCTGGGCGTGTTCTGCACCGCCCTGTCCCACTTCCTGCTCGTGTCCAGCCTCATGGCGCTGAAAGCGCGCAGCGCGGGGATCGTCATTGCCCTGGAACCCGTTTATGCCATTGTGTTTGCCGCCATCCTGTTCGACCAATACCCCGGCATGCGGGCACTGGTCGGAGGCGCCATCATGATCGGCGCCATCATCTGGTCGGGACGGCGCAAATCAGATCACGGTTGATCTGAAAAGGCATACTGAAAGAAAAAAGGCACCCTTCACTCACCACCCACACCGGGGCGGTGGTCACCAGTTTGGGTTCAATATCCCGTTGTGCGATTCACCAACCCACTCGCCTGCTCGCCCCGCTCCAGCCTTGCGATCCCCTCGCTGATCTGTCGTGCCGCCTCGGACTCGAGCGTTATGGCGGCGATATGGGGCGTCACCCGTACCTTGGGATGGCTCCAATAAGGGTGGCCCTGTGGCAAGGGCTCCTCATTGAACACATCGAGCACTGCTGCTTCGACGTGCCCCGAATCCAAGGCGGCGAGCAGGTCGTCGTCGACCACATGCGCTCCACGCGCAATATTGATGACCATTGCGTTGGGCTTCAAGGCAGACAGCAGTTCATGGTCAATAATGCCGCGCGTCGCGGCGGTGAGAGGAAGAAGATTGACCAGCACACGAGTACGCGCCAGGAAAGCCGCCAGCCCCGAGTCTCCGTGAAATACCTGCACACCCGGAATCTCGCGCGGCGACCTCGCCCACCCTGCGACTGGATATCCCAAATCACCCACGGCCCGCGCTACATGCGCGCCCAGCTTTCCCATACCCATGACGCCGACTGGCCACTCGCCATAGTCCGTGGCGTGCTTGGCGGACCATTTCGCCTGACCCTGAGTCTGCCGATAATCATCGAACCCCCGCGATACCGACGACAGGCTATGGATGACGTATTCCGCCATCTGAGGCGCCATGCCTGCGTCTTCCAGCCGGTAGATCGGAATGTCGGGCAAGCCGGGCGCGGCAAGGATGCGGTCTACGCCAGCTCCAAGGTTGAAGATGGCTTTCAGGTGCCGCTGCGACAGGAAAAACGCTTCGGGTGGCGACCAGACCACGGCATAGTGCGCGCCGGTGTCACCCATTCCCTCTTGCCATGCCACCACTTCATGGTTCGGCATAGCCCGTTGCATGACGCCTCGCCAACGCTCAGTTCCGAAAGAATCAGGCGTGACTACGATGATCTTTGACACTGCTTCCTCTCCTCATACCCCGTATAGGGCTTGGGCGATCTACTTTCGACCGGTCAGAGATCCCAAGACGCCACGCACCAATTGATTGGCCGCCCTGCGCACCATGCTCTTGGCAACGGACTGCACCACACCGTCTCGGCGCCCCCCTCGCGGCCCCGTTGACCCGAAGAGGAAATCACTCACCACCTTCATGACGCCCCCTTCGTCCGGTTTCACCGCTTGTGCGCCCTTTGGGTCGGAAGCTGTGAGTGTCTCCGCGCGCTTCAAAAGCATTTCGTAGGCGGATTCTCGATCTATGGACTGCTGATACTTGCCGCCCATGAGGGAGCCGTTCATGAGAGTCCTTCGTTCCGCGTCGGTCGCAGGACCGATTCGACTACCCGGTGCGACGACCCAAGCGCGCTCGGTCGGCGTTGGGCGACCACTTTCGTCCAGCATCGAGACGAGCGCTTCGCCGACACCCAGCTCGGTGATTGCGGCAACCACATCGAGGCCAGGGTTGGGCCGCATGGTCTCGGCCGAAGTACGCACACCCCGCTGGTCGCGCGGCGTAAAGGCACGCAAAGCGTGCTGGACACGGTGACCGAGCTGACCCAACACAACTTCCGAAATATCGGTGGGGCTCTGCGTCACGAAATAGACGCCCACGCCTTTGGAGCGAATGAGCCGCAACACCTGCTCGATCTTGTCTACCAGGGCCTTGGGCGCACCTTCGAAAAGCAAATGCGCCTCGTCGAAGAAGAAGACCATCTTGGGCTTGTCGAGGTCACCGACTTCGGGCAGATTCTCATACAGCTCGGCCAGTAGCCACAGCAGAAAGATGGAATAGACCCGCGGTGCGTTCATTAGGCGGTCGGCCGCCAGAATGTTGATCACGCCACGACCAGACGCGTCTGTGCGCAATAAGTCGAAGATGTCCAGCATGGGCTCGCCGAGGAAATGCTCGGCACCCTGGCTCTCGAGCCGGAGAAGCGCGCGCTGAATAGCGCCCACAGACGCCGCGGAAATATTGCCGTAGCGGGTGCGCAGTTCAGCGGCTCGGTCTCCCACCGCCTGCAACATGGCGCGAAGGTCTTTCAGGTCAAGAAGCAGCAGACCTTCTTCATCCGCAACACGGAAAACGATATTCAGGATGCCTTCCTGCGTATCGTTGAGTTCAAGGATGCGCGACAACAACAGCGGGCCCATGTCCGAGATGGTGGCGCGCATGGGGTGACCCCGCTCGCCAAAGATATCCCAGAACTCGACGGGCGACGCACCCCAGGCAGGCTCCGCGATGCCCAGACGCGCAAGCCGCTCCCGCAGCTTCTCGGACGGCACCGCAGCCTGGGAGAGCCCCGAAAGGTCTCCCTTCACATCCGCTACAAATACGGGCGTACCGATCCGGCTGAAGGCTTCGGCCAACACTTGGAGGGTGACGGTCTTGCCCGTACCCGTGGCGCCGGTGATACACCCATGCCGGTTAGCAAATTTAGGAAGCAGCACGACAGGAGCCTGATGGCCCTGGGCGACAATGATCGGAGCTGCCATGAGTCTTTGACCCCCGAGTCTAAATTGGACACAATGGCCGAGTGTAATGCATGGGATTGGCCCCTCACGGGGTAAAATCACCATCTTTAAAGGTATGACATACAGCAATTATGGCCGGACACAGTAAATGGGCGAACATCCAGCACCGCAAGGGGCGCCAGGATGCCAAACGAGGCAAGCTTTGGACAAAGATCATCCGTGAAATCACCGTCGCGGCAAGAGCCGGCGGCCCCGATCCGGATGCAAACCCGCGCCTGCGCATGGCTTGGGATAAAGCGACTGCTGCGAACATGCCGAAGGACAACATCCAGCGGGCGATCCAGCGGGGTGCAGGCGGCGCAGACGGTGCCAACTACGAAGAAATCCGCTACGAAGGCTACGGGCCTGGCGGCGCCGCGATCCTGATCGACTGCATGACCGACAACCGCACTCGCACGGTGGCCGAGGTGCGTCATGCCCTATCTAAGCATGGTGGCAATCTTGGTCAGGACGGCTCCGTTACCTTCATGTTCAAGCACTGTGGCCAATTCCTCTTTGCACCGGGCGTCTCCGAGGAAAAGGTCATGGAAGTGGCACTCGAAGCCGGTGCAGAGGACATCATCACCGACGAAGAAGGGATGATCGAAGTCATTTGCGAACCGTCCGCGTATACNGCCGTNAANAATGCTTTCGAGGCTGCGANCCTGGTGCCGGAAGTCCAGGATGTCATCATGAAGGCCTTNAACGAGACTGAGCTGTCCGGGGAAGACGCCGAACGGACCCANAAACTGATCGACATGCTCGAATCGCTCGACGACGTACAACAGGTGTACACCACTGCCGTCTTTGACGAAGCCGCTCAAGACAGCTGACCTCAATCCGCCCGGTTCGCCGGGCTTGCCACCTTTCACACATCCACATGAAACTTCTCGTCATCGGCAGCGGCGGACGCGAGCACGCATTGGCATGGCGCCTTGCCCGCTCGGCACGTGTGCAAACCGTCTACGTCGCTCCCGGCAACGGAGGCACGGCTGCCCCTCCGCAAATCCAGAATGTCGCACTGACCCAGATCGACGATCTCATCGAGTTCGTGAAGCGTGAAAAAATCGCCTTCACCGTCGTGGGCCCCGAGGCGCCCTTGGCGGCGGGCATCGTCGACGCCTTCCAGGCCGCTGGCCTGAAGATCTTCGGCCCCATGCGCGAAGCCGCTCAGCTGGAAAGCTCGAAGGACTACGCCAAGGCCTTCATGGTACGCCACAATATTCCGACCGCAGCCTACGCGACGTTCACCGACCCAGAGGCGGCCCACCGCTATATCGACGAACAGGGCGCCCCCATCGTCATCAAGGCGGACGGTCTGGCGGCCGGCAAGGGGGTCGTCGTGGCCACCTCGTTAGAGGAAGCGCACGCAGCCATCGACGATATGTTGGGCAAGGGTACGTTCGGCGAAGCCGGCGCCCGTGTGGTCATCGAGGAATTCCTTGAAGGCGAAGAAGCCAGCTTCATCGTCATGTGCGACGGTCACAATGTGCTGCCACTGGCCACCAGCCAGGACCACAAGCGTCTGCTGGACGGCGACCGCGGCCCCAACACAGGCGGAATGGGTGCTTATTCCCCCGCGCCGGTGGTCTCGCCGGCCCTTCACAACCGCATCATGCGGGAAGTCATCAACCCGACCATGCTGGGCATGGCGCGTGACGGCGTGCCGTACACCGGCTTCCTCTATGCCGGCTTGATGATCGGCCCCGGCCCTGATGCCACGCGCACGATCAAAGTGCTGGAGTTCAATTGCCGCATGGGCGATCCCGAGACCCAGCCCATCATGATGCGCATCAAAAGTGACTTCAGCGAAGCAATCGAGTTGGCCATCGCCGGGCGTCTGGATGAAGCGAACATCGAATGGGATCGCCGTACGGCGATCGGCGTGGTCATGGCCTCTGCCAACTACCCAGAATCCCCGCGGACCGGTGACCCCATCACCCGCCTCGCGCCGGATACCGACGACTGCGTCATCTTCCATGCTGGCACACGTCGTGAAGACGGCGTACTGAAGACGTCGGGCGGCCGTGTCCTGTGCGTGACCGCGCTGGGCGATTCGCTCAAGCGGGCGCAGGCAACCGCCTACGACGCCGTCATTCGCACCAATTTTGCTGGGCAACAGTATCGTCGTGACATCGGCTGGCGCGCACTGCGCCAATCCGGCCAGGCTCCTTCGCCCCAAGCGGAAGACGCATGACCTTAAAAGAAGACTCCACTCGGGAATGGTTGCTTGACCTCCAATCGCGCATTGTGAAAGCGCTTGAAGAGGTCGGCGGCGCACCCTTTTCCTCTGATGCCTGGACACGGAATGAGGGCGGCGGCGGGCTGAGCCGCTATATCGAGAATGGGCCCGTCTTCGAACGCGGGGCTGTGCTGTTCAGCCATGTCCAGGGCAGCAAACTGCCCCCGTCGGCCAGCGCGCACCGCCCACAGTTGGCCGGGCGCCCTTGGCAAGCCATGGGTGTGTCACTCGTGATCCACCCTCGTAACCCGTTCGTTCCTACCGTACACATGAACGTGCGCTGCTTTGTCGCACAAGGTACTCATTCCGACGAAGATGATGTGTTCTGGTTCGGAGGCGGGCTAGACCTCACCCCCTACTATCCCTTCGAAGAAGACGTACGGCATTTCCACCGGCACTGCTACGACGCCGTCAGCCCTTACGGCATCGACAAATATCGTGCCTTCAAGAGGAATTGCGACGAGTATTTTTACCTGAAGCACCGGGGCGAGACGCGCGGCGTCGGTGGCCTGTTTTTCGACGATCTGAACGAGGGGGGATTTGAACCCAGCTTCGCCCTGACGCAAGCAGTGGGCGAATGCTTCATTCCCGCCTATGTTCCCATCGTGCAACGACGCAAGGAGCTTGACTACACCGAGGCCCACCGTGAGTTCCAGGCCTATCGCAGAGGCCGCTACGTGGAGTTCAACCTGGTCTTCGACCGTGGCACGCTTTTCGGCCTGCAATCCGGGGGCCGGACAGAATCCATATTGCTTTCCATGCCACCCCAGGCCATCTGGAAATACGATTGGAAAGCAGAGGCCGGCACACCTGAAGCCGAGCTCCAGGATTACCTACGTCCGCGGGAGTGGGTTTGATCAACACGCCCGCACAGCGTATCGGCCTGCTGGGAGGAAGTTTCGACCCAGTACATCTTGCGCANGTGGAATTGGCGCGTTGCGCCATGCGTCATCTCCATCTCGACAGTGTGCNCCTCATACCGGCCGCACNGCCTTGGCAGCGCGGCGCNTTGGGAGCAGACCCCGACGATCGGGTGGCGATGCTCCGCCTTGCGGTCGCNAATGTACCGGGACTCGAGATCGACACGGTTGAAATCGACCGAGGCGGCCCCACCTACACGATTGATACCGTACGCACCCTGCCACCGGGAAAAGAATATTTCTGGATTCTGGGTGCAGACCAGCTCGCCAACTTCTGCAGCTGGAAGAACTGGGAAGAGATCGTGGAACGTGTCCACCTCGCCGTGGCGGCGAGACCCGGTTCCCACATCGCACCGGCTGCAACACTACGCACACGTCTGGAGGAGCTGGGCCAGGCGTTGCATGTCATCCCCATGGCACCCAACACCCTGTCTGCCACTGAAATCCGGCATCGCCTCTCGTCGAATCAAAATGTCGACGGCATGCTGGACGCCAGCGTGGCACAATACATTCATCACAACGGACTTTACCGATAACGCTGCCATGAGCTGCGTTTCGGCCGCCCCTATGGACATACAGAAATTGCAACGTCTGGTCATTGACGCTCTCGAAGACGTCAAGGCGCAAGATATCAAGGTTTTCAACACCTCGCACATCACCAGTCTTTTCGACCGTGTGGTGATCGCCAGCGGTACTTCCAACCGGCAGACCCGTGCCCTCGCCTCGAGCGTCGCGGACAAGGCTCGCGAGAACAACGTGCCGGTTCTCGCCTACGAAGGCGAAGATACCGGCGAATGGGTGCTCGTCGACCTGGGCGATGTGGTCGTGCATTGCATGCAGCCCGCGATCCGCCAGTACTACAACCTCGAAGAGATTTGGGGCGGGAAACCGGTCCGCGTGAAGCTCTTGCCCCAATCGACCATCCCTGCCGTCGCCAGCAGCTTCGACGTCGACGAAGACGAATGAAACTAATCGTGGCGGCAGTCGGAGCGAAGATGCCCGACTGGATCGAAACAGGCTGGAAGGATTACGCCAAGCGTCTGCCTGCCGACTGCGCGCTCGAGCTGCGGGAAATCAAGCCGGAACCGCGCAAGTCCGGCAAGACGGCGCCTCAGCTCATGGCGGCCGAGGCGCGTCGCATCGAAGCGGCCTTGCCNTCCGGCTGCCACAAGGTGGCCCTGGACGAACGAGGNAAGGATCTCACGACCATACAGCTNGCGTCGCGTCTCGAACACTGGCGCGGTCTGGGCTNCGATATCGCCTTCTTGATCGGNGGCCCCGACGGCCTGGACGACGAACTCAAGAAACAATGCCCGGAATCCATCCGGCTCTCCGCGCTCACTCTTCCGCACCCACTCGTACGGGTTCTCCTGGCGGAACAGTTGTATCGAGCGTGGGCTATCATGACCGGACATCCCTACCACCGGGCTTGATCACGCGCCCCGGCGGGTTTGAGCGGATTCTTTCGACCCACAAGGATTTCTCGGCCATGGCGAAACGTCGAACCAAAATTGTTGCCACGCTCGGACCGGCAAGCTCCACTCCAGAGAGCATCGAACAACTCTTGTTGGCCGGGCTGGATGTTGCCCGCCTGAATTTTTCCCACGGCACTGCGGATGAGCATCGCCAACGGGTGCAGATGCTTAGGGAGATTTCATCCCGTTTGGGGCGACATATCGCCATCATGGGCGATCTACAAGGCCCCAAGATCCGCATCGCGCGGTTTCGCGATACGCAGGTCATGCTTCAGCGAGGCCAACCGTTCACGCTCAGCAACCTTCATCCGGCCGATGCGGGCGATGAGCATATCGTGGGCATCGATTATCCGAGCCTCGTGCAGGATTGCCATCCTGGGGACGAACTATTGCTGGATGATGGGCGCGTCGTGCTTCAAGTCGACAGCGTCGACGAGCACGCAGTGCATACCACTGTCATCGTAGGCGGCCCTCTTTCCAACAACAAGGGTATCAATCGGCGTGGCGGGGGCATATCTGCACCCAGCCTCACCGAAAAGGACCACGAAGATATTCGCTTGGCCGCAGAATTGGAAGTCGATTACGTCGCGGTATCCTTCCCACGCTATGGCAGCGACATCGACAAGGCGCGGGATCTGGTTCGTGAAGCAGGGAGCGAAGCCTGGATCATCGCGAAGATCGAGCGTGCCGAGGCGGTCGAAGACGACGCGGCCCTGGATTCGCTTATCCAGGCCAGTGACGGAGTCATGGTGGCGCGCGGCGACTTGGGTGTCGAAGTGGGCGACGCTCGCCTCGTCGGCATACAGAAGCGCATCATCCAACATGCACGACACCTGAACAAGCTCGTGATTACGGCGACCCAGATGATGGAGTCCATGATCGCCAGCCCATTGCCCACGCGAGCCGAGGTATCCGACGTGGCCAATGCGGTGCTCGACTATACCGACGCGGTGATGCTTTCAGGGGAAACGGCTTCCGGCAAGTATCCCGTCGAAGCCGTCGCGGCCATGGCCCGGATCGCCCTCGGCGCCGAACAAGAACCGACCACCACCCGTTCTCAACATCGAGTGGGTCTGTCGTTCGAACGCTGTGATGAAACCATTGCCCTCGCGTCCATGTATGCGGCAAACCATTTCCATGGTGTCAAGGCCATCGTGAGTCTGACGGAGTCGGGAAACACGCCCCTCATCATGTCTCGTATCCGGTCAGGGATCCCGATCTACTGTTTTACTCCCCACCCGACGACACAGCGGCGCGTCGCCATGTTCCGTGGCGTGTATCCTGTGCCGTTCGACCCAACCGCCTACGAGCCGGCAGAGGTCAGCGATGAAGCCATCGCGCAGCTCAAGCGCAGCGGGGTGGTCGAGACCGGTGACTGGGTCATCCTCACGAAGGGGGATTCCTACCATAGCACCGGCGGCACCAACACCATGAAAATCCTGAAAGTCGAGTAGTCTTGTGAAGTTCCCCCGTATTTACCTTGCCTCCGCCAGCCCACGTCGCCATGAAATCCTGACACAGTTGGGGGTGCCCCACGATGTCCTCAGGCTTCCGCCTGTCGAAGGCGAGGACGAACCGCAGTTGCCGGGTGAATCGCCCGCCGACTATGTCGTACGCACTGCACGGGACAAGGCCGAGCGCGCCATTGCATACCTCCGGACCACATCGGGAACCGAGTTACCCCTTCGCCCTGTATTGAGCGCCGACACGACGGTCATTTTGGACGATGCGATCTTGGGCAAACCGGCGAATGCCGACGACGCCGCCGACATGCTGCGACGGCTCTCAGGGCGTGAGCACGAAGTACGCACGGCGGTCGTTCTGGCCACAGCAGAACAGATCTATAGCGCTGTGTCGGTCACGCAAGTCAAATTCTGCGAACTGAGCGAACCAGATATCGCCGACTACTGCAGTTCCGGCGAACCCATGGACAAGGCGGGAGCCTATGGCATCCAAGGCCGCGCGGGTTTCTTCGTGGAGAAAATCTCCGGAAGCTTCACGGGCGTGATGGGGCTGCCCGTATTCGAAACCGGCCAGTTGCTGCGCGGTTTTCGCGAATAGGGGTTAATAGGGACTTTTCAAGCACCCACGGTGTCGGGCGTCTCGAAGCGTTCTAGACGCCCTTTCTGCACATCCAGCTCCGACCACTGGGCGATGTCGAAATCGAGCACGGCTAGGCCAGCCACGACGAATTCTCGTTGCAGGCGCGCAAGCGCGGCGGGATCGCCGTCGCCAATCAACCACGCGGCAAGTCGCTCGATTCCGGGATTGTGCCCTACCAGCATGAGACAACGACTTTCCTTGTGCCCGCGCAGCACTTCCAGAAGGTCCCCTGCGCTGGATTCGTACACCCGCGGCTCATTGACCAGTGGAGCTGAAAAACCCGCGGCATCGACTGCATACGCCCACGTCTCTTGAGTGCGCCGCGACGTCGATACGATCACGACATCCGGTACCAAGCCATGCTCTCCTAGAAAGGCACCCATGCGATGCGCTTGGGCCCGGCCTCGCTCTGATAGCGGCCGCTCATGGTCTTCGACACCGTCAGGACGATCAGCGTGCGCGTGACGGAACAGCATAAGTCTCAACATGATGGTTCGTGCTCCTGTAAGGGGCGGTGTAGCGTGGAGGAATAGCGCTCGGGTCGGCTCGAGCAAGCAAGATTATCTCCCGTAACGCCGCGGCACCGCACGGTTGCACTTCTGCCTCAATGTGTGGGCCCGCCCCGCCGAGCATATTGCGCTCTCATACCGGCGGAATAGAATTGAAGCGTGAAGTAATCGCGGGGAGGCCTTATGCAGATCCTTGACACGATCTTGGCCCATGTCGCAGCAATGCGCTTACCCTTATACGCGGTAACGCTGAGCGCAGTGGCCAAGTCCAAGACACCTGTCATGCTCATACTTCACTGGCACGGCTTTCGCCGGCACACTGCACTGAAATTAGATGGCGTGGAAACGCCCCTGCGTTCGGTGGCCGGCTCTGCCCTGCAGATCAACACGCCATGGCAGGAAGTCGAAACCTGGGACGAAGCCATGCTCGAGGCCGCCTGGCGCTTGGGCGCCTGGGACCTGGAGCGAGAAACGTTCCGCCCCTGGTGGCGACTGAACGCGCCTTTGGAAGAAACGGTGGCCTGTCACCGTGCCTTCGGTGACTACCGTGAAGAAGAAGGCGACAGTCACATCATGGTGAATTCACCCGATCAGGCAGAGCTTCTTGAACTGGCAGCCATGAGAGGCTACATCCGCTGGATATTTCGGCCCCGGCGCTATGGCATCTGGAAAGAAGTCGATGACGACGATATCACGCGTGACAACGGTGACTGCCGGACCACGCCCTGCCCCGTGCGCGCCGCACCCTTTGATCGCCACCGGCCAGGACGCCGCATCTACCGATTAGGGAGAGCAGGCTCGCTACTGATCTGAGTCGAAACATTTGGTTTCAAAATCGCTTCTTGAAACCCCTTGCTCCATCCCCATTATTTCGCCCGCAGCCCGCCGCTGCGGGCTTTTTCACTCTAACTGTGATTAGGTCATTCGCATTGAGGAGATTGATCATGGCGATTCGTCCCCTTCACGATCGGGTTATCGTCAAGCGCATCGACAAAGAACGTCAAACTGCTTCAGGGATCGTCATTCCTGATACCGCAGCCGAAAAACCGGAACAAGGCGAGGTCATTGCCGTCGGTCCAGGTAAACGTTCGTCCGATGGCAGCGTTCAACCGATGCAAGTGAAAGTCGGCGACAGAGTCCTTTTCGGGAAATACGCAGGTCAGACCGTAAAGGTCAATGACGAAGAGGTACTCGTACTGCGTGAAGACGACATCCTGGCCATTATCGAAAACGAAGAGTCCAGCCTCAAGAAAGCAGCCTGAATCATTTGATACTGGAGTACGAAGATGAGTGCGAAGGAAGTTCTCTTCAAAGATCACGCCCGTACACGTATCGTCAATGGCGTGAACATCCTGGCAAACGCCGTCAAGGTCACACTAGGCCCGAAAGGCCGGCATGTGCTGCTTGAGCGAAGTTTCGGTGCACCGACCGTCACGAAGGACGGTGTCTCGGTGGCCAAGGAAATCGAACTCAAGGACAAATTCGAGAACATGGGTGCCCAGATTGTGAAGCAGGCGGCTTCCAAGACGGCTGACATCGCAGGCGATGGCACCACCACTGCAACGGTGCTCGCCCAATCCATCGTTCAGGAAGGCGTACGCTACGTGGCTGCCGGCCTCAACCCCATGGATCTCAAACGTGGCATCGACAAGGCCGTTTCCCGCGTCGTCGAAGAACTGGGCAAACTGTCCAAGCCCATCACCACGAGCAAGGAAATCTCGCAAGTGGCAACCTTGTCTGCGAATGCTGATGCATCCATCGGCAAGATCATTGCCGATGCGATGGAGAAAGTGGGCAAGGAAGGCGTCATCACCGTGGAGGACGGCAAGTCTCTCGACAACGAACTTGAAGTCGTCGAAGGAATGCAATTCGACCGCGGCTACCTGTCACCCTATTTCATCAACAATCCGGACAAACAGCTTGTTGTGCTGGAAGATCCCCTC
>Ga0065721_10005151_pt1 | contig 16066 bp, 10 predicted proteins | sample Mesricmetagenome_FD_59108 | JGI IMG/M metagenome (GOLD analysis project Ga0065721, IMG submission 59108) | Mesophilic microbial community from rice straw/compost enrichment Sample: eDNA_1 v2 (version 2) | ecosystem: Engineered > Solid waste > Grass > Composting > Bioreactor | place: USA: Davis... | reverse complement strand
GATCTGGCGGGTGGCCTGCCAAATCATGTCGTGGCCGGACATCGATGCTGCCAGAAAATGGTCAACCCAGCGCCACAATGCGGGCATCAGCTCGACGCCGTGACCTCCGCGACCGTATAACCGTACCAGTCCCAGCGCCTCGAGGTCGCGCAACAGATTGCGGATATGGGTTCGAGAGGTTGAAAGCTGTTCGGCAGCCACCTCAAACCTGACCGAGGCGGTATTGCTGCCGCGGGCCAGCGCATCCAGTACATAGATAAAGACGATCAGATGCGCGTCCTGCCGCCGGAACAAGATCGATACCGGGTCTTCGGGCGCCAGCACGTCGCGTGCCACCCCAAGGTTCTGGCTCGAAAAGAGGCGGAGGACCCGCTGATATGCGCGGTCGTGATTGAGGGCCGGCAGATAGTCGCTTCGCTCCGGAAAGAGCACAGCCAGCGGCGAGATGTGCCGTGCAAGCCANGTCAGGTCCTCAGCAATCATGGTTTCGGTNGGNATGACCAGCTTGCGCCGCCGGTCGCCCGGTACGGGTGCGAGNGTGATAAGGCCGATCACCTCCATGCGCGCCAGCATTTCGTCAAAGCTGCGCGGGCTGGCCATGTTGAAAGCCAGGAAAATTTCGCGCAGGCGGCCGACCGTCGGCCAGGTTTCCGGGTCCTCCGGTTGCATTCCGGCATGTCGGCCCAGGATAATGTTGAACAGCACGTGCCGGGCGATATCGTGCATGAGGTGGCGCATCACGCGATCGCCCTGGTAAGCGCTGACCGATACTTTGAGATAGTGGTCTCGTGCGATCACGAACCGCGGGTGATCCAATATTTCCTGCGCGCTCGCGTAGCGCGGCAAGGCCAGTTTTCCGGCATCCAGGCGCGGCAATGGCCGCGCTCCGTCGGCTCCGTCCGGCATCCTTTTCTCCCCCAGCGCCGCCCCCGACGACCAACATGTCTAGAGGAAGGTGCAGCACAGAAAAAGTTACGCGCGAAAATTCCCTTGCTACACCGCAGTTTTACGAAGCAAAAATATTGCCTTTACTTGGATTAAGCTGGGTCTCTCGGGCGCTGTGCAAGTACCATGTAGTTGACGGCCATGTCGGGCGAGGCACGCCACTCATCGGCAAGCGGGTGGAATGTTACGCCCGTCTGGTCGATGACCTTCATCCCGTTGCGGCGCAACAGGGCACTGATTTCCTCGGGGGTGAGGAACTTCTTCCAGTCATGGGTGCCGCGCGGCAGCCAGCGCAGCACATATTCGGCGCCCACCACGGCCAGGGCAAACGAGCGCGCGGTGCGGTTGATCGTGGCGGTGAACATCAGTCCCCCGGGTGTCACCAGGTCGGCGCAGCTCTTCATGTAGAGCGGCACATTGTCCACATGCTCGACCACTTCCATGTTCAGCACCACGTCGAAGCGCTCGCCGGCCGCTACCAGCGCCTCGCTGGTGGTGGCGCGATAGTCGATCTCAAGGCCAGACTGTTCGGCATGGATTTTGGCAATGGCAATGTTGCGTTCGGCCGCGTCGATGCCGGTAACGGTTGCGCCCAGCCGGGTCAGCGGTTCGCAGAGCAATCCCCCGCCACAGCCCACATCAAGGATGCGAAGCCCTTCAAAGGGGCGGATAGACAGGCCATCGCGTCCGAAATTCCGCGCGACATGATCCCGGATATAGGCAAGCCGGACGGGATTGAACTTGTGCAGCGGCTTGAACTTGCCCCTGGGGGCCCACCACTGTTCGGCCATGGCCGTGAATTTGTCGATTTCGGCCTGGTTGACGGTGCTGGCAGTCATATCGCGCTCCTTGTCGTCCCCTTATCACCCCGGCAGGCCAAGGGGGCAAGACACGCTCTGTCGCAGCCGCGGTCCTGCGATGCCCATTGATTGCACAGGCTCTTTGTCGTATGTCCGCGCCCAACGTAGAGCGTACCGCCGGGTTCGGCAGGTTAGCGGGGATTTAGAGTGGCCCGTATCGTCGTAAAGTTCGGTGGCACGTCAGTTGCCGATGTCGAACGCATTCGCAATGCCGCACGCCATGTGAAGCGCGAAATCGAAGCCGGCAACGAGGTTGCCGTTGTCGTTTCGGCCATGAGCGGCAAGACCAATGAACTGGTTGGCTGGGTCAACGAGGCGTCGAAATTCCACGACGCGCGCGAATATGATGCGGTCGTGGCATCGGGCGAGCAGGTCACGGCCGGCCTCATGGCCATCGTGCTGTCCGAGATGGGCATCCAGTCGCGCTCCTTTGCCGGCTGGCAGGTGCCGATCCGAACCGACGACGCCCATGGCGCCGCGCGCATTACCGAGATCGACCCGACCGAGCTGGACAAGCGCATGAAGGACGGCTGGGTGCCGGTCATCACCGGCTTCCAGGGCATCTCGCCCCAGGGGCGCATCACCACGCTGGGACGTGGTGGTTCGGATACTTCGGCGGTGGCAGTGGCGGCTGCGGTCGGCGCGGATCGCTGCGACATCTATACCGATGTGGACGGCGTCTACACCACCGATCCGCGCATCGTGCCCAAGGCTCGCCGCATGACCCGCATTTCCTTCGAGGAAATGCTGGAAATGGCTTCGCTCGGCGCCAAGGTGCTGATGATCCGCGCGGTCGAAATGGCCATGGCCCACAAGGTGCGGCTCACGGTCCGCTCCAGTTTCGATGACCCGGATGCGCCACAAGTTGCGCCCGATGGACAGCCCGGCGTTCCCGGTACGCTCGTTTGCGATGAGGATGAGATCATGGAAAAGCAGATCGTTTCGGGCGTGACCCTCGCCAAGGCCGAGGCCAAGATCACCCTGCGCAAGGTCAAGGACAATCCGGGCGTGGCCGCCGCCATCTTCGGCACGCTGGCCGACAAGGGCATAGTCGTCGACATGATCGTGCAGAACATCGCCGACGATGGCGCGACCACCGACATCACCTTCACCGTGCCGGACAGTGAATATGACAAGGCCGTCAAGGCGCTCGAGGACAATGGCGGGCGGTTTGAATATGCGCGCCTGTCCGGCTCGCGCGGCGGCGCGAAGGTTTCGGTCGTGGGCGTGGGCATGCGTTCGCATGCCGGCGTTGCCGCCTCGATGTTCAAGGCCCTGGCCGACAAGGGCATCAATATTCAGCTGATCACCACATCCGAGATCAAGACCTCAGTGTTGATCGATGAAGAATATGCCGAGCTTGCGGTTCGCGCGCTCCACACCTATTACGGTTTGGACAGACAGGACGCCTGACCGATATCGAGGGGATAGGGCCGCGTCCTGAATCAAGGAGGGCGGCTTTGCGGGCTGCCTTGAAGAGGCATGGTCACGTCCATTGGCGGCCCAAGGGTGCTGCTGAGGCAGTTGCGCGAAACGATGGCGGAGCCGCTGGCTTCGCAGGAACGTCTCGACAAGATCGTGGCCCTCATCGCGCAGAACATGCGCGCCGATGTCTGCTCCTTCTATGTCCTGCGTGACGATGGTGCGCTGGAGCTTTTTGCCACCCGGGGCCTCAAGGCCGAATCGGTTCACCTGACCACTCTGCGGCTGGGAGAGGGTCTGGTCGGCCTTATCGCGGCGGAAGCCGAACCGCTCAGCCTTGACGACGCGCCCAGCCATCCGGCCTTTGCCTACCGGCCCGAAACGGGCGAGGAAAAGTACAATTCCTTCCTCGGCGTGCCGGTGCTGCGGGCCGGCCAGACGCTGGGCGTACTGGTCGTGCAGAATGCCGACCGCCGCCACTATGGCGAGGACGAAACCGAAGCGATGCTGACCACGGCCACAATCCTGGCCGAGATGATCGCTACCAGCGATTTCGACAACCTCATCAAGCCGGGGTCGGATATCGACCTCAGACGGCCTCGCATGTTTACCGGCGTCAGCTTTACAGACGGCATTGCTCTGGGCACTGCGGTGCTCCACGATCCGCGCGTCGTCGTGACCAACTTCATCGCCGAGGATACCGAGGCGGAAAAGCAGCGGCTCGANGNNGCGCTGGCCTCGATGCGGGTGTCGATCGACGCCATGCTCGACCATGGCGACATGCAGCCGACNTCCGATCACCGCGANATCCTCGAAACCTATCGCATGTTCGCCAATGACCGGGGCTGGGTAAACCGGTTGATGGAGGCCATCGACAATGGCCTCTCCGCCGAGGCCGCCGTCGAGCGGGTGCAGAATGACACCCGTGCGCGCATGCTCCGGCAGACCGACCCCTATATCCGCGACCGGCTGCATGATCTGGATGATCTGGCCAACCGGCTGTTGCGCGTCCTGACCAATTCGAGCCAGCCGGCGCATCGCGAACTGCCCGACAATGCCATTCTGGTGGCCCGCAACATGGGTCCGGCCGAACTGCTCGAATATGATCGCAAGAAGCTGCGCGGGGTGGTGCTCGAAGAGGGTGGCGCCACTGCCCATGTCGCCATCGTGGCGCGCTCGCTGGGCCTGGTCGCGGTGGGGCAGGCCGAATCCATCGTCTCCATGTGCGAAACGGGCGACGACATCATCATCGATGGGCCGCTGGGGCAGGTGCATTTGCGGCCCACGCCCGATGTCGAGCAGACCTATGTGGACAAGGTGCGCGTCTCGGCCCGGCGGCGCGCCCATTATGCGGCGCTCAAGAACNTGCCCAGCATCACGCGCGACGGCATNGAGATCACGCTGCTGCACAATTCNGGCATCGTTGCCGACCTGCCCATGCTTGATGATACGGGCGCTGCNGGNGTGGGGCTGTTCCGCACNGAATTGCAGTTCATGATCGCCAGCCGCCTGCCGCGCCTGCAGGAACAGGTCGATCTTTATGCCGAGGCCATGGAAATCGCCGGCGGCCGGCCGATCGTGTTCCGGCTTCTGGATATCGGCGGCGACAAGGTCGTGCCTTACCTGCGCTCGGCGGCCGAGGAAAATCCGGCCATGGGCTACCGCTCGATCCGCCTGGGGCTCGACCGCCCGGGCCTGTTGCGCACGCAAATCCGCGCCCTGCTGCTGGCGGCGCGCGGCCGGCCGCTCAAGATCCTCGTGCCCATGGTCACCGAGACCTTCGAATTCCGCCAGACCAAGCTGGTGTTGAAAAAGGAGATCGAGCGGGTCAGGCGGGCCGGGCACCCGGTGCCCGAAACCATCGAGATCGGCGCCATGGTCGAGGTTCCCTCGCTGTTGTTCGAGCTTGACCAGATCCTGCCCGAGGCCGATTTCGTCTCCATCGGCTCCAACGACCTGGTGCAGTTCCTGACTGCCGCGGACCGCGCCAATCCGCGCGTGTCCAAGGCCTATGACCCCATAGCCCTGCCGCGCCTGCGCGCCATTCGCCTGGTCGTCGATGCCGCCGCTCGCCACGGCAAGCCGGTCACCATGTGCGGCGAACTGGCGGGCAAGCCCATGGAGGCGCTGGCCTTGATGGCCATCGGCATGACACGGCTGTCCATGGGACCGGCCTCGGTCGGCCCGATCAAGGAAATGATCCTCAATCTCGAGTTGAGGCCAATTCAGGAAGCCGTCGCCACGGCCCTCAGCATTGGTGCCGATGGCGTCACCATCCGCCAGTTGCTGACCGAATGGGTCGAAAAGCAGAACCTGCCTATGGGCTAGGGACATGCTGCAAGTGCTTGATGTTGGCGTCCTGCCTCATTAAACGCAGCTTGTCACCCCGGCGACGGGCCGGGGTCCATATTTTGAACCATCTGCAGGCGGGCGCNCGGCGCCTGGATTCCGGCCTGCGCCGGAATGACCTGTGGTTGTGAAAGGGCGTTCCGCCCCCAGGAATTNAAGATGCCAAGCCTGCCTCAGGACAAGCTCGACGCTCTCGAAACGCGCTTCCAGTATATTGAAGCGGCCCTTTCCGGCGGCGCCAGTCCCGATGAGTTCGCCAAGCTGTCCAAGGAGCATTCCGACCTTTCGGAAATCGTGGGCGAGATCACGGCCCTCAAGAAGGCCCGGCGCGACCGGGACAGTGCGGCCGAACTGCTCAGGAGCGGCGACAAGGAAATGGCCGAGATGGCCGAAATGGAGATTGCCGAACTCGACGAGAAGATCGAGGCGCTGACCCAGTCGATCCGCATTCTCCTGTTGCCCAAGGACGAGGCTGACGAGAAATCCGTCATTCTGGAAATTCGTGGTGGTACCGGCGGCGACGAGGCAGCCCTGTTCGCCGGCGATCTGTTCCGCATGTACGAGCGCTATGCCTCCATCCGCGGCTGGAAGGTCACGGTCATGGAAGAGAGCCCGGGCGACGTTGGCGGCTTCAAGGAAATCATCGCCAATGTGTCGGGCAAGGGCGTCTATGCCCGCATGAAATATGAAAGTGGCGTGCATCGGGTGCAGCGCGTGCCGGCCACGGAAGCCTCGGGCCGCATCCACACCTCCGCCGCCACGGTCGCGGTGCTGCCCGAAGTGGAAGAGATCGACATCGAAATCCGCAACGAGGATATCCGCATCGACACCATGCGCTCCTCGGGTGCCGGCGGACAGCACGTCAACACCACCGACTCGGCGGTGCGCATCACCCATCTGCCCACCGGCCTTGTGGTCACATCGAGCATGAAATCGCAGCACCAGAACCGCGCCGAGGCGCTGCGGGTGCTGCGCGCGCGGCTCTATGAAATCCAGCGCGAGGAGCGCGACAGTGCCCGTTCGGCCGAGCGCAAGGGCCAGGTCGGCTCGGGCGACCGCTCCGAGCGCATCCGTACCTACAATTTCCCCCAGGGCCGGGTGACCGACCACCGCATCAATCTCACGCTCTACAAGCTCGACAAGGTGATCGCCGGGGAAGCGCTGGATGAGCTGGTGGAGGCGCTGATCACGGAGAACCAGGCGGCCCAGCTGGCCGCCATGGAGCAGGCCAACTGACAGAGGAAGTCCGCATCGGCGCGCTGTGGCGAAGCTGGCGCGACCGCCTCGCAGGGCAGGGCATTGCCAGCGCCGCGCTTGATGCCAAGCTGCTGGTAGCACAAGCCCTGGGCCTTGATGGCCTGGCTCTGGCCTTGCGCGAACAGGACCCGGTCAATCCCGCCGATCAAGAACGCGTCGCGCAGTTGATGCAGCGCCGCATGAGCGGAGAATCGGTGGCGCGCATCATTGGCGAGCGGGAATTTTATAGCCTGCCGTTTCGCCTCGGCCCGGCGACGCTGGAACCGCGACCGGAAACGGAAATGCTGGTCGATCTTGCCCTCACGCACCTGCCCGAGGGCGGGCATTTGCTCGATCTGGGCACCGGAACGGGCTGCATCCCCATCGCCATTCTGGCCAACCGACCCGATGCGACCGGCACGGCCAGCGATCTCAGCGCCGATGCTCTGGCCGTGGCGCAGGACAATGCCGCCCGAAATGGCGTCGCGGATCGGCTGTCCTTTGCGCAGGGCAGCTGGTTCGAGGCTCTCACCGCCCTCGAGGGGAGAGGTGAAGAACGGTTCGACCTCATCGTCTCCAATCCGCCCTATATTGCCAGTGCCGTGGTCGAGACGCTCGCGCCCGAGGTAAGGGACCACGATCCGCGCCTGGCGCTCGATGGCGGGCCGGATGGACTGGCGCCCTATCGGATCATCGCCGCCGATTCGGGGCGCTGGCTGAAGCCGGGCGGCAGGGTATTGCTCGAAATCGGCTACGATCAGGGCGCGGCCGTGGCCGGACTTCTGACTGCGAAGGGATTTGCCCAGGTGGCTGTTCACAAGGACCTTAACGGCCTTGACCGTGTGGTTATGTCGCACCACCTCAACTACAATTAGTGCGGACTATTCAGACAAGGCGCAGTTTTTTCTGGCCAAGCCGGGTCGAAACGGCTAGTTTGACCGCGCTGTCAATGGCGCATCATGGGCGCCGCAGCGATCACCCGATCCAAAATGTATAGAGCTGCTGCAAGCAGCGCGGTTCCGGCGGACCGGAACGACGCGACGGACGGGGCGGACTTTTCCGCAGGTTGCTGCCGACCGCATCCGGTCTTCATGAAGCCAGCCAATCCCCCACGGTGCGCAGTTACCACCGCAGGGGTCACGGGCCGGATCGGGCCAAATTGCACCGATCGACCCCATGATGTGACGCTTAACTTTTAGAGTTAGACAAAGCGACCCGATGAGACCTAACCAGAACAAGAACCGGCAGCGCGGCCGGAACGGCGGACGCAAGCATGTCAACCCGCTGTCGCGCAATTATGAAAGCAATGGTCCGGACGTGAAGGTGCGCGGCAACGCCGCCCATATCGCCGAGAAGTACCTGCAGCTCGCACGCGATGCCCAGTCATCGGGTGACTCGGTGATGGCCGAGAATTACCTCCAGCATGCCGAGCATTATTTCCGCATCGTTTCGTCTGCCCAGCAGGCCATGAATGGTCCCCGCGACGGGCAGGGCGCCGACGAGGTGGATTTTGATGACGATGCCAACGACGTCAATTCGCGCTTCTCCTCGCCCCAGCCGGTACAGCCCGTGCAGGCCGGCAATGAAGGTGAGGGCGAAGGTGGCCAATCCGAAGCACAGGCTCCGCAGCCGACCGAAGAAAGCGCCGCAGCTTCTGAGGGCGAAGGCGAGCAGGCTCCGCGCAAGCCGCGTGAGCGTCGTCCGCGGCGTCGTCGTCCGGCTGGTGGCGAGGGTGCCGCCGATCCGGGCAGTGCCCCGCAGCCCGATCTGCCGGCCTTCCTCACCGGCAATCCAGCCGAGTAAAACGTTCCGATGCCGGGCCCAGCGCCCGGCATCGGTTTTTATGCACGGGATGGGGCTGGCGATGCCCCTCAACCCGGTCTTAAGGCGGGCGCGCTAGCATCCGGGCAAAACCAGAGTGCCCGTGTCCCAGCCCCGCCACCCCTTTCGCTACGCCCTTCTGGCACTGTGTTTGCTGCATCTTGGCTTTTTCGCCTGGCAGCAGGCCGGGTCCATATCGGCAATTTCGGGCCTGCTTTATGCCAATGGCACGCCCGTGGGCGGCGACTTCATCAATCTCTGGACCGCTGGGCGCCTCGTATTGGAGGGGCGCATTGGCGAAATCTACGACTATGCCGCCTTCATGGCCCAGGAAGTGGAACTGACCGGCGCGCCGATCGGCGTCCGGTTCTGGGCCTATCCGCCCCATTCGCTGCTGTTCGCCTGGCCCTTTGGCCTTGTCGGCTTCTACCCCGCCCTGTTGGCATGGAGCCTGATGGGTCTGCTCGTTCTGGCCCTGGGGTGTCGCAGGTTGGGAATGGATCGGCTCGAGACCCTCATCGTGCTCATCTCGCCGGCCAGCGTGCTTTGTCTCTTTTACGGCCAGACCGGCAATCTGGGCACGGGGCTGCTGTTGCTGGCATTGGCCGGCGGAAGAGGCCGGGATGTTCCCGCCATCGTGGCTGCCGCATTCCTCACGATGAAGCCGCAGATGGGCTTTCTGTTGCCCCTTTACTGGCTGGCCGAAAGGCGCTGGGTGCGGTTGGTGGTCACATCCCTGGCTGTTCTTGCAATCCTTGCCGTGACCCTGATCCTGCCCGGGCTTGAGGCGTGGTGGGCCTATCTCGGCCAAACCCTGCCGGGCCTCAGCCAGCTCGAACGCCATGGCACGGGGCCGTTCATCACCATGATCCCCTCGATCTTCATGGCGCTGCGCATTGTGACGGGTGATGGCGATCTGGCCATCAGGCTCCACATCCTGTTTGCCGTTCCCATTGTCGTCCTGGCGCTCTGGCGCCTGTGGCGTCTGGACCATGACCTGCGCCGGGTGGCCGTAATGTTGGCGGCCACGGTTCTGGTGACCCCCTATCTCCACAATTACGACCTCACCATGCTTGCGGTAGCAGCGCTGCTGGTACTTCGGCGCTTCCCGCCCGGGGCACGGGGCGAGGTATTGGTCGCCATTCTGGTGGGGGTGCTGATCGGCCTGCCGCAGTTGGTGGTGCTGTTCAATCTCAGCGGTTTCCCGGTTTCGCCGCTGCTCATCCTGCCGCTTCTGCTGCTGGCCTGAGCGTGCAGACAATTTCCGCCATCACCCCCTTTTGTTCCCGCCCGCAATACCTACATCTGGGCCAGAGCCGGTGTGCCTTTCATGGGCATCGGTAAATCGACGCTTACGACGTCTTTGCGGTGCTTCGGGCCGAAAGACGGGCGAAACAGGAGAGTTGCATGAATATCGAAAAGTACAGCGAACGCTCGCGCGGCTTCATTCAGAGCGCGCAGACCATGGCGCTGGGCAAGGGCCATCAGCAGTTCGCGCCGGTGCACCTGCTCAAGGTGCTCATTGACGATGATCAGGGCATGGCCGACGGGCTTATCACACGGGCAGGCGGCGACCCCAAGGCGGTGCGCGCCGGAGTGGAAACGGCCCTCAACAAGATTCCCAAAGTCAGCGGCGATGCCGGCCAGCTCTATCTGAGCCGGGAGCTGGCGCGCGTCTTCGATACGGCCGAGCAGGCCGCACAGAAGGCCGGAGACAGCTTTGTCACGGTCGAGCGCATGCTCCTGGCCCTGATGATCGAAAAGGACACCGATGCGGGGCGCATCCTGGCTTCGGCCGGGGTGACGGCGCAGGGCCTCAATGCCGCCATCGAAGCCATTCGCAAGGGCCGTACCGCTGATAGCGCCTCTGCCGAAAATACCTATGACGCGCTCAAGAAATATGCGCGTGACCTCACCCAGGATGTGCGCGAGGGCAAGCTTGACCCGGTGATCGGGCGCGATGAGGAAATCCGCCGCACCATCCAGGTCCTGTCGCGCCGCACCAAGAACAATCCGGTTCTCATTGGTGAGCCCGGCGTGGGCAAGACGGCGATAGCCGAGGGCCTGGCCATCCGCATCGTCAATGGCGACGTGCCGGAGAGCCTCAAGAACAAGAGCCTGCTCTCGCTCGACATGGGGGCGCTGATTGCCGGCGCCAAATATCGCGGCGAGTTCGAGGAACGGCTCAAGTCGGTGCTGAGCGAAGTGCAGGCAGCCGAGGGCCAGATCATTCTCTTCATCGACGAAATGCACACGCTGGTCGGCGCGGGCAAGAGCGAGGGCGCCATGGATGCGTCCAACCTGTTGAAGCCTGCGCTGGCGCGCGGCGAGCTGCATTGCGTTGGCGCCACCACGCTCGACGAATACCGCAAGCATGTCGAGAAAGACCCGGCCCTTGCCCGGCGCTTCCAGCCGGTCTTTGTGTCCGAGCCGACCGTGGAAGACACGATCTCGATCCTGCGCGGGCTCAAGGAGAAGTACGAGCTTCACCACGGCATCCGCATCGCCGACTCGGCCCTGGTGAGTGCGGCGACCCTGTCGAACCGCTACATCACCGACCGCTTCCTGCCCGACAAGGCCATCGACCTGATGGACGAGGCGGCGGCGCGTCTGCGCATGGCTGTCGACAGCAAGCCCGAAGCGCTGGACGAGCTGGATCGGCGCATCATGCAGCTCAAGATCGAGCGCGAAGCCCTGCGCAAGGAGACAGACGATGGCTCCAGGACCCGGCTCGAACGCCTCGAGCAGGATCTGGCCGGTCTTGAGGAACAGGCGCAGGCGCTGTCCGCCAAGTGGATGGCAGAAAAGGAACGCCTGCAAGGCTCGACCAAGATCAAGGAAGAGCTCGACGCGGCCCGTTCGCAGCTCGAAATCGCACAGCGCCAGGGCGATCTGGCCCGGGCGGGTGAGCTCGCCTATGGCGTCATTCCCGAGCTCGAAAAACGCCTCAAGGCTGCCGACGATCCCGATGGCGACGGCAAGCCCGATCCCGTCATGGCCAAGGAAACGGTGGAGGCCAGCGATATCGCGCAGGTCGTGAGCCGCTGGACCGGCATTCCGGTCGACCGGATGATGGAAGGCGAAAAGGAAAAGCTGCTCCATATGGAGGCGTCGCTGGGCGCCCGCGTCATCGGCCAGTCCGAGGCCGTGGCGGCGGTGGCCAAGGCGGTCCGCCGTTCGCGCGCCGGCCTGCAGGATCCCAACCGGCCCATCGGCTCGTTCATGTTCCTGGGGCCGACCGGCGTGGGCAAGACCGAGCTGACCAAGGCCCTGGCGCAGTTCCTGTTCGATGACGAGACCGCCATGGTGCGGCTCGACATGAGCGAGTTCATGGAAAAGCACTCGGTCGCGCGTCTCATCGGCGCACCTCCGGGCTATGTCGGCTATGACGAGGGCGGGGTGCTGACCGAGGCCGTGCGCCGCCGGCCCTATCAGGTGATCCTCTTCGACGAGATCGAAAAGGCCCATCCCGATGTGTTCAACGTGCTGCTGCAGGTGCTCGATGACGGGCGGCTGACGGACGGACAGGGGCGCACCGTGGACTTCCGCAACACGGTGATCATCCTCACCTCCAATATCGGGTCGCAAGCCATACAGGCTCTCGAGGAAGATGATCCCATCGAGCTGGCTCGGGGTCGCGTGATGGATGCGGTCAAGGAGTCCTTCAAGCCCGAATTCATCAACCGGATCGACGAGATCCTGCTGTTCCATCGCCTTGGGCGCGAGCATATGGGCAATATCGTCGACATCCAGTTCGACCGGCTCAAGGCGCTGCTGCGCGATCGGGACATCAGCCTCGAGCTGACGCCGGCGGCACGCGAATGGCTGGCCAATGAAGGCTATGACCCGGCCTATGGTGCGCGCCCGCTCAAGCGCGTCATCCAGCGGTCGGTTCAGGATGGCCTGGCCGAGGAGATTCTTTCGGGCAAGGTGACCGATGGCTCGAGGGTCCTGGTCGATGCCGATGAGAATGGCATCGTGCTGGTGCCAGGCCAGTAGGGCGAGGCGGCAGCCGCCTGATCGCAAATATCGAGCGGGGCGTCGGAAACGGCGCCCCGTTTTGTCATCACCGCTTGCCATGCGGGTGGGTGTGAATTAGAACAAAGAAAGAACAAACAAGGAGGCGCAAGTGGCGGATCGGCTTGACTACATTGAATTTCCCTCGGCGGATCGTGAGCGGACCAGCGCCTTTTTCCGCGACGCCTTCGGCTGGGGCATGATCAGCTATGGTCCGGACTATGACGCGCTGGAAGGCGCCGGCATGGAGGGGGGAATCGATCAGTCAAGTTCCCGGGTGGCCGCGACCATGGCCGTTGTGCAGACGGACGACCTCGATGCCGCCGAGGCGCGCGTACTGGCGGCCGGGGGCACCATTACCCGAGCGCAATACGATTTTCCTGGCGGGCGGCGCTTCCATTTTCGGGAGCCGGGCGGCAACGAACTGGCCGTCTATGTGACCCGACCCGAATAGGTCGTTTCAGTTGCTCGCAACCGCAACGGGTGCCGGTTCGCGGGCCATGAGATCGTTGATCTGGGCAATGGTCTGGGCAAACTCGTCCCGATACTGCTCTGCCAGCACATTGTCCTTTGGCAGCTTGACGCTGAGCGGATCCACCAGGTTGCCGTTGATCAGGATTTCAAAGTGCAGGTGAGGGCCGGTCGACTGGCCGGTCGAGCCGACATAGCCGATGACCTGGCCCTGGCGCACGCGGGAGCCTTCGCCCAACCCGTCCACGAAGCGCGACAGGTGTCCATAGGCTGTCTCATAGCCGTTGACGTGCTGGATCTCGATCTTGTTGCCGTAGCCCGATTGCCATTTGTAGTAGGTGATCACCCCGTCGCCGGCGGCATAGATGGGCGTGCCGGTGCGGGCGGCCAGGTCGACGCCGGTATGCAGCCGGCGGGTCTTGAAAATGGGGTGGATGCGGTAGCCGAAGCGGGAGCGCAGCGTGCCGCCGCCTTCCAGCGGACGGCGGTTGAGGAAGCGCTTGCCGGTTTCGCCGTTGGGATCATAGAAATCCACCACCCCGTCATCGGTGGCAAAGCGGTACAGCTCGCGCTTGGTGCCGGACAGGTTGAGGCTCACATAGAGCAACTCGTCCGCGCCGCCGGGCGCGTCCCCGGTCTGGAGGATTTCGATCGTGTCGCCGGCCGTGATGCGCTTGGTCATGTCGACGTCATAGGCAAACATGCCGATGATGCGTTCGATCATGGCGTCCGAGAGGTCGTGCTTGCGACCGGTCTCCCAGATCGAGCGATAGACCGTGGGCAGATTGCTCACATTGATCTGCTCGACATCCTCGGCCGGAAAGTCCACCCAGTCGGGCTGCAGGCCCACCACATACTGGCCGGTATCGCTCAGGGCTACGGTGGCAATGTGCCGATCGCCCGGGGCGCCGTCCGGCCGGTAGATGGACATGCGATAGGGCACCAGACTGTCGCTCGACTGGGACAGGGGGCCGTAAAGGATGCGCAGCCGGATCCCGGCGGGCAGCCCGCCGGCGGGCATCAGGTTGGCCAGGGTATTTTCCACCATGCCAACCTGGGTAGCGGTAAAGCCGTTGCGCATCAGCGTATCGCGCAGCGGTCCGATTTCGCGCACGGTCAGAAAGCGCTCGGTGCGCCCCAGTGCCTCGCCGGTCGCCAGGGTCGACTTGGGCACCACGGTGACATTCTCGGCCACTCCGCCGATTGCCGCGGCTCCGGGCGCTGCCAGTTCGGCGACGCTGGGGGCAAGCGACGCATAGGCAAGCGCCGGCGTGCCACCATCAATGGCGAAATCCGCACCGGCCATGGAGCGCACGAAATCGGCTGCGGCCTGGTCGCTCACGGATCGGGTGGGCACAAAGCCGACGGGCATGGCCGACTGCTGCACGGCAACCTCGCCATCGACATCGGTGCCATAGACATCGGTGGCAATGTCCAGCGCTGCGCTGGTCAGCGGCTGGGTCTTGTTGAGAATCGCGACCGGGTCATAGGTTGGCACGTCGGCCGAAAGCGATGTGCCGGTCGTGGCCAGCGTGGCCCGGATGCGCACGAAGGGCTGGTTGCGGATGATCTCGCGGCCGTCCACGACCTGGCGCGTCGCCGCCTCGATGACTTCGCGATCAGAACGGGTGGCCGCAACCGGACGCAGCCGCGAGGTCTTGGAGGTCAGGTCCGTCGCCACCGGCCGGTCGATGCGCGGCGCAGCCAGGTTGAGCGCGGCATAGGCCGTGGAAAAGGTGTCCTGGCCCTGAAAGGAGACATAGAGCGCCGCACCCATCAGCAGCACGCTGGTCAGCCCCGTCATTACGGTACCGCTGAGCCAGGAGAAGCTCAGTTCTCGCCCCTGCGGAATTTCACCATCGGTGGATTGTACGGTCAGGGCCGGACTATCCTCGAAGCCGGTGGCTTGCAGCAGCGCTACATGGCGTCGTCTCTGCGTTGCGTTCAACGCTCCATCCTTCGGGTGTCTCTTGGTTTCCCCCGCGCCGGTTGTGCCCGGCCTGGGCGCCTGCGCGCCGCGCGTAACCTAAGGACGCGCAGGCGCAATGGCAATGCTTGTGCCTATCGGTCACGATTGCGGCGAAACTGGGAGCACCAGGACTGGCGGCCGGGCATCCCTTGAACCAGCCCGTCCCGGTCTCCATATATGTCTCGCCAGGGGCATCGAGGTCGGAAACTGCAGACCGCCAAGCCCGATATCGGTGCGCTGGAAAACCGGCGCATGGGCTCCCGATCAGGGGAGAATGCGGCAAACCCGCGGAAACTCTGCTTATCTGGTCGAGTTATCCACATTGCCCCCCATGGCAGCGACACAAAAATGCAGCCAAATGCATTTTAGGGCTTCCCAGTCCGGAATGCCTCTCCTATAACCCGCCCACCGCTGAGGAGCGGGGCGCCAGACGGCGGCAAGCTCCACGGCAAACCTCTGAAATCAAATGTTAAATTCGGTTTCAGGTTTTCGAATTTCGGCTCCTGCCAAAAATCGAAAAACAGGGTGTTGACAGACCGAAACGTCTCGAATACAACCCGCCAGCGCTGACGACGCGAGCACCTGCTGCTCCCACTGATCAGCGCAATCTGACAGGGCAGACGATCTGCCGGGCAACCGGACAAGGGATCGCATTTCCTGAAGGAATACCGGAAGCGCAGCTTCCACCGACGTATCGGCCGTATTAGGCGATGGGTCAGCTCTTTGACATTGTGAAGANAAGAAGAAAGAGAAACGTGGACGGCGAGGTTCTTGCGAACTGATCCGGAAGNAATTCCGGTGAGGTTGTAACAGACTTCGATGGGTGCACGTTTCTGAGGTACACTCTTTAATAAGCGCCGGTTTCGGCTGGCGCGATTGATGTGTGTCCTCGTCAAACGCAAATGTGCATCTAGCGACAATAGTCAGATTTCAAACTTGAGAGTTTGATCCTGGCTCAGAACGAACGCTGGCGGCA
>Ga0065721_10051155_pt1 | contig 16067 bp, 11 predicted proteins | sample Mesricmetagenome_FD_59108 | JGI IMG/M metagenome (GOLD analysis project Ga0065721, IMG submission 59108) | Mesophilic microbial community from rice straw/compost enrichment Sample: eDNA_1 v2 (version 2) | ecosystem: Engineered > Solid waste > Grass > Composting > Bioreactor | place: USA: Davis... | reverse complement strand
CCTGCTCGAGGAGCGCGGCACGTGGGAGCTCGCCGACGTGCTCGCCTTCGCGATCGGCTACGCGCGCGACGGGCATCCGATCCTCCCGGCGACGGTCGCGACGATCGCGCGCGTGCGGGAGCTCTTCGAGCGGCACTGGACCGACTCGGCGCGGCAATGGCTTCCCGGCGGCCGGCTGCCGGAGCCCGGCGAGCTCGTGCGCAACGAGGCCTGGGCGGCGACGCTCGAGCGGCTCGTGGCGGCGGGCGCGGGCGCGACGAGTCGGGAGGCGCGCATCCGGGCGGCCCGCGAGGCGTGGTCGCGCGGGTTCGTCGCCGACGCGATCGTGCGCGGCATCCGGCGCCTGTCCCGGCACTCGTCCGGCATCGACGCCTCCGGCATCCTCACCGCCGCCGACCTCGCCGCGTTCGAGGTGCCGCTCGAGGATGCGGTGGTGCTGCGATTCCGCGACGCCGAGATCGCGAAGGCGGGCGCCTGGAGTTCGGGCCCGACCCTGCTGCTCGCCCTCGCCATCCTCGACACGTTCGACGACGACCGGCTCGACCCGTCGACGGAGCTCGGCGTGCACACGATCGCGGAGGCGATGAAACTCGCTCTCGCCGATCGCGACGCGTACTTCGGCGACCCGGCGCGCGTGCCCGTCGAGGCCTTCCTCGACCCGGTGTACGCGCGGGAGCGGGCGGCCCTCATCGGCGACGAGGCGTCGGCGGAGTTCCGTCCCGGGCGTCCCGGCGGCGCCGAGCCGTGGCTGCCACCCCTGCGCGGCCCGTCGGGGGTCGAACTGCTCGGCACGGGCGAGCCGACGGTGCGGCGCGACGAGGGGACGCGCGGCGACACGTGTCACCTCGACGTGGTCGACCGGCACGGCACGGTCGTCTCGGCGACCCCGTCGGGCGGCTGGCTGCAATCGTCGCCCTACCTCCCCGAGCTCGGCTTCTGCCTCGGCAGCCGGCTGCAGATGGCGTGGCTGGATGCGGCATCCCCGTCGGCACTCGCCCCCGGACGTCGGCCGCGCACGACGCTCAGCCCCACGATCGTGTGGCGCGGGCGCGCGGTCGAGGCGGTCGGCACGCCCGGCGGCGACCAGCAGGACCAGTGGCAGCTGCCCTACCTGCTGCGTCGGATCGTCGGCGGCTACGACCCGCAGGCCGCGATCGACGCGCCGACGTTCCACACGACGTCGCACGTCGCCTCCTTCGAGCCACGCGTCTTCGAGCCCGCGGGACTCGTCGGGGAGAACCGCCTCGGCGCCGACGTGCTCGCGGGGCTCGAGTCCCGCGGCCACCGCGTCACCCTCGCGGGCGACTGGACGCTCGGGCGCCTCTCCGCGGCGGGCGTCGACGCCGACGGGCTGCTCTACGCCGCCGCGAACCCGCGCGGGGCGCAGGGCTACGCCGCGGGGCGCTAGTCGGTCGCGCCCGCGGGCGGGTGGATGAGCAGCTCCGCCCGTTCGGCGAGGTAGCGCTCGAGGGGCACCGGCTCGCCGCCCGCGGTCCACAGCACCCCGAGGCCGTCTGCCGTCGCGGCGAGGGGCGCGTCGGGGGCGTCGAGGTCGAGGAGGCGCGGTTCGACGACGGCCGTCGCACCCGCGGGAACCCCGGCCTTGAGCAACTGGGCGCGCAGCTCGTTGCGGGCGAGGGCGACGGCGGAGCGGTGGTTCGGATGCGTCGGGCGCGTCACGACGAGTACGTCGCCCGTCGCCCACACGCCTCCCTCGGCGTCGAGGCACAGCGCCCCGAGCCGCCACACGTTCCCGGCGACGGCGAGCTTCGCGCGACCGAAGCGGCCGCGCCGGGTCGCGACGCGCACCTCGGTGGGCGCCCCGGCATCCCGCAGCGTCACGACGACGGCATCGACGATCTCGCGCGGGTCCACCCCACCATTCTCGCGACCGCCCCACACACGACGCGAGCGCCCCGTCGTTTCGGGGGCGCTCGCGCCGGTGCTGGCGCTGTGACGCCGGACCTAGTTCGTCGGGAAGCCCAGGTTGATGCCGCCGTGCGAGGGGTCGAGCCAGCGGCTCGTGATCGCCTTCTGGCGGGTGAAGAAGTGGATGGCGTCGGGGCCGTAGGCCTTCGTGTCGCCGAAGAGGGAGTCCTTCCAGCCGCCGAAGGAGTAGTAGCCGACGGGCACCGGGATCGGCACGTTGATGCCGATCATGCCGACCGTCGCCTCCCGCTGGAAGCGCCGCGCGGCGCCGCCGTCGTTCGTGAAGATCGCCGTGCCGTTGCCGTACTGCGAGCCGTTGATGAGCGCGAGGCCCTCGTCGTAGGAGGCGACGCGCACGACCGACAGCACCGGGCCGAAGATCTCGTGCGTGTAGACGTCGGACGTCGTCGGCACCTTGTCGATGAGGGTCGGGCCGAGCCAGAAGCCGTCGGCCTCGCCGTCGACCTCGATGCCGCGCCCGTCGACCACGACATCCGCCCCGTCCGTCACGGCGACGTCGAGGTAGCCGGCGACCTTGTCGCGGTGCTCCTTCGTGATGAGCGGGCCCATGTCGCAGCCGCGCGTGCCGTCGCCGACCTTGAGGCCCTTCATCCGCTCGACGATCTTCGGGATGAGGTCGTCGGCGATCGGCTCCACCGCGACGACGACCGAGATCGCCATGCAGCGCTCGCCCGCCGAGCCGAAGCCCGCGTTGACGGCCGAGTCGGCGACGAGGTCGAGGTCGGCGTCGGGCAGCACGAGCATGTGATTCTTCGCCCCGCCGAGGGCCTGCACCCGCTTGCCCGCGGCGGTGCCGCGCTCGTAGACGTACTTCGCGATCGGGGTCGACCCGACGAACGAGATCGACGCGACGCCCGAGTGGTCCAGCAGGGCGTCGACCGCGACCTTGTCGCCGTGCAGCACGTTGAAGACGCCGTCGGGGAGGCCCGCCTCCTGCAGCGCCCGCGCCATCCAGACCGCCGCCGACGGGTCCTTCTCGCTCGGCTTCAGCACGACGGTGTTGCCGAGCGCGATCGCGATGGGGAAGAACCACATCGGCACCATCGCGGGGAAGTTGAACGGCGAGATGATGCCGACGACGCCGAGCGGCTGGCGCACCGAGTAGACGTCGACGCCCGTCGAGGCGTTCTCGGTGTACTCGCCCTTCGCGAGATGCGGGATGCCGCACGCGAACTCGATCACCTCGAGACCGCGGGCGATCTCGCCAAGCGCGTCGGGGGTGACCTTGCCGTGCTCGCTCGTGAGGATCGCGGCGAGCTCCTCCTTGCGCGCGTTGACGATCTCGCGGAACGCGAAGAGCACCTGCTGACGCTTGGCCCACGACGCCTCGCTCCACGCCGGGAAGGCGCCCTGCGCCGCGGCGACCGCGGCATCCACGTCCTCGGAGGAGGCGAGCCGCACCTCGCGCTGCACGACGCCGCGCGCGGGGTCGTAGACGGGGGCGGTGCGGTCGGAGGAGCCCGCGAACGCGGCTCCCGACACCCAGTGGTCGAGCACGGTGCTGGTCATGGGCACAAGCTAACCGGTTGACATTTCCCTAACATTTTCGGCTTTCGGTGGGTGGCAACCGGCCGATGTCGGACCCGCTTGGGACACTTCCGATATGGATGCGACGCTCACCCTGATCCTCGGACTCGCCGTCGGCCTCGTGCTGGGCGGTGTGGTCGGCGTGCTCGTCGGGCGCATGCGCCGCACGGCCGCCGTCGCGAGCGCCGATCCGGCCCTCCTCGAGGCCCAGCACGAGTCGCGGCTCGCGGCCATCCGGGCCGAGCTGGGCACCGAGCTCGCGGCCGCGCAGGCGAGCCTCGCCGGCCTGCGCGAGCAGCTCGCCGGAGCGCAGGAGCAGTACCGCGACCTCATGGAGCGCACGCGCCTCGAAGCGGCCGAGCGCGCCCAGGGCGAGAAGGCGCAGAGCCAGGTGCTCGAGGCGCTCGCACCCGTCAAGGAGACGCTCTCGTCGATGCAGCAGAAGGTCGCCGAGCTCGAGCAGCAGCGCCAGCGCCAGCACGGCGAACTCGCCCAGCAGCTGCGCTCCGCCGCCGAGTCGGAGGAGCGGCTGCGCGCCACCGCCGAGTCGCTCGCGTCGGCCCTCAAGAACAACTCCACCCGCGGCGTCTGGGGCGAGACCCAGCTGCGCGCCGTGGTCGAGGCCGCCGGGATGCTGCAGCACGTCAACTTCGACGTGCAGTCGAGCATCAAGGTCGAGAGCAAGGTCGCGCGTCCCGACATGATCGTGCGCCTGCCGGGCGAGAAGAGCATCGCCGTCGACGCGAAGGTGCCGTTCAACTCCTACCTCGAGGCCGCCGCGATCCCCGCGACCGCGACCGACGGCGAGCTCATCAAGCGCGAGGCCCTCATGAAGGCGCACGTCAAGGCCGTGCGCGATCACATCACGGCGCTCGGTGCGCGCTCCTACTGGGACGGCCTCGACTCGAGCCCCGAGATGGTCGTCGCGTTCATCCCGAGCGAGTCGCTGCTCTCCGCGGCGCTCGAAGCCGACCCGTCGATCATGGAGTTCGCGTTCAGCAAGCACGTCGCGCTCGCCTCGCCCGTGACGCTGTTCTCGGTGCTCAAGGCCGTCGCCGTGTCGTGGCGCCACGAGGTCGTCACGCAGGAGGCGCGTGCGCTGTTCGATGTGAGCCGCGAGCTCTACAGCCGCCTCACGACGATGGCGAGCCACGTCGACAAGCTCGGCCGCTCGATCGAGCGCAGCGTCAAGGACTACAACACGTTCGTCGGCTCGCTCGAGCGCCAGGTGCTCCCGTCGGCGCGCCGACTCAGCCAGCTCGACGAGTCGAAGGTGCTCCCGCGGCTCAACGAGATCGACGAGGACACGCGTCAGGTCACGGCGTCCGACCTCACCGAGGTCATCGAGGCCGAGTTCAAGGCGCTCGACGAGACCGGCATCGCGCGCCCCGAGCTCGACCTCGGGCTCGACGACGGCCCGGCGCGCGCCGCGAAGACCGCGTAGCCACTCTGCCGCTGGGTGAAAACCCGGCACCTCCGCCTCGGGCCCCCGCGTTACCGTGGGGGCCCGATCCGTGTGCGAGGAGGACGATGTCGTCGACACCCGCGGGCCTGCGCGTTCCCCGCATCCTGTTCGGCGCGGGTGCGCGCGCACGGCTGGGCGACGTCGTCGCGGAGCTCGGCGCCACCCGGCCACTGCTCGTCACGGACGAGTTCCACGCCGGCACCGGCGTCGCCGACGGCCTCGTCGCGACCCTCGCCGCGGCCGGAGCGGACGTCGCCGTGTTCGCGGGCTCCGTGCCCGACCCGACGGTCGCGTCGGTCGACGCCGCCGTCGCCGCGGCGCTGCGCCACCGGGCCGACCTCGTCGTCGGCCTCGGCGGCGGCAGCCCGCTCGACACCGCGAAGGCCGCCGCGCTCCTCGCGGTGAGCGGCGGCACGATGCGCGACTACCGTGCTCCCGCCGTCACGACGGGCGGCGCCCTGCCGATCGTCGCCGTGCCGACGACGGCGGGCTCGGGTTCGGAGGCGACGCAGTTCACGATCATCACCGACGACACCGGCCCCGAGGCCGAGAAGATGCTCTGCCCCGGACCGGCATTCCTCCCCGCCGTCGCCGTCGTCGACCCCGAGCTGACGGCATCCATGCCCCCGCGCCTCACCGCGGACACAGGCGTCGACGCGCTCACCCACGCCGTCGAGGCGTACGTGAGCCGCAAGGCGACGCCGCTGAGCGACACCTTCGCGGTGCGCGCGATCGCCCTCGTCGGCGGGAGCCTCGAACGCGCCTACCGGGACGGGGCGGATGCCGCGGCGCGCTCCGACATGATGCTCGCCTCCCTGCTCGCCGGCATCGCGTTCTCGAACTCCAGTGTCGCCCTCGTGCACGGCATGAGCCGCCCGATCGGCGCGCACTTCGGGATCGCGCACGGCCTGTCGAACGCGCTCCTGTTCGCCGAGGTGACGCGCTTCTCGCTCCCGGGTGCCGAGGCGCGCTACGCCGACTGCACCCGCGCGCTCGGGGCCGCCTCCCCCGCTACCCCAGACGCCGAGGCCGCCGCCGCCCTCGTCGACGCGCTCGAGCAGCTCGTCGCGAGGCTCGGGGTTCCTGCCGCCGCGACCCTCGTCGACCCCGCCGCGTGGCGGGCCGCCATCCCCGTGATGGCCGAGCAGGCGCTCGCGTCGGGATCGCCCGGCAACAACCCCGTCGTGCCGACGCACGCCGAGATCGCGGACATCTACGAGCGCGTCCTCGCGCGCTGACGCTCAGCCCGCCGCGGGCTCCTCGGTCTCGACGGGCGCCGCGAACTGCGCCTCGTACAGCCGGGCGTAGGCGCCACTGCGCGCGATGAGTTCGTCGTGCGTGCCCTGCTCGACGATCGAGCCCGCCTCCATGACGAGGATGAGGTCGGCATCCCGGATCGTCGACAGCCGGTGCGCGATGACGAACGAGGTGCGCTCGCGGCGCAGCTCCCGCATCGCGCGCTGCACGAGCAGCTCGGTGCGGGTGTCGACGCTCGAGGTCGCCTCGTCGAGGATGAGCAACTCAGGGCGCGCGAGGAACGCCCGCGCGATCGTGATGAGCTGTTTCTCGCCCGCCGAGACGTTGCCGCCCTCGTCGTCGAGCACGGTGTCGTAGCCGTCGGGCAGCGCGTGCACGAAGCGGTCGACGTAGGCGTCCTTCGCCGCCTGGAGGATCTCCTCCTCGGTCGCGTCGGGTCGCCCGTAGGCGATGTTGTCGCGGATGGTGCCCTGGAACAGCCAGGTGTCCTGCAGCACCATGCCGGTGCGGGAGCGCAGGTCGTCGCGCGTCATGTCGCGGATGTCGACCCCGTCGAGCGTGATGCGCCCGGCAGCCAGGTCGTAGAACCGCATCACGAGGTTGACGAGCGTCGTCTTGCCGGCACCCGTCGGGCCGACGATCGCGACCGTCGAGCCGGGTTCGGCGACGAGCGACAGGTTCTGGATGAGCGGCTTCGCCGGGTCGTACGAGAACGACGCGTCCTCGAACGCGAGCCGACCGGCGTGCGCTGGGGGCGACGCCGGGGAGTCGGGGTCGGCCGACTGTTCGGGCGCGTCGAGCAGCTCGAACACGCGCTCCGCGCTCGCGACGCCCGACTGCAGCAGGTTGACGATCGAGCCGAGCTGGCTGAGCGGCTGCGTGAACTGGCGGGAGTACTGGATGAAGGCCTGCACGTCGCCGATGCGCATCGAGCCGCCCGCGACGAGCACGCCGCCGACGACGGCGATCGCGACGTAGATGAGGTTCCCGACGAACATCGTCGCGGGCATGATGAGCCCCGAGATGAACTGCGCCCCGAACGACGCCCGGTAGAGCTCGTCGTTCTTCTCCGCGAAGCGGGCCTCGACCTCGCGGTGGCGTCCGAACACCTTCACGAGCGCGTGCCCGGTGTAGCCCTCCTCGATCTGCGCGTTGAGCTCGCCCGTGTGGGTCCACTGCGCGACGAAGAGCTTCTGGGAGCGCTTCGCGATGAGCACCGTGATGACGAGGGTGAGGGGCACCGCGACGAGCGCGATGACGGCGAGGAGGGGCGAGATGACGAACATCATCACAATGACGCCGATCACGGTGAGGATCGACGAGAGCATCTGCGAGAGCGTCTGCTGCAGGCTCTGCGACACGTTGTCGATGTCGTTCGTGACCCGCGAGAGCAGCTCGCCGCGCGGCTGCTTGTCGAAGTACGACAGCGGCAGCCGATGCAGCTTCGCCTCGACGTCGGCGCGCAGGCGCCGCACGGTGCGCTGCACGATGTCGTTGAGCAGGTACCCCTGCACGTACTGGAACACGCTCGACAGCACGTAGAGCGCGAGCACGATGCCGAGCACGAGCTGGAGCATCGCGAAGTCGATGCCCTCACCCGGGGTGAGCGTCATGTTGCGCAGGAAGTCGGCCTGCTGCTGCTCCCCGGCCGCCTCGAGGCCCGCGATGACCTCCTCCTGGGTGACCCCCGCCGGCAGTTGCGCCGAGATGGCGCCCTCAAAGATGAGGTCGGTCGCCATGCCGAGCACCTTCGGCCCGACGACGGCGAGCAGGACGCTCAGGATGCCGAGCGCGATCACGAGGAGCACGCCGAGCCGTTCGCGGCGCAGCAGCCCGATGAGGCGCTTCGCGGAGGGGCCGAAGTTCATGCTCTTCTCGGCCGGCAGCTGCCCGCCGAACGGGCCGTGCCCGCCGCCGGGTCCGCGGCGAGGGGCGGCGGGACGCGGCTGCTCCTCGGCGGGGGTCTCGGTCTGCATCTCGTCGCTCATCAGGCCACCTCCTCCGCCGACAGCTGGCTCTGCACGATCTCGGCGTACTCCGGGGAGGTCTCGAGCAGGTGTTCGTGGGTGCCGCGGCCGACGATCGCGCCGTGGTCGAGCACGACGATCTGGTCGGCGTCGCGGATCGTCGCGACGCGCTGGGCCACGATGACCTTCGTCGCGTCGGGGACGGCGCGCGCGAGCGCGGCCCGCAGCCGCGCGTCGGTCGCGGTGTCGAGCGCCGAGAACGAGTCGTCGAAGACGTAGATCTCGGGCCGCTTGACGAGCGCGCGGGCGATCGCGAGGCGCTGCCGCTGCCCGCCGGAGACGTTCGTGCCGCCCTGGCTGATGGCGGCATCCAGACCCTGCGGCATCGCCTCGACGAACTCGCGACCCTGCGCGATCTCGAGCGCCGCCCACAGCTCCTCGTCGGTCGCGTCGGGGTTGCCGTAGCGGAGGTTCGACGCGACGGTGCCCGAGAACAGGTAGGCGCGCTGCGGCACGAGCCCGATGCGGCCCCACAGGGCGTCGGGGTCGATGCGCCGCACGTCGACGCCGCCGACGAGCACCGAGCCCGCGGAGGCGTCGAAGAGACGCGGCAGGAGGTTCACGAGCGTCGTCTTGCCCGACCCGGTGCTGCCGACGATCGCGGTCGTCGTGCCGGGTTCGACGACGAGGTCGAGGTCGCGCAGCACGGGCGCGTCGGCGCCGGGATACGCGAACGTGACGTCGCGCAGCTCGAGCCGGCCGGGCTCGGGCAGCTCGGTCGCGCCGTCGACGGGCGGCACGACGCTCGACGCCGTGTCGAGCACCTCGCCGATGCGGTCCGCCGAGACCGCCGCGCGCGGCAGGAAGAAGGCGAGCATCGTCGCCATGAGCACCGCCATGAGGATCTGCACGAGGTAGGACAGGAACGCGATGAGCGACCCGACCTGGAGCGACCCGTCCTCCACGCGGTAGGAGCCGAAACAGAGCACCGCGACGCTCGAGACGTTGAGCACGAGCATGACGACCGGGAACATGAGCGCGAAGAGCCGCCCCGCCTTCGTCGCCGTCTCGGTGAGCCGGTCGTTCGCGACGCCGAAGCGCGCGACCTCGACGGGCTCCCGCACGAAGGCGCGCACGACGCGGATGCCGGTGAGCTGCTCGCGCAGCACGCGGTTGACGGCGTCGATGCGCTCCTGCATGCGCCGGAACTGCGGAGTCATCCGCCAGATGATGAGCCCGACAGCGATGAGCAGCACGGGCACGGCGACGACCATGATCCACGACAGGCCCGGGTCTTCGGCGAGCGCGAAGACCACGCCCCCGATGGCGAGGATCGGCGTCGAGACGAGCAGCGTGCACGTCATGAGCACGAGCATCTGGATCTGCTGCACGTCGTTCGTCGTGCGGGTGATGAGCGACGGGGCGCCGAAGCGCGACACCTCCTGCTCGGAGAACCCGCCCACGGTGGCGAAGATCTTCGCCCGCAGGTCGCGGCCGAACGACATCGCGATGCGCGCGCCGAAGTAGACGGCGACGATGGCGCACACGATCTGGGCGAGCGTCACGGCGAGCATGATGCCGCCGAGCATGAGGATGAGACCCGTGTCGCCCTGTGCGACGCCGTCGTCGATGATGTCGGCGTTGAGGCTCGGCAGCCACAGCGTCGCGACGGACTGGGCCGCCTGGAAGACGACGACGAGCAGCAGGAACGGCCAGTAGGGCCGCACGAACCGCACGAGGATCCGGCCGAGCATCAGTAGGGCTCTCCTTCGGTGGGGATGAGGATGCCGCGGGCGATGAGGCCCGACAGCACGTCGAGTTCGAAGCGCGGCATGAGCGGCAGCGCCGAGGCGAACGCGACCATGCGCACGTAGTCGGCGACCACATCGAGCGGCACGGCGAAGCGGTGCATGTCGCCGGCGAAGACGTCGCGCAGGATGAGGCCGAGCTGGCGGTCCTCGGGGTCGGGGCCGGGATGGCGCTCCTCGATGCGCAGCGCCATCACGGCGGCGACGAGGTCGGTGAGGTGCTCGCGCAGCAGGGCCACGACGCGGTCGAGCTTGTGCTCGAACGACGCCTCCGGGTCGATCCCGCGCAAGGCGGCCCAGAGCGGGGTGTGGTCGAAGATGCGCTCGATCGCGGCGGCGATGAGCGACTCCTTGTCGCCGAAGGCGCGGAACAGCGTGCCCTCGGCGACACCGGCCGCCTCGGCGAGCTCACGGCTCGAGACGTCGCGCCCCCGCTCGCGCAGGAGCGGCAGCACGGCGTCGAGGATCGCGTCGCGGCGGTCCTCGGGGGCGAGTGGGCGGGCCCGCGCGCGGGAGAACTCCCGCATGTCGGAGAACGCGTCGCCCGCTTTCAGCACCGGGCGAGCCTAAGTGAGTGAGCACTCACTCCGCAAGTGCCCGCGTCGATCGAAGGGGGGTGAGTTGTCCCATATGGGATAACTCACCCCCGAAAAACCGCAGGATGCGATAACTCGGCGCGAGGATGGGCCGAGCGGCGAAGGGGGAGGTCAGTCCTCGCCGAGCCACTTCTGCACGAGGTGGTCGGCGTTGACGCGACGGATCGTGCCCGAGTGCGCGCGCAGCACGATCGACTCGGTGCGGATGATCGGGCCCTTGCGCTCGACGCCGCGCACGAGCGCCCCGTCGGTGACCCCCGTCGCGACGAAGAACGTGTTGTCGCCCTTCACGAGGTCGTCGGCCTCGTACACGTGGTCGAACAGCAGCCCCGCCGCGGCACCGCGCTCGCGCTCGTCGTCGGTCTGCGGGTGCATGATGCCCTGGATGAAGCCGCCGAGCGCCTTGATCGCGCACGCCGTCGCGACGCCCTCGGGGCTGCCGCCGATGCCGACGCACATGTCGAGGCGGCTCTCGTAGCGCGCCGCGTTGATGCCGCCCGCGACGTCGCCGTCGAGCAGGAGCCGGGTGCCCGCCCCCGCCGCACGGATGTCGTCGATGAGCTGCTGGTGCCGCGGCCGGTCGAGCACGCCGATGAGCATCTCGTCGACCGACTTGCCCTTCGCCTTCGCGAGCGCGCGGATGTTCTCGCCGATGGGCTTGCGGATGTCGACGACGCCGTGCCCGTCGGCATCCGTCACCAGCTTCTGCATGTAGAAGACCGAGGAGGCGTCGAGCATCGTGCCGCGGTCGGACGCGGCGATCATCGAGATCGCGTTGCTGCGCCCCGCCGCGGTGAGCGACGTGCCGTCGATCGGGTCGACGGCGATGTCGCACGCGGGACCGTTGCCGGTGCCGACGACCTCGCCGTTGAAGAGCATCGGCGCGTTGTCCTTCTCGCCCTCGCCGATGACGACGGTGCCCGCGAAGTCGACGGTGCCGAGGAACTTGCGCATCGCATCCACCGCCGCCCCGTCGGCGCCGTTCTTGTCGCCGCGCCCGATGAACGGGAACGCGCGGATGGCGGCCGCCTCGGTCGCGCGCACGAGCTCCATCGCGAGGTTGCGGTCGGGGTGGGTGAACAGGATGCCGTCGTCGTCCGCCATGCGCGGTATGTCCTCTGTCGTGTGGGTGATCGGTGAAGCCCCGTGGCGGAGAGGCGGTGTCCAGCCTACCCACCGCGAGTAGGCTCGGAGCCGTTCCCAGAAGGACCGTCGAAGGAGATCGCTGTGCCCGTCGCCACCCCCGAGCAGTACGCCGAGATGCTGGACACCGCCAAGAAGACGGGCTTCGCGTTCCCCGCGATCAACGTCTCGTCGTCGCAGACGATCAACGCGGTGCTGCAGGGCCTCACCGAGGCGGGCTCCGACGGCATCATCCAGGTCACCACCGGCGGCGCCGACTACTTCGCCGGCCAGAGCGTCAAGGCCCGGGCGTCGGGCGCGCTCGCGTTCGCCGCCTTCGCGACCGAGGTCGCCAAGAACTACCCCATCACCGTGGCCCTGCACACCGACCACTGCCCGAAGGATGCGCTCCCCGGCTTCGTCGAGCCGCTCATCGCCGCGTCGGAGGCGCAGGTGAAGGCGGGCGGCAACCCGATCTTCCAGTCGCACATGTGGGACGGCTCGGCCGTGCCGCTCGAGGAGAACCTCGAGATCGCGAAGGACCTGCTCCCCCGCATGAAGTCCATCAACGCGATCCTCGAGGTCGAGATCGGCGTCGTCGGCGGCGAGGAGGACGGCGTCGCCCACGAGATCAACGAACACCTCTACACGACCCTCGACGACGCGATCGCGACCGTCGAGGCGCTCGGCCTCGGCGAGCAGGGCCGCTACATGGCGGCGCTCACCTTCGGCAACGTGCACGGCGTCTACGCCCCGGGCAACGTGAAGCTGCGCCCCGAGCTGCTCAAGGAGATCCAGGGCGGCCTCGCCGCGAAGTACGGCACCGGCCCGAAGCCCCTCGACCTGGTCTTCCACGGCGGCTCCGGCTCGAGCAACCAGGAGATCGCCGACGCGGTCTCGTACGGCGTCGTGAAGATGAACATCGACACCGACACGCAGTACGCGTTCACGCGCTCCATCGCGGGCACGATGTTCAGCAACTACGACGGCGTGCTCAAGGTCGACGGCGGCGTCGGCAACAAGAAGATCTACGACCCGCGCGCGTGGGGCAAGATCGCCGAGTCGGCGATGGCGGCCCGCGTCGCGGAGGCGACGCGCCAGCTCGGCAGCGCCGGCCACTCGATCACCTCGAAGTAGTCGCCGCGCCGCGTCATCCCGACGCTCGCGTTCGTTTCTCCGGAGCGTCGCGGGGTCGGGGCGGTGCAGCACCCCGCATCCGCGGGAATCCGTGTGCCGGGTGTCCGGAGAACGGCGCACGACCTCCGGAGAAACGAACTCCGACCGTCGTCAGCGGGTCTCCCCGGGCGGGAGGTTGAAGGTCACGCGCAGGAAGCGGTCGTCGCTCCACTCGAGGTCGTCGACGCTCCCGCGCAGGGCGAGGTAATACGGGGCGAGGTGCATGATGCGCCGCCCCTCGGGGAGCTCGAAGTCGAGGCTCACGCCGACCGCGGTCGACCCGTCGGGATGTCCGCGCAACTCGACGAGGAGCGACCCGGCGTCGGTGCCGGGCGCGTCGAGGATGGCGCGGATGAGGGCGCGCAGCGCCGTGCGCTGGGGGGCCCGCATCCGGTTGGCGAGGTGGTCGGGGTCGACGACGACGAGCCGCTCGCGCGCGACCGAGTCGAGCCAGGTGAGGTTCGACTGGGTGACGAGATCGTCGCGCAGCCGGCGCGCGAACTGCCCGGCGAGGGTGCGGTCGGCCGCCGTGACGACGCCTGAGCGGGCGACCTCCTCGATGAACGGGGCGGCGCGCGAGATGAGCGCCGCGAGTCGCTCCCGTTCGAGCCGCTCGTTGCGCTCGCTCGACGGCGTCGAGACGGCGAGCATCGTCTGCGAACGCTTGTCGATGAGCGGAAGCGTGCGCGAGACGACGGCGACCGAGAACGCGGAGAGCGCGACGATGCCGCTCACGATGGGCGACAGGATGATGACCGCCGTCGCCACCGGACCCCACGGCAGCGGGTACTCGCGCACCGCGATCCAGGCGAACGGCGTCGCGACGGCCGCCGCCGCCACGCCGAGCACGAGGAGCGCGCGAGCCGGGAGGTAGGGGCCGAGGCTGCCGATCGCGAGGGCGAGGCCGAACGACCCCCACCACAGCTCGATCGACAGCGGCGTGCCCGCGTACCCGATCGCCGAGAGCACGAATCCGACGGCAGCGATCGCGAGGGCGATCGAGGCCCCGCCCCACCCGAGTCGCCGCCGCATCGGGCGGGTGAGTACGTGCACGAGCACGCACGCGAAGGTGCACAGCACCACGCCGAGGAGTTGCAGGAACGGATCGCGCACGGCATTCCACGTCGCCACGGCGAACACGACGCCGTAGACGAGGTTGAGCCCCGCGAACACAAGCGGCACGAGGGATCCGGTGAACCAGCTGAGCGGGTCGACCTCCTGCGGCGAGAGCCGCCAGAACCGTCGTTCGAGAATCCCGGGGGTCACGACAGCGCCTCCTCGAACGCGGGAGCCGTCATGACGACGGAGGTGCCCTGCCCCGGCGCGGACCAGATCTTCGCGGCGCCGCCGACGGACGCCATGCGCTCGACGACCGAGGTGCGCAGCCCGAGGCGGTCGGGGCCGACCGCGGCGGGGTCGAAGCCCGAGCCCTGGTCGGTCACCATGATCGTCACGGTGCCGGGCGCGGCGATGATCTCGATCTCGGCACTCGACGAGCCGGCGTGCCGCACGACGTTCTCGAGCGCCGCGCGCGTCGCGGCGAGGAGCGCGTCGAGCACGTGCGGGGCGACGCGGTAGCTCGCCGCGCGCTCTCCCGTGAAGTGGATGTTGAGGCCCCGCCACTGGAACTCGCTCGTCAGCCGGGCGAGCTCGTTGCGCAGCTCCGCCTCCTCCTCGCCGGGCAGTTCGGCGTGGGCGGTCGCCGAGATCCAGTCGGCTCCGCGCAGCGTCTCGAGGTCGGCGAGCAGGCGCTCGCGCACGTGCGGCTCGAGGCTGTCGGGCGCGTTCATGACGACGGCGAGGTCGTTGAGCAGGGTGTCGTGCACGACGGCCGTCGTGCGGCGGGCGAGGTCCTCGCCGTGGGCGAGCGCGAGGGTCTCGGCCTCGAGCTCGTCGAAGTTGGGCACCCGTTGGCGCAGGCGAGCCTGGATGGCGGCGAGCGTCAGGTAGGCGACCGCCGTGAGCAGGAACACCATGACCGGCCCGAACCCGGGCACGAAGGGCTGACCCACGATGACCGCGGCGACGAGTCCCGCGACGCCCGACACGGCGAGCCCGAGGAGCGACCACGCGATGCCGGCGAGGGCTCGCGTCGCCGGGATGCCGACGACGACGAGCGCGAGCGCGGGCCGGTTGACGAGGTAGGGCGACGCCTCGACGAGGGTCGGATCCCCCGCGAGCACCGTCACCTGGTAGCCCATCGTGGCGAGCCCCGCACCGGCGAAGTAGGCGAGCAGCACCCAGCGGCGCGGCCGCAGCGCGACGGCGAGGATGCCGCCGAGCACGACGGCGAGCAGGATGAGCGCGAGCGGCAGCATGTCGGTGCGCCCGCGCGAGCCGAGCGTCTCGATGAGCACCGGCACGGTCAGCAGGATCGTCGCCGCGGCGACCGCCCAGCCCATCGCCGACACGGCGCTCGTGATGACGGCGGCCGCCGTCTCGCGGGGCAGGACGCGGATGCGCATGGGCGGCGGATCAGCCGCGCGTGCGGCCGCCGAGCGCGCGCTCGTCGACCTGGCCCGACTGGTCGCGGCGCAGTTCCTTCGGGAGCGAGAACTGCAGGTCCTCCTCCGCGGTGCGCACCTCCTCGACGGCGCCGTAGCCGGCATCCGCCAGTTGCTCGAGAACCTCGCGCACGAGCACCTCGGGCACCGACGCGCCGCTCGTCACGCCGACGGTCGCGACGCCGTCGAGCCACTCCTGGCGGATCTCGTCGGCGTAGTCGATGCGGTGCGCGGCCTTCGCGCCGTATTCGAGCGCGACCTCGACGAGGCGCACCGAGTTCGACGAGTTGGCCGAGCCGACGACGATCACGAGGTCGGCCTGCGGGGCGACCTTCTTGATCGCCACCTGGCGGTTCTGGGTCGCGTAGCAGATGTCGTCGCTCGGCGGGTCCTGGAGGTTGGGGAAGCGTTCGCGCAAGCGGCGCACCGTCTCCATCGTCTCGTCGACACTCAGGGTCGTCTGCGAGATCCAGACGAGGTTGTCGGGGTCGCGCACCTGGATGGTGTCGACCTCGTCGGGGCTGTTGACGAGGATGGTGCGCTCGGGGGCGTGCCCCATCGTGCCCTCGACCTCCTCGTGGCCGCGGTGGCCGATGAGCAGGATGTCGAGGTCCTGCTTCGCGAAGCGCGTCGCCTCGCGGTGCACCTTCGTCACGAGCGGGCAGGTCGCGTCGATCGCGAGGAGTCCGCGGTCG
>Ga0065721_10051154_pt1 | contig 16070 bp, 13 predicted proteins | sample Mesricmetagenome_FD_59108 | JGI IMG/M metagenome (GOLD analysis project Ga0065721, IMG submission 59108) | Mesophilic microbial community from rice straw/compost enrichment Sample: eDNA_1 v2 (version 2) | ecosystem: Engineered > Solid waste > Grass > Composting > Bioreactor | place: USA: Davis... | reverse complement strand
ATCCCGGAGACGCCGCACTGCTGCCGGATCCGGGCTATCCGGTATACGGCGCCGGGCTGGCCGTGGCCGGCGTCGAGCCGGTGCCGCTTCCTCTGCTGGAGGAGAACGGTTACTTGCCCGACTTCGAGGCGGTGCCTCAGACGGTCTGGGATAAAGTCAAGTTCATGATTCTAAACTATCCGAGCAACCCGCTCTCGGCGACGGCCGATTTGGCCTTTTTCGAGCGGGCCGTGCATACGGCGCGCAAGCAGAGCGTGCTGCTCGTTCACGATAACGCCTACAGCGAGATGGCGTTCGACGGCTTCCGCCCGCCCAGCGTGCTGGAAATACCCGGGGCGTTCGAGGTCGCCGTCGAATTCCATTCGTTGTCCAAGTCGTTTCACCTGGCGGGGACAAGGCTCGGCTTTGCGGTCGGCAATCGCGAGGCGATCGCCAGCTTGCGGGATTTGAAAAGCAATATCGATTTCGGCGTATTCCTGGGCGCGCAGGAGGCCGGAATCGCCGCACTGGAGACGGACATTCGCGCTCCCAAGCCGATCTCGGGCCTGTACGAACGCCGCCGGGACGTCTTCGTCCGGGCGCTTCGCGAGCAGGGCTGGAACGTATCGTCTCCGCAAGCGACGATGTTTCTGTGGGCGCGGGTGCCTGAAGGGTGGGCTTCGCGAAGCTTCTCGCAAGCGCTGCTCGCGGCCACCGGCGTGGCGTCGATCCCGGGGCGCGCGTTCGGAGAACAGGGAGAAGGATTTGTCAGGCTGGCTTTGGTCGAGGAGGAGGACGTTCTCGAGGAGGCGGCGAAGCGGATCGGCGAATTCGTTCGTACGACGAAGCCGCGGAAATGAAAGGGGAAATGGACATGTCCGAACCGAAGGTGATGCTTGTCGACGGAATGGCTCTGCTGTTTAGAGGCTATTATGCCAACTCGTACGGGGGGTACATTCGCAAGACGAAGGCGGGGCTTCCGACGAACGCGGTGTTCGGCTTCGTGAAATATTTGCTGGACGCCTGCCGCACGTTCGCTCCGTCGCATATCGTCTGCTGCTGGGATATGGGCAGCAAGACGTTCCGCACGGACAAGTTCGAGGCGTACAAGGGCAACCGGCCGGAAGCGCCGGCCGAGCTCATCCCGCAGTTTGATCTCGTGAAGGATGTCGTCGGCGGCCTTGGCATTCCGAACGTCGGCGTCGTCGGCTACGAAGCGGACGACTGCATCGGCACGCTGTCCAAGCAGCTGAGCCGCCAGATGGACGTCTACGTGCTGACCGGCGATCACGATATGCTTCAGCTCGTCGACGACCGGGTGAAGGTCGTCATCATGAAAAAAGGCCCGTCCAATTACGCCGTCTACGATCCGGACAAGCTGCGGGAGGAAAAGCAGCTGTCGCCGAAGCAGTTCATCGATCTGAAAGGGCTAATCGGGGACGCTTCGGACAACTATCCCGGCGTTAAAGGCATCGGGGAGAAAACGGCCACGAAGCTGCTCGTCGAGTACGGCTCCATTGACGGCATTCTGGAGCATCTGCATCTGCTGCCGAAGGGCGTCAGAGCGAAAATCGAGGCCGACGTCGAGATGCTTCATCTGTGCCGCGAGCTGGCGACGATCCACTGCGAGGCGCCCGTCGCCTGCTCAACCGACGAGTGCCGCTGGGAGCCCGACCGGGCAAAGATTGCGGCGCTGTTCGAGGAGCTCGAATTTAACAGTCTTGTCAAAGAGATCGGAAAATTCATTACGGCATCATAAGTTAGGAAACTTCCATGCTACCGAAAGAGCCTGCGCCGGAGAAGATGTATCGGGACGCAGGCTTCTTTATATTATAAGAAAATTTTAATTTTCGAAGATCGGGCCAAACGGAGGAAAAGGATGGACGATGAAAGCGTCCCCGGCATTGGACAAAAAAACGAAAAAAATAAGTTCGATGTCAGTGATAGCCGCCGAACACGTCCATCCAGCCGTTGATGATCTTGAGCTTGGACAGCTCCTTCTCGCGACTGGAGCGCTGCGGCTCCATGCTTAAGCCAGCGATCAGGTAGGCGGGAAAATGGGCGGCTTCTCTTCGTTCGTCCTCCAGCGGCGACCGTCGTCTCCCGGAGGAGCCGTTGTTCATCCGGTAATAGAGCGTCGAACGGCTCAAGCCGAGCAGGGCGGTCTGCGTCCGGATCGGCAAGCCCCCGTCGTCCTTGGCGACGAGCTCGTTGCGATGCTCCTTGGGGAGCCCGGAAATCATCGCCTGTCTCAGCCACTCGAGCTGCAGGCGCAGCTTGTCGGCCTCCTCCTGCAATTCCTCGATCCGATGCTCGTAAGCGGTTTTCAGTTCGTTTTCCGATTTGCGCTCGTTTTCGAACAGCTTGTGCAGGTTTTTGACGGCATGATTTTTCCACCGGTTCAAGACGACGGGCGAAATCCGGTATTCCTCGGCCAATCCGGCGACGCTGACCTGTTCCTCAAGAAGCTTGGATAAAATGTGCGCCTTCTGGCTGGGCGTGAATCTTCTGCGTTTTGCCGCCATCTTTAATCCCTCCTTATCGTGGTCCAAATTTCAGTCCGCCTCCAGCTTGGATGAACTTGGCTATGTTTATTCTAGTGGATAAACGGACGTTTCACAAGAATTAATCCCACTTGACACATAGGAATTATGTAAATTAAGATTCCTATTAACCTGAAGCGGCAGAGGCTGCCAGGGGCGTTCTGCTGACCAGACAACTGGAGGTTCGTTGAAATAGAGTTGGGACGGCGGGTTGCAAGGAGGAGGGAGACGGAAATGCAGGTGCTTGGCCTGAACAACGTATCGAAAACGTATAAAAACGGAACGATCGCCGTACAGCAAGCGAATTTGAGCGTTCGCGAGGGGGATTTCGTTTCATTCGTCGGGCCTTCAGGCTGCGGCAAATCGACGATCTTTCGCATGGCCGCGGGTTTGTCCGCGCCGACCAGGGGAGAAATAGAAATTCTCGGCGGGACTCCGGACGAAGCGAGGAGGAGCAACGGCATCGCTTGCGTCTTCCAGGAAGCGACGCTGCTTCCCTGGGTGTCCGTACGGGACAACATCGCTTTGCCGCTGCAGCTTCGCAAGCAGCCCAAGAAGCGCCAAATCGAGGAAGCGGAACGGGTACTGCATCTCGTAGGCTTGCAGGATTACGCCAAAGCGCTGCCGCGCGAGCTGTCCGGAGGCATGAAGATGCGCGTGTCGATCGCACGGGCGCTGGTCGCCAGTCCGCGCATTTTGTTCATGGACGAGCCGTTCGGCGCGCTGGACGAAATGACGAGGCAGACGCTGCAGGACGAATTGCTGACGATCCGGCAGAAGACGGAGCGAATGACAATTCTGTTCGTGACGCACAACGCCTTCGAAGCGGTGTACCTGTCGAACAGGGTCATGGTCATGACGCCGAGGCCGGGAAGAATCGCCGGCGAGATCCGCATCGGCGTGCCGTACCCGCGCGGGGAGCGGTTCAGGGCGCATCCCGACTTCGGCCGATACGTCAGCGAAGTGAGCGAGTCGCTCAAGCATTAATCGGAATCGTGGGAACGATTCGAATGAAGGGGATTGTACGCTATGAACGCCACTAGAAGCGGAAAGCTCGGACGCATCGTCCCGCCCGTCGTCGCCTTCGTGCTGTTCGTCGGGCTATGGCAACTGATCGTCGGCCAGGCCGACATTCCGCCTTACATGCTGCCGAAGCCGACCGACATCGTCGCATCGGTAGGAGACAACTGGAGAAATCTGCTCGGCTCCGTCTATACGACGGCGTTGGAAACCGTGATCGGCTTTCTGCTCTCCGTCGCCGGAGGCGTGCTGGGCGCGATTCTGCTGGCAAGCTCGAAAGTGATCGAGAGAAGCGTCTATCCGTACGCGATCGTGCTGCAGACGATTCCGATCGTCGCCGTCGCTCCGATCATCGTCATCTGGTTCGACGCGGGGCTGCGGTCGATCGTCATTATCGCTTTCCTGATCGGGTTCTGTCCGATGCTCTCCAACACGCTGATCGGGCTTAACTCCACGGATCAACACTTGAAAAACCTGTTCCGCCTCTACAACGCCTCGAAATGGCAGACGATGTGGAAGCTGCGCATTCCCGCGGCGCTTCCTTACATCGTGGGCGGCCTGAAAATTTCTTGCTCACTCTGCGTGATCGGCGCGATCGTCGGAGAATACGTCGCCGGCGTCGGCGGAGGGCAGGGCGGCCTCGGCTACGCGATTACGTATGCGGCGATGCGGATTCAGACGCCGTATCTGTTCGCCTGCGGCTTGATGGCTTCGCTGCTCGGCATTGCTTTCTATCAGCTAGTCAATTGGCTTTCCCGCAAGCTGCTGGGCTCCTGGCACGAGTCGGAGCTCGCGCCCGACAACGATTAAATTTTATCCGAAGGAATGATGACGATGATCAAAAAAACGTTCAAATTAACTCTTTTATTGCTGCTAACGACCGTCATCCTCGCCGCTTGCGGCGGCAAAGCGGAGCCGGGAGCGTCTTCGGCCTCGCCGGAGTCCGCTAAGCCTTCCGCTTCCGCGTCGCAGTCGCCGGCGGCTTCTCCCTCCGCCTCGCCGGAGGAGAAGCCTAAGGAGCTGCGCAAAATCACCGTCCAGCTCGGGTGGTTCGCCGAGCCGGAATACGGCGGGGAATACGCCGCCCTGGTCCAAGGATATTTCGAGGAGGAAGGTCTCGACGTGACGATCAAGCCGGGCGGCCCGAAAGTGAACGGCCGGCAGATCGTCGCCACGGGCAACGCCGAATTCGGCTTCGCCAAAGCCGACACCGTGCTGCAGAATCGCGAGGAAGGACTGCCGATCGTAGCCGTGGCCGCTGCCTTGCAAGGCTCGCCTCAGGCGCTCATTTTCCATAAATCGCAGAACATCCAATCGTTCGAGGATTTGAACGGCCGCACCGCCTTCTTCGTTCCCGGGGTGCCGGCATACGAATACGTGAAGAAGAAATACAATCTGCAATTGAAGGAGCAAGTGACCGACGGAACGCTCGTGCGCTTCCTTGCGGACGAGACGTCCCTGCTGCACGGCTTCTCCACCTCCGAGCCGATTACGCTCAAAGAACAGGGCGTGGAAGTTGAACCGTTCCTGCTGTCCGAGTCCGGCTACGATCCTTACGAGATTACGATCATCACGTCGGAAAGCTTCCTGAAGGAAAATCCGGAGGTCGTCAAAGGCTACTTGCGCGCGGTGAAGAAAGGCTGGGCGTATTACTTCGACCACTTCGAGGAAGTGAACGTGCACATTCACGAAGACAACAAGGAATTGCCGATCCCCGCGATGAACGAGCAGGCCGTCGCTTACAAACCTTTCGTAACGGGAGGCGACGCGGCGACGGAAGGCTTCGGCGTCATGAAGGAAGCGCGCTGGGAAGAGAACAAGAAACAGCTGCTGGAAGTGGGCTTGCTCAAGAACGATGTCGATGTGAACGAAGCGTTCACGACGGAATATTTGCCGAAATAACGCCAAACGCACAGAACGCGCGACGGAGGAAACTACCTATGAGCACTTTGGTATCGCATGAGAAGGAGCAGCGCTGGATCGATCTCGCGTCGGAGCTGTCGGCGAAGTTCGCCTTGACGGCGGCCGAGATCGACCGGAACGCCGAGCTGCCGAAGGACAATTTGCGGGAGCTGTTCGAGCGCGGGCTCGACACGGCGATCCTCCCGGAGGACAAGGGCGGGGCGGGCATCTCGTACCGGACGTTCGGACGGATCGTGTTCGAGATCGCCAAAGGCTGCCCGTCGACCGCTTGCGTCTGGCTGATGAACACGGCCGCCGCCGAATCGCTGATCATGCTCTCCTCGCCGGAGAGATCGGAGCATTATTTGCGGGAGTGGAAACGGGGCAAGCGCTTCGCCAACGCGCTTAGCGAGCCTTCCTCGGGCAATCTGTTCCTGAATCCCGTACAGGAGGCGACACCGCTCGGCGACGGCGACTGGAGCCTCGACGGAGCGAAGCGCTTCGTCTCCGGCGCCGAGCTGGCCGACTATTTCCTGATCAACGCGAGCATCGACGGCCGGCCCGCCTTCTTCGGCGTGGAACGGGACGATACGATCGACATTCACGACATCTGGGACGCGCTTGGCATGCGCGGCACGCGAAGCCAGTTGATCGGCTTCCGCGGCACCCGGCTCCAAGCGGCCAACCGTTTCGTCGAGGCCGCGTCCCCGCGCCAAAATCTGATCGCGCTCGGCTTGCCGTGGCTGTCGCTCGGCATCGCCCAGGCGGCGTACGACGCGCTGATCGCGCAGGCGAAAGGGAAGAAGCTGGCCGACGGCAAGCCGCTCTCCCATGTGCAGTGGATTCAATACGAGACGGCCGACGTCCACGTTCGCCTGAAAGCCGCCAAGCTGCTGGCCGACCGGCTGCTGGAGCTGGCGGACGAGGGCTCCCAGGAGACGATCATCGTCTCGATGGAAGCCAAAATATTGGCCAACCAGATCGCCAAGGACGCAGCCGATCTCGGCCTGCGCGTCGGAGGCGGGCTGGCGTTCACGCGCGCGCTGTCCTTCGAGCGCCATCTGCGCGACGCCCAGGCGGGCGGCTTGATGGCCTATTCCAGCGAGCTGTGCCGGCTGTACGTCGCCAAGAACGAGCTCGGCGTCCAGGAGCAGGGCTGAGCGATGGCGAAGCAGATCCGCTTTAACGCTTTCGATATGAACGCGGCCATGCACAATTCGCACGGCTTATGGAAGCATCCCGACAATGGGCGGCATCGCTACAAGGATTTGCGTTACTGGGTCGAATTGGCGCAGCTGTTGGAGCGGGGCTTGTTCGACGCCTTGTTTCTCGCGGACGTGTACGGATTTTACGACGTGTTCCGCGGCAGCCGCGACGCCGCGCTGCGGGACGCCGTCCAGGCTCCGATCAACGATCCGGCGCTGATCATTCCGACGATGGCGTACGCGACGGAGCATCTGAGCTTCGCCGTGACGGTGCCGACGACATACGAGCATCCGTACGCTCATGCGAGGCGGATGACGACGCTGGATCATCTGACGAACGGCCGCATCGGCTGGAACGTCGTCACGTCTTTCCTTCCGAGCGCCGCCCGCAATTTCGGGCTGAACGGGATGATCGGACACGACGAGCGCTACGAGCGGGCCGACGAATACATGGAAGTCGTCTACAAGCTGTGGGAGGGCAGTTGGGCCGAGGATGCCGTCGTTCGCGATTCGGCCGCCGGCATCTATACCGATCCTCTCAAAGTTCGAGAGATCCGTCACGAAGGGAAGCATTATCGGGTTCCCGGGCCGCATCTGAGCGAGCCTTCGCCCCAGCGAACTCCGGTCATCTATCAGGCGGGCGCGTCGGAGAGGGGCAGGGCGTTCGCCGCCAAACACGCGGAGTGCGTGTTCATCGACGGTCATTCCTTCGAGAGCATGAAGTTTTACGTGGACGACATCCGCGCCAGAGCGGTTGCTTACGGCAGGGAGCCGGACGATGTCAAAGTGTTCATGGCGCTCAGCACGATTGTGGGGAGAACGGAAGCCGAGGCGGAGGAGAAGTATCGCGAATTGACCGCTCTAAGCAGTGAGGACGGCCCTCAGGCCATCTACGGCGGATATACGGGAATCGACCTGGCGCAAGGCGATCCGAACCAGATTTTGACCTATCGGGCGACGGATCACGGGCAGACGGTCATGGCGAGGTATACGAAGCTGTCTCCGAAGGAGATGACCTACGGGGAAGTGATCGAGTCCGTTACCCGAATTGGCGGACGGACCGTGCTGCTCAAAGGCTCGGCCGAGCAGGTCGCCGATCAAATGCAGGAATGGGTCGAGAAAACCGGCATCGACGGCTTTAATCTCGGCCACCTGGTCACGCCGGGCAGCCTGGAGGAAATCGTCGATCTCGTCGTGCCGGTCTTGCAGGAACGGGGTTTATACAAAACAAGCTACGAAGCGGGCACGATGCGCGAGAAGCTGTTCGGAGCCGGCCGCGCCCGGCTGCCCGAGCGGCACCCGGGCGCGGGATACCGCTTCGCGCGAGGGGAATGAACATGGGGAAACAAATACGGCTTAACGCATTCGATATGAACACGGCCATGCACAGCGCGCACGGCTTATGGAAGCATCCCGCGAGCGAGCGGCACCGCTACAAGGATTTGCGTTATTGGGTCGAGCTGGCGCAATTGCTGGAACGGGGGTTGTTCGACGCTTTGTTCCTGGCGGACGTCTACGGATTCTACGACGTGTTCCGCGGCAACCGCGACGCCGCGCTGCGGGACGCCGTCCAGGTGCCGGTCAACGATCCGTCCTTGATTATTCCGACGATGGCGTACGCGACGGAGCATCTGAGCTTCGCCGTCACGATTCCGACGACTTACGAACCTCCTTACGCCCATGCGAGAAGAATGTCCACGCTGGACCATCTGACCGGGGGCCGGGTAGGGTGGAATATCGTCACTTCGTTCCTGCCGAGCGCCGCGAAAAATTTCGGACTCGACCAGGCGGTCAACCACGATCGCCGCTACGAGGTCGCGGACGAATACATGGAAGTCGTCTACAAGCTGTGGGAAGCGAGCTGGGAGGAGGACGCCGTCGTTCGCGACGCCGTGCGCGGCATCTATACCGATCCTTCCAAAGTTCACGAGATCAATCACGTCGGACCCTACTACAACATTCCGGGGCCGCATCTGAGCGAGCCTTCGCCCCAGCGCACGCCCGTGCTGTATCAGGCCGGGACGTCCGCCAAAGGACGGGAGTTCGCCGCCAAGCACGCCGAATGCGTGTTCATCGACGCGCACAACTACGAGAGTCTGAAGTTTTACGTCGACGACATCCGGGCGAAGGCCGCCTCCTACGGACGTAAACCGGAGGACGTGAAAGTGTTTATGGCCATTAACTCCATCGTGGGCCGGACGCGGGCGGAAGCGGAGGAGAAGTTCAGGGAATATACGGCCCTGCGCAGCGAAGACGCGCCTCAAGTGCTGTACGGGGGCTTCAGCGGCATCGACTTGTCGACGTACGACCGCTCCGACTCTTTGTCCTATTTCGCGTCCGACCACGGACAGGCGGCCGTGGCCCGGTTCACGACGATGTCGGAGAAGCGGATGAACGTCGGGGAAGTGATCGACGAGATCGTCAAGATCGGAGGACGAAGCGCCCTGCTGTTCGGGTCGGCCGAAGAGGTCGCCGATCAGATGCAGGCGTGGGTGGAGAAGACGGGCATCGACGGCTTTAATCTCGCCCACCTCGTTACGCCCGGCAGCTTGAAGGATATCATCGACCTGGTCGTGCCGATCTTGCAGGAGCGCGGCGCGTACAAGACGGAATATGCCAAGGGCACGATGCGCGAGAAGCTGTTCGGAACCGGCGCAAGCCGCCTGCCGGACCGGCACCCGGGCGCGGCCTTCCGGCGCGCGAGCGCGGAGAAGGAGCGATCCGGCACATGACATCGAGAGGACAACGTTTTCTGGACAGCCTGCAGGACGGCAGGAACGTATGGTTGGATCAAGAGAAAGTGATCGACCTGCCGGGGCATCCGGCGTTCTCCGGAACGCTTTCCACGATCGGCGGGCTGTTCGACCTGCTTGACGATCCCCGCCGCAGAGACCATGTCGGGTACGCGGCGGGCGACAACGGCAAGTTCGCCCATAGTTCGTTCCTTGTCCCCTACTCCGCGGAAGACCTGGCGAAGAGAAGCCGCGCTTTCGCTTATTGGGCCAAGGAAACGAACGGCGTCATGAGCCGTCTGTCCGATTACGCGCGTTCGCTGGTCGCGGGATGGTACGGGTCGCGCAAACAGCTCGGCAAGCTGGACGCCGGGCTGGAGGCGAAGATCTCCGCGTACTACGAGGAAGCCCGGGACAACGACCGCTTCCTGACGACTTCGCTGCTGGACCCGCAGATCGACCGCTCGAAGGGGCTGGACGATAAGAGGATCGCCGAGCGTTATTTGCACGTCGTCAAAGAAACGAAAGAAGGCATCGTGCTGAGCGGAGCGAAGATGATCGCGACGGGCGCGCCCTACACGCACGATTTTCTCATTTTCTCATTCAACAAGCTTGACGCCCGGCATAGCAAGCATGCCCATGCGCTGATCGTGCCGGCAGGATCGGAAGGGCTGCACATCGTCTGCAGGGAGTCGTTCGCCGAGCTTGACGGGCAGGATCATCCGCTCAGTTCGCGCTACGACGAGATGGACGCAGTGCTGCTGTTCGACGAGGTGCTCGTTCCGTGGGAGCGGGTGCTGCTGAACGGGGATGCCGACGCCGTCTGGAAGCTGCGCTCGCATGTGCCTTCGAATTCGCTGGCGTTCCATCAGACGGTCGTTCGCTTCGTCGCCAAGCTGGAATTCGTCACCGGGGTGACGTTCGCCGTCGCCGACGCGATCGGAGTGAACGGTTTTCTCCACGTTCAGGAGAAGCTCGGCGAGCTCATCACGCAGATCGATACGGCCAAGGCGCTGCTGATCGCCGCGGAAGCGCAGGCGAAGCCCGATCCGGCCACGGGGATGTGGCTGCCGGAGGCGACGTTCATCGATACGGCGAGAAGCATCGGGACGAAGCTGTACCCGCGCGCGATCGAGATTTTGCAGCAGGTCGGCGGAGGAGGTTTCGTTCAGACGCCAGCCAAGACGAGCCAGTTCGACGGACCGCTCGGCGACTTGCTGAACCGCTATTTCGAAGGGGTGTCGGTGGGAGCCGAACAGAAGGTCAGGCTGTTCAAGCTGGCCTGGGATTTGATCGGAAGCCCCTTGGGCTCGCGGCACGAGCTGTACGAAAGGTTCTATGCCGGAGACCCGGTAAGGAGCTACGCCAACCAATATTTAAGCAGCGACAAGGCCGCGCTGATCGATCCGGTATGGAAGCTGCTGAGGCAAACGCGCTAGTCAGGAAAGGGGCTTGAAGGAAATGGAAGTGTTCTGGTTCATCCCGACCCACGGGGACGGAAAATATTTGGGCACCGGCCACGGCGCCCGAGCGGTCGACTTCGACTACATGAGCCAAATCGCCAAAGCGGCCGACAGTCTCGGATTCGGAGGTGTGCTGCTGCCGACGGGCAAATCTTGCGAAGATCCGTGGATCGCGGCATCCGCGCTTATTCCGATTACCCGGCGGCTTAAGTTTCTCGTCGCGGTTCGGCCGGGGCTCATGTCTCCGACGATCGCGGCGCGAATGGCGTCGACGTTCGACCGGATTTCGGGCGGACGGCTGCTGATCAACGTCGTAACGGGCGGCGATCCGGTCGAACTGGCCGGGGAGGGCCTGCATTTGAGCCACGATGCCCGGTATGACTTGACGGACGAATTTCTGACCGTATGGCGTAAAGCGCTGCTGGGCGAAGAAATCGACTTCGCCGGCGAGTACATTCGCATCGACGGAGGCAAGGTGCTGTATCCGCCCGTGCAGCAGCCTTATCCGCCGCTTTATTTCGGCGGTTCATCGGAGGCGGGCCATAAGGTCGCAGGCCGCCATGTCGACGTCTACCTGTCCTGGGGGGAGCCGCCGGAGCAGGTGGCGGAGAAGATCGCCGTCGTGCGCGAACTGGCCGCGCAGCAAGGAAGGACAGTGCGATTCGGCATTCGTCTGCACGTCATCGTCCGGGAGAAGGAAGAGGACGCCTGGAAAGCTGCCGAAGAGCTGATCGGCTACTTGGACGACGAGACGATCGCCGGCGCGCAGAAAATATTGGACCGCTTCGATTCGGTCGGCCAGCGGAGGATGATGAATCTGCACGGCGGCAGCCGCGAGGCGCTGGAAATCAGTCCGAATCTGTGGGCCGGCGTTGGCCTTGTGCGCGGCGGAGCCGGCACCGCGCTCGTCGGAGATCCGCAGACGGTCGCCGACCGGATGAAGGAATATGCAGCGCTTGGCATCGAGACGTTCATCCTGTCCGGCTATCCGCATCTCGAAGAAGCGTACCGGACGGCCGAACTGCTCTTCCCGCTGCTTCCTCTGGCGAACAAGCAGGAGCGGCCGGCGGGCAATTCGTACATCAGCCCGTTCGGAGAGATGATCGCGAACAACGAAATTCCGCAGGCGGGCGCGCGATGAAGGCTATGCCGAACCGGAAACGGCGGCTGCGCGAGCGGCTGACCGCCTATTGGAATCGATGATTCGTTGAAGACTCACAGTCAAATCGAAAGCGAAAACGTACTATTCCAATAAAGCCGCCTCCTCGCGCAGTATGCTATTGTGGAGAGGCGGCGCTGTGCTCTTTGCGATAATCCCGGGCGGAAGCCCGGGTTATTTTTTTGAACGTTTTGCCGAAGTGGGAGAAGTTGTCGAAGCCGGTCCGGGCCGCGATCTCGGTAATCGGAAGCTGGGTCTCGCGAAGCAGCCGCTGCGCCTCCTTGACGCGCGTCAGGTTCAAGTAGTCGATCAGGGTGAAGCCGGTCGCCGCCTTGAACGATCGGCTCATATGGTATGGGCTGATGTAGAAGCGCTCGGCCAGCTCTCCGATTTTGACCGCTTCTCCGTAGTTGGCGTTCAGGTGGCGCACGATTTCCGACATTTTGCGATGCATCGGCGAGGAGAGGGAGGCCTCCGCAACGTGGCCGGCATGCACGGCGCGCGCGGAGAGCAACAGCAGCTCGGCGACCGCCGTCTTCAGCGCCAGCTCGAAGCCGGGCGGCCGCGTCCGAAGCTCATCGAGCATGCGGCTTGTCAGCGTGTCTAGCCGCAGCCGCTGCTCTCCTCGCAGCCGGACGATCGGCGCGGACGCCTCGAAAGGGCCGAGCAGCAGAGCGGCATGCTCGCCGAGCGCGTCCCGAACGTAGCGGTCGTCGATATGGACGACGATGCGCTCGTGCGCGGGATCGCCGGCGAGCAGCGTGCGGTGCAGCGCGTTCGGGCCGATGAACACGAGGTCGCCCGCTTCCACGGCGTACGTCGAATCGCGGACGAAGTAATCGCGCGTTCCGGACAGCAGGCAATACAGCTCGAAGTAGGAATGGAAATGATGCACGTCCATCGTGAAGGGCCGGGTACGCCGCACGTATTCGATGTAAAAGGAGTCGGACAAGCTTCCGTGTTCGAGCCTCTCCGGCAAGGGCGACGTTGTCAACGCTGCTGCACCTTCTTTCATTTTCGCGAAGCTTACGATGTATTATAGCAAAATATGCGGGATTTTTGCGTTAATGAGCAGGAAAGCAGGAGAAAACGTTTCTTGTTTGCTATAAGTTACTCTTATCGGAACAACAATCCAAACATAAGGGTGAGCGAATATGAGCGACAAGAAAAAGTACGTGTTGGTAGGTTCGGGCGGACGGGCGGAGTTTTTCTATTCGGCGATCGCGACGTCTTTCCGCGATACGTCGGAGCTGCTGGCGTTCTGCGACACAAACCAGACCCGGATGAATTACGCCAACCGGCAGCTGACCGAGCGTTACGGCTATCGTCCGGTCGCGACTTACAAGACCGAGCAGTTCGACGAGATGATCGCCAGGGAGAGGCCAGACGCCGTCATCGTGACGAGCGTGGACCGCACTCACCATACGTACATCATTCGGGCGATGGAACTCGGCTGCGACGTCGTGACCGAGAAGCCGATGACGGTGGACGAGAAGAAGTGCCAGGACATTTTGGACGCGGTCGAGCGCACCGGCCGGAATGTGCGGGTGACGTTTAACTACCGCTATGCGCCGCACCATACGAAAGCCCGCGAGCTGATCGAGGACGGCGTGATCGGCAAAGTTACTTCGGTTCATTTCGAGTGGCTGCTGAACACGCAGCACGGCGCGGATTATTTCCGCAGATGGCACCGGGACAAAAGAAACAGCGGCGGCCTGCTCGTTCATAAGTCGACGCACCATTTCGATCTCGTCAACTTCTGGATCGGCTCGGAGCCGGATACGGTGTTCGCTTTCGGGGATTTGCTGTTCTACGGCAAGGAGAACGCCGAGCAGCGCGGAGTGACCAAGTTCTACGACCGCGCGACCGGGAATCCGAACGCCAAGGACGATCCGTTCGCGCTGCCGCTCGACGAGAACGACAACCTGAAGGCGCTCTATCTGGATGCGGAGCATGAAGACGGCTACCAGCGCGACCAGAGCGTGTTCGGTGACGGCATCAGCATCGAGGATACGATGGGCGTGTTGGTCCGGTACAAGAACAATGCGATTTTGACATATTCCCTCAACGCCTACCTCCCTTGGGAAGGCTACCGCATCGCCTTTAACGGCACGAAGGGACGCATCGAGATGACGATCGTAGAGCAGTCGTACGTCAACTCGGGCGGCGAGAAAGCCGAGGAAGGCGCGCTGAAAGACAGGTCCATCACCGTGTTCCCGATGTTCTCGGCTCCTTATGAAGTCGAGGTCGAAGAAGGCGAAGGCGGACACGGCGGCGGCGATCCGGTGCTGCTGAACGATATTTTCGGCGTTCCGGCGGAGGATCGGTTCAAGCGGGCGGCGAATCATATCGATGGAGCGAAAAGCATTTTGACGGGCATCGCGGCGAACCGTTCGATCCGGACGGGGCAGGCGGTGCGCGTCGACGAGCTGGTCAAATTTCGATGAAGGAGCGATAGCGAAGTGAAGGAGTTCATGGGCGAGCACTTTTTGCTTCAAAGCGAGGTTTCGCGGAGACTGTATCACGATTACGCGGCGGGGCAGCCGATTATCGACTACCACTGCCATCTGAATCCGCAGGAAATCTACGAGGACAAGCGGTTCGGCAACCTTGCGGAAATTTGGCTGTACGGAGATCACTACAAGTGGAGAGCGATGCGGGCGAACGGAATCGAGGAAGCGCTTGTGACCGGGGGGCCGGGGGTAGACGACTACGACCGTTTCCTCGCCTGGGCGAGAACGGTTCCCGCGACGCTCGGCAATCCGCTGTACCACTGGTCGCATCTTGAACTGAGACGTTATTTCGGCATCGAGGAGCCGATCAACGAGAAGAACGCGCCGGCGATCTGGGAGAAGGCGAACGCGGTGCTGCGCTCCGAAGACTTTTCCGTCCGAAAATTGATCCGGGATCAGCGCGTGCGCGTCATCTGCACGACCGACGATCCGACCGATACGCTCGAATACCATGAAGGAATCAAGGGCATCGCCGATTTCGATTGCCTCGTGCTCCCGTCGTTCCGGCCCGACAAGGGGCTGGAAATTCGCCGCGGCACGTTCGTGCCATGGGTGCGCAAGCTCGGCGAGACGGCAGGGACGAACGTCGATACGTACGAGGGGTTCCTGGCGGCGGTGGACAGCCGGATCGCCTTCTTCGCCAAGGTCGGCTGCAAAGTGTCCGACCATGCGCTCGACCGTGTGCTGTACGCCGAGACGAATCTGGGAGAAGTATCCGACATCTATGCGCGGGCGCTTGGCGGCGAGACGTTGACGCTGGAGGAGGAAAGCAAGTACAAGACGTACACGCTGCTTCACCTGGGCGAGCAGTACAGCAAGCTCGGCTGGACGATGCAGCTGCACATCCACGCATCCCGGAACAACAACAGCCGTACGTTCTCCCGCCTCGGTCCGGATACCGGCTTCGACTCGATCCACGACGGAGAGCTGGCCTATCCGCTGACGAAGCTGCTGGACGGCATCGACGCCAAAGCCGGCTTGCCGAGAACGATTCTGTACTCGCTTAATCCGAAGGACTACTACGTGCTGGGAACGGTGATGGGCAGCTTCCAGGGCGGCGGCATACCGGGCAAAATCCAGCTCGGCTCGGCCTGGTGGTTCAACGATACGAAGGACGGCATGCTGGAGCAGATGAACGCGCTGGCCAATCTTGGCCTGCTGTCCCGCTTCGTCGGCATGCTGACGGATTCCCGCAGCTTCCTGAGCTATCCGCGCCACGAATATTTCCGCAGAATTTTGTGCGATATGCTCGGCGAGTGGGTCGAGCGCGGAGAAGCGCCGCACGATATGGAGCTGCTCGGCGGCATGGTGGAGGACATCTGCTTCCGCAACGCCCAAAATTACTTCGGCTTCTAAACAATAGGCCCTTTCCTTCCGAAAATAACGTTATTCGGAAGGAAGGGGTCTTTTTTCGTGGGTAAAAAGTTTCGTTTCTTGGTCAAGGTAGCAGGAGCAGGAGTGCTTGGCTTAAGTTTAATAGGGGCGGATGCCGGAACGGATAGGTCTTCAGTTCCGCAAGAGGAGCCGCAGGCGGGCCAGCTTGCCTGTCCGAGG
>Ga0065721_10006723_pt1 | contig 16073 bp, 12 predicted proteins | sample Mesricmetagenome_FD_59108 | JGI IMG/M metagenome (GOLD analysis project Ga0065721, IMG submission 59108) | Mesophilic microbial community from rice straw/compost enrichment Sample: eDNA_1 v2 (version 2) | ecosystem: Engineered > Solid waste > Grass > Composting > Bioreactor | place: USA: Davis... | reverse complement strand
CCCCTCGCGCCAGCGTGGCGCGCCTTCTTTTTCTGTTTTTTTGTGGTATTTCCCATGAATAGCTCCGCCGCTGAGTTTTTTACGCGTCGTTCCGTTTTATTTGCATCGGCCATTCTGTGTACCTTGTTGTGGGGCAGTGCTTATCCTGCGATTAAAAATGGTTNCGCTTTGCTGAACATTTCGCCTGATGATGTCCCGTCGCAGATGGTNTTTGCGGGGTATCGGTTTTTGCTGGCGGGCATTTTTCTGNTGCTGCTGGCACGGGCGACAGGACGGCCGTGGTGGGGAATGAAGGAGGGACAGCTCGGGAAGGTGACTGTCCTGGGGCTCACACAGACAACGCTGCAGTATATTTTCTTTTACATCGGGCTGGCTTTTGCTACGGGTGTCAAGGCGTCTATTGTGAATGCGACCGGCACTTTTTTCAGTGTGCTGCTGGCACACTTTATCTACCGTAACGAACGGCTCAGCTATCGCAAGTCCATCGGCTGTCTGACCGGTTTCGCCGGCGTGATGGTGGTTAACTTCAGTGATTCGCTCCTGAGCCTCGACTTCACGCTGGCCGGTGAAGGCGCCGTTATGTTTGCTGCTTTTATTCTCGCGGCGGCCTCGATTTACGGTAAAACCATTTCGCAGACAATGGATGCCATGCTGATGACTGCCTGGCAGCTGGCCATTGGTGGTGCGGCTCTGCTTGCGATTGGTTTTGTATTCGGCGGTAAGAGTGGCGATTTTACCTTGACGTCTTTTTCGCTGCTGGTTTATCTCGCGTTGCTGTCGTCCATCGCTTTTGCGCTGTGGAGCATCCTGCTGAAATTTAATCCGGTGGGTATGGTAACCATCTTCAACTTCCTGATACCCATCTTCGGCGCCGGATTGTCCGCACTATTTTTGAATGAATCGATCATGGAATGGAAAAATCTCATCGCGCTGGTACTGGTGTGCGGCGGGATTTATCTGGTGACCAAGGCCCCGGTACGCTAGTTTGCTGTTTTACAACATCAGCCCCTGGGCACAGCAAAGGGGCTGATGGTTAGGAGTTATATCGCGTAGAGAAATCCCTTCAGCGCGGAATTTCCACCGCGACGACATTGGATGGCTTGGATTCCCCGCTTTCATTCTTCGCAATCACGCGATAGAAATAGCGTTTGCCTTTTTTCAGTTTCCCTTCATCTTTGAACAATGCCTGCGTGCGCGGATTGAATTCCTGAATGCCGTCAGAGATGTTGTCGCCAATCACTTTCCACGGGCCTTGGGCAGAAGTGGCCCGCTCGATGCGATAAAAGCGCCCCACCGGAGCGCCCATCCAATTGATGGCCTCCGCAGGTTGATCAATAGGCCGCAGCACCGGTGCTTCCGGTATCGGCAAGGGCGGCGCTTTCTGCTGGCCGTTCATCTGTGCTTGAGCCTTGCGTACAAGGTCGACCACTGTCTGCTCTTCATTGGGATCGCCTTCGGGAAAGCCGGGCAGATGATAGCTGTAGTGGCCGGTGTACTCCTTGTGCCAGTAGAAGCCACCGTTATGGCGATGGCCGCGAAAACCCCAGATAAAAGCACCCGCAGCTCTGGCCCCTTTATGTTCAGTGTGCACCGCCGCCTGCATGATCGCGTCGAGGCCTTCGGCATCCCGCAGCCCGAACTCACCAATCAGATAAACTTTTTTGCCGTCGATGGCCTGCAGGTCTTTCAGCACCTGCTCGGGATTGTTATTGCCGTTGGTGGTGTAAAAGTGATTGGAGATGATGTCGATATTGGGATCATCCAGCGCAAAGGAATTAACGGTGAGGTAAGTGCCGTCGATCACCAGATGGTTCTTATCCAGAGACTTGATCAGGGCCGCTGTCTTGCGCAGGAAAGGTTCGGTAGTCTCCTTGAGCTCGTTACCGGTTTCCCAGGCCATGATGGCTTTTTCATCACGGTATTCCCGGCCGGTGATGGTATTTCTGCGCGTGATCACCTGCTCAACAATGTGCAGGTAAGCCGCAAAGGTTTTGCTGTTGATGTCGTGCAGGGCGGTTTCCGGTTCGCCGTAGAATGCCGCCAGCTGTTCCCGTCCGCCCCACCATTTCCAGTGATCGATAAACGGCAGAATTAAACGCAGCCCATGCTTATCGGCCAGGGCAATCTTCCGGTCGTAATGCACCATGGCTGCTTCATTCAGGCGCGGCATGCCGCTGGGTGTGGCCGGCTTCAGGATGTGGGTTTCCCGTTCGCAGGCAGCGTCGTATTCCGTCTCGATGGAGAGCACATAAACCCGCATGGCCTTGTGGCCGGTATAAACCAGCGCTTTTATCCAGTTCTCCTGTTCCTCGGCGGTGGGCCAGTGGAAGTACTGACCCCAGCCGCGCGGATCGGCTTTGCAGGGGCCGCGGGCATCGTCTTCGATGCGGTGAAGTTCCGGAGCATGGATGCCGGCAAAGCGGAATTCTGCTTTGCCATCCATTAAACGGTGGCCATCGCGGGTAATAAAATTATCGAAAGCCAGAACCGGCAAGGTAAAAGCCGCGCCCAGAATAAAAGCGAATAAACGAAAAAAGCCCATGATGGATGATCCTTATTATGTCTGTCTGGTTGTAACCGGTTTCACATGGAGCTTAACATCGTTTTTTCTCCGGGCCTACTCCGTCTGTGAAAGAAGTGTTAAAGCCGGGCGCCCTCGACCTGTGTGTCTGCCTCTGTCATCCAACGCATCATAAAGTTGTCATATCCCGGTCATAGACTTGCGGCAAATTCCCGTTCGGAGAAGCCGCAATGAAAACATCAATAAGTCTGTTGCTACCCTTGGCACTTGCCGCCATGCTTACTTCTTGTGGCAGTGATGACGACAATTCCTCCAGGTCCACCTCAAGCAGCTCATCCAGTGTGCCTGCTGCTTCAAGCTCCAGTTCCAGCAATTCCAGTACTTCCAGCGCAGACTCGAGCAGCTCCAGCGCCGCCGCTCTGGAAAAGATTTCCCTCAACTTTATCGGCCGCTACAGCACTGGAGCGTTTGACGAGGCTGCTGCAGAAATTCCGGCGTTCGATCCGGCCAGCCAGCGGGCTTTTATAGTGAATGCGCAAGAGGGTGTGGCCGAGGTTCTGGATATGCGGGTACCGTCAGCACCCATTCGTCTCGGGGCACTGGATGCAACGGCCATAGCCGCAGGTTCTGTGGTTAACAGCGTCGGTGTGCATGACGGCGTAGTCGCTTTGGCCATTGAGGCAGCGGCAAAGACCGATCCAGGCTACGTTGCCTTTTATCGAGCGAATGACCTGAGCAGGATCAGCCAGGTCCATGTCGGGGCCCTGCCGGACATGCTTATCTTCACGCCGGATGGCGACTATGTGCTGGTGGCTAATGAAGGTGAGCCGAGCGATGACTATCAAATCGATCCAGAAGGCTCGGTGAGTGTGATCGATGTGCGTGATATCGAAAACCCGGTGGTCGCCACAGCCGAATTTACCCGCTTCAATGATCAGGCTGCCGTCCTGCGGGCGGCGGGCGTGCGCATCTATGGCCCCGGTGCCAGCGTTGCGCAGGATCTGGAGCCGGAATATATCGCCGTATCAGCGGACAGTCGCACGGCCTGGGTTACCCTGCAGGAAAATAACGCCCTCGCGAAACTGGATATCCTTACCGCTACTATTACCGACATTCTGCCTCTGGGCTTTAAAGATCACGGCCGCGTTGGCAATGGTATGGATACCAGCGATGAAGATGGGCGCATCAGCATCGCTCCCTATGTCGGAGTCCGTGGTCTCTACCTGCCGGATGCCATCGCAGCTTATGAGGTAGATGGCATTAGCTATCTCGTAACCGCCAATGAAGGCGACGCCCGCGCCTGGGGTGAAGATAATGATGCGTACTGGGCTGGCGATGCCGGCCAGGGTTTTGTTGAAGAGTTTCGAGTCAAGCATCTGGTGCACACCAAAGGCTTTGATCGCCGCCTGGCCGAAGGTGACCTGCCGCCACAACTGCGCAACCTCGCCGCGGGCGCGCTGCTGAATCCCGACACCTTTGCCTACTGCGGTGCTGTGGCCGGTGATCCGGGTCAATGTCGGGATGACGACATCCTCGGTCGACTCAACATTACCTGGACAACGGGTTATCGCACCGACGATGAAGGGAATCCGGTTATGTTCAACACGAATGGCGACCCAGACCCGATGGGTGATCGCCTGATGTACGACGCACTCTATACCTATGGCGGTCGCTCTTTTTCCATCTGGAGTGCCGACGGCGAACAGGTGTGGGATTCGGGTGATCAGATCGAGCAGTTCCTCGCCAGTGACGCGTGCAAGCTGGGCGCGGCCCGCGCGCTTCCCTGTGCAGACTTCTTCAACACCGGTCACGACGAAGGTAACGCCCTGGATTCACGCAGCGATGCTAAAGGGCCGGAGCCTGAAGGTCTGACCATTGGCAAGATAGGTGATAAAACCTTTGTGTTTGTCGGCCTGGAGCGAATGGGCGGTATCCTTGTGTACGACATCTCCAACCCGGCAGCCCCCGTGTTTATGGATTACCTCAATAGCCGCGAAGACTGGACTACGGAAGATCCGGGCACTGTGCTGGCGGAAGCTGGCGATCTGGGTCCGGAAGGCTTAGCTTTTATCAGCGAAGTTGATTCACCCACCGGCACACCTTTGCTGATCGTCGGCAACGAGGTCAGCGGTACCACGGCTGTGTATGAGATTGAGAAACACCTTGCTGAATAATCGCGAGGCCTGTGCGGGTGACGATAAATGCGTCACCCGCACAGAGCGAGATCCAGTCCCCCAACGACCACTTCATTTGCCTGTCTTGCCCGAACAGGGCAAAATCAGCCTCCTTGTAAACCCACGTGGCCGTTCAACCGATTACTGATTTTGGCAAGAGTCTGTCTGTGCCAAATTTTGGCAAGAGTCTGTCTGTGCCAAATAAAGTATGGGTTCAAAAATAACTGAGGCCTGTCCTTGAGATTGCCATCACGATCCGAACGGTCGCGGGTATTTTTTGTTCAAACGCGCGCGATGCAGGTGGTATGATCGCGGGCCAAAAATAAAAACTGTGGTATCCGACGCGCACTTAACCAGTCTTCCCACTGTAGCAATTGCACCCGTATTGTGGCGGAAGCTGACGAATCCCTAACCGACAACAAGAAAATGCGTATGCAAGACATCCTCAAAAAATACGGCGACTATCTGGTTCCTGCCGGTATTCTTATTATCTCCCTGATTATCTACGGCACCCTCTATGGCAATCCCAAAGCCATGTTCTGGGACGAAAACTATCACATCGCCTCGGCGCAGAAGCACATCGACAATGTGATGTACATGGAGCCCCATCCGCCTCTGGGCAAGATGCTGATGGCGGTGGGCGAGGTGCTTGTTGGTGCGAATAACGATATCAACAAGCAGGCGCTCAACGAGACCGATTATCTCACCGGTGATGCGGCGCCTGCAGGTATGCAATACACCGGTTTCCGCCTGCCCTCCACCTTCATGATGGCGTTTTCCGTGCTGTTTTTTTACGGCATCGTGCGGCGGATTACCAAACGCAAATGGGTCGCTGCAGCTTTCACCTCGCTGGTGATCTTCGACAACGCCATGGTGATTCACTCNCGTGCGGTGATGCTGGAAGGCATCCAGATGTTTTTTATCCTCGCNGCTATTTATTACATGGTGCGGGTGATCACCAATGNTAAACCCATACGCCTGCCTCATTACGCCATCCTCGGGGTACTGATNGGACTGGCGGTTATGGTCAAACTCAATGGTGCGATTCTGCTGCTGCTGTTTGTGATGCTCTGGGGCGTTGATCAGTGGCAGAACCTGCAACAGTTTAAGTGGCTGGAGCTGGTCAAACGTCTGCTGGTCACGGTTCCCGCTGGCCTTGCGCCGCTGTTCCTGGTGTTCTTCGGGGTTTTCTATATCCACATCGGCATGGGTACCGAAGTGGTTAACAACCGTACCTACAAGGCTTCGCCCGAATACCTGAATTACATCCGCAAAGGCGAAACCTTTTCACCNTCGGCATTTATGGTGGGGATGAAAGATAACTGGCGTTATATCTCCGAATACGCCGACGGTGTGCCACGGCTGGACGTATGTAAACCTGGNGAGAACGGCAGCCACGCAGCCGGCTGGCCCATCGGTAAAAAGAGCATCAACTATCGCTGGGACAAGGACACTATCGACGGCAAGGTGCAGGTCCGCTACATGCAGATTATCTGTAATCCGATCGTCTGGTTCTCGGTGCTGCTCGGCATTGTTCTGTCAGTCGGCCTGCTGACCAGCAGGTTTGTCTACGGCAATAAAATAAAAGACGAACCGCTGTTTTACTGGATCTGTGGCTTCACTTCACTCTATGTGTGCTACATGATCGCCATCCTGCAGATTGAGCGGGTGATGTATCTGTACCACTACCTGGTACCGCTGGTATTCGGCGCGCTCAATCTGGCGATGGTATTCACCTATATCTTCCGCGATGAAGTGATCGCCAACCACCGTCATACCATGATCAACCTGGGTGTCTTTGTGTTGCTGGTTATTGGTGTGTTTGCTTTCTTCTCGCCGTTTACCTACGGCTTCCAGATGACTGAAGATGAATTTGCGTTGCGCAACTGGTTCAGCTTCTGGCAACTGAATGTGGTGAGATAACAATGAAACTGACAATGAATAAAAATATCGCCTTATCTATCCTGCTGGCCGTGGTGACTGCGGCGATTCTGTGGCGCATCACGCCGGTTTACGTAGACCCGGTGATCAAGCTGACCATCATCAAAAATCGCGCGCAGATCTCCAACATTCATCAACCGCGCAATATTGAATTCACCAAAGAAGTGATGGTGGACAATCTGAACCTGTACCACAAAAGCCGTTTCAGTCACGCCAAACTCGGCGATATCGGCTATCAGGATCACTTCTTTGTCGATGTCGAGCATGAATTCACGGTAAAGATGGCGGGCCAGTACCGATTTAACATTGCGTCCGATGACGGCTTTACGGCTGCCATAGACGGCAACCCACTGTGTGAATTTGACCGTGATCGTCCCTTTTCCATGCAGAGCTGCCCCGTTACGCTCACGGCAGGCAAGCACACCTTCCGGCTTTCCTACTTCCAGGGTTACGGCCAGTCAGGGCTGACGGTGCAATATATGAGCACGACGGACAGCAAGGCCTATTACTTTGGTGATGATTCAAGATATATGCGGTTTTAAGCTGCAGCAGCGCTGAGNGCNTGATAAAGAAAAACCCAGGCGGCGATTGTCAGCCTGGGTTTTTTTATGGTTCGCCGATATATAGTTCGCAGATGTAGCCTGCCTTACTTTTTCTCTTCCAGCACCTGGGTGCCTGCAATCAAATCATGCACGCAGCGGCGATCACTGCGGAAGATAAACAACACATCGATCAGGCTCAGCAGCGGGCCGAGAAGCGGGATGATCGATACCACAGAAATCGGCAGATAACGTTTCAGCACCAACGGAGCGAATTCCGGCAGATTGCCCTGCATATCGGTGATCCGGGTACCCATCAGTTTTTTGCCCACGGTCTGGCCGTAGTGCTTCAACAGATAACCGTGAACCAGCAGAAATGCCACAAACCCGTAAACGGCACCGAGCAGGGTGTATTTAAACGGTGGTTCACTCTCACCGAGAAACATCTCGAATCCACCAATCAAAAACCAGAAGGGCAGCGCGATCAAGATGCCGATGATGCCGTCAATTATGGCCCCGAAAAAGCGGGCCCACTTTGAGGCCAGCGGCATAGCCTGCTCGTTTTCGAGCGGAGTGCTCATCAGGTCGGCACTGGGCGACTGATAAGGATTTTCCATGGATAACTCCTATAGACAGTAAAGTAATTAACAAACGCAGCATGCTAAAGCATTTGAGCATACTTGGGGAGATGCCGGCGCTGAGGTTGCACGGGAAGGGACAATATCGAGCAGAATCTCTGCGAGTGAATGACCGGTATGTTACAGATAGCGGCAATGTAATCCGTTAACTGTGCAAATATTTCCCAAGGGTAACAGGGTACTTGCGGTAGTTGCGACAACAAGGTAATTTCCCCGTCACGGCTGTCGACGTCGCAGCGCCGACAAGCTGAAAAAAGAAAATAAATAAATACAAAAGATCAGCTCGCGCAGTGAAAGAGCTTGCATCAGGGCTGGTGAATTTCAGATAACCGGATGTAGTCAATGTTATCGGTGTGGTTGTTTCACGGCAGGCAAGGGGTTCGATGGCTGATAGTCAGTTTTGTGCTGGCTTGCAGCTGTTTTGCACAGGCGCGGCAAGATGCTGAAACGCTGCACATTGTGCTGCCTTATATCTCTCCCAGCGCACCGAGTCACCAGATGTATTTCCCCAAGGTGCTCGCCCTCGCGCTTGATAAAACCGCCGCGACCGACGGGCCCTACACCATCAGTTATCTCCGCAATAACTTTACCTCGGCACGCATCATCTCCGAGCTCAAATTCGGACGTTCGGTCAATGTCCTGTGGACCAGCCCGGATGAAGAACGGGAGCGCGAACTGCTGCCGATACGCATACCTCTATTGCACGGCTTAAACAGCCATCGAGTTTTTCTGATTCGGGAGAGTGACCGGCGTCTGTACCGCAAGATTAAAACCCTCGATGATCTGCGCGAGCTGAGGGCTGGTTCAGTGGCGAACTGGCCGGATACGCAGATCATGTTGAACAGTAATCTTCCCGTGGTAACCTCCGCGCACTATGAACTGCTGTTCACCATGCTCGCCGGAAAACGATTTGATTATTTCCCTCGTGGTCTTTATGAAGTCTGGGATGAGCAGCAGGTTCATGCCGGCAAGGATCTGGTGGTGGAAGAAAATCTGATGTTTTACTATCCCGCGCCGATTTATTTTTTCGTCAATCCCCGTGATAAAGCACTGGCTGAGCGCATTGAGCGCGGGCTGCGTATAGCGATTGAAGACGGCAGCTTTAACGAATTGTTTTTCAGTGAGCCAGGTTTCAGACGGGGCTACGAAGAATTATCCAACAGGCATCGGCGGGTGTTTGAACTGGAACAGCCCCGCGCTAGGGAGTAGATCGATTCTTGGCTTCAATCCACAGTGACATGTACTGCGTGCTCTTGTGTTGATGATGCTGCAGCATGGCCCCGATAAAGTTACGGCGTCGATGGGTCTCCAGACCAGCCTTGGTCTCTTCAAGTTTTTTGCTCAGCAAGGGGATCAGTTGATCCGCAGCAAACGGCTGAAGCTGCGCCGCGCATTGTTGGTGCGCGCGCTGCCAGTGTTCCGGTGACTCATACAGCTCAACCGCCGCCTCAACAAACGGATCAAGGTTATCGGCGATCGCGCCGGGCCAATGATCCTGTCCATGTAATCCCTCTGCACCAATGCTGGTGGTTACACTGGGTGTACCGCACTGCATGGCATCAATCAGTTTCCCTTTGAGTCCCGCACCAAAGCGCAAGGGCGCCAGACAAACCCGTGCCTGCTGCATCACCTGCATAGCATCCTCCGCCCAGCCGCCAATATAAAAACCCTGCCGCGGATTATGCAGTGCGGTGGCCTTGGGTGGAGGATAAGCACCGTAAATTCTCAGTTGTGCGTGAGGCAGCCGGGCGCGCAGGCGCGGCCAGATCTGGTGTTTCAGACAGAGCACCGCGTCCCAGTTAGGTTCATGACGGAAATTGCCGATGGTGACGAAGTCGTTGCGCTGTTCGAAGGTCTGCTCCGGCAGACCTTGGGGCTGCAACAGAAAGGGGCAGTAATGCAACAGCGCGGCAGGCACGGCAAATTCATTGTGCAACAGTTCGTATTCAACGCGGGAGATAATCAGGCTGATGTCGCAGCGATAGATGGCAGCCAGCTCNCGCTGTGCCATATCGTCAGCGGCCATGGCATCGAACAATAACGCCGCATNTACCGCCGGAGGATAGAGCTGAAAGCGGTCCGCNTCTGACGTGGCCGACTGTTGCTGCCGCTTCAGTATTTGTTGGCGAACCTGACGCAGGCTGTGCAGATCCTCGGTATTCAGCACACGCAAGGCCTGCGGGCAGGTTGTGGCAACGCGCCAGCCGAACTGCTCTTCCGTAAAAAAACGATCAAACACAACAAGGTCCGGCTGCAGCTCAGCGAGGTAAGCATCGAAACTTGAGCAGTTGAGCGCGATGGTTTTTTCTTCTACACCCAGAGCTGGCAGATCAACNCGATGTTCTGAAAGGTTGGCCGCCGAGGCAAAAATCACCCGGCATTGCTGCTGCAGAAAAAACTGGATGAGTTGCAGCATGCGTGAACCTGCCGCCGATGAATTNGGCTCAGGCCAGACATAACCAATGATCANAATAATGTTGTTCACAGCAGCGCACACAGGTTTGAGATGTGTTTGAAAAAAGTTCNTGAAAAGTGCGCGCTATTATAGGGAATTCANGCTGCGCCGGTGCGACAAATTACAAGCGCCACGCCAGGGTTATCGCACCGAACTCTTCGCGGCTGGTGGCATTGGTATCCGGAGCGCTGCCCTCCTGNTAGGAAATGCTCATGTTGACGCCGTGCCAGGAATAGGAAATGCCGGCGAAGATGTCGTATTGATCGTGCCGCAGACGTGTGGAGGGNCTGTCACGGAAGGTNTTGCCGTTGATAACGATCTGGTTGTGAACATAATCCAGCGTCGCGCCGGCATAGACAAACCAGCCGCCATCGATGGCCATGGGATAACTGATCCGGCCGGTNAACAGAGCAGCGGTGGGAAAACTTTTCTGCAGGCCCGTTCCGGCGCGCAGGACAAAGCCGCCGCCGGCAGAGGATTCAAGGTTGCCGAGACTCACATTCAGCAGCCCTACCATATCCACCGGGCTGGTCTCATCCGGAGCGAAGCGCCAGGCGCCGGTGCGCGAAATCTGCCCCACGGGTTCGTTACTGATCTGATAATCCCACCCCTTGGGTTCGGTAGAGCCGGTTATCCGGTGGATCAGGCGCTGACTTTTTTCCGCACCCGATGCGGGGCCGACAACACCGATCAACAGACTGACCGCATCGGCGAAGTCATCCTCTACCACCACGTAAGATGAGCGAAAAGACAGCAGGCCTGCATAAGGTGCATCATTGGGATCGGGGATTTCTTTGGAGATATCGCGCGGTGTCGTCATACCCTGACCCAGGGTGTGCACGGCATAAGCCAGCGGCGCCTTGTCATTCTGCATCCAGGCCAAGGGAAGTGTCAGCAGTGGTGGCGAAAGTTTTTCATCGCCTTCGTTGGACAGGTCATACCAGGAAACATACAACCCGTTGGTGTAACCGCCTCCATCCTTATTGGCGAATATATCGTTGTGCCAGATGACGGAGGCCCAATCAACTTCTGCGCGAGCGGAGCTGGCCAGGAGAAAGCAGCAGAGGATAAACAGCTTAACAACACCCATGGCCTTCCTTCACTCATGCCAGAAAAAATTCTGGCGTATTATCGGCCTTATTGCTCCGGATATTCAACCGTATTAATTCGTACGCGAATTGTCTTGGTGGTGGAGATAAACCATTCGATCTCCTGGCCGACGGATAATCCGAGCAGTGCGCTGCCCATCGGCGAAAGCACGGAGATCTTATCGGCGCAGCCATCGGTATCTTTTGGATATACCAGTGTGTAAGTAAAGGTTTCGCCAGTGGAAAGTACTGTAAAGGTCACCCGGGAATTCATCGTCACAATGTTGGGAGTCAATTTGTCAGAGGCCACAACATCGGCCCGCTGCAGTTCTCCCATAAGCCGGCATGCGCCGGAATGATTGCACTTGGGTAAAGAATTGAGCAAGGCTTCAAGTTGTTCGAAATCCCGCTCGGTAATCACTATCTGTGCTTCGCTTGCCATATAAACCTCGAACATGGTTGATCACCGGCTTGCGTGCCGGCGGTTAGCGTTACAAGTCATTGGAATTATTAGAAAGAAGGGCAGGTTCGATAATAGGGCAGGCGTTTTGAAACGGCAATAGCGCTGAATTTGCTATGTGTAATAACAAACAATCTCATAAGATAAGACGAAAAAATGTAAAAAAATTAAATCACTGCGCCGCAGATTTTTTCAGCCACTGAATGACGCCTGACGCAGCGGCGCGGCCCGTAGCAAAGCAGGCCGTCAACAGATAACCACCCGTGGGTGCTTCCCAATCCAGCATCTCACCGGCGCAGAAAACACCCGGCAAATTATTCAACATCAGGTGTTTATCAAGCGCTGAAAATGTAACGCCGCCCGCACTGCTGATGGCTTCGCTGAGGGGTCTTGTGCCATGCAGGCGAAGCGATAAATGCTTAATATGTTTTGCCAGTTGTGACATCTCCTGCCACGCATCTGGCGGTACCAGTTCACGCAGCAGTTGAATTTTTACCGGCGGCAGTTTCAATTGTTTGCGCAGAAAGTTACTGATGGAATCCTTGCCTTTGGGCTTTTGCAGCAGCGTGAGAATTTTGCTTTCGCTGAGGTCGGGCAGCAGATCAATAACGATCTCAGTGTGGCCCTGCTGCAGAATATTTTCACGCAGTACCGACGACAGCGCATAAATCGCATTACCCTCAATGCCATGTAGCGTCAGCGTGGCTTCGCCACGCTGTTGATGTCGTTGTCCACGGTTGTCCACGACACTTAACGTTACTGTGCTCAATGGCACGCCAGCGCAGCGCTCGCGAAAAAAATCACTCCAGTGGGTTTCAAAACCACAGTTGCTGGGTTGCAGATCGGACACGGCAACCTGCCGCTCGCGCAGCAGCGTAACCCAGCTGCCATCGGAACCCAGGCGGGGCCAGCTGGCGCCGCCCAGTGCCAGGACACAGGCCGCTGGTGTAACGATAGATTCTGTGTGAGGTTGTTCCGGTGTGTCGTGCCGGAAGCGCAGCGCTCCCTCATCCGTCCAGCCCAGCCAGTGATGGCGCGGAAAAAACTTCACCCCTTGCTCACGGAGACGATGCAGCCAGGCGCGCAGCAGCGGCGCTGCCTTCATAGCGGTGGGAAACACGCGTCCGGAAGTGCCTACAAAGGTATCCACGCCCAGACCATGCACCCAGTCGCGCAAAGCCTGCGCATCGAACTGTTGAATGAAGGGAGTGAGAGCAGCGGAAGCTTTACCGTAGCGGGTCAGAAAGCGGATGGGATCTTCGGCATGGGTAATGTTCATGCCGCCTACCCCGGCGAGCAGAAATTTTCTGCCCATGGAAGGCATGGCATCGTAGACGGAAACAGCAATGCCAGCACTGGCAATGACTTCTGCGGCCATCAGGCCCGCCGGGCCGCCGCCGATAATAACAACGGGGGAAGAGGAGTGTTGAAGATGTGCAGTGTTATCCAAAGGGTTCACCGATGCTGAGAAACAGCATCGGCAAACCGATGTATCACACGCTTAGTGTTTGATACTGATCTGGAAAGGCGATGCTGGAAGGTCGGCGCTATTATACAGATTTGCTTTGGCAGGGTTATCCGCCCAGGCATAACGNACCCACACCGGCTGCTCAATCTCATCACTCCAGACAACCAGCTGATTCCCCTCAACCTTCGCCTTGGCCCAGACAAACACNTTGTCTTTTCCGGCGATGGCGATCTCCTGCAGGGTGTCGCCTTTGACCNGCAAACCTTTACCGGCGTGATCAAANNTCACCACCAGCGNCTTGCCTTTGGCCTTCACAGATTTTGCTTGCGGGCTGAACGCCAGGAGATTCTTCTCGCCGTAAGCCAGNTTGCGCGCCGCCAGTGCCAGACGCTCACCGACAGCTTCCTTGTTCAGCGGGTGGATGTCATTCCACTCGCCCACATCAATGGCCACGGCCATCGCTGTCTTGGGTACCGCCAGTGTCTTGCGCTGGGCCTCACGCAACTGCGCCCACTCGCTTTCTGTCGGCGAGGATGCAGGCTCGAGGAAGTTGGCCAGCTGAACAAACAGGAATGGGAAGTTGCCCTGATTAAAATGTTTACGCCAGTCGCCAATCATCCCGCTGAATAAATCCTCGTACTCCTGCCAGCGGCCCACGTTGGATTCGCCCTGAAACCAGATGACCCCTTTGATACCGAACGGGAAGGCCGGGGCAAGTTTGGCTTTAAACAGTGTGGTCGGCTGGTAATGCATGGTGGTGGAGGGCAGCATGGCATCGGCGTGCATGCCGATCTTGTACGACCAGTCGCCGCTCAGGTCGACGTCTTCTTTGGCCAGCTTCAATGCGTAGTCTTTATCTTTCACAAAGCCGGGCTTGCCGGAATAGCTGGTCACACGCACGCGGATTTCGTTGGTGCCTGACTTGAGCAGACCTTTGGGTACATCATAAATACGCGGCGGATACTGATAGCCGGTCTGGCCCACCAGCTCACCGTTGAGGTATACCTGATCGCCATCCACGATAGCGCCCAGCCACAGGCGGGCATCCTGTTGTGCCTGCTGTTCAGTCAGCGTGAAGCTTTTCTTGAACCAGATAATGCCGTTGGTGAATTCAATATTCTGTTCGTGCACAAAACCGGGAACCTGAAATGGCTTCCAGTCTGCAGTGGCCGATGCCGGTGCAGACCAGTTGGGCGTCGCCTTCAGGCCGGCGTCTTCAGCCTGGGCGCGGGCGTACCAGGCATCACTGTTGGCTTTGTCCTGGGCAAGGGTTTGTTCGAGTACAGTGCTGTCTTTGAATTTATTGGCAGCCTGCAGGTAATCCGGATAATTTTTTAACGCCTCTTCGCTCATCCAGGCTTCCACTGGCGAGCCACCCACGGCGATGCTGAGGATGCCGATGGGCACGCCGTATTCCTGATGCAGATCGCGTGCGAAAAAGAAACCTACGGCGGAGAAGCCAGCGAGATGTTCCGGTGTAGCGGTCTTCCATTCGCCCTGGGTGAAATCATCGCGGGGCTTATCAAATTCATAGGTCACGGGCACAGAAAATTCGCGCACCTTCGGCAGCTGGGTTTCAGCGATAACAGTGGGATAACGGTAATGCACCCGACGCAGCGGCAGTTCCATATTCGACTGACCCGCAGCAATCCACAGGTCGCCGAGCCACAGATCTTTTACCTGCAGGGTATTTTTGCCCTGCACCGTCAGCTCAAAGGGACCACCGGCTTTCATTGCGGGAAAGGTCACCTGCCAGCGGCCATCTTTGGTCCGGGTGCGGCGTTCCTGCTGGGCAAACTTAACGCGGACATCTTCACCTTCATCGGCCCAGCCCCAGAAGGTCACCGGCTTCTCGCGCTGCAGTACAGCACCATCACTGAGCAGGCGGGGCAGGCGGACATCGGCATGGGCAAGGGAGGTCAGCAGCAGCCCCATAAACGAAAAACAAAACAGACGACTCACGGCCGTTATTATTATCTTGTGCATAGACACCTCGTGCAGCGCGGTTTAAGGAAACGGGCAAACTATAGCCACTAAAATAATGCTTGTATACCAGATGGGCGGCGTCTGCAGCCGGGTAATGCGGGAGAGAGAGGGAGAATTACAAAAGATTACATTGCATCGATGGATGCGGGCGGCGATGCCCGGAGTGAGAAGGATTATTCCTTCTCGTCCGGGCGCACATATTCCTTGTAGTGATCGCGATAATCTTCAAGGTTATCGCGCAGGATTTCCCGATAGCGACCGGTGAGGTAATTGAGCGAACTGTCCATTTCCTCGATGTATTCCTTGCGATCGAGTGAAGAGCTCGCCACCACAAAGGCATTGAAGCGCGCGGCGGCATTCAGCAGTGCGGCACTCACTACGCCCGGATCGGCCTGATCGCAGGCATCATTGGCGTTCTGGATAAACTGATCCACCAGATTCCAGAATAATTCTTCATCATGATTGGCCATGTTAAACCTCTTGATTGTTGACCGGGCCCGGCCACAGGCCGAGCCGTTATTGTTAACGCAATGTCAGGGCTTACGCACGAACTCGGTGTTGATAAAGTGCGTGCCTTTTAACTGGATCAGCACCGGCATGCCCTGTTGTTTCAGCAGCAGATGCTCATAGGTTTGCAGGATGTCGGCTTTGGTGGTGTCGCTCAAGGCCTGCACCAGTTTTTCCTTGCGCGCAAAATCCAGCTGACCGAATTTAAAATCAAACAGATGTTCCCGCGCTTCACGGATAAAGTCGGTGGGCTTCTGCGTGAGCTGAGCGATCTCTGCCTCTTTCAGTTGTTCCAG
>Ga0065721_10051153_pt1 | contig 16075 bp, 15 predicted proteins | sample Mesricmetagenome_FD_59108 | JGI IMG/M metagenome (GOLD analysis project Ga0065721, IMG submission 59108) | Mesophilic microbial community from rice straw/compost enrichment Sample: eDNA_1 v2 (version 2) | ecosystem: Engineered > Solid waste > Grass > Composting > Bioreactor | place: USA: Davis... | reverse complement strand
CAAGCTTTCGAAACTGTTGTCTCTTACTGCTTGACCGAGATGCTCAAGCGACCCGCGATGCCAATCCCCCTTCCAGAGAACCGAAACCGCGGCCAACGGCAACAACACCGCCGCCTGCGCATCCCTTCTCGATTTCACGTTTAACAATGTCCAAGAACCGAGCCCCGATCGACCCAACAGCGTTGCGTCCGGTGATCCGGCCGCTTGCGCTTCATGGTCTGGAAGATCGGAGAGGCACGAACGGTCGTCCGCGCCGGCAGAGGGTTTATTTAGCGCTTTCGTCAGAGGGCGTCAAGCCCTTCGTTTCGATTTCACCGAACCGTCTAGGCCACCTTGGTGCCAAACGGTCCGACTGCGCGCCATTCCTCCGCCCCTCCCTTCCCGAGGAGCCCCTCGCATCCACAGGCCGTGGCTGCGGGGGAGGCGCTGTATAGGGGAAGCGACTGGCCCGGTCCAGCGAAAATGTGGCGCCGGATGGACAGCCCTTTCCCGTGCCATTATGGTCCCCGTCAGAGAACATACAGAGGGACCCGGCATGCGCCCGAGCGCACGCGGAACGGCCGAGGTGATGGCCCAGGTGCTGCGGACCACGGCCAGCCTCGCCTTCACCGAGGGGCTCAACCCGGCCCAATGGGCGGCCCTGCGCTACTTCGCCCAGGCGAACGCGAGCGCACGCAGCGTCGTGGCCTTCGCGCGCCATCACGGCACGACCAAGGGCACCGCGAGCCAGACGATTGCCGCCTTGCAGAAGAAGGGCCTGCTCGACCGCCAGCCGAGCCGGGAGGACCGCCGGTCCGTCACCATGAATCTGACCGAACACGGCCGCGCCATCCTGGCCCACGATCCGTTGAACGAACTGGCGGAGGCCATCGCCGGCCTCGACGATTCCCAGCACGAGGCGCTGGCCGATGGATTGGACCAGGTGCTGCGCACGTTGCTGGTCCGGCGCGCCCAACGGGCCGGCGATCGCGCCGCGGGTCATCGCGACCCCGATGCGGACGATAACGGGGATGGGGACGGAGACGCGGAGCACGAAAAAGGGGCGGCGGCGGACTGACCGCCACAAGGCTTCCGGTACGACGGCAGGGCCACATTTTGAGAAAGACGGCGTCCATGGCTCGGATTTTGGTGATCGATGACGTGCCCTCCGTCACGGCGCTGCTGCGCATGACCCTGGAAGGGCGCGGCCACGCCGTCGTGGAAGCACAGGACGGTGCCTCCGGCCTTGCCGAGATCGCGAAGGCTCCCTTTGACCTCGTCATTGTGGACATGATGATGCCCGGCATGGACGGCATTGTGCTGATCAAGCACCTGCGCACCGCCGGAGCCGAAGACAAGCGCAGACCGGCGGTGATCGCCATGTCCGGCGGCACCGACGAGTTTCCGGCCGCCTATTCGCTGAAGCTGTCGGAAATGCACGGTGCCGACCGGTTGCTGTTCAAGCCGTTCAACAATGAAGAGTTGCTGGAGATCGTGGACGACCTGCTGTCGAATTGCCACTCCTGATATTTCTTCCAGCTGGATCGTTCCGCGATGCTTGCGGTGTGCGACGTGCCCGCCGCATACATGCGTGCCACGTCAGTGGCTTGTTCCCTTCCCGCTGCGCGCGGCCTTGCCCGATTTTCCCCATGCACGACCCCCGTCTCCTGCTCGACATCCTGTTTCTTCTGCTTGGCGCGATCGTCGTCGTGCCGCTGTTCCAGGCGCTGCGCATTCCCGCGGTGCTGGGTTATCTGGTGGCGGGCACGATCCTGGGGCCGCACACACCGGGGCCGGTGGTGGACATGGAGGTGCCGCAGATCCTCTCCGAGTTCGGGGTGGTGTTTCTGCTGTTCGCCATTGGGCTGGAACTGCCGCTGTCGCGCCTGCGGGCGATGCGCCGCTACATCTTCGGCCTGGGGCTGATGCAGGTGCTGTTGACCAGCGCCGCCATCGGCGGCGTGGCCTGGACGCTGGGTCAGAGCACGGCGGCTGCGCTGGTGATCGGCGGCATGCTGTCCTTCTCCTCCACCGCGACGGTGCTGAAGCTGCTGGTGGAGCGCGGAGAGACGGTGGCGCGCTTCGGCCGCATCTCGGTCGCCGTGCTGATCTTCCAGGATCTGGCGGTGGTGCCGCTGCTGACCTTGCTGCCCCTGCTGGCCGGCGGCGAAACCAGCATCCCGCAGGCACTCGCCCTGGCCGCGGTGAAGGCCGGCGGCGCCATCGGCGTGATCATGCTGCTGGGCCGCTTCGTCGTGCGGCCGGTCTATCAGTTTGTCGCCACGGCCAAGAGCCCGGAGGTCTTCACCGCCACAAACCTGTTCGTCGTGCTGGCGGTCGGCTGGCTGACGGCGGAGGCGGGCATGTCGATGGCGCTGGGCGCCTTCCTCGCCGGCATGCTGCTGGCCGACACCGCCTACCGCCATCAGGTGGAGGCGGACATCGAGCCGTTCCGCGGCCTTCTGCTTGGCCTGTTCTTCATGATGGTCGGCATGACGCTGGATCTGCCGGCCATGATGCAGCGAGCCGACGCCATCCTGCTGATGACGGGCGCTCTGCTGGTGGGCAAGAGCGTGCTGCTGTTCGCGCTGTGCCGGCTGTCGGGGCTGGGGGTGGCGACCGCGCTGCGGATCGGGCTGCTTCTGTCGCAGGGGGGCGAGTTCGCCTTCGTGCTTGTCGGCAAGGCGACGGGCCTGTCCATCCTGGACGCCGACACCGGGCTGCTGCTGTCCTCCTCCGTCGCGCTCAGCATGGCGGTCACGCCGCTGATCGGCGCCGTCGCCCAACGGCTGGCCCAGGCCATCGAGGCGCGGCGCGGGGCCGAGGCCTTCGGCATCGAGACCAACGACATGAAGGGACACGTGCTGATCGCCGGCTACGGCCGGGTCGGACGGGCCATCGCCCGGCTGCTGATGGCGCACGACATCCCCTTCGTCGCGCTGGACCTCGATCCGCAGCGCGTCGCGCGGGCACGGGCCGAAGGGCTGCCGGTCTATTACGGCGATTCCAGTCAGGTGGGCGTGCTGCGCGCGGCCGGTATCGAGCGGGCGCGGGCTGCGGTAATCACCGTCAACCGGCCGGAGATGGCGGAGCGCGCGGTGGAGTCAATCCGCCGCACCGCCCGAAACCTGCCCATCGTCGCCCGCGCCCACGATCTGGGTCGCGGCGCGACGCTGAAGCTGGCCGGCGCCTCCGCCGTCGTGCCGGAAACGCTGGAGGCGAGCCTCCAGATGGCCAGCCTCGTCCTGCGCAACGCGGGCGTGGAGGCCGAGGCGGTCAACCGCAGCCTGAAGGACGTCCGCGACCGCGGCTACGCCGATCTGGCCGAACCGCCGGGCGGCGAGGACAGCCACGAGACGGCGGCCTAAATCAGGGCTTTTGCACCTTCCACAGGTCGAAGACCTCGCCACGGTATTTTTCCTCCACCCCCGGCGGCTTCGGCAGGCCGGCCTGATGGAAGGTGTTGGAGAACATCAGCAGCACGTAATCGTATTTGTCACGCCAATCGATGTAGTGCGGGCAAGGCTCCACAAGGTCGCGATGGTCAGCCTTCTCCGGATGGCTCAGCAGGCGCACGTCCACCGGCACGCCTTCATAGATCGACATGCAGCGGTCCCGGTAGGGCTGCGTCACCGTCAGCGGCTGTTTGCCCGGGTGGCTGAACAGGGTGGGCACGAAGGCGCGCCGTTCGATGGTGATCAGCGACGGCAGATGGATCAGGCTGGGCAGCGCCACCAGGGCGGAGCGCCAGGGCGGCTGGGTCACCACGAACTCACGCGTGTTGCAGCAGCCCGGCGCCGCTTCCCGCCCCGCCCAGACGAGCAGCACGCTGCGGCCCGGCTCGATCCGCTCCATGGCCCGGCGCAGGTCGGCCACGTCGCCCTGATAGCCGTACCAGTTCTGGATCAGCACCCCAGTGCGGAGCCCCAGCAGAGCCAGCAGCCCCACGGCGAAGACCGCCGCCGCGCGCGGGCTGCCGAATTGGACGTCCGTGCCGGCCACCAGCAGCAGCGCCGCCAGGATCCAGAAGCGGATGGAAACGAAGTAGGTGCCGAAGAACGGGTCCGGCACGACGAAGAAGCAGATGGCGAACAGGCCGGCGGTCAGCAGCATCGCCTTCGACACCCGCAACCGCCGCATCAGCGCGGCCAGCACCATGCCGCCCGCCACCAGCAGGAGCGTCACCGTGTCGAGCAGCGTGTTGTAGTTCAGCACCGGCGACAGCATGTCGTGCATCCGGTAGCCCCACTGCCGCAGTTCCGTCAGCTTCTTCAGGCGCCAATAGATCTGCTTCACGACGAGCAGGGCGGAATGGTCCTTTGCACCCACCGCCGTTGCGTCGGAATGGATCAGCTGCATCCCGACCGTCAGGCCGAACAGCAGCACCGGAACGATGAGCAACGCTGCGAAGCGCAGCGCGTCGCGCCCGACATTGGCGACGGTGATCGGCTTCCGGCCGGGGCCGATGTACTTCGTCGCCTCCACCCCAAACAGGCAGAGCGCGTAGGAGCCCAACACGATGGCGTGGGAGAAGTACAGGAACAGGGCGAAGACCGCCCCGACGGCGAGCTGCCAGCGGTTCCCCTCCAGCCCGATCCACAGCGACAGGCCGATCATCAGAAAGGCGATGCCGAGCGAGAAGCTCATGAAGCCGCCGATCAGCGTGGCGTTGTAGATGAACAGCGCCCCGCACAGCGGCCACAGGCTCCAGCGGCCGAACAGCGTCCGGTGCAGCATCACCAAGCCCACGAGCGTCAGTACGACGGCCAGCGCCACGTACAGCCGTCCCGCGACGTACAGCGGCAGCATGCTGGCAAGCGGCAGCATCACCGCTTCCATCAGCAGGTTCGGCACCGGGGTCAGCGACGCCGTGTAATGCTCCGCCAGAAACGGATCGGTCCTGAAATTCAGCAGAACGTCCACCCGCGCCAGATGGTTCGGGTAGTCGAGCAGCGGCGGCATGTCCACCAGGGCCAAAGGCAGCAGCAGCAAAAGCAGCGTAACCGCCAGAGGCAGGATCATCGCCGTGGATGGAAAGGAGATGCGCGATCCGACCCGCGCTCCCACCCGTACTCCGTCTTGCCGGGGCGCTTCGGTCAGTCCCGGGTGCTTCATCCACGTCTCCAGCCTTGGGTGCAACGCGGAAGGGACAACAAGGCGGGAGCGTCGACCATCAGAATGCAATGGTGTTGGAGCACGGACTTCGGAATTAGCCCCACGTGATGGGCCAAGGTTGCGCTATGGTCGAAGTGACTACGCCCGCTTGGCGGTGCCGCCGCTCATTTCGAGGCTGGCCCCCGCCAGGCACCTCTTTTTCGATGGACTGGGTTGAGAGACGCCGTGACCGCGCTGGACAGCTTCCTGAAGACCTTGCGCCGCCGCACCGTCGGCACCGGCGTGTACCGCCCCTGGAGCGACTGGACGCCCGGCGTGGATGTTGGCCCCGATGCGCCCTCGCTGCGGACCGCCCATCTGCAAGCCTATCTGGAGGCCCGGCTCGACCGGGCGGAGCTGGTGCTGATCGCCGAGGCGGTCGGGTACCAGGGGGCCCGCTTCAGCGGCGTGCCCATGACCTGCGAACGCACGCTGCTGGGCGCCAAGCCACAGGTTCCGCCAAGCGCCGTCTTCGCCGGCCCGAAGCGCCGCACCAGCACCGAGGCCATCGCCCGCAGCGCCGCGGAACGCAACGGCGGCTTCTGCGAGCCGACCGCGACCATCGTGTGGACGACCTTGCTGGGGCTCGGCCTGCCTGCCGACCGCTTCGTGCTGTGGAACAGCTTCGCCTTCCACCCGCACCGGCCGGGCGAGCCGCTGACCAACCGCACGCCCACCGACCGCGAGGTGGAGGAACAGGCGGACATCCTGGACGCCTTTCTGGCGCTGTTCCCACGGTCCAAGGTCATCGCCGTGGGCGAAACGGCGCGGCGCCGGCTGTCTGGATTCGGCAGGGAGGTGCCGGCCGTGCGCCACCCGGCGAACGGCGGCGCCACGGCTTTCCGCGACGGGGTGTGCCGGCTGGTGCGGGGCGTTTGACCGTTACCGCCGCGGGAAGACCCGCGCGCGGTCGATGTGGACGGCGCAGCGGTCGCCGGGGTTGAGGCCCAGGAAGGACAGGCGCTCGCGGTCCATCTCCGCCTCCAGCGACAGGCCGGCGAGATCCACCTCGATCCGCGCGTCGGGGCCGACGACGTGGATGCCGGACACCCGGCCGGGGCCGCCGGCACTGGGGCTGAGCCCCAGGTCGTGCGGGCGCACGTAGGCGATGGCCGGTCCTTGGATGCTGCCATCCGTGTGGATCGACAGGGCACCGTTGGACGTCCGCGCCACGCCGTCGGTCACCGTGCAGTCGAAGCGGTTCACCTGCCCCAGGAACTCGTACACGAAGGCCGAGGCCGGGTGGTCGTAGACCTCCGCCGGGCTGCCAACCTGCTCGATCCGGCCCTGGCTCATCACCACGACGCGGTCGGCCAGTTCCAGCGCCTCCTCCTGGTCGTGGGTCACGAAGACGGAGGTGATGTGGATGTCGTCGTGCAGCTTGCGCAGCCAGCGCCGCAGCTCCTTGCGGACCTTGGCGTCCAGCGCGCCGAACGGCTCGTCCAGCAGCAGCACCTTCGGCTCGATGGCCAGCGCGCGGGCCAGCGCCACGCGCTGCCTCTGCCCGCCCGAGAGCTGCGCCGGATAGCGATCGGCGAAGTGGGCAAGCTGCACCAGTTCCAGCAGTTCCATGACACGGCGCTTGATCTCCGTCCGGGTGAAGCGCTGCGCCCGCGGGCGCACCTTCAGTCCGAAGGCGACGTTGTCGAACACCGTCATGTGGCGGAACAGGGCGTAGTGCTGGAAGACGAAGCCGACCTGCCGCTCCCGCGGACTGAGGCCCAGCGCCTCCTCCCCGTGGAGCTGGAGGCTGCCGGAATCGGCGTGCTCCAGCCCCGCCATGATGCGCAGCAGGGTCGTCTTGCCCGAGCCGGACGGCCCGAGCAGCGCCAGCAACTCGCCCGAGCGCACCTCCAGGTCCACCGCGTCGAGCGCGCAGTAATGGCCGAACTGCTTGGTGATGCCGGAAATCTGAATCGCCATGGCTCAAGTCGCCTCAATGCCGGGCCGCGGCCAACTCGGCCCCGAAGCGCCACTCCAGCACCGTCTTCGCCACCAGCGTGACGAGGGCAAGCATGGCCAGCACCGAGGCCACCGAGAAGGCGGCGACGAAGTTGTATTCGTTGTAAAGAATTTCGACATGCAGCGGCATCGTGTTGGTCTCGCCACGGATGTGGCCGGACACGACGGACACGGCGCCGAATTCACCCATCGCGCGGGCGTTGCACAGCAGGACGCCGTACAGCAGGCCCCACTTGATGTTGGGCAGCGTCACCCGCCAAAAGGTCTGCCAACCGCTGGCGCCCAGCACCAGTGCGGCCTCCTCCTCTTCCGATCCCTGCTCCTGCATCAGCGGGATCAGTTCGCGCGCGACGAAGGGAAAGGTCACGAAGATGGTGGCGAGCACGAGGCCCGGAACGGCGAAGATGATCTGGATGCCCTGCGACTTCAGGAACGGCCCGAACAGGCCATGCGCCCCGAACATCAGCACGTAGATCAGGCCGGAGATGACCGGCGAGACTGAGAAGGGCAGGTCGATCAGCGTGATCAGCAGGTTCTTGCCGCGGAAATCGAATTTCGCGATGCACCAGGACGCCGCGACGCCGAACAGCAGGTTCGCCGGCACGGCGATGGCCGCCACGATCAGCGTCAACTGGATGGCCGCCACCGCGTCGGGTTCGACCAGTGCGTCCCAATAGGCCTCGACGCCGCGGCTCAGCGCCTCCACGAACACGGAGATGAGCGGCAGCACCAGGAACAGCAGCAGGAAGCCCAGCGACACCGCGATCAGCAGCGCCCGGATCCAGAGTCCTTCGGCCAGAGCGGGAGGCTGTCCGCCTTTCTTAACGGGCATGGCGGGACCTCATCCAGGCTTGCAGGAGGTTGAGGATCAGCAGCAGCACAAAGGAAGCCATCAGCATCAGCGTGGCGACCGCGGCGGCACCGGCGTAGTCGTACTGCTCCAGCTTGATGACGATCAGCAGCGGCACGATTTCCGACACGCCCGGCATGTTGCCGGCGATGAAGATGACCGATCCGTATTCCCCCACACCGCGTGCGAATGCCAGCGCGAAGCCGGTCAGCAGCGCCGGGAACAGCGCGGGAAAGACCACGTTGCGGAAGGTCTGCCAGCGCGTGGCGCCGAGCGAGGCCGCAGCCTCCTCCTCCTCCGCCGGCAGGTCTTGCAGGATCGGCTGCACCGTCCGCACCACGAAGGGCAGCCCGATGAAGGTCAGTGCGATGGCGATGCCCAGCGGGGTGAAGGCGACCTTCATCCCGAACCAGTCCATCAGCAGCTTGCCCACCCAGCCGTTGGGCGCGTACAGCGCGCTGAGCGCGATGCCGGCCACCGCCGTGGGCAGGGCGAAAGGTAAGTCGACCAGCGCGTCGACAAGACGGTCGCCGGGGAAGCGGTAGCGCACCAGCACCCAGGCGACGATGAAGCCGAACACCGCGTTGACCGCGGCGGCCAGCAGCGACAGCCCGAAGCTGATCTCGAACGCCGCCAGGACGCGGGGCGTCAGCACCGCGCTCCAGAAGCCGGACCAGCCGAGCCCCGCCGCCTTCACCGCCAGCGCCGCCAACGGCAGCAGCACGAGCAGGCCGAGATAGGTTAGCGTGAATCCCATCGTCAGCCCGAATCCGGGGATGACGCTGGGCTTCTTGAACGTGCTCAACACCGCGCCCCCCGCTGTGGGGAGCGCGGCGTCGGTCGAGGACGCCGCGACCACGGATCAGCGGCCTTTCTGATAAATCTGGTCGAAGACCCCGCCATCCGCGAAATGCTTCTCCTGGGCCGTGCGCCAGCCGCCGAACGACCGGTCGATGGTCACCAGCTTAACATTGGCGAAACGGTCCGCATACTGGGTAGCCAGTTCCTGCAGACGCGGGCGGTAGAAGTTCTTGGCGGCGATCTCCTGCCCTTCGCGGCTGTAGAGGAACTGCAGGTACGCCTCGGCCGCCTTGCGGGTGCCCTTGCGGTCGACGACCGCGTCCACAACCGCGACCGGCGGCTCGGCCAGGATCGACAGGGACGGGGCGATGATCTCAAGCTTGTCAGCGCCGAATTCCTGCAGCGACAGGTAGGCCTCGTTCTCCCAAGCCAACAGCACGTCGCCGATGCCGCGCTGGGTGAAGGTCACCGTGGCGCCGCGGGCGCCGCTGTCCAGCACCGGCACGTTCTTGAACAGGTCGCCCACGAAGGCCTTGGCCTTGGCCTCGTCGTTGCCGTTCTTTTCCAGCGCGTAGGCCCAGGCGGCCAGATAATTCCAGCGGGCGCCGCCCGACGTCTTCGGGTTCGGGGTGACGACCTGCACGCCAGGCTTCACCAGATCGTCCCAGTCCTTGATCTGCTTGGGATTGCCCTTGCGGACCAGGAACACGATGGTCGAGGTGTAGGGGGAGCTGTTGTCCGGCAGCCGCGACTGCCACGTCTTCGGCAGAAGGCCGGAGTCTGCGATGGCGTCGATGTCGTAGGCCAGCGCCAGGGTCACCACGTCGGCGTCCAGCCCGTCGATGACCGAGCGCGCCTGCTTGCCCGACCCGCCGTGCGACTGCTTGATGGTGACCTTGCGGTTGGAATCGGCCTGCCATTTTTTGGCAAACGCCTTGTTGATCTCCACATAGAATTCGCGCGTCGGGTCGTAGGACACATTCAGCAGGCTATCCTGCGCCTTGGCGGCGGTCGTCCCCAGGACGGCGAAGGCGATGCCCGCGGCCAGCATGGACAGGCGGTGGCGGAACGACATAACGCACTCCTTCTGTTGACCGGACTATGGCTACGGACCGGCGTGGCGTTGCACAGGCGGGGCGGAACAGCGCCAGCCCCATACCACAGTATTCACTCACCAAATCCGTATATTATTTTCTATTTCTCCTGTAGAGTTTGCCAAAACACCGCGACCCCTGCAAAGCCATTTTTTGTCGTCCGCGGAACAAGGCAAGCGGGTTTCACACAAATGTGGATCGCGCTGGTAGCAAAGCGCCGAATCAGTATCATGCACGCACCCGTCCACCGCCCGGCACCGCTTCCTCCCCATGGCCGCAAACCCGCTGTCCACCGCCCTTTTGACCGCTCTCCTGGAAGCCGAACGCGCGCTCGGCCGGCTGGCGGAGGCGATGCAGGACCCGAAGCGGCGGCAGCGGCTGTGGGCCGACGCCGCGCGACGGGAGGCCTGCGCCGCGGCGCGACTCGACGGCGTGGCGGTGGACACGACGGACTTCCTGGTGGCAACGGTCAACACCGACCTCGTTCCCACCGCCGGACGCGGTGCCGCACAATCGGTTCGCGCGCTGTGGCAGGGCGCGCGCTTCACGCAAGGCGTCATCGCCGCTCCGGCCCTGCGACAGGACGACCGGCTCGCCCGCCCGGCGGTCGGGGCCGCTGCGGAAGCTTGGCGCGCGGTCGCGGAACTGGAAGCCGGCCTCGACTCCTTCTCCGACGATGCATTCCCGGATGACGGCGCCGATTCGGACGAACCGTCCTCCCCCCGCGGGACGGAGGCGCCTCCGCCATGGACGCTCGGCTGGATGGAGGCGCTGTGGCGCTGCCTTCAGGCGGAGGTGTCGGGGCGCGATCCCGGCCGCCTCACCCTGTCCCCGCAGCGGGAGGAGGAGGCAGCCGCCCTGCTGCACCGGCTGGACATTGCGGCGCAGGAGCCGGCGCTTCTCGGCGGTGTCGGCCTGCTGGCGGAACTGCTCCGCCCGGCGCCCGACCTGCGCATCCCCGGCTGGGCCGTGCCCGCCGCCCGGCTGATGGGGACACTGGCCGTGGCGCGCACCTGCCGGGTGCCGAACGTCTGGCTGCCCATGTCGGTGGCCCTGCACACCGACCGCACCGCCGCCGGTATCGCCGCACGCGGCCGCGACGAGGCTTGGCGGCTCTGGCTGGCCGACACGGTGGCCGAAACCGCCCGGCGCGAGCGCCAGCGCGCATTGATGCTGGACCAGACCGCCGCGGGCTGGCACCGGCGTGTGGGCGCGAAGCGCCGCAATTCCCGCCTTCCGGACGTGATGGAGGTCCTGTTCGAGGTGCCCGCCTTCACCGTGCGCCGCGTGCAGAAGCGCCTGGGCAGCACCTTCCGCGGCGCGCAACTTCTCGTGGACGAACTGCTGGAGGCCGGCATCGTGCGCGAGGCCACGAACCGGGCGCTGGACCGCGTGTTCGTGGCGGTGGATCTGATGCCCTGATCTGATGCCGCAATCGGCTCAGATGTCGAAATTCACCGGGAGCCCGCCGGTCGCCTGACGGTGGCGCAGGGCGTCGGCCAGGGACTGGTTGTCCAGCACGTTCGCGGTGGCGTCGCGCACCTGCACCATCAGCCAGCGCACCGAACAGGTGGCCGGGTCCAGGCAGTCCTCGCACGGGCGGAAGGAATTCTTGCTAGCGCAGGGGATCGGGGCCAGATGGCCGTCGATCAGCCGGATCACCTCGCCGAAGGAGATTTCCGCGGCCGGCCGCGCCAGACGATAGCCGCCGCTCTTGCCGCGCTTGGCGAACAGCAGGCCGTGCTTGCGCAACTCCACCAGGATGGCTTCCAGGAACTTGCGCGGGATGTTTTCGCGCTCGGCGATCTCGGCGATCAGCACAAGATCGTCGTCCGTCCGTTCGGCCAGCATGATCAGCGCGCGCAGCGCGTATTTGGCTTTTTGCGACAGCATTCGGTCCGGATCCGCTCCTGGCGGCGGCGTGGGGGAAGAAAATGCGCGGGGCGCACCCCATATAGCCCCGTCGATCAAGAAATGGTACCGGATCTTGCCCGGAATCCCGGCGGCGCGTAAGGTCCAGCCCGTTTTATCACCGACCAGCGAAGGACCCGGCATGCAGACCATCATCGTTCCGGTCACCCCGTTCCAGCAGAACTGCACGGTGCTCTGGTGCCCAGAGACGATGAAGGGCGCCGCCGTTGACCCGGGCGGGGAGATCGACCGCATCCAGCGCGCCGCCGAATCGAAGGGCGTGACGCTGGAGAAGATCCTGGTCACCCACGGCCACATCGACCACGCGGGCGGCGTCGCCGATCTGGCCGACCGGCTGGGCCTTCCCATCGAGGGGCCGCACCGCGAGGACGCCTTCTGGATCGAGGGCATGCCGAAGCAGAGCCAGATGTTCGGTTTCCCGCCCGTCCGCTCCTTCACACCCGACCGCTGGCTGGACGAGGGCGACACGGTGACGGTGGGCAACCTGACCCTGGACGTCCACCACTGCCCCGGCCACACGCCGGGCCATGTGGTCTTCGTTCACAAGCCGAGCAAGCTGGCCATCGTCGGCGACGTGCTGTTCCAGGGCTCCATCGGCCGAACCGACTTCCCGCGCGGCAACCACGGCGACCTGATCACGGCGATCAAGACGAAGCTGTTCCCGCTGGGCGACGACGTGACCTTCATCCCTGGCCACGGCCCGACCTCCACCATCGGGGAAGAGCGCCTGTACAACCCCTTCCTGACCGATTGAGCGCAGCGCGGTTCCTGCACCAAGTCATGCACCACGAAAAAGGGGCGCCCTAGGGAGCGCCCCTTTTTCTAAAACCCAACCCCGTTCGCTTACTTCCCCGCACCGGTCTCGATGGTCAGTGCCATCGGCGGCGGGTTGGCCAGCGTCTGGTAGACGACGCAATAGCGTTCCGTCAGCTTGGTCAGGGTGGCGATGCGCTCCTGCGGCTCGTCGGTGTCCAGGTCGAAGCGCAGGCGGATGTTGCGGAAACCCACCGGCGCCTCCTTCGACACGCCCAGCGTGCCGCGGAAGTCCAGGTCGCCTTCCGCCGACACGGTGCCACCGCGCAGGTTGAATTCCAGCGCCGTGGCGACGGCCTTCAGCGTCACGCCGGCGCAGGCAACCAGCGCCTCCAGCAGCATGTCGCCGGAGCAAGCCTGGGTGCCCGGCCCGCCGGTGGCCGGGTGCAGGCCGGCCTCCACCAGCGCGCGGCCGGTGTCCACCTTGCAGGCGATGCCGGTGTCGTCCAGGGCGCCCCTGGCCTTCAGCGTGACGACGGCGGATTCCGGCGCTTCCTTGTACTTGTCCTTTAGCGGAGCCTGCAGCGCCCGCAGATCCTGTGCGTCCATGCCTCGCGTTCCCTCGTTGGTGCGTTGGTTGCCGGTTTTGGTTGTCGGCCGCGCGGATGATGGCCTGTGTCGCCGGCCCCGGCAACCGCCGAACGCGACGCCCGGTGTGGGCGCACGGCGGCCCTGCGTCGGCGTGAGTGGCGGTCCGCGACATTTTCGGCTAACACCCGCGGCAGAAACATAACGAAAAGGGATGGGAGTTCTTCCGCTCATGAAACGTCGCGCCTTTCTGACCAGCGCGGGCGTCGGCCTCGCCGCCAGCACCGTTGCCGCGCCGGCCATCGCCCAGAGCCAGCCGGAGATCAAGTGGCGCATGGCGTCGAGCTATCCCAAGAGCCTCGACACCATCTACGGCGCGGCCGAACTGATCGCGCGGCGCGTCGCCGCCGCAACCGACAACAAGTTTCAGATCCGCACCTTCGCGGCCGGCGAGATCGTCCCGGCGCTCCAGGTCCTGGACGCCGTGCAGAACGGCACCGTCGAGTGCGGCCAGTCCGCCGCCTATTTCTACATCGGCAAGGACCCGACCTTCTGCTTCGACACGGCCATGCCCTTCGGCCTGAACACGCGCCAACACATTGCCTGGATGATGCACGGCGGCGGTCTTGAGCTGATGCGGGAGCTGTTCAAGGAGCACAACATCTACAACATCCCCGCCGGCAACACGTCCGCCCAGATGGGCGGCTGGTTCCGCAAGGAAATCAAGACCGTCGAGGATCTGAGCGGCCTGAAGATGCGCGTCGGCGGCCTGGCCGGCACCATCATGGGCAAGCTGGGCCTCGTCCCGCAGCAGCTCGGCGGCGGCGACATCTACCCGGCGCTGGAGCGCGGCACCATTGACGCGGCGGAGTTCGTCGGCCCCTACGACGACGAGAAGCTGGGCTTCCACAAGGTCGCCAAATACTACTACTCGCCCGGCTGGTGGGAGGGCTCGGCCCAGATCCCGCTGATGATCAACATCACGGCCTGGGAACAGCTGCCGGCCTCCTACAAGGTCATCCTGGAGCAGGCCTGTTGGGAGGCGAACAGCTGGATGATCGCCAAATACGACACGGTCAATGCCGCGGCGCTGAAGCGTCTCGTGGCCGGCGGCGCCCAGCTTCGCGCTTTCCCGCGCGACGTGATGCAGGCCTGCGAGAAGATCGCCAACGAACTGTACGACGAGCTGTCGGCCAAGAACCCGCGCTTCAAGAAGGTCTACGACGCCTGGAAGCCGTTCCGCGATGAGGAACGCCTGTGGTTCCGCGTCGCCGAGAACGCCTTCGACTCCTACGTCTACGCCCAGTCGGCGCAGCGGAAGTAAGCATCCGGGTTCGATGTCGTCAAGCAGGAGGGCTTTTTACCACCAGGACATAAAGACACTAAGATTTTCACAGTAGGGGGTTCTTTCCGCGCGGCCGACACGTTGCACCTGCCGGACCCCTTTGTGATGTTCTTTGTGCCTTTTGCGTCTTTGTGGTGAATACATGCCCATCGCGACAGCGACACACTGCGGCAGACACGCCTCCCCACCGGTGACCCCGGTGCGGGAGGCGTGGCGTTTTTTCCCCCTTGATATGCTCACACCGAGCATTTATGGTTTTGCTCATACAGAGCATTAAGGGGATGCGTCATGCCCGCCACCAGCGCTCTCGCCTACACACCCGACATCGCCGAGGCCACGCGGCCGATCTATGAGCGCGTGAAGCGCGTGATCCCCGCCGTGGAATGGCCCTTCCACGCCCCGCTCGTGCACGAGATCAACCGCCTGAAGCGGGAGCGGAACGCCGTCATCCTGGCCCACAACTACCAGACGCCGGAGATCTTCCACGGCGTGGCCGACATCGTCGGCGACAGCCTGGCGCTGGCCGCCAAGGCCACGCAGACCGACGCCGATGTGATCGTGCTGGCCGGCGTGCATTTCATGGCGGAGACGGCGAAGCTGCTGAACCCGGCCAAGACCGTTCTGATCCCGGACACCGGGGCCGGCTGCTCGCTCGCCGAATCGATCACCGCCGCCGACGTGCGGCTGCTGCGCGAGCGCTATCCGGGCGTGCCGGTGGTCGCCTACGTCAACACCTCGGCCGAGGTGAAGGCGGAGGTGGACATCTGCTGCACCTCCGGCAACGCGGTGGAGGTGGTGGAGTCGCTGGGCGTGCCGCGCGTCATCATGCTGCCGGACGAGTATCTGGCGAAGTACGTCGCCACCCAGACCAGCGTCGAGATCATCGCCTGGAAGGGCCATTGCGAGGTGCACGAGCGCTTCACCGGCGACGAGATCCGGGACTTCCGCGGCCGGTTCGACCAGCTGGTGGTCATCGCCCACCCCGAATGCCCGCCGGATGTGCTGGAGGCCGCGGACTTCGTGGGCTCCACCGCCCGCATGATCGACTTCGTGGCCGGCCGCCGGCCGCCCCGCGTGCTGATGGTCACGGAGTGCTCGATGAGCGACAACGTCGCCGCCGCCTCGCCGGAGACGGAGTTCGTGCGGCCCTGCAACCTGTGCCCGCACATGAAGCGGATCACGCTGGCGAACATCCTGGAGTCCTTGCGCACGCTGGAACCGCAGGTGTCCATCGCCCCCGACGTGGCCGACCGGGCGCGCCGCTCCGTGGAGCGGATGCTCGCCGTCAAGCCGCGCTGAACGCCACCAACCGGGAGGCCGCCATGGTCACCCCCTACGTCCCCCCATACATCGTCCGTGACGCCGAGGTCGTGGTCATCGGCTCCGGCCTTGCCGGGCTGACCACCGCCCTCCATCTGGCCCCACGCAACGTCACGCTGCTGACCAAGACCGCCGACCTGCCGGGCGGGTCCAGCAACCACGCCCAGGGCGGCATCGCCGCCGCCATCGGCCCCGGCGACTGGCCGGAGGCGCACGCCGCCGACACGCTGGCGGCCGGCGCCGGCTTCGTGGAGGCCGACAGCGCGCTCGTGCTGGCGCGCGAGGGGGCGGAGCGGG
>Ga0065721_10005513_pt1 | contig 16075 bp, 14 predicted proteins | sample Mesricmetagenome_FD_59108 | JGI IMG/M metagenome (GOLD analysis project Ga0065721, IMG submission 59108) | Mesophilic microbial community from rice straw/compost enrichment Sample: eDNA_1 v2 (version 2) | ecosystem: Engineered > Solid waste > Grass > Composting > Bioreactor | place: USA: Davis... | reverse complement strand
CCCCGGGAGCCGGCCCGATGACGCCTCCCGCCTCTTCCGGAGCTTCCCCATGTCCTCGAACCTTATGCGGTTGACCCTCGGCGTGTTCGTCGCGGCGGCGCTGTTCATGGCCGCCGCGGCCGTGAAGGCCCTGAACGTCCAGCCGGTGGTGGTCGATCTTCTCTCCAGCGGTCGCCAGTCGTCGGCGGTGATCACCCTCGAGAACACCTTCTCGACCACGGTCCCGGTCGAGCTCTCCGCACGGCGCGTGGAGATCGTGGACGGCGAGCTCAGGGAGACGGCGGAGGAAGCCGACGACCTGCTCATCTTTCCGATGCAGGCGGCCGTCCCGAGCGGGGCGTCGCAGGCCTTCCGCATCCAGTGGATCGGCGATCCCGCGCCCGACGCGAGCCGGCACTATTTCGTCACCGTCGCCCAGCTGCCCGTCGACCTGCCGGAGAACCAGAACGCCATCCAGGTCCTCTACAACTTCAAGATCCTGGTGAACGTCGGCGCGCCCGGCGCGGCGCCGAAGCTGGAGGTGCGGTCGGCCGCCATCTCGGTCGACGAGGAAGGCGTCGCCCGACCTGTGATCACCGTCGCCAACTCCGGCGGCTCCTACGGCTACGTCGGCCACGCCCGGATGACCGTCGTCCAGCGGACCCCGGCCGGCGAAGAGGTCTTTCGCAAGACTTTCGAGCCCCAGGAGATCCAGTCGTTGATGGGGCTTGGCCTCGTGCCGTCGGGGTCTGAGCGCAGACTGCCGGTCAACCTGCCGCTGCCCCGGGCCGACGGGAGCGTGACGATCGAACTCGCTTCGGTCAGCGGCCGCTAGGGCCGGCACCCATCCGGCGCCCTGTCGTGACCCCCGATCTTCCACCCCCGCCCGATGCGGCGCCGCCCGTCGCCGCATGGCAGGCGATCCGGACCGCCCCGGAGCCTCTGGAGTTGAACAGCAGCGCGCGCGACATTCCGCTGAGCGGTCCGCTGAAGGATGGGGAGTACATCGTCGGCGAGATCGCCTATGTCCTGACGACGGACAGCCGCATCCTCGTCGAGGCGGCGCCGTTCCTGGACCTGATGCAGGACCTGCTGGCCCGCGACGCCTGGGGGCGGCTCGCCGAAGCCGTCGGCCAGCAGGCGCGGATTGCGGCGGATGACCTGCGCGCGCTCGGCTACCCTACCGTCTACGACCCCGCGACCTTCGGGCTGAGCGTGGAGATCAGTCCGAGCGTCAGGCGGAGACGGAGCCTGAGCCTTTCGGGCGGGGCGGATCGACAAAGCCCGAGCGCCGACCCGGCCGCCGTGTCCGGCTACCTGACCGGCTTCCTGACCACGGACTATTCGCACGTGGGGACGAGCACCGGATTCGGCGCGCCGAGCCTGTTGATGGACAGCGCCGTGCGCGTCCGCGGCGTGGTCCTGGAGACCGAGGCGAGCTTCAGCGACGGCTTCGCCCGCGAGGGCACGCGGCTGGTCTTCGACGATCCGGAGCGGACCGCGCGCTGGACGCTCGGCGACCTGCGGCCCCAGTCGCGCGGCTTCTCGGGGACCAGCCCGATGGCCGGCCTGTCGTTCGAACGCGTCTACGCCGATCTGGACCCGCAAAGGATCGTCCAGCCCCGCGGCCAGCGGGCCTTCACCCTGGCGCGTCCGTCGACCGTGGAGGTCCTGATCAACGGACGGTCGGTGTTCCAGACCCGGCTGAACCCGGGCTCCTACGACATCAGCGATTTTCCGTTCGCGCAGGGCGGCAATGACGTCCGCCTCCTCGTCCACGACGAGGCGGGCGGCTCCAGCATCATGTCGTTCTCGGTGTATTTCGACCGCAACCTGCTTGCCGAAGGGCTTTCGGAGTTCGGCTTCTATGCAGGGGCGGAGGCACGCGCCACCCAACAGGGCCGGGAGTATTCCAACGAGCCGGTGGCCTCCGGCTTCTACCGGCGCGGGCTGACCGAGTCGCTTACGGTGGGGGCGGATTTCCGGGTCGCCCCCGGCGGCGGCGTCGCGGCGGCCGAAGCCGTCTGGGCGGCGCCGATCGGCTCGCTGGGCGTGGACCTCGCCCTGTCCTCTGTCGAAGGCGTCGGCCAGGGCTTCGCGGTGAACCTGGGCTACGAGAAGACCTTCGGCGGCGAGGGGTCCAGCGTCCGTTCGGTCAGCGCCACCTTCCAGGCCACGAGCAGGTCGTTCGCCGGTCCGGGCGTGAAGCTGGCGCAGAACCCGTTCGCCTACCAGGCCGGGGTCACCTATTCGCAGGCGCTGGGTCAACGCCACTATGTCTCGGGCGACCTCTTCTACGCCGTCGGTCGCGACGGCTGGGAGGACCGGGGGTCCGCCCGGGTGCTGTACGGCTGGCGGATGAACAACCGCGTCACCCTGAACGCGGAGGCGAGCTATGAACGGGGGCGGGACCAGGACGAGTTCGGCCTGCGCCTCGGCCTGTCGTTCCAGCTGGGCCGGTACGCGGGCGCCTCGCTCGAGGCCGACAGCCGTCGCGGAGGCGGCCGCCTGACCTACCAGACCTCCCGCGGTCAGGGGGTCGGGGCCTGGAACGCCTCGGGCTCGCTCGACACGACCGAGGACGGAGCGGCGGTGAACGCCCATTTCGCCTCCCGTCTGAACCGGGCCGAGATCGGCGCCGCCCACCAGACCTCGTTCGACACCGCCGGCGGCGGGATCACGGACCAGCGCACCACCCTGAGGGCCGGCGCCTCGCTGGCCTTCGCCGACGGCGCCTTCGCCGTATCGCGGCCGATCCATGACAGCTTCGCCCTGTTCCGCGCCCATCCGACCCTCGGGGACGCCCCGGTCTATGTGGAGCCGCGCGACGGGGCCTATTCGGCGCGCTCCGGCCGCCTCGGGGCCGCCGTGGTCCCCGAGCTGGCCGCCCACTCGCCCCGGTCGGTGACCTACGACGTTCCGGACGCGCCGACCGGCTATGATCTCGGGACGGGAATGCTCAGGGTCCTGCCGGCCTACCGCTCGGGCTATCTGATCACCGTCGGCTCCGACTATTCGGTGTCCGCCGTCGGCCAGCTGGTTCGCGCCGACGGCGGCCCCGTCAGCCTGCAGGCGGGGATGGCCCATGAGGTCGACCAGCCTGACCGACTGGGCGTGCGCATGTTCACCAACGCCAGCGGCCGGTTCGCCGTGCAGGCCCTGCGTCCGGGCCTGTGGCGCATCGAGCTGGACGACGGCGCCGCCTACCTCATCGAAATCCCCACCGACGCCGCAGGCCTGGTTCGCCTCGGCGTGCTGACCCCGGAAACGCGCTGATGACATCCGTTGTTCAAGCCGGTCTGATCGCAGTCGCGCTCGTCACCCTTCCCGGCGCCGTCCGGGCCCAGTGCGCGGAGTTCGAGTCGATCGCCGGCCCGCCCGTCGAGTACGATCCGTTCTCATCGGCGCCGGTCAACCAGGCCTTCGACCTGCGCATCAGCCGGCTGGCGCCGGAAGCGACGGCGGTCCGCTTCGTGATCGCCGATGCGACGCCCGACGGCGCCGGGTCCCGGCTCGGACCCGACGGGCCTCGGGACTACCATCTCGCCTGGATGCGGGACGCCTCGCGGCGCGTGTTCGTCGCCGGCGCCGAGCAGCCGAACGCCGCCAACGGCGCGCTCGTCCCCTTCGGTCCCGGAGCAGCCGGGGCGCTGGTCCAGGAGTCCTTCCGCCTGTCGGCCCCGGCCGGCCAGTCGGTGACGGCGGGGCTGTTCGAGGAGCCGCTCGAAATCCGCTACGTCTGTTACTCGGGGGGCGACCCCATGGGCGGGGTCGAGGTGCAGAGGACCGATCGCGTCACCGTCGCCATGGAGACCCGCGAGCGGATTGCGGTGCACGTCGGGTCGGCAGGACAGCGTCGCGGCGAGATCGATCTCGGGGCGCTGGACCTCCGCAACCACGCCTCAGGAAGCGTCGCGATCACGGCCCAGGCGACGACGCCCTACGAGATCTCGGTCGGCGCCTGGCGGGGGGTGCTGCGCCGCGCCGACGCCGACCCCGCCGGACTGCCGTATTCGCTTCGGCTGAACGGGGCGCCGATCGCGACGGGAGACAGGATCGCCTGCGACGCAACGCCCGCGCCCGGGGGCCGGACGCACAGTCTCGAGGTGAGCGTGCGGGCCTCGGATGCGCGGCTGGCGCCGGCCGGGACCTACAGCGACGTCGTCACCGTCACCTTCGCGCCATGGCTCGGCCTGTCGGCCTCCGCCGGATGCTCCGGCTAGAAGATCGGCCCGTTGGGTTCGATGCGGAGCACGAGCCCGGAAAGGGCGGCCGGCCGCGACAGGCCAATGGTCAGATCGCTCACGCCGACGCCGGGGTTGCGGCTGTCGAGGAGGAGGGTGCTGGACGAACCGGCGGAGATCGGGACCCGACGACCGTCGAACATGAACCAGGCCTCGGCGAGATCCGACGGGTGCTCGAGCGTCAGCCGGTAGCCCGCGACGTCGTTGCACAGTCGGCTGACCCGCCCGAGGAGCACTTCACCCGTCTGTGCAGGTCGGGCTTCGGCGGGCTCGATGTCGGCCCGGCAGATGGTGCGGACGCGCCCGTGAATGCCGACATGCGCCGCGGCCGGCACCGCTGTGAGGGCCAGGGCAAGCGCGGCGGAAGCCGCCATTCTCGTGAGCTTGACGTACGCCATCGCTTGAGCACTCCAGGCAGACGATTGGGTTACAGTATTCGTTTGAACGACGATTTAAGTGGAGTGGTGAACCGGCGTTTACCTTGACCGCTAGCTGCTGGCGCGATTACAGTAAACGAGACTTATCTTTACGGATGCCGGGCCTCAGAGACGCAGACGGAACGCGGAAAGCGTTGCGAACAACTGCTCGCGATTGACGACACCGAGCTTGGCGTAGGCCCGCCGCACATGCGTGCGGACCGTTTCGATGCTGATCCCGAGCCGTATCGCCAGCTCCTCGGCATTGGCCCCCTCGACCATCATCTTCAGCAGTCTGTCCTCGGCCGGCGTCAGACCGAAGGCGGCGCGGGTGTCGGCCCACAAGGCGTCGCCGCCGGACGCGGGAGTCCCTTGGGCCGGAAAGACCTGGATCGCCACGAAGCCGGTGTTCGGAAGCGGCTTGACCTTCAGGACCACGTGATCGTCGCCATGACGTACGGCATGGGCGCGGGGCCGGGTCGCCAGCCCCGCCAGGAAGGTCTGGAACTTCTCCATCGCCTGCCGCCCGCCCGCCAGGCGCAGCCGGTTGCCCACCAGGAACAGCGGTCCCCGGGTCTCGAGCATGGCCCTGGCGCTCGGGTTCAGGTCGTAGACCTCAAGGGAGTCGGGCCGCAGGAAGAAGGTCGGCCGCGACGAGCGGCGAAACCATTCGACCAGGTGCGGGGCGCGCGCGGCCTCTGACGGCGCCTGGACCGTGACCACGGAGCCGTGGTGATCGGTCGCCGCCGACCCCTGTTCCTGCCGCACGCGTTCCGGCGCCCGCAGACGCAGCGACCGGCGGTCGGCGTCATTGGCGAGCCCGTCGGGAGACCGGAGCCAGGGCGCGGAGGCGCCGGTCTGGGCGGCCACGGCGGTCCCGTTCCGGTCGCCGCGACCCGCCGCACCCGTAGCGCGCGTTCTGATGCCCATCCTGGACCCCCTGAAGGATGCGGTCCGCGGCGTAGGCGGCCCCCGGAGGGGGGCGAACGACGCGATCCGGTTAACTTGTCCTCAAGGTTAAGGACGCCGGCGGGCGCGGGAATCCGACGTGCGGCCAATGCCTCGCACTGGCCTCAAGGCAGGAAGGAAGGCGCTAGACTCACGGTCCGACAGGCCTAGGCCGTCCGGACTGGCCGAAAGCGGGGGACCGCGGAGGACCCCCCATCAACGTTGATACGGCAACCCTGCATTGTTAAGCTTGCCCGCAACACGCGAGGAGGAGCGGGCGTCGCCGGACAGATACAAGCGCCCTACGGGGGACATAGCGCGAGGCGCGTTCGACGCAGTTGCCGGCTTCCGGCAGGTTCACAGCCTGCAGGACCTGCATCAGTGCGCGATGGCGGCGTTTCGAAGCCTCGGCTTCGGCTACGCCTGGGGCTACTGGGTTCATGGCGCGCCCGGCAGCGGCGAGATCGACCTGCAGTTCGGCGATCTGCAGCACCCCTGGTGCCGCCACTACATCGAACGCGGCTGGGACAAGCGCTCGCCGATCGGCCAGGCGCTTGGCCCCCGGCCCGTCACCTGGGACGAGGTCCGCAAGCGCCGCCTGCCGGCCTCGCAGGCGCGGGTCTTCGACGAGCTCAGGGAGTTCAACCTGACGCAGGGACACCTGGTTCTCGTGGAGACCCAGGGCGAGCGGCGTTGCGCGGTCAGCCTGGCGGGCTCCGATTTCGAGCCGCGCGACGAGGCGGCCCGCACCGCAGCCCATCTGCTGTCCCTCCACTACGGCTTCACCGGGTTCCACCTGCTGGGCTCCGCCACGGAATCCGCCGCCGTCGGTCGCCCCCGGCTGACCAGCCGGCAGATCGAGTGCCTGCGCTGGGTCCGCGAGGGCAAGACGGCATGGGAAACCGGTCAGATCCTCAACCTGTCGTCGCGGACCGTCGAGGAGCATCTGGCCAAGGCCTGTCACAAGCTTGGGGTTCGCAGCCGCTTCCAGGCGGTGATCGAGGCGGCGCGGCTGGGCTTCTTCGAGCTTTGAGGCCGGAAAGCAAGGCGCGCCCCTCCCGGTCAGGAGGGGCGCGCGGGGCGGCCAGCCGGGCCGGGGGGCGTCAGCCCGGGCTGACCACCAGGCAGGGCACGCGGGCGGCTTCCAGCGCCTGACAGGCGGCGCTGGCTTCCTCGCGTGCAAAGCCGACGTAACGGGCCTGGTGCCATCCGGCCGCCGACGGAACGATCATGCCCTCGGTATCGCCGATCTGCTCGCGGAAGCGGCGACCGACCTGGCCCAGCCATTCGCTGGCGACCTCGCTGTCGCGGAAGGCGCCGACCTGGATCCGCCAGTCGCCCCGCTTGCCGGTCGGACGCTCGACCGCCCGCCCGGCGTCCGGGGACGGCGCGCTCAGCGAGACCCGCAGGACGCGCGGCGTGTTGTCGGATGCCGCCGGAAACAGCTGGCCGGCCTGCTCGACGCTGCCCCCGTCGGCGCGCATCCGCACGGCCTTGAAGCCGGTCTCCAGCAGTTCCGCGACGTGGCTGTTGCGGGTCTGGGTCGACCGGCCGCCCAGCACCACGGCGACGAGATGCTTGCCGTTGCGGGTGGCCGAGGTGGTCAGGTTGTAGCCGGAAGCGCGGGTGAAACCGGTCTTCAGCCCGTCGACGCCCTGCATATAGTGCAGCAGGCCGTTGGTGTTGTTGTAGGTGCGGCCCTCCCAGGTCCAGCGGCGCTGGCCGAAGTAGCTGTAGTACTGCGGGAAGTCCCGGCGCACCGCGATCGACAGGATGGCGATGTCGCGGGCCGAGCTGACGTGCTGACGGTTCGGCAGGCCGTGCGGGTTCATGTAGCGGGTTTCAGCCATGCCGAGGTCGCGGGCCTTGCGGGTCATCTGTTCGGCGAAGCGCGCCTCGCTGCCGCCGACGTGCTCGGCCAGGGCTACGGCCATGTCGTTGGCGGAACGCACCGCCAGCGAACGGATGGCGTCGTCGACGCTGATCTTGCGGCCGGCCGCGATTCCGAGCTTGGACGGCGGCTGGCTGGCGGCGTTGGCCGAGACGGTGATCATGTCGTCCTTGTCGATCCGGCCCGACTCCAGCGCCTCGAAGACGAGGTATAGGGTCATCACCTTGGTGATCGAAGCCGGGAAGCGACGCTCGTCGGCATGACGCGCATACAGGATCTCGCCGGTGTCGGCGTCAGCCACGATGGCGGCGTAACGCTCCTCCGGGGGGCTGGGATCGGCGGCCACCTGGCCGGGAAGGACTCCCAGGACCACCACGGCCATGCAGACGAAGGCCGTAAGCAGACGACCCCAGTTCGAAGCGGTTCGGTTGAAAGCGACCATCTTGCCCTCCATCAGGCTCCGGTGCGGAGCAAATCTCGGGCGGTGAGTTCGCCGATCAGCGGTTTCCCGTAAATCAGCCAGGAGTCGTGGTCGTGCGGCCTGCACCAAGGTCCGGTTTCCGCGGCGCAGGGCGACTAGGCCGAATGGCCAGTCCGTTCCGCATATGGGCCGGGGTTCTCATTCCCGGTACTTCTCGGGTCTTCCCCGGAGTCCCCCTTGCCCAAGTCCCCTCCCCCCCTGGTCCTGATCCTCGAGAACGACCCGGCCTCGGCCGCGGCGCTCGAACTGCTCGTCCGCGACGGCGGCTACGAGACCCTTTTGGCCACGCGCCTGTCCGAACTGCCGGCCGTGGCCGAAAAGGCCCGTGCGTGCGTGGCGCTGATCGTCGACTACCACCTGCACGACGGGACCGGGGTCGAGGCCGTCCGCCAGCTGGCGGCGTTGGGGATCACGCCTCCCGTTCTGATGATGACCGGCACGCTGAGGGGCAAGGCCCGCACGGACGCGACCGCGGCCGGGCACCGCTTCCTCGAGAAGCCCGTCGACCCGGCGGCGATCATGCGCTGGCTGAACGACTCCGCCGCTCGCGCCTAGATCAGCTCCCACCCCCGGAAATCTACGGGGACCCCGTTCTGGCCGGACGGGCCGGGCCGTATGGATTCACCATACAATTGGCTCGTCTGCGCCCTCGCGGGTCCAGCATGGTTAAGCGGGCCGCAGCCAGGGGTTACCGGGTGAAAGCCTTTCTGATCGACGACCACGAGCTTTTCCGGGCCGGCCTGCGGCTGGTGCTCGAAGACCATCTCGAGTTCACCGAGACCTTCGACGCCGGCTCGCTCGACGAAGGCCTGGAGATGCTGGCACGGGAAGGTCCGGCCGACCTGATCGTCACCGACCTCAACATGCCGGGCAGCTCGGGTCCGGAGTCGGTGCGCGCGCTGATCGAGGCCTTCCCCGAGGCGCGGGTGGTGGTCATCTCGGCCTCCGAGGCGGCCAGCGACATCCTCGCCTGCATCTCCTGCGGCGTGGACGGCTATATCCCGAAGTCGATGTCGGCGCCCGACATGGTCGCCGCCCTGCGCCAGGTGCTGTCCGGCTCGGTCTATGTTCCGCGCGCCGCCGGCCGCCGCGCCGCCCCCGAGGAGTCCCGCCCGCACAAGCCGGCCCTGCCGGGGATCGAACATCTGACCGACCGTCAGAAGGAGGTCCTGGACGAACTGCTGACCGGCAAGTCGTCGAAGGAGATCGCCCGCGTTCTGAACGTGGCCGAAGGCACGGTGAAGATTCACCTCGCGGCGATCTACCGCGCCCTGGGCGTGCGCAGCCGGGCCGAGGCCATCGCGCGTCTGGTCAGCCGCTGACGCCGGTCCCGGGGTTCAGGCCGGCCGGGCCAGAATCTCCGCCGCCAGCCCGATGAGGTCGTGGACCGAGACGGGCTTGGTCGCCCAGCGCCGCCCGGAGGCGCGCAGCGACTGAAGCGCCTCGCTGGCGGTCGACCCCGTCACGAACATGCACCGCACCCTGTGGCCCAGATCGCTCTCGATCCTGGCCAGGACGTCGATGCCGTTCTCTCCGGCCAGGTACAGGTCGAGGATGCACAGGTCGACGCCAGCCCGAGCCGCCTCGATCGCGCCGGCGGCCGTGCCGGCGGTGGTCACCACCGCGCCGGCGTCGGTCAGGGCGCCGCTCATGGCGTCGAGTACGAGCGGCTCGTCGTCGACCAGCAGGATTCGCTTGCCGACGATCTGACCCTCGCCCCCCTCGCCGTCGGCCTCGATGCTCCGGCCGCGCGTGCGGGGCACGGTGACCGAGAAGACGGTTCCCTTGCCCGGAACCGACCGCACCGAAACCTTGTGGCCGAGCAGGCGCGCCAGCCGGTCGACGATCGACAGGCCCAGGCCCAGGCCCTCCACCGATCGGGTCGCCTCGCCGCGCACGAACTCCCCGAAGATCCGCTTCAACTGGTCCTCGGGGATGCCGGGACCCTCGTCGTGGATCTGGATCTCGATGTCGCGTCCCTTGCGGCGACAGCCGATCAGTACGCGGCCGCCGTCGGCGTATTTGGCGGCGTTGACCGCCAGGTTGCGCACGATGACCTCCAGCAGATCGACGTCGCTGACCGATTCCAGCCGGGTCTGAACCACCCGCACCCGCTCCGGACGACCGGGATCCACCTCGCGGGCCTGGTCCGCCACGCTGAGCAGCAGGTCGTTCATCTGGAAGGTCGCCGCTTCCGGTTTCAGCACGCCGGCCTCGAGCCGCGCCAGGTCCAGCAGGGCCGAGAACATCCGCGTCATGGTGCGGACGGCCGCGTCCATCGCCCCGACGATGCGGTGCGCCTCCGGGCTGTCCACCCGTCGCTGCAGGGAAACCAGATAGAGCGAGAGGGCGTGCAGCGGCTGGCGCATGTCGTGGCTCGCCGCGGCGAGGAAGCGCGACTTGGTGGCGTTGGCCTCGTCCGCCTCATGACGCGCGGCCATCAGCTCGCGGTTCGCGGCCTCGGCCGCCTCGGCCGCCTTCTGCGCCACCACCCGACCGTGCAGGCCGGTCACCGCCGCGACGCCAAATCCGACCACGCAGACGAGGCTGAGCACGATCTGCAGAAGCAGCGAGGTCAGCTGGCTGCGCTCCCGCTGGGCCCTGGCCACCGTTCGCCGTTCATCAGCGCCGCCGAACAGGCTGCGGAACTCACGCTCGATGTCGGCGGTCAGCCGGTCGCCCCGCCCGCTGGCGACGAGGGCGATCGCCTGCGCCCGGCGGCCTGCCCGGCCCAGCGACAACGATTCGGCGATGATCTGCGTACGTTCCGCGGTCAGGTCGCTGATCCGCTTGGGCTGGCCCGGCGGCAGGCCGAGGTCGGCGGCGGCGGCGGAAAGCTCCTCGATGTGGTCGCCGACGAGGTCCATCTCGCGCGTCGAGCGGGCCGCGGCCTCGGCGTTGCCGGTCAGCAGATAGGTGCGTTGCCCGGCCTCCGCGGCGGTGATCGAACGGAGCAGCGCCTGCCCGGCGTCCATCAGTCGCCGCTCCTTGGTCAGGGTCTCGGTCAGCTCGCGCGCGCCCGCCGAGGCCGAGACCATCTGCAAGCCGATCAGAACCGCCACCAGCATGGCGGCGAGGGCCGCACCGCCGACCATCCACCGCTGCGCCGCGGTCGCCTCCCGGACGAGGCTGATCACCCGTTTCACGCGTCGCTATCCCCCGTTTGCTGCATCCTATGGCAGGGTCCCGGCGAGTTCCGCCCGTAAATTCCCGGGCCATAGTCCGAACCGGCTAGGACGGACGAACGGGCCGCACGTCCGAACCGCTTCGCATAGCCCTGCGGCCAGCGCTTCAGCTTGGCCATCAGGCTGATTTTTCGGCCTCCCGCCCCGTGCGAACCCTCTCGCCGACACCGATGCGGTGAAGGGAGGGATCAATGCTTCGATCGATTGAGGGCGCGTTCAGGCTCGTCGTGGTCGCCGGCCTGTCAGTGGCGGCGGCCGGGGTCATCTCGCCGAATTCCGCGGTTGGGAAGTCGGCCGTCTGCGTGGCCGACGAGGCCCCGGCCTGCCGGCCGTCGGATCTGGTTTCCTGGGGCGCGCCCGATTCCGTGAAGGAGTTCGCCGGCGCTGTCGGAGAGTTCACCCGGACCGTGACCGCGGCGTCCGCCACCCTGCTGGAGCAGGCGGAACGGTTCTCGACTGCGGAGGTCTCGCGATGAGCGCCCTTCGGCTGTCGATCGTCTTCGGCGTCCTGCTGCTGGCGCAACTGGCATGGGCGGGTGAGTTCAACTCCCTGGCCGACCTGTCTTTCGGCAATCCCCGGGCGGTTCTTGCCAGTTCCGATCAGCCCGCCAGCCCCCCCGCGCCGCCGCTGCGGATCGAACTTTACGACCCGTTCGAGGAGCTGGCGGAGGTCGAGGCGGAGGCGGCGCCGGTGCAGGTCGTGGCGATGATGTCGGAACCGGCGTTCAGCCGCATCTGATCGGCCCGGACGGGGCGAGACAGGGGGCGGTCGCTCCGTCGCCTCAACCCATGGTTCAGCCTCTTGCCAAGCGCTCTGCGCGGCGCATCATGGCGGCGGGATCTGGGGAGGTCGCAATGAAAATCGCCGTAGTCGTCGGCGCCGCCGCGCTTGTTCTGGGAGGGCCGGCTGCGGCCGAGACCTGGCAGGCCTTTTCGCGCAGCGCCCACAACGCCTTCATGGCCGACGCGGACAGCATAACCAGCGCGAACGGAATCACCTCGATCAAGGTGGCCACCGTGCCCCGTGCGGGCGAGGCCGGGGATCTGAGCCATTCGATCGAGACCTACGAGTTCCGCTGCGACGCCAATCAGTGGCGGACGGCGGGGGTGATCGAATACGGGCCCGACGGGGCCGAGACGGACCGGTTTCCCGAGGAAGGGTCGCCGTTCGAACCGGCGCGGCGGGACACCCTGCCCCACTATCTGAAAGAGATCGCCTGCGACGGCGCCCGTCCGGTGCCGCCGCACTGGCCCTCCATCCAGGCCTTCGTCGAGGCCGGCCGGCCCTGACCGGCGCCGAGGCCGTCGCCGTCAGGCGTCGACGGCGGCGTCGAGGGCGTTGGCCTGGATGAATTCGCGGCGCGGCTCGACCACGTCGCCCATCAGCTTGGCGAACAGGTCGGCGGCCTCGTCCTCGTGCTCGACCTCGACCTTCAGCAGGGTGCGGGCGTTGGCGTCGAGGGTGGTCTCCCACAGCTGCTCGGGGTTCATCTCGCCCAGACCCTTGTAGCGCTGGATGGCGATGCCCTTCTTGCCGGCCTCTAGGACCGCCTCGAGCAGGTCCAGCGGACCGCGCACGGTCGTCGCCTTGTCCTTGCGGCGGAAGGTGGCCGGACGGTCGAACAGGCCCTCGAAGGCGGCGGCGCGCTCGGCCAGACGACGGGCGTCCAGCGAACGGATCAGGGTCTCTTCCAGCACGATGCGCTCGGTGACGGCGCGGCGCACGCGCTCGAACACCACCGCGCCCTGGGCGCCGGCCGAGCCGCTCCACTCGCCGTCGCCTTCCTCGGCGTAGAGGTTGAGGCGGGCGGCGGCGGCCGACGGGTCGGTCGGGGTCTCGTTGAACAGGCCGGCCAGGGCCGCCTGCTCGATGGCGAAGGCGGGGGCGCGCTGCGACAGCCGGTCGACGCCGGCCTTGAAGGCCTTGGCCTCGCGCACCAGGGCCTGGAGGTCGAGGCCGACGCGGCGCTCGCCGCCCTGCAGATCCAGCTCGGCCTCGGACGAGCCNTCCTCGATGAGGTAGGCGTCCATCTCGGCCTGNTCCTTGATGTAGCGGCTCTGCTTGCCCTTCGAGACCTTGTACAGCGGCGGCTGGGCGATGAAGACGTGGCCGCGNTCGATCAGCTCGGGCATCTGCCGGTAGAAGAAGGTCAGCAGCAGNGTCCGGATGTGGGCGCCGTCTACGTCGGCGTCGGCCATCAGGATGATCTTGTGGTAGCGCAGTTTGTCGGGGTCGAAGTCGTCGCGGCCGATGCCGGTGCCCAGCGCCAGGATCAGGGTGCCGATCGTCTCGGACGACAGCATGCGGTCGAAGCGGGCCCGCTCGACGTTGAGGATCTTGCCGCGCAGCGGCAGGACGGCCTGGTTCTCGCGGTTGCGCGCCTGCTTGGCCGAGCCGCCGGCCGAGTCGCCCTCGACGATGAACAGTTCGGACTTGGCGGGGTCGCGTTCCTGGCAGTCGGCCAGCTTGCCGGGCAGGGAGCTGATCTCCATNGCCGTCTTGCGCCGGGTCAGGTCGCGGGCCTTGCGNGCGGCCTCGCGGGCGGCGGCGGCCTCGATGATCTTGCCGACNACCATCTTCGCCTCGGCGGGATGCTCCTCGAACCAGGTCGANAGGCCTTCCGAGCACAGGCCCTCGACCGCNGGGCGGACCTCGGAGGAGACCAGCTTGTCCTTGGTCTGGGAGCTGAATTTNGGATCCGGNACCTTGACCGAGAGCACGCAGGTCAGGCCTTCGCGGGCGTCCTCGCCCGAGACCGAGACCTTCTCCTTGCGGGCGGCGCCGGCGGCGTCGATGTAGCTGCTCATCACCCGCGTCAGCGAGGCGCGGAAGGCCGACAGGTGCGTGCCCCCATCCCGCTGCGGGATGTTGTTGGTGAAGCACAGCATGGTCTCGTGGTAGCTGTCGTTCCACCACAGGGCGAGGTCCAGCTCGATGCCGTCCTTCTTGCCGCGGATGACGATGACGTCCTTGAGCAGCGGGTTCTTGGACTTGTCGAGGTGGCGCACGAAGGCCTCCACNCCGCCCTCGTAGTGCAGCAGGATGTCGACCGGCTCGGCNCCGCGATGGTCGATCAGCTTGATGACCACGCCGGAGTTGAGGAAGGCCAGNTCGCGCAGGCGGTGCTCGAGCGTCTTCAGGTCGAAGTCGATGTGCGAGAAGGTGGTCACCGACGGGAAGAAGGTCACCTCGGTTCCCGACAGGGGCTTGCCGGTGTCCTCGCGGATCGGAGCGTCGCCCGTGACGCGCAGGCTCTCGACCGTGTCGCCGCGCTCGAATCGCATCTCGTGGCGCTTGCCGTTGCGGTAGATGACCAGCTTCAGCCAGTCGGACAGGGCGTTGACCACCGAGACGCCGACGCCGTGCAGGCCGCCGGAGACCTTGTAGGAGTTCTGGTCGAACTTACCGCCGGCGTGCAGCTGGGTCATGATGACCTCGGCCGCCGACACGCCCTCGCCCTCGTGGATGTCGGTGGGGATGCCGCGGCCGTTGTCGGTGACGGTGACCGAACCGTCCTCGTTGAGGATGACCTGGACCAGGTCGGCGTGGCCGGCGAGGGCCTCGTCGATGGCGTTGTCGACCACCTCGTAGACCATGTGGTGCAGGCCCGAGCCGTCGTCGGTGTCGCCGATGTACATGCCGGGGCGCTTGCGGACCGCGTCCAGGCCCTTGAGAACCTTGATGGAGTCGGCGCCGTAGGCGGCCTCCTCGGCGGTGTCGGCGCGGCGCTCGGTCGGGTTCTGGTCGGTCATCAATTCGGTCGGATCATCGCCCGTTTCGGGCCGGAAGGGGCGGTGGATCCACCGCCCGGAATCAACGCTTTCCGGGCCGCGAATCTGATCCGCGCCGGAACCGTCAACATATAGGAATTTCCGGGAGAATTGCGAGGGAAACCGGGCGCCGCTCCACAGGTCGGAGCAGGGCGCTGCGGGGCTTCCGTCAAGCGGTCGGCCGGCGCGGACGCCGGCCGCCGCGAAAGGGTCGTCAGGCCAGCGAGCCGTCGATGTCCTTGCAGGCCTGGATCAGGCCCTGGACCGACTCCACCGACTTCTTGAACATGGCCTTCTCGTCGTCGTTGGTGGTGAACTCGACCACCTTCTCAACGCCGCCGGCGCCGATCAGGGCGGGGACGCCGACGTAGAGGTCCGAGATGCCGTATTCGCCCGACAGCCAGACGGCGCAGGGCAGGACGCGCTTCTGGTCGAGCAGGTAGGAGCGGGCCATGGCGATGGCGCTCTCGGCCGGGGCGTAGAAGGCCGAGCCGGTCTTCAGCAGGGCGACGATCTCGCCGCCGCCCTTGCGGGTGCGTTCGACGATGGCGTCCAGATCGGCCTGGGACAGGAAGCCGGCCTTGACCGCGTCCGGCAGCGGCAGGCCGCCGACGGTCGAGTGGCGCACCATCGGCACCATGTCGTCGCCGTGGCCGCCCAGGGTCCAGGCGTGGATGTCCTGCACCGAGACGCCGGTCTTCTCGGCCAGGAAGTAGGCGAAGCGGGCCGAGTCGAGCACGCCGGCCATGCCGACGACCTTCTCCTTCGGCAGGCCCGAGAACTTCTGCAGGGCCCAGACCATGGCGTCGAGCGGGTTGGTGATGCAGATGACGAAGGCGTTGGGGGCGTGCGCCCTGATGCCCTCGCCGACGGCCTTCATGACCTTGAGGTTGATGCCGATCAGGTCGTCGCGGCTCATGCCCGGCTTGCGCGGCACGCCCGCGGTGACGATGCAGACGTCGGCGCCGGCGATGTCGGCGTAGTCGTTGGCGCCCTTGAGGGCCACGTCCTGGCCGAAGACGGCGGTGGCTTCGGCGATGTCCAGACCCTTGCCCTGCGGGGTGCCCTCGGCGATGTCGAACAGCACCACGTCGCCCAGCGCCTCGCGGGCGCAGATGTGGGCCAGGGTGCCGCCGATCATGCCGGCGCCGATGAGGGCG
>Ga0065721_10005865_pt1 | contig 16076 bp, 15 predicted proteins | sample Mesricmetagenome_FD_59108 | JGI IMG/M metagenome (GOLD analysis project Ga0065721, IMG submission 59108) | Mesophilic microbial community from rice straw/compost enrichment Sample: eDNA_1 v2 (version 2) | ecosystem: Engineered > Solid waste > Grass > Composting > Bioreactor | place: USA: Davis... | reverse complement strand
CCGGCCCCGTCGCGACCCCCGGCTGCACGCGCAACGCGACCCGCGCATCCGTGTCGAGCGCCTCCGCGAGCCCCGGGTAGCCGTCGAGCTCGAGCGCCGCCACGGCTGCCGGCGGCGTCGGCGTGCGGGCCAGCCAGGCCTTCTCGACGCGCACCTGGCGCGGCGGGATCGCGAGCCGCAGCACGTCGTTCGCCGACCCGGCGGCGCGATCCGCGACGGCGCGCGCGAGCCGCCACACCTCGGGCCGCAGCACCGGCACGGTCGAGACGACGGCCGCGACCTCGCTCAGCGGGCCCGGGAAGTCGGCGTCGGCGGCGAGCTCGACGACGTACGCCGTCGCGAGTCGCTTCGCGCTGCGCAGCGGCACCGACACCCGGATGCCGGGCGCGACACCCTCCAGCGAGTCGGGGATGCGGTAGTCGAGCAGCCGATCAAGTTGCGGCAGCGGGGAGTCGACGAGCACCCGGGCGACGCCGGCCATCGCGATGTCCGGCTCAGAGCCCCGCGGCGGCCCGCAGGTCGTCGACGCGGTTCGTCGTCTCCCACGTGAACTGGCGGGAGCTCCCGGCCGAAGTGGCCGTACGCCGCGGTCGCGGAGTAGATGGGACGCAGCAGCTGGAGGTCGCGGATGATCGCCGCCGGCCGCAGATCGAACACCTCGCGGATCGCGCTCGTGATGACCTCGTCGGAGACCTTGCCCGTGCCGAACGACTCGACGTAGAGCCCGACGGGGCTCGCCGTGCCGATCGCGTACGCGACCTGCACCTCGAGCCGGTCGGCGAGGCCCGCCGCGACGGCGTTCTTCGCGACCCAGCGGAGCGCGTAGGCCGCCGAACGGTCGACCTTCGACGGGTCCTTGCCGGAGAACGCGCCGCCGCCGTGACGAGCGGCACCGCCGTAGGTATCGACGATGATCTTGCGGCCCGTGAGCCCCGCGTCGCCGTGCGGGCCGCCGATCTCGAACCGACCCGTCGGGTTGATGAGCACGCGGGCGTCGGCCGACGGCAGGTCGACGAGCTCGAGCACCGGACGGATGACGAGCCGCTCGACCTCGGCGCGGAGGTCGGGCGTCGAGATCGTCGGCGCGTGCTGGGTCGACACGACGACCGTCTCGACGGACCTCGGGGTCGTGCCGTCGTAGCCGATCGTGACCTGCGTCTTGCCGTCGGGACGGAGGAAGTCGACGAGGCCCGAGTGACGCACCTCGGCGAGGCGCTCCGACATGCGGTGCGCGAGCCAGATCGGGAGCGGCATGAGTGACGGGGTCTCGTTCGTCGCGAAGCCGAACATGATGCCCTGGTCGCCCGCGCCCTGCCTGTCGAGGTCGTCGGCGCTCGTGCCCTCGCGGGACTCGAACGCGTGGTCGACGCCCTGCGCGATGTCGGGCGACTGCGCGCCGATCGAGATCGAGACNCCGCACGAGCGGCCGTCGAACCAGACGTCGGANCCNGTGTAGCCGATGTCGGTGATCGTCTTNCNCACGATGCCNGGGATGTCGACGTANCCCGGNCGTCGTNACCTCGCCCGCGACGTGCACCAGCCCGGTCGTCACCATCGTCTCGACCGCGACGCGCGCGCCGGGGTCGACCGCGAGCAGCGCGTCGAGGATGGCATCGCTGACCTGGTCGCAGATCTTGTCGGGGTGCCCCTCGGTGACGGACTCGGACGTGAACAGGCGCAGGCTCAAGCGGGTGCTCCCGGGAGGTCAGGGGACGAGGAGATCGAGGATCCGGTGGGCCACGGACTCCTTGGAGCCCTCGGCCTCGGTCACTCTATCGCCCGCCTGCGTCACGATGACGACCGCGTTGCCGTCGGTGCCGAAGCCCTCCGTCCAACCGACCCTGTTGACGACGAGGTAGTCGACGCCCTTCCGCGCTGCCTTCGCGCGCCCGAGTTCGAGCAGCTCGTCGCCGTCCGCGGTCTCGGCGGCGAAGCCGATGATCGTCTGGCCCTCACGCCGCGCCCCGGTGAGTTCCCGGAGGATGTCGGGGTTGCGCACGAGCCGCAGGTCGAGGGTGTCGCCCTGCGTCTCCTTCTTGATCTTGCCCGGTGCGACGGTCTCCGGCCGGTAGTCGGAGACGGCGGCGGCCATGACGACGACGTCGGCGGTCGCGGACTCCTCGAGGGCGGCATCCCGGAGCTCCGCCGTCGTCGAGACGTGCCGCACCGCGAACGGGGCGCCGCCCTCGCGCAGCACGCCGTCGTCGATGTTCGCGACGACGAGCACGACGTCGGCGCCCCGGGCGGCGGCCGCCCGGGCGATCGCGACGCCCTGCTTGCCGCTCGACCGGTTCCCGAGGAACCGCACCGGGTCCAGCGGCTCACGCGTGCCGCCCGCGGTGACGAGGATGCGGCGGCCGGCGAGGTCGCGCGGNCCGACGGCGGCGAGNGCCGCGGCGACGATNTCGTCGGGCTCCGACATCCGNCCGGGNCCNGAGTCGGNGCCCGTGAGCTGNCCCGANGCGGGGCCGACGACGTGCACGCCGCGCTCGCGGAGCGTCGCGATGTTGGCGACCGTCGCCGGATGCCTCCACATCTCGGTGTGCATCGCCGGGGCGATCACGAGCGGCGCNGTGCTCGCGAGGACCGTGTTGCCGAGNAGGTCGTCGGAGATGCCCGCGGCGAGCTTCGCGATCGTGTTCGCCGTGGCCGGGGCGACGACGATGAGGTCGGCGCGCTGCCCGATCGCGACGTGGCGCACCTCGGCGACCCCCTCGTAGAGGTCGGTGTGCACGAGGTTGCGGCTGATCGCCTCGAGCGTGGGGCGTCCGACGAACTTGAGCGCGTTCTCGGTCGCGACGACGTGGACGTCGTGTCCCGCGAGCACGAGGGCGCGCACGACGCCGACGGCCTTGTAGGCCGCGATGCCGCCGGTGATGCCGACGACGACGTTCATCCGCGCCGGAGGGTCTTACTCGGCGAGCGGCTTGAGGACGAGCTTGTCCTCGTTGATCTCGTGGAGCGCCACCGAGAGCGGCTTGTCGTCGATCATCGAGTCGACGAGCGGGCCGACGTTGTCGAAGAGCGAGCCCTCGTGCAGGTCGGCGTAGTAGTCGTTGATCTGGCGCGCGCGCTTCGAGGCGAAGATCACGAGCTGGTACTTCGAGTCGACCTTCGAGAGCAGCTCGTCGATCGGCGGGTCGATGATGCCGGAAGTGCGGTCGGCCATGGGATTCTCCCTCAAAGTCTCAGCGCCCGGTCGCGGGCACATCCAGCAATTCTACGACCTCTCGCGCAGCTTGGCTCACATCGCCGTTGACGACCTTGACGTCGAATTCGTCCTGGGCGGCCAGCTCGATCTTCGCGGTCTCCAGCCGACGCGCCTGCTCCTCGGCGCTCTCGGTGCCGCGCCCGATGAGCCGACGCACGAGCTCCTCCCACGTCGGGGGCAGGAGGAACACGAGGAGCGCCTCCGGCATCCGCTCCCGCACCGCACGCGCACCCTGGAGGTCGATCTCGAGCAGCACACTCTTGCCCTCCGAGAGGGCGCGATCGATCGGCGGCCGCGGGGTGCCGTAGCGCGACTGATTGTGCACGGTCGCGTATTCGAGGAACTCGCCGCGCTCGATCATCTCGTCGAACTCGTCGTCGCTCACGAAGTAGTAGTGCTCGCCCTCGACCTCCCCGGGCCGCGGCGGCCGCGTCGTCGCCGAGACGCTCAGGAGCACGTCGGGGTACTGCTCGCGGATGTAGCGCGACACGGTGCCCTTGCCGACCGCCGTGGGGCCCGCGAGCACGACGAGGCGGCTGCGGGTGCGAGCCGCCGGCGGGGCCGCGGCCTCGTGCCCGGCGAGGTAGTCGCGCAGCTCGGCGCGCTGCCGGGAGCCGAGGCCGCCGACGCGCTTCGCGTCGGAGATCCGGAGTTCCTGCATGACCCGCGCGGCCCGGGTGGGGCCCAGGCGCGGGATGCTGCGGAGCAGCTCGCTCACCCGCAGGGTCGCCTCGGGCGCGGCCGGGTCGCCCGACCACGCGGACTCGGCGACGTCGAGCGCCGTCCGCTCGCGCTGCGCGACCTGGCGCTTGACCTCCGCCCGCGCGCGCCGGGCGGCGACGGCGGCGCGCGACCCGGCCGCCCGATCGACCTCGGGGGGCTTCATCGGAGGCTCTCCCGGAGCTCGTCCTGCGTGCGCTCGACGGCGTCGGCGATCCCGTCGGGACCGGCGCCGAGGATCGAGCGCGAGTAGCTCGCCATGACCTGCGGCGCCGCCGGTCCGAAGACGCGCGGCAGGTCGGCGGCGGTCGCCCCCTGGGCTCCATAGCCCGGGGCGAGGATCGGCAGCCCGTCGAGCGCGTCGAGGTCGATGCCCGTCGCCGCGAGGTCGACGGTCGCGCCGAGCACCGCTCCCCCGGTGCCGCCGAGCGCGCGGAGGTCGTCGACGAGGGCGCGCGCGACCGTCCTTCCGTCGGCGCGGCGGGCGCCCTGGGTCTCCGCCGCCTCGGGGTTCGAGGCGGCCGTCACGACGATGACCCCCTTGCCCCATGCCGCGGCCCGGTCGAGCACGCCGTCGAGCGAACCGAGGCCCTGATACGCGTACGCCGTCATCGCGTCGGCCTCGAGCGGCGATCCCGGCTCGAGCCACGCGTCGCCGTAGGCGTCGACGGTCGACCCGATGTCGCCGCGCTTGCCGTCCGCGACGACGAGGAGTCCCGCTGCGCGGGCCGCCCGGATCGTGTCCTCGAGGGCCGCGAACCCGGCGGCGCCGAAGCGTTCGAAGAACGCGACCTGCGGCTTGACGACGGCGACGCGTCCCGCGGCGGCCTCCACGACCCGGATCCCGAACTCGCGGACACCTGCGCCGTCGACCGACAGCCCCCACCGCTCGAGCAGCGGGACGTGCGGGTCGATCCCGACGCACAGGGGCCCCCGCTCGCGGAGGAGCGGGAACAGGCGCGACGCGAAAGTCATCGAGCGGCGCGGTCCTTCGCGTAGTCCTGGAGGGACCGCACGCGGATGCCGGCGCGGGCCACCTCGAGGGCCGCGACCGCGGCGCCGAGCTGGGCGATCGTCGTGAACAGCGGTTTGTCGGCGGCGACGGTCGCGGTGCGGATCTCGAAGCCGTCGGCCCGCGCGCTGCGGCCGGACGGGGTGTTGATCACGACATCGATCTTCCCATCGTTGATGAGCTCGACGATCGACGGCTCGCCCTCGACGGTCTCCTGGCCCATGAAGTACTTGCGCACCGTGGAGGCCTGGATGCCGTTGCGGGCGAGCACCTCGGCCGTGCCCTCCGTGGCGACGATGTCGAAGCCGAGCTGCGAGAGGCGCAGCACGGGGAGCACGATCGCGCGCTTGTCGCGGTCGGCGACCGACACGAAGACGGTGCCGGAGTCCGGCAGCCCGCCGTAGGCGGCATCCTGGCTCTTCGCGAACGCGCGCGGGAAGTCCGCGTCGATGCCCATGACCTCGCCGGTCGAACGCATCTCGGGCCCGAGCACGGAGTCGACGATCTGACCCTCGCGGGTGCGGAACCGCTTGAACGGCAGCACCGCCTCCTTGACCGAGACCGGGGCGTCGAGGGGCACCTTCTCGCCGTCCTCGGCCGGCAGCAGCCCGTCGGCGACGAGCTCGCGGATGCTGCGGCCCGTCATGACGAGCGACGCCGCCTTCGCGAGCGGGATGCCGAGCGCCTTCGACACGAACGGCACGGTGCGCGACGCGCGCGGGTTCGCCTCGAGCACGTAGAGCACGCCCGCGCCGATCGCGAACTGCACGTTGAGCAGCCCGCGCACGCCGATGCCCTCGGCGATGCGGCACGTGGCCTCGACGACACGGTCCTGCACGTCGCGGCCGAGCGTCACGGGCGGAAGCGTGCACGCGGAGTCGCCGGAGTGGATGCCGGCCTCCTCGATGTGCTCCATGATCCCGCCGACGTAGAGCTCGGTGCCGTCGTAGAGGGCGTCGATGTCGATCTCGAGCGCGTCGTCGAGGAAGCGGTCGACGAGGAGCGGGGAACCGGGGCCGATGATGGCCTGCTCGCGCACACGATCGAAGTAGTCCTCGAGGCTCGGGGTGTCGTAGACGATCTCCATGCCGCGCCCGCCGAGCACGAACGAAGGGCGCACGAGCACCGGGTAGCCGATCGACTCGGCGACGGCGACCGCGGACGGGGCATCCGTCGCCGTGCCGTTCTTCGGCGAGAGGAGCCCCGCCTCGTCGAGGATCTTCGAGAACAGACCGCGCTCCTCGGCGAGGTCGATCGCCGACGGGCTCGTGCCGAGGATCGGGACGCCCGCCGCCTCGAGGCCCTTCGCGAGCCCGAGCGCCGTCTGCCCGCCGAGCTGCACGATGACGCCGACGAGCTCGCCTGACTGCGACTCGGCGTGGATGACCTCGAGCACGTCCTCGAGCGTGAGCGGCTCGAAGTAGAGCCGGTCCGAGGTGTCGTAGTCGGTCGACACCGTCTCGGGGTTGCAGTTGATCATGATCGTCTCGAAGCCCGCGTCGTGGAGGGCGAACGAGGCGTGCACGCACGAGTAGTCGAACTCGACGCCCTGGCCGATGCGGTTGGGGCCGGAGCCGAGGATGACGACCTTCCGGCGGTCGCTCGGCGCCACCTCCGTCTCGAGGTCGTACGACGAGTAGTGGTACGGCGTGAGGGCGGGGAACTCCCCCGCGCACGTGTCGACGGTCTTGAAGACCGGCCGCACCCCGAGCTGCCAGCGGAGGTTGCGCACCTCCTGCTCGGTCAACCCGCGGATCTCGGCGATCTGGGTGTCCGAGAAGCCGTGGTCCTTCGCGAGCCGGAAGAAGTCGACGTCGAGCTTGAGCGAACCGGAGAGCTCCTCGGCGACCTCGTTGATGAGCGCGAGCTGGTCCAGGAACCAGGGGTCGATCTTGGTCGCCTCGAAGGCCTCCTCGATCGTCGCTCCCTTGCGCATCGCCTGCTGCAGCGTCACGATGCGGCCGTCGGTCGGCGTCTTCGCGGCCTCGAGCAGTTCCGCCTTCGAGCGCGGCTCGGGGCCCCAGTGGAAGCTGCTCCCCCGCTTCTCGAGACTCCGGAGCGCCTTCTGGAGCGCCGTCGTGTAGTTGCGGCCGATCGCCATCGCCTCGCCGACGCTCTTCATCGTCGTCGTGAGGGTGGCATCCGCCGACGGGAACTTCTCGAACGCGAACCGCGGCACTTTGACGACGATGTAGTCGAGGGTCGGCTCGAACGACGCCGGCGTCACGCGCGTGATGTCGTTCGGGATCTCGTCGAGCCGGTAGCCGATCGCGAGCTTCGCGGCGATCTTCGCGATCGGGAAGCCCGTNGCCTTCGACGCGAGNGCCGACGAGCGCGACACNCGCGGGTTCATCTCGATGACGATGACGCGNCCGGTGTCGGGGTGCACGGCGAACTGGATGTTGCAGCCGCCCGTGTCGACGCCCACNCGNCGGATGATGTCGATGCCGATGTNGCGNAGNTTCTGGTACTCGCGGTCGGTGAGCGTGAGNGCCGGCGCGACCGTGATCGAGTCGCCCGTGTGGACGCCGACNGGGTCGACGTTCTCGATCGAGCAGACGACGACGGTGTTGTCGGACGTGTCGCGCATGAGCTCGAGCTCGTACTCCTTCCAGCCGAGGATCGACTCCTCGAGGAGCACCTCGGTGGTCGGCGACTGGTGCAGACCGTCGGTCACCATGCGGATGAGCTCGTCCCGCGTGTACGCGAAGCCCGAGCCGAGTCCGCCCATCGTGAACGACGGACGCACGACGAGCGGCAGGCCGAGGTCTTCCGATGCGGTGAGAGCCTCGTCGAGGGTGTGCACGATGTACGACTTCGCGACGTCAGCGCCCGACTCGATCACGAGGTCCTTGAAGAGTTGGCGGTCCTCGCCCTTCTTGATCGCCTCGACCTTCGCGCCGATGAGTTCGACGCCGTACGTCGCGAGGATGCCCTCCTCGTCGAGCTTGATCGCCGCGTTGAGCGCCGTCTGCCCGCCGAGGGTCGGCAGGATCGCGTCGGGCTTCTCCTGCGCGATGATCGCCTCGAGCGCCTCCGACGTGATGGGCTCGATGTACGTCGCGTCGGCGAAGTCGGGGTCGGTCATGATCGTCGCCGGGTTGGGGTTGACGAGGATGACGCGGATGCCCTCCGCGCGCAGCACGCGACAGGCCTGCGTGCCCGAGTACGGTCGAACTCGGCCGCCTGGCCGATGACGATCGGGCCCGAGCCGATGACGAGGACCGAGTTGATGTCCTGACGCTTGGGCACTAGGCCCCCTTCTTCTTCGCGAGCTGCTCCACGACCAGGTCCCGGAACCGGTCGAACAGGTAGTTGGCGTCGTGCGGACCGGCCGCCGCCTCGGGGTGGTACTGCACCGAGAAGGCGGGGATGTCGAGNGCGCGCAGNCCCTCGACGACNNGGTCGTTGAGNCCGACNTGGCTCACCTCGACCTTGCCGTAGCCGTTCGGCGAGTCGACGGGTCCGTCGAGCGGCGCGTCGACGGCGAAGCCGTGGTTGTGGGCCGTGATCTCGACCTTGCCNGTCGTCTTGTCGAGCACNGGCTGGTTGATGCCGCGGTGCCCGAACGGGAGCTTGTAGGTGCCGAAGCCGAGGGCCCGGCCGAGCAGCTGGTTGCCGAAGCAGATGCCGAAGAAGGGCAGGTCGCGGTCGAGCAGTTCGCGCAGCAGTGCGACGTGGGCGTCGGAGGCCTCCGGATCGCCGGGGCCGTTGCTGTAGAACGCGGCGACCGGCTCGATCGCGAGCACCTGCTCGAGGGTGACGTCCTGCGGGAGGACGTGCACCTCGAACCCGCGCGCCGCCAGGTTGTCGATCGTGGACTGCTTGATCCCGAGGTCGAGGATCGCGAGGTTGCCGAGCTTTTCGCCGACCGCGGGCGTCACCGATGGCTCGGAGACCGACACCTCGGCCGAGAGGTTCTGCCCCGCCATCTGCGGCGCCGCGCGCACGATGGCGAGCTGCTCCTCGGGGGTGAGCGTCGCATCCGCTCCGGAGAACACGCCCGCGCGCATCGAACCGGCGTCGCGGAGGCGCCGCGTGACCGCGCGCGTGTCGATGCCGGAGATACCGACGATGCCGGTCGCCTCGAGTTCCTCGTCGAGCGAGCGCACGGCGCGGAAGTTGCTCACCACTCGCGAGGGGTCGCGCACGACGTAGCCCGCGACCCAGATGCGCCGCGACTCGGGGTCTTCGTCGTTCATGCCCGTGTTGCCGATGTGCGGTGCCGTCTGCACGACGATCTGCCCGGCGTAGGACGGGTCGGTGAGGGTCTCCTGGTAGCCGGTCATGCCGGTGGCGAAGACGGCCTCGCCGAGCGTGCGGCCGCGGGCGCCGTAGGCGCGCCCCTCGTAGCGGGTGCCGTCCTCGAGCACGAGGACCGCGGGATCGGCCGTCATGAGGCCTCCTTCGTGGCGGGAGTGAGCGTCGTGAGGGCCGCGACGAGGGCGTCGGGGTCGGACGACTTCAGGTAGGTGTCGACGACCGTGTCGCCGAGGGCCCAGCGGACGAACGCGAGTCCGTCGCGCCCGACGACGCGGTCGATCGTCCAGGTCGCCCGGCCGATCCCGGAGATCGCCTCGCGCGGGATGAACGCGTCGGGCTCGCCCGCGATCGAGAGCACGACGCCCTCGGGGATGACGACGACGCCGGCACGCGACCGGAACCCGAGGCCGTGCACGGCGATCCGGTCGGTGGGGTGCTCGGCGACGGTCGTCGCGACGTAGAACACGTCGTCGACGAGCACGGGGGCGCCGAGGGATGCGGGAGGCGTCGCGAGCGCGGGCAGCTCCGCCTGGCGACGACGTCGGGCGCGCCACGCGAACGCGAGGCCGACGAACACGAGCGCGACGACCACGACGATGACGACGACGGGCATGGTCCTATCCACGGGATGCCTCCTGGGCGACGTCCTCGGCCGGGCGCACCTCGCCGTCGAGCACGGTCGGCACGCCGCGGTGGAGCGTCGCGACGACGCGGCCCGGGAGGTCGCGGCCGAGGTAGGGCGAGTTGACGCTGCGCCCGCGCAGGTCCTCCACTCCGAAGGAGCGTCGGGCCGTCGGGTCGACGAGCGTGAGGTGGGCGGGGGCGCCGAGCGCGAAGGGGGCGTCGTAGCCGGCGAGGCGGCCGATCTCGGCCGGCTTCGCCGAGAGCACGCGCGCGACGCCGGTCCAGTCGAGCAGCCCCGTGTCGACCATCGCGGTCTGGACGACCGAGAGCGCGCTCTCCAGCCCGACCATGCCGAACGACGCCTCGGCCCACGCGGTCTCCTTCGATTCGACCGGGTGCGGCGCGTGGTCGGTCGCGACGATGTCGATCGTGCCGTCGGCGAGGGCGGCGCGGAGCGCCTCGACGTCCTCGGAGCGCCGCAGCGGCGGGTTGACCTTGAAGCGCGCGTCGTAGCCCACAGCGGCGTCCTCCGTGAGCAGGAGGTGGTGCGGGGTCACCTCGGCGGTGACGTCGATGCCGCGGGCCTTCGCCCAGCGCACGACCTCGACGCTGCCCGCGGTCGAGACGTGGCAGACGTGGAGCCGCGCGCCGACGGCCTCCGCGAGGAGCACGTCACGCGCGATGATCGCCTCCTCGGCGACCGCGGGCCAGCCGGCGAGCCCGAGCTCCGAGGCGAGGGCGCCGTCGTTCATCTGGGCACCCTCGGTGAGCCGGGGCTCCTGCGCGTGCTGGGCCACGACGCCGTCGAAGGTCTTCACGTACTCGAGCGCGCGGCGCATGAGCAGGGCGTCGTGCACGCACTTGCCGTCGTCGGAGAACACCCGCACGGCGGCGCGCGACCGCGCCATCGCGCCGATCTCCGAGAGCCTCTCCCCCGCGAGTCCGATCGTCACGGCGCCGATGGGTCGCACGGTGACGTAGCCGTGCTGCTCGCCGAGCGAGGCGACCTGCTCGACGACACCCGCCGTGTCCTGCGCCGGGCTCGTGTTGGCCATCGCGAAGACGGCGGTGAACCCGCCGGCCGCGGCGGCGCGCGACCCCGTGAGCACGGTCTCGCTCTGCTCGTAGCCGGGCTCTCGCAGGTGGGTGTGGAGGTCGACGAGCCCGGGAAGCGCCCGCAGGCCGTCGGCGTCGATCACGCGCCCGCCCGCGGCGTCGCCGGGCTCGACGAACACGCCGTCGCGGATGCCGAGGTCGGCCCGCGAGCCGTCGGGGAGGGTCGCACCCTGGATGAGCACGGTCATGCGGTGGCTCCGGTCAGCACGAGGTAGAGAACCGCCATTCGAATCGAGACCCCGTTGGTGACCTGGTCGAGGACGAGGGAGCGGGCCGAGTCGGCTGCCGCTGCGGAGATCTCGAGCCCGCGGATCATCGGTCCGGGGTGCATGACCATCGTATCCGGGCCCAGCCGGGAGAACCTGGCGTCGTCGAGCCCCCACTCGCGGCTGTACTCCCGTTCGTTGGGGAAGAACGCGGCGTGCATCCGCTCGCTCTGGATGCGGAGCATCATGACGACGTCGGGCTGATCCGCGAGCGCGTCGTCGAGGTCGTGCCGCACGACCGCGGGCCACGTCGCGACCCCGGACGGAAGGAGCGTCGCCGGCGCGACGAGCGTCACCTCGGCCCCGAGGGTGCGGAGGAGCCACAGGTTCGACCGCGCGACGCGCGAGTGCAGGATGTCGCCCACGATCGCGACCCGGAGGCCCTCGAGGTCGCGGCCGCGCGACGCGTCGCCGTGACGCGCCTTGCGCATCGTGTAGGCATCCAGCAGGGCCTGCGTCGGGTGCTCGTGCGTGCCGTCGCCCGCGTTGACGACGGCGGCGTCGATCCAGCCGCCGTCGGCGAGCGTGCGGGCCGCTCCCGACGCGCCGTGCCGTAGCACGACCGCATCGACGCCCATCGCCGCGATCGTCTGGGCGGTGTCCTTGAGCCCTTCGCCCTTCTGCACGCTCGAGCCCTTCGCCGAGAACGTGATGACGTCGGCGGAGAGCCGCTTCGCCGCCGCCTCGAACGAGAGGCGCGTGCGAGTGGAGTCCTCGAAGAACAGGTTCGCGACCGTGCGACCCTGGAGCGTCGGGAGCTTCGGGACGGCGCGGCGGGCGACGTCGGCCATGTCCTCCGCCACGTCGAGGATGCCGATGGCGTCGTCGCAGGACAGGTCGCGCGTGCTCAGGAGGTGCCTCACGACGCTCCCCCGTCGATCTCGACCGCGTCCTCGCCGTCGGTCTCGCGCAGTCGCACGTTGACGCGCTCCGACGACGAGCTCGGCAGGTTCTTGCCGACGAAGTCCGCGCGGATCGGGAGTTCGCGGTGGCCCCGGTCGACGAGCACCGCGAGCCGCACGGCGCGCGGCCGACCGTGGGCGCCGAGGGCGTCGAGGGCGGCCCGGATCGTACGACCCGAGTAGAGCACGTCGTCGACGAGCACGACCGTCTTGCCGTCGATCCCGCCGTCAGGGATGCGAGTCGGCTGCGGACTCCGGGTCGGCTGCGAACGGAGGTCGTCGCGGTACATCGTCACGTCGAGTGCGCCCACCCGCCCGCTGCCGGGTTCGAGTCGCTCGAGGATGTCGCCGAGGCGCTCCGCGAGCAGCACCCCGCGCGTCGGGATGCCGAGGAGGACCAGATCCGAGGAACCGCGGTTCGACTCGAGGATCTCGTGGGCGATGCGCGTGAGCGCGCGCTCGATGTCAGCCTGCTGCAGCACGGGACGTGCCGGCATCCTGACCTCCTTCCCCGCCTCTCCGGACGGACTTAAAGGTGGTCTGTTCGTTTCGATCGTACTGCATGGGAGGATCGTGAGCCGTGCCCGCTCGCATCGTCGCCGGCCTCGTCGCCGCCCTCTGGTCCCTGTTCGTGCTTCCACCTCAGATGGTGGTCTGGTCGGGCCTCGGGGGAACGCCTGCCTGGTTGAGGTGGATGAACCGCGCTCCCGTCTACGACGTGCTCCGCGACGGGCTCGACGACATCGGTCTCACCGACCACTACCTCGTCTTCGGCGTCGCGATCGCGCCCGCGATGCTGCTCGCGTGGTGGGCGATGTCGCCCGCGCTCCGCACACTCGGCTGGTCGGGTCGCGTCCTGTCCGTGCTCTGGCTCGTGCTCGGCCCGCTCACGGCGCTCAGCTACCTCAACCACGACGACGGCGCGCCCCTGCGTGCGATCTGGGGTGCCGAGCTCTTTGCGCTCCTCACGATCGGCGCGTGGGCCATCGTCGCGGCCGCCGTCGCCCCGCGCGGTCGGGGCATCCCCGTGTTGCGGCGCGTGCTCGTGGGAGCGACGGCGCTCTTCGGAATCGGTGGGACGCTGCTCGGCGGCTACTACCCGCACGGCACGATGATCGGCGTCGGCGTGCTCGCCGCGTGCCTCGCCGCGACGATGCGACCCGGCCGCGAGGCCCGGCCCGACCTCACCCCCAGCGCTTGAGGAGCACGCGCTCGAGAACGCCGATGAGGGCGTCGCTCAGCTTGCCGAGCACCGCGAGCACGATGATCGCGAGGAACAGGCGGTCGGTGCGGCCGTTGTTCTGCGACTCGATGAGCAGGAAGCCGAGACCCATCGTCGATCCGAGGAGTTCGGCGGCCACGAGGAACAGCCACGCCTGTGCGAGCGCGAGACGCAGTCCCGACACGATCGCGGGGATCACCGCGGGCAGCTGCACGGTGAAGAGCAGGCTCAGGCGGCCGAGGCCGAAGGCACGACCCATCTCGACGAGCTGACGGTCGACGTGGCGCAGCGCCCCGGCCACCGTCGTGTAGACCGGGAAGAGCGCGCCGATCGCGACGAGTGTGATCTTCGAGTCCTCGCCGAAGCCCAGGTAGAGGATCAGGAGCGGCACCCAGGCGAGCGACGGCACGGCGCGCGCGGCGCCCACCGTCGGCGCGAGGATGCCGTCCGCGAGTCGCGAGAGGCCGACGAGCGCACCGAGGGCGAGGCCGACGAGCGCGCCGATCGCGAACCCGATGAAGACACGCTGCGTCGAGATCGCGATATAGAGCCCGAGCAGGCCGCGGTCCCACAGGTCGACCGCCGCGACGACGAGCGACTCGGGGGTCGGGAGCTTGAAGATCGGCACCCAGCCGAGGTGCGAGGCGAGCCACCACACCGCGAGCAGGGCGACGGGGATGATCGTGCCGAGAAGCCAGAAGGGGCTCCACCGGCGCCCACCCCGGCGAGTCGGCGGCCCCTGGATTCCTCCGGGGACGGCCGACTCACCAGTGAGGTACTGCTCCGACATGTGCGGGTCAGCCCACCCGATCCGGATCGGCGCCCTCGACGAACTGCGTGTTGAACAGCTTCGCGAGCGCGTCGTCGACCTGGGCCTGGCTCGCGATGTCGCCGTTCGCGACCTGGATCGGGCCGACCTTCTCGAGCACCGCGCGCTGGAGGGCGCCCGGCACCGGGTCGAGGTCGATCACGGTGCGCTCGAGGAGGACCTTCTCGGCGACCGCCAGGTCGATGCCGGCCACCTCGGCGAGCAGCGCCGCGGTCTCCTCGGGGTTCTCGAGCGCCCACGCGCGCGCCTTCTCGTAGGCATCGACGACGGCCTGCGCGAGGTCGGGGTGGTTCGTGATGAAGTCCTCGGTCGCGTTGAGGAAGCCGTAGGTGTTGAAGTCGATGTTGCGGTAGAAGAGCGTGTTGCCGTGGTCGAGCTCGTTCGCCGCCATCATCGGGTCGAGACCCGACCACGCGTCGACCGTGCCGTTGAGGAGAGCCGCGCCGCCGTCGGCGTGCTGGAGGTTCTGGATGCTGACCTCGTCGAGCCCGACACCGGCCTCGTCGAGCGCCTGCAGGAGGAAGAAGTAGGGGTCGGTGCCGATCGTCACGGCGATCGTCTTCCCGCGCAGGTCCTCGACGGACTCGATGCTCGAGTCGGGACGCACGACGAGCGCCGCCCACTCCGGCTGCGAGTAGATCGAGATGGTCTGGATCGGCGAGCCGTTCGCGCGGGCGAGGAGCGCCGCGGAGCCGGCCGTCGAGCCGACGTCGAGGGCGCCCGCCTTGAGACCCTCGTTCGCCTTGTTGGAGCCGAGGGACTGCGTCCAGGTGACCTCGACGTCGCCACCGAAGGTCTCCTCGAGCCAGCCCTGCTCCTTGATGATGAGGCTGAGCGGGTTGTACGTCGCGAAGTCGATGCTGAGCGTCGACGCGCTCCACTCGCCGTCCGCGGGGGCGGGGTCGGTGCCGGCGTTCTCGCCGGGGACGCACCCCGTGAGCGCGAGGGCCGTGGCGGTCGCGATCGCCGCGGCGACGGCGAGGGGACTCTTCTTCATGCGGGGTCTTCCTTTGCTGTGGTGGGGTTGCGGTTCGGTTCAGAAGGCGTGCGGACGGGTCGGCTCGTCGGTGTGGCCGCTCGGGGCGTCGCCGATCTCGCGCCGACGCTCCCGGAGCGCCTTGGTGACGTAGTTCGGGGTGTGGTGGCTGTCGACGCCGAGGAGCTCGAGCAGGTCGGCTCGCAGGAGCGCGAGCGCGGCGTCGGCGCGGTCGCGCGGTCGCGGCTTGCCGACCTCGAGGATCGAGCGGATCGTGGAACCCTCTCCGGCGCGCGCCGGGTCCTCGCCGAGGACGACGATGCGGTCGGCGAGCGTGAGGGCTTCGTCGACGTCGTGCGTGACGAGCACGATCGTCGCGGGCTCCGACGCGTGGACGTCGAGCAGCAGGTCCTGCATCGTGAGGCGCGTGAGCGCGTCGAGGGCGCCGAAGGGCTCGTCGAGGAGGAGCACGCCGGGGTTGCGCGCGAGCGCGCGGGCGAGCGAGGCGCGCTGCGCCATTCCGCCCGAGATCTGACGCGGACGCAGCGCCGTCGCGTGGGACAGCTGCACGAGGCCGAGGAGTTCGGCGACGCGCGCGCGACCCTCCGCCTTGTCGGTGTCGCGGGGCAGGCCGAGGGCGACGTTGCGCTCGATCGAGCGCCACGGCAGCAGTCGCGGCTCCTGGAAGGCGATCGCCGACCGCTGGTCGACGTCGGCGACGGGCGTGCCGTCGATCGTGAGCTCCCCCGCGTCGACCGCGTCGAGGCCGCCGATGAGGCGCAGGAGCGTCGACTTGCCGCAACCCGACGGGCCGAGCAGCGCGATGATCTCGCCCGGACGGATGTCGAGGTCGACGTCGCGCAGCACGACCTTCCGTCCGCCGCCCGGCGCGGGGAACGTGCGGCCGACGCCGCGCAGTCCGACGCGCAGCGCGG
>Ga0065721_10051152_pt1 | contig 16081 bp, 21 predicted proteins | sample Mesricmetagenome_FD_59108 | JGI IMG/M metagenome (GOLD analysis project Ga0065721, IMG submission 59108) | Mesophilic microbial community from rice straw/compost enrichment Sample: eDNA_1 v2 (version 2) | ecosystem: Engineered > Solid waste > Grass > Composting > Bioreactor | place: USA: Davis... | reverse complement strand
CGCTGCGATAAACATCCTGCGTCGGAACACGGCGTTTATGGACGTGGAGGAAGGACATTGGTTCTCCGATGAAGCGTCAACTGGAAGCGGGTTTGCGCCCGCCGAAAATCCCCCGGCTTCAGCCGGGGGAAGATGTTAAGATGGCATTTCAGTGCGGACTTGCATTAAGCAGCAAACCGGTAAATAATCCAATGGAAACTTTACCGGACGAGGCGCTTTATGTCAGGCAGTATCGTCATAGCGGAGAAGCCGTCTCAGGCGCGGGATTATGTGCGCGCCGTAGGCTCTCGATACGGCAAGGTTCTTGCCGCTCGCGGGCATCTGTTCGAATTGGCGTCCCCGGAAAAGGTGAACCCGGAATGGAAGGAGTGGACGGCCAGCATCCTGCGACCGCCCTCCGGCTTTTATCCGACCGAGATCAAGTCTGATCCGGGGGTGCAGCGCCTGTATCGCGAAATCAGGGAGGCGGCGAAGAATGCCTCCACTATCTATATCGCGACCGACCCTGACCGCGAGGGTGAGGGGATCGGCGGCAATATCCTTGCTGCACTGCGCCGCGATCTGAAATGGAACGGGCGGGTGCTGCGTGTCCTGCCGCTGGGCACCGACGACAAGAGCTTGCAGGAGGCGTTCGCGCAGGCTCGACCCGCAGACGAGTTCCGGCCTCTTTTTCAGTCCTACGTCGCTCGCAGCCAAGCCGACCAGATTTTCAATCTGTCTCTGACGCGCAGCGCCTCTGTCACTTTCAAGCCGCCCGGCTGGCGAGGCCCATTGTCGGTCGGGCGCGTTCTGACGCCAACGCTCGGTATCGTCTGCCGGCGCGAGCGTGAACTGGCGAACTTCAGGCCGCGCAAATACTATCTCCCATGGATCGACGCCATGGGCGATGCCGGCACGGTTAGGCTCACCTTCAATCCCGGCGAGGAAGGGCGCTTGTTCGATCAAGCGGAGGCGGAGTCCCTCGCCAGTCAGGCGGCGGCGTATCAAGGGCCGATTTCAGTGGAGAAGGCCCGGAAGAAGCAGGGTCCGCCGCCCCTGTTCTCTCTATCCAAGCTGCAAGCCGAAGCCTCGCGCCGCCTCAAATGGGGCGTGGAAAAGACCGCTCGAATCCTGCAATCCCTGTACGAGACACATCAGGTAGCGACTTATCCGCGATCATCGGAAATCAGCCTTCCGGAAGCCGAGATTGCAAATGCCCCTGCCATGATGAAGGGCATACTCCGTCTTCCCTTCATAGGCGATGTCTCTTGGTCTGGCGAAGCTCCCGTTATCCGTAAGAAGCGAGGCGCATTCTCGGACAAGGATTTGAAGGGCGCGGCGCACTATGCCATCGTGCCGAACGTCAACACGGTCGATAAGTGGGGCCAGAAATGGGACGCTATGAATGGAGACGAGCGGGCGCTCTTCGAGATCATAGCTCGTCGCTATCTGGCGGTCATAGGCCCGGATCGCGAGTATGACAGCACAAAAATGTCGGTGACGGTCGCCGGGCGTGTCTATGCGGTCAGCGGCTCCGTGGAGCGCGTGCCGGGTTGGAAGGAGGCGACGGGCAAGGTGGCCCGGCTTCCCGGCAATGATGCAGCGGATGACAGCGAGAACGGCGAAGACGAGGGCGATGCTGGCGACCTGCCGCCTTTCAAGGATGGCGATCCGGTAAGGGCAACGGATGCCGGCGTGGCGGAGAAGGTTACGACACCGCCACCGCGCTATACCACCGCCACACTCGAAATCGCCATGAGCGAGGCATGGAAGCTGCTGGACGATCCGCAGACCAAGGCAGCGCTCAAGGAAACAGACGGCATCGGAACCGTCGCGACCCGGACCCATGTCATCAAGAACCTTTTGAACCGGAACCTGATCGAGACCTTCGACAAGAGCGATTCCGTCAGGGCGACAGATGCGGGCATGCAGTTCTTCGAGATTTTGGAGAAGGTCGAGCCGCGTCTTCTTGATGTGGGACTGACGGGCGAGATGGAAATCACGCTGGAGAAGGTCAAGAGCGGCGAGGTCGGAGCAAAGACTGCGGTCGAGAAGATCGTGGCCGTTGCAGAGGATGCATTGAGGAACATGCTGCAAGCCAAAGAGGGCGGCGCGGCGATCACGGCGAGCTTCAAACGTCCGCCGAGCGAAAAAATGAAGGCCGCAGCCAAAGCCAAGGCCCAGCGCGAAGGCCGCAAATCACCACCGCCCGGTGTGCTGAGCGATTTCGAGAAATGCCGAGATTATCTCGGGCCGATGCCTGATCGCGATTCTGGCCAAGGCCCGCACAAGCCTTCCGAAAAGCAGATCGAGTTCGCCAACAAGATCGCGGAAGCGGCCAGTGTGGCAATTCCCGACGATGCCATGAGTGATGCCAAAGCCCTCTCGGACTGGATCAACAAGCACAAGGGAAAGCTGCTCCCGAAGGGGAATGGTGATGGCGGAAACGGTGCGCCAAAGGGTGATGATGGCAGGCCATCAGGAAAGGCAATCAGTTTTGCCGAACGCATCGCCCAGCGCAAGCGCATCCAAGTGCCGCGTGAAGCCTATCAGGACCGGGCACGCCTTTCGGCGTGGATCGACGCCAACAAGTAAGTGCCGGTCCTGATGCCGGCCAGACCCAAACCAGCAGAGCAGCAAAGGAATATTCGATGACGCAGAGTGCAAGGATCAACAACAAGGCTTATGTCCGAGGTCGCCTCGTGCGTGATCCCGTGTTCACGGAGGCCAAGGACGGCAGCGGTCGCCAGATGGCATTTGGTCGGGTCGCCGTCGATTCGCCCTATGTGGACAGCAAGGGAGACTCGCGCGTTCGCACCGACTATTTCGTGCTCAAGGTCTTCAACAGCGAAGTGGCGAGCAAGCTGAGAAATGAAGGTGCGATCAAGGGATGCCTGATCGAGGCCAACGGCTCCATTACCGGCGAGCGGGAGGAATACGAGGACAGGGAAACGGGCGAGATGAAGGTCGTCTTCAATGTCGTTCTGAGTGTCGATACCACCGATGGGCATTCGGTTGCCATCGAGAGCTTCCCCAGCAGGAGCCGCAACGAGGCGGAGCAGGCCCAAGCCTGAATCCGCATTCGCTGGAACTCACGAGCGCCGTGGCGTGCCGACCAGCGCTGCGGCGCATTTTCTTGCGCAAATCGGGCTGAGAATGCTTTGAGGTTGTGTTATATAATTGCTAAAGAGCGCCGAACGAGCCCCTTCCGGTGCTTGAGAGGACAAGAATGACCACGCGCGCATCCACCAAGACAGAAATCATCGAGCGGCTTGCGGTCAAGACCCATCTGCCTCGACGGGATGCCGAGCGGGTCTGGGCAGCACTGGTGGAGATCGTGCGGGAGAATATCGAGGAAGGGCGTAATCTTTCCTTCGCTCCCGTGGGCCTTTTGAAGGTGAAGAAGCTGCCACCGAGGCAGGCATTCGCTCCGCAGGCAGGGCGCAAGGTTGATGTGCCGGCCCGGCATGCCGTGTCGTTTCAGCTATCGCGGGATTTCGACCGCACCTTGCGGGAGATGATCGCGGAAAAGCACGAGACTATCCTAGCGCAATGCTGATCGCCCACAAAATCGCGCTCGATCCGAACAACGCGCAGGCGAGCTACCTTACCCATGCCTGCGGCGTGGCACGCTTCGCCTACAACTGGGCGCTGGCCGAGTGGAAGCGCCAGTACGATGCGTGGAAGGCCGACAATAGCCTACCGAAGCCCTCGCAAGCCGCGCTGCGACGCCAACTCAACGCCATCAAGCGCGAGCAATTCCCGTGGATGCTCGAAGTCACCAAGTGCGCACCGCAGATGGCCATCATCCAGTTGGGCCAAGCGTTCCAGAACTTCTTTGCGGGCCGCGCCCGCTATCCGCAATTCCGCAAGAAGGGCGTGCACGACCGCTTCACGCTCACCAACGACCAGTTCGACATCGACGGCTGCCGCATTCGCATCCCCAACCTTGGCTGGGTGCGCATGCGCGAGACGTTGCGCTTCACGGGCAAGATTCTGTCGGCCACGATCTCCCGTGTGGCCGACCGCTGGTTCGTCAGCATCGTCGTGGACACCGAAGACCTTTCACACCTGCCCAAGACCGAAAACCAAGGCGCGGTGGGTGTCGATCTGGGCGTGTCGTCACTGGCGACGCTCTCGACGGGGGAGTCGATCCCCGGCCCGAAGCCCCACAAAGCGCTGCTGGGCCGCTTGCGCAGGCTCTCGCGGAGCTTGTCGCGCAAGGCCAAGGGATCGGCCAATCGCCGCAAGGCCAAGGCCAAGCTGGCGAAGCTGCACGCCCGCATCGCCAACATTCGGTCTGATGCCCTGCACAAACTCACATCAGACCTCACTCGGCGCTTCCACACCATCGGCATCGAGAACCTGAGCGTGCGCGGCATGGTGAGAAACCGGCATCTTGCCCGCTCCATCGCCGACATGGGGTTCTTCGAGTTCCGGCGGCAACTGGAGTACAAGGCGGCGATGCGAGGCGGGCAGATTGTTGTGGCAGATCGTTTTTACGCCAGCAGCAAGACGTGCTCGGCATGCGGCAAGAAGCTCGACGAACTGCCGTTGTCGGTACGCGAGTGGGCGTGCCCGTCTTGCGGCGTGGTCCACGACCGCGACGTAAATGCCGCGATCAACTTGAAGAACATGGCCGTGAGTTCCACGGTGTCAGCCTGTGGAGAGGCAGGCTCTGGCTCGGGCCGCAAGGCCCGAGTGAAACCGGCCTCGATGAAGCAGGAAGTCAGCTTCGGACCTGTTTAGGCAGGTTTGAGTAAGTCTGACGGAACGGTGCCGACTTCAATACCGGCGTCCTCCGATGCAGATCGTGTAGGTTGCTTGCGCCATTCAAAAGGATTCCTTGTCAGGGCTGGATGGAGCCTCCGTCCGATCCGAAGCTGTGCCTTCAGGGCGGCGAGGGCGGCTCCTCTTGGGGCGAACACGCTTTGGCAAGGCGTTCACATCAAGGGTCAGCCCGATATCGTCTTTGGCAACGTCCAGCAGGTTGGCGAGGCGATTGTGCTCACCGAGGGTCAGCATGACCATGGCGAGGACTCCGAGCGATACACCACCGTCGCCGCTTTCAAGTCGTCGGATGGTCGCCACATTCACGCCAGCGCCTTCGGCCAGTCGCTGCTGGGTAAAGCGGCGCTTCTTGCGGGCGATGGCAATGTCCTCACCAAGCTTCCGAAGCTCGGCTTGCATGCGCAGGGAGGGGACAGGTTTTTTGGCCATAATAGCGCATATATACACGATAAAAGGGAATAAAGCTACATATATGCGCTAATATAATAGCGTTAGAATGAGATTGCAGGCTCTGGTCCTCGATCTTTGCCGTCCTGTGGCTCAGGCGACGGCTTCGCCGGCATGCCGGTGGCGATGTCCCATTCTCGCCGGGCACGCTCATCCACATGCCGCACCGCCGCCTGAAGCGCGTATTCAGGGTCGGGAAAACTGCCGAACTGCCCCGGCGCATTGGCCAGTTGAACCGAGCTTTGGCCTGTGATCACCCCATTGGTGACGGTGATGGAACCCGGATAAAACGAATACCCCTCCGAATGGCGCTTCTGCATGGCGCAGGGTACTTCAATGGAACCATCCGGCATCTCTGCGTAATGGCGAGCGACTTGGACCGGAACGTCTTGATTGGCAGGCTCCAGTCTGAAAAGCCTCTCCCGCAGTTGCTGGGCGTCGTTAGTGCCCTTGTCCGGATGATTGGCGAGAGCGGCACGCAGATTCTTGGCTTCATTTCTGTCGTAGTCAGTGTCGATCTGGATCATGCGCACCACGGTTGCAGAACGAGTGCCATATACCGCAGTAGCCTGTTCGCGGGCTTTGGAAACAGAAGGGGCGGGTGTGCCTGCCTGCCGTATCGCTGCGGCTATATCAATCCTATCAGCATCAGGCATGTCGGATTGGAGAAGATCGGGGCATATTGTTAGGGTCACAAAGCCACTAAATTCATTGTCATCGCCAATGGCCGAGCGATCCCCAGCCTCCCATGCTCTCCCTTCTGGGCTCTCGGGGTGGAACGGATTGTCCATCTCTTCCCTGCTTCGGTTGGGAACAAGGAAGCTGTAATCGCGCGTGAAATAGGCGTGCCCCGGTCGCTGATAATTGTGGTTGGCGCTCCACAGGACCGGCATGGCCATCAGCTTGGCAATGGTGGCGGGTTCCCCGTGCAAGTTCGGTGCATCTTTGCTGATACCTGTCATGAGTTGCACATGGTGGATCGCGTGGTCGATTGCCTCCATCCGCTTGTCGTAGGCGGCAGGAAGCGTTGTAAGGCTCCCCGGCAGAGGAACGAGCAGAGATGTGTCCGGATCGTCGTTCTCGATGATAAAGCCGGGCTGGAACAGGTCTTTAGTCGTGAAATCGGGAGCCGTTCGCATCTCGGCTTGCAGGATGACAGGATGGATCGTTTGCCCGGTCACTGGATGGCGATATTCCTCGCCATCTTGGATGAGCATATTAGGATGGCGGTATTCCACCATACCATAGGCAGACGCCATGGTCGAAAAGACTGCCTCGTTGAAGATACTCTGGGCGTCACGGGGTTGATATTCGCCGCCCACAAAGCGGCCACCTACGAGCCTTGCCATCTCGATAAGGGCTTCGCGACCAACCTGCCGGTCTGGACCAGTCCATAGCTCCATGAGCGCGGCCCTCTGGTCTGTAAGGCTCTCGAACCCCAGCGTCTTGAAATATGCGGAAAACTTAGGATCGAGTTCGAGGGCGCTGCCCAGATGGGCAAAATACTCCTTCTCTCGACCCGTAGCGGTCCTGAAATCGAACGGTATATCTCCGGTGTCCATATGCTGCTCGTCGCCTGAAAATACCCGTTCGCTCATGACTCTGACCCCTCCGCCGAGGCGAGCGCGATCATACATGCTAACATCTCGCACGCGGGCGTTTCCAGACAGGTCGGATTCCCCGGAGAGGTAGCTGTATCCCTCTGCCACCGCATAACCGTGAACTCGGGAGTGTGCCGTCGCTGCGGCGTGGTCTTTCAGGAGTGCCGCTCCCTCGACGCGGGCGTTTGAGCAGGCATAGGCATTATCCGCAATCCATGCCTGTCCCTCTTGGCTAAGGTTGGTCATGTTCTCGACATAGCCACCTAGATCCCCTGCCTTCACATTATGAGCAGGAATGTCGATCAAGGCCCTGATCTGGTAGAGAGGCCGGAAAACATCTCCATCCGCTATCGCAGTAGGGTGGGGACGGTCGTAGAGAATTTCATACTTGGCTGGCGGGCCGAAGTCGGGCTCGCGCTCTTGAGCCTCGAAGGCAGCAATCCCTTCATGTTCGGAAACCTGCGCTGCGTAGTCTGTTCGCAGTTCATCCGCGATCCTGTCTCGCTCGTCCTCGATCTCTGCTTGCTCATGTTGAAACGCGAGATAGTCGGGATCGGGCTTCCAATCAGTAGGTTCTATTTTTGCTGTCGCTTCGCTATCGCGCAAAAATCTTTCATAGTCGGCGGCAGTGACCGTGCGATCCGCCGCCGGCACATAGTTTTCGAAGCTGGAAAACATATCAGCCGGTTTTTGTTGGTCCCAAGCAATGGATGCCAACTGCGCATGTATGCTGGACCGTCCTGCAAAAGCGCTTGCCTCGCTCTCGGCATGGGCAACCTGTCGCCGCCCCCTGTCGCGGACATCGGGATCATCCGACCACGGGTATAGGAAGTCCGTACGCTTGAGCAGGGTATCGAGTTCGACAAGCTCTTGGCTGTCCGGAAACTCTGCCTGTGAGAGACGCTGTTCCGGGTCAGCTAGTCGCGCTTCTTCGATTAGCGCATGTTCGGCAGTGGCCGCATAGTGATAACCATCGGCAGCATTCTCGTCCGGCTTGCGCCATTCCGAATTTTCGGGGTCCCAATGCCATCCGGCAGCGCGGGCGGCTTCCTCTTGCTGCGCCTCCTCTTTAAATCGGCTTCGCGCACGCTCTTCCACTGACGCCCAATCTATATCTTGCGAAGCCGCATAGTGTTGGAGATCGGTCAGCAAGTCGGTGAGGTTCGTCTGCGCGTCACCTTGGTCGCCATTGGCTTCGACCCATGCCGACAGGACCGCGTTCCCATTGCTGGCGCGTTCGGATTCGTCGCTCATTCCTTCCACCCTTCATGCTGCCTCAAGGCGGGAAATACGATAGCCGAGCGAGTCAGTTAGGTAAAGTTTCGAATAGAAACGTTACGGTGCCACGGGCATGCGGTCGCTAAGAAATTTTCGCCACCAAGCAAGGGCGTCAACTGCCTCGACCTGTCCAGAGGCACGGGACACGCTTGGCAGGTAGTAGGTCACACCGTCGTGGTGCAGTGATGCCCAGCGGCGAATGGTCTTCTGCACTGCCCACGCCGGCCCGTGCAGCACAGGGAGCCGGCCCAATGCGGGATCAGGGTGCTTCTCGAAGACGATGATACCGTCCGGTCCAACATTGGCATAGAGCGTGTCCCCACTCCGAGCGCTGGTAGTTTCCTAAGTGGTGTTCGCACTTGATATTTGTCGTAAAATACGACATACCTAGCCCCATGTCAACTGATTTGTCGCAAAATATGACATGGTTTTCGAAGGCAGTCCGAGCAGCGCGAGGATGGCTAAACTGGTCAACGCGGGAATTAGCGGATCGCGTCGGTATAAGCCTGCGTCAGATGCAGCGCATTGAGGTGGGGGAATCCGGAAGCGTCCAGACTAGGGGCAAGATCGAGGAAGTTTTCCAACAAGCAGGGGTGCTGCTAGGGCCGGATGGCATCAAGGTGGTGCCACCAAAGGGGAGCGTCAACGGGGGCAGAGGTTAGATGCTTATTTCAGTCGTGTTTCCGGGAGGAAAGGGCCGTTTGCCACGATGAGCATGATTCACAACGAGCGAACCAAGCTCTTGGCGAACGCATTGGATAGGGCCTCGACAGGCTGTCTGATCGCGGGTTTTGTCGCCCCTACGGTTACTATCGGCGTTTCTTTCTTGGCGTCTGTTTCAACGGCCATTTGGCTTTTTGCCGCTTTAGTCCTACATTTGAGTGCGAGGCATGTCCTCGGAGGCTTGAAGCAATGACATTCGGCACCGCCTTTTACCTGTTCGTTCTGCCTATCGCCATCGCGGCAGCGGGAGTGGTCATTGCGTATTACGGCAGGAGCGACAGCCAGCACCTTCACCCCGGCGAATAAAAAGCGCGCCGGGCCGAGCGGGTGTTAGCCGATGCAATCCGGATCGGATGAACCAGCTTTTATAGCTTCTCGAAGCGCGCTCACAAGTCCGGGTTCATGAGGATGCTTTGCTCCCGCATTTGGAGCCCAGCTTTCGATGACCTCTCGGACGTACTTGGGAACGCAGCGCATACCTTTGCGAAAGCCAGCCTCAACCATTTCAATGGTTGGTTCGGACGCGACAACAGAATAGCCCTCGAAGGCAAGCTGGTTTATCGCATCAGGCCCTATGATTTGGGCTGGCGTCCTTTTCACTCTTGGCGGCTGGATCGAAGTCCTCGGCTTCGAATTCTCGGGCAAGGCTCTCCCATTCTTCCGTGTTCTCACGGACATAGTTGAAGATCTCTTCGGAAGGCTCATAGATCACCGTTTCCTCAACCTCTGTGTCGTGACTAATCAGTGACCAGCGATGGCATGCCAACTCTTCGAGAGGGGTAGGGTGGTCTGCGAAATCAGGAGTGCTCCTGAGCAGGTCGAGCATTGATGCTGGATCGATTGGAAAGGGAAGGCCGATAAGATAGCGACCACCTCCGTCATTGATCTCCTGATACCTAGCAAAAGCGCAGGTCTGGTTTTCGTCTTCAGAAGGAAAGACGCAGATGCAAGGCTCATCCCCGTCATCGCATTTTGGCGTCAATTCGGGATAGGTGTTGTTGTAGTCGATCATATCTACGACAGTATCAGACAAGTATAGGACGAAGGTCGTATTTTTGGTCCTGCCAACCCATTCGTCCAAACCTTCGTACTCGTTATCATGTTCGAGATTTGGACCTTGAAGAAAGACAGTCGCCGCCATCACGTGCTCCGTTCATGCCAACATCTCTTAGGATAGCCAACTAGCCATGATCGGTAAAGTGTCCCACAGACACGTTACCAATATCCTGTCTCGCTGCAAATCTTGCAGGAACGAACGGCGTGGCGCGCAGGCTATACACTCTATCGTCGGTTTGGAGAACGCGGCCTCCCTCGTGGTGTGGGTTCAAAATAGGTGGCGAACAGCACAGTCTGGCCGGGAGGTCAGTAGAAGACAGTTCCAAATAAGGCGCGTGGACATCGGCAATTTACGATTGACGTACTACGACGACCGTAGTATGCTAGTCGCATGATAAAGACATGGGCCAACAGTGCGACTGAACGCTTTGCTGTCGATGGCAAAAGCAAGTTTTCAGGAATGGACGAAGATTTGGCCTTTGAGCGCTTGGCTGCGCTGGATGCAGCGGAGGCATTAAGCGATCTCAGTCCACTGAAATCGCTCAATCTGCACCCCTTGAAGGGCAACCGGAAAGGGCAATGGGCGATCAATATCAATGGCCCTTGGCGCATTTGCTTCCGTTTCAAGGACGGCAATGCATGGGAAGTCGAGATAACAGACTACCATTGAAAGGATGATGAACATGATAGCGGTTCACCCCGGTCGGATATTGAGAAGCGAGCTTGAAGCACGCGCGCTGTCGGCCAACAAGCTTGCGCTTTCCCTGCGCCTGCCGTCTGGCAGGATCACCGACATTCTGAACGGCAAGCGAGGCATATCGCCGGATACGGCACTACGTCTCGCGCGCTATTTCGGTAACAGCGCCCGGTTCTGGCTCAACCTGCAAACGGCTTATGAGCTTGCGCAGGCCGAGCGAGAGGTTGGATCGCGGATCGCCACAGAAGTGACGCCTGCCGAAGCGGCCTGACGAGTTCCAAATAAGGCGCGAGATGACGGTGCGGCATATTCCGAACAGCGGATGGAATGGTCGATTGAAGATCATTCGAGACGAGCGCAACCTGTCACAGCAGGCGTTTGCTGATCTCTGCGGTATTTCAGTGCGAGCCTATCGAAACTATGAGCTTGGTATGAGAGAGCCGCCTATCGGCACATTTTGATGCAGATTCTGACCGCCACCAATGTTGATGCCAACTGGCTGCTGTTTGGTGAAGGGCGAAGAGCGGCAACCAAGTAAGGCGATGGTCGAGAGAGTTCCAGAAAAGGCGCGAAGAAGATGCATCTCAAAAAGAACGAGACCAAAGGCATTATCGCTATTACAGCGGTGGCGCTTTTCGTGGCAGTTTCTTTACATGCGCAATTCGTGGGAGCCGAGGACCGAACGGCAAGTCAGGATTATGCGCCAATAGAGCTTTCCGATGTGGACATTGCTTCCCGATTGAAGCCGCTGCTTGCGCGGTTGCAGGGGATCGATGACAGCCCGTCCGGTATCACTGCTTCGCCAGACGACACGATCATCATGTTTTTTGCCCCTCATTGCCCACCATGTCAGGAGGCGTATGAGGCGCTTCTGGGGCGATATCCGATCAAATTCGTTCCGGTGAGCGCCGACCCGCCGAGCGAGGCGCGTGAAGAAATGGCTATAATCCGGGGGGTGCTGCGAGCGGAAGATCGCAAAACAGCACTCCGCTACCTGATGAAGGATTGGCAGGTCGTCGGATTGGATACCTCGTCAGACGAAAAGCTCGATGCTTCGATTCAAGAAAATTACGAGGTCTTCGGTGTGCTTGCTTCGAAACTGGAAGATCAGGCCGGAGGTTTGCCATTCTTTGTGTTCCCGAAGAAGTCGGGGGAGGTTATTTTCAGCAAGGGATGGTCTACGTCGATGAGGCCGATTGTTCAGCAGTTCATGGATGGGAGCATGTCCGACCGGAGTTCCAACTAAGGCTCGGGTTCCAGCAAAGGCGAGGCAATGGCACGAAAGACGAGAGAAGAGATCGACAAGGACCGGATGCTGGCGCAGCAGCTTCGCAAGGCTCGCAAGCAATTCATCAAGAGGTTTGGGCGGGAGCCGAGAGAAGGCGATCCGCTGCTTTGGGATGAGGATGCGCCGGGTGACGAGCCGGTTCCCATGACCGAGGAAAAGCTGCGCAGGCAAATGCTCGACAACATGGCAAAGGCTGGGACGCCGGGCCACCTGATCTATGCTTTTGAAAAGACGGGGCTGATCGTGGACGATGCAGGCTATCGGAGGTTGAGCGCAGACGACCGAGCCGCTTGGGACAACGCGATGGCGGAATATGAGGCCATGGAGAAGGCCCAGCGCAGGAAGCCGCAGTAAGTTCCAAATAAGGCGCGTGGTGATGATGGATGGATGGCAGGATTATCGAAAGGCTCCGAAGGACGGTACGCCGATCCTCGTTGATCTAGATGGCACGTTGGGCGTTTTCTATTGGGAGGACCGCCCGGACAAACTCGGCATCGGCATTGGAGGCGTTCCGTGTCAGCCACGGTGGGAAGGTGTCTTGATTATGACGACTGCCAACCAAGAGCGGGAACACAGGGCAAAAGGCAAGATAATGCCTCTCAAAGAAAGCCTACTTTCGCTCAACAACCAAATCGAACCATTCCGCTGGCGTCTGCTCTCGTCGGTATAGGCGGTTTTCAACAAAGCGGGAGAGAGGGACCATAGTGATACGCAACGATTTTCTCTTCGCCTCTGTCGTGCTGTTGGCGCTTGCCGGCTGCACCGCAAGCTCGACGGACTCTGCTCCCATGTCAGGCCGCTGCAACGAGCAAGCTGCTCAACGCCTCGTCGGCAAGACCAAACCGTCCGACGCCGACGCCATGCGTCTGACTGGTGCAACCATCGTGCGCCAGATCGCGCCCGGCCAGCCAGTGACAATGGACTACAGCGATAGCCGCGTCACCATCGAAACCGATCCGGCAACAGGGCGCGTAGTCCGCGCGAAGTGCGGCTAGATGGTCCCTGTAATGGAGAGCGGTTCCAGAAAAGGCGCGGGCCTTGAAACAAGCCCCGCCTCTTAGCAAGAGTGTATGTGCAAAGGAGGCCGGCATGCGCCAACTACACCCCCATGAGCATGAACCGCCACGGGAAGCCAAGGCTTTCCGCAACAACAAGAGTCAGGCGGTGCGTATCCCAGCCGACTTTGGGCTTCCCGGCGACCGTGTGATGATCCACCGGGAAGGTGATCGGCTCATCATCGAGCCTGTGCACCGCAAGAACCTGCTGGAAGTGCTGTCAGAGTTGGAACCGCTCGGGCCGGAAGATCAGTTCCCCGAGATTGATGATACTTTGCTGCCGCCAAAGGTACTGCCGGCAGGTCTAAAGAAATGGCTCGGAAGTTGGCATGTCACGAACAGATTTGTTGGTTCCCTTTGAGCAGAAAGACGAAGCCAAGAGGCTGGGTGCTCGTTGGGACGCGACCAGAAAGGTTTGGTACGTCCCAGCGGGAAAGGATGTCTCGCCGTTCCGGCGGTGGCTCCCACGGGAATATGATCCCGACGATATTACTGTTCGGTCCGACTGGTATTTTATAGTTCGCTCCACGCGAGATTGTTGGAAATGCGGTGCAAGAACCGCTGTATATGGCTTCCTGCTCCCTGCTGGCCACGAAACTATGATGCCCACAGGGTACGATGAAGAGACCGATGAAGAACAATATGAAATGGTGGGGCAGGATGCGCCATCACTGGTCTCAAATGTCACAGTTTTGTTGCCGAGTGTAGCGGATCGAATGAAATCGCTTACCGCCACCAGTTATCGTCCAGATTGCAGCCAGATGGCACAAAGTCACTACTGGATGAACCATTGCGAGCAGTGCGATGCTAAGCAGGGCGACTTTGAATTATTTGATGAGCCGGGCGGCGCATTCTTTCCCGTGGTCGAGCAGGATGCGTTGCATATTGATCTGCTCAAGATTAGCGAACGCTTCGAGTGCGAGGGCAGCACAGGTTATGGCACACCAGCAGAACTTCTATGGTCTCGTGGGTCTGGATCGACTGGTTCAGAGCCGCGATCTCTGAAGCGCTCACTGCTATCACGGTTATTCTCACGCTAGGGTAATCTAGCAGCTTCCTGCGCCATCCTTGAAGAGACCAGTTAAGAGTGCTAAATAAAGCACCATAAAGACGATCAAGGAGTGAACCCTATGGCTCACATTGTCCTCGCAGAAATCACGGCCAGTGTCTCGGAATTGAAGAAGAACCCGATGGGCACTGTCGCAGCCGGCGAAGGGGCGGCGGTTGCCATCCTGAACCGAAATGAACCCGCATTCTATTGCGTTCCCGCCCGTGCCTATGAGGCCATGCTGGAGCGCCTCGAAGACATCGAACTGAATGCTATCGCTGATGCCAGAGCAGGCGATCCCGTCACCAAGGTGACGCTGGATGACCTATGAGCTTGGGTTCGTGGACGCTGCTCTGAAAGAGTGGAGCAAGCTCGACAGCGATACACGGAACCGCTTCAAGAAGAAACTGGCTGAACGCTGCGAAAACCCACGAGTTGCCTCCGCCAAACTATCGGGCAGCAAGGATAGGTACAAGATCAAGTTGCGAGGCATAGGCTACCGATTGGTGTACGAGGTCAGAGAGACAGAAATCCTCGTAGTGGTGGTCGCGATAGGGAAGAGAGATCGCGGGGCGGTCTACAGAACCGCCGCCCGGCGTGAAGTTCCAGAATAGGTTCTGGGACGATGACCACAGGGACACCGAAACGAGACTTCGCCCTCGTCGCAAAGGAGTTGGAGGACTTGCTAGGACGGGATGAGCAGGGGTTCTTTCATATGCACCTGACGGATGGCTCAACGATGATGTTCGCTCCCGCCACTCCCGACTGCTCATTTGGTCGAGGGGAGGCATATCTCGCCGTAGAAGGTGAGAGACAACCGCAAGTCGTCCCTCTTGAAGAGGCTATCAAGGTTCGCGGGACACGATGGTTCCTGATGACAGAAGACGACTTTGCTGATTTTGCAGAGCAACTGCTCTCAGGCCGCATAGGCTATGACACGGTTCAGTAGGGTGCTTCAGATAGGGCTCGAAGATGATGGCCGATATCATTCCGATAGGGCAGCGGAACGCCTCTGAAAGCCTCACAGAGTTTGTGAGGCGGGAGGGCGCGGTAACGACAGCAGCGGTAGCACATAGATTTGGGTGGGACACAAAACGCGCCTATGCCGAACTGCTGGCCTTGAGGAAGGCCGGCGTTTTGGTCTCGAAGCAGGAAGACAGGGGCGCGTCCATTCATGACGGTGGCGGTCGAATGAACGGCTGGCGGATCGCGCCATCCACAGGTCTCAGATAGGGTTCAAGGCGCGGAGAATGGATTTTACTAGCTCGCCTGAATTCGTCTTTGGAGCCGTTGTCGGTGTATTGCTGGGCGGAGTTTTCTCACTGGTCATGGATGTACTGCGCCGTCGCGCAGAAAAGAATCGGCTCTTAAGGGCAAGAAAGCTGGTTATGGCACGCGGCTTTTACCCCGCGCGCTACATGCCAAAAATAGCGGGTCAGGACAGCGATCTTGGCGCAGCAATGTTGCTGGTGGCCAGTGAAGGCGAACTGCTGCTCGACCGCAACAACAACATTGCGGGATACATCTCAAGTAAGCCACGCGGGCCGCACCTTCGACTTGTAGTGTCGAATGACAGGATTCCGGAATAAACATCACGTTCCATAAAATCCAGTGCCGGCTATCCGCTAGAAAGAGCAATGACCGAGTGGGAAGGTCTAGCGACTTCCAATGGATCCGTCGCAAATTTTGAGTAACGTCAAGAAGACGGGCTGGACGGCGTACAACGCTCAGGCAGCCAGTATCTCAAACTGCTCCGCGAGCGAGGGGTGCGGATTGCGGGCATACTTCGCCTGCTGTTTACGCATCATCTGCACCATCTCGATACCGCTCAGGATCACGCGGGCGCTGATGACAGACTGGAAGCCGAGCATCGGTCGAACCCGCCGTTTGATGGCCCTATGATCCTGCTCAATGCGATTATTCAAGTACTGGCCCTGCCGGACCCGGATCGGCTTGAGCTTTCGTCGTGATCGGTCCTGCAGGCGGTGTGTCGTATCGCAGGACAGGATCGCCTCATGGTTGGTCTGGCTGCCATCGATCACAATTCGCTCCGGTCGGCCATGCCGCTCGAGAGCGTTACGCAGGAACCGCTTGGCCGCAGCCAGGTTGCGCCGCTCG